>OLPU01000125.1_pt1 | contig 67981 bp, 65 predicted proteins | sample 1673111 | NCBI WGS metagenome assembly OLPU01 (sample SAMEA3136755, study PRJEB25190) | human gut metagenome | reverse complement strand
TACTCATGAAATGGGCTTTGCCCGTGAAGTCAGCGACCGTGTGTTCTTTATGGACCAGGGATACATCATGGAACAGGGCACGCCGGACGAGATCTTCAACCATCCAAAGGAACCACGCACCCAGGACTTCCTGGCCAAGGTATTATAAAAGAAGGAAAGCGACTGTCGCAAACGGCAGTCGCTGTTTTTGCAGATGGGAGGCGATGAGATGCAGATCTTATTGGTGGAGGACGATGCGGTGATTGCGTCTGGTCTGGTCTACGCGCTGGAGCAGGAAGGCTACAGCGCCTGCCACGCGGAAACGGTGGCGGCGGCGCTGGGTGTGCTTTCCGAGCGCGCCGTGGATCTGGCGATCATCGACATGCAGCTGCCAGACGCAGACGGCTTTGCGGTGAGCACAGAAGCGCTGGCGCGTGGCGCGCGGGTGATCTTTCTCACAGTGATGGACGACGAGGACCGCATTGTGCGCGCCTTTGATCAGGGCGCGGCAGATTATGTGACGAAGCCCTTCCGCTTGCGGGAGCTTTTGGCGCGCATCCGTCGCGCGCTGCCTGAGGAATCGTCGCTGCTCTCGCTGGGGCAGGCGCGCATCGATACAGCGTCCGGCCGCGTCAGCGTTGGCGGACGCGAGATCGCGCTGACGGCGCTGGAATATCGGCTCTGTCTGATCTTTGCCCAGCATCGCGGGCAGCTGCTTTCGCGGGCGCAGATCCTGGATCAGCTCTGGGATCAGGGCGGCAATTTTGTCGAGGACAACACGCTGACGGTGTATGTGAAGCGGCTGCGCGAAAAACTCGCAGGCGCAGTGACGATCGAGACAGTGAGGGGGCGTGGCTATCGTGTGGATCAGTAAGCAGGAGCTCGCAGCGCTTTCGACAGAGCTGCGCCGCGCCATCAACGGTGAGACGGTGGAATTTCGCGACAATCAGGAAGGAGCGCTGTCTGTTCTCAAAAACGACCTGCACACTCTCGTGACCCAGCTTTCTGCTGAACGCGACGCAGCCGACGCTGCGCGGACAGAATTTGCCGAGTACATGGAAAACATCACCCACCAGCTGAAAACGCCGGTGACCTCGATGATGCTCATGGCCGATCTGCTCGAAGCAGCGCCGCCGGAGCGGCAGGAGGAATTCCTCGCGAATATCCGCACAAGTCTGGCGCGCATGAACTGGCTCGTCGATACGCTGCTCAAGCTGGCGAAGCTCGACGCTGGCGCCGTGCAGTTTGAGCGCGCGGTGGTGACGGCGCAGGCGCTCGTCGAAGCAGCGCTTTCGCCGCTGGCGATCCTGCTGGATGTGCAGGATCAGCAGGTGGCGCTCGCAAACAACGCGGTGCTCCACTGCGACAAGCGCTGGACAGTGGAAGCGCTGACGAATCTCCTGAAAAATGCTTGCGAAGCCTCGCCGTCGGGCAGCACGATCATCGTCGACGCTGGCGAAAATCCCCTCTACGAATGGCTCAGCGTGCGCGATGCCGGAAGCGGCCTTTCGCGAGAAGAAATGGCGCAGCTTTTCGTGCGCTTCGCCGGATCGCACAAGGCGCGCGGCGTCGGCATCGGCCTGCCGCTGGCGCTGGCGATCGCACGCGGACAAAACGGCGACATCGACGTAGACGCTGGCGGCAAAGGAACAGGCGCGACGTTTACGCTGAAATTTTATAAGTGACAGAAAATGTCACCGCAGAGTCACCGAGCTGTCACTTTCGCATGCTAGGATAGAACCATAGAAATCCAACAGGAGGCGATCCTCATGACCATCCTCAGTGTAGAAGGACTCACGAAAATCTATGGCAGCGGAGATACAGCCGTGACGGCGCTGGACCATGTCAGCTTCACAGTGGAAAAAGGCGAATTTGTCGCCATCGTTGGCGCGTCCGGCAGCGGCAAATCCACCCTGATGAATCTCATCGGCGGCATCGACGAACCGACGTCGGGCCGTGTTGTCATCGACGGGCAGGAACTGTACGCGATGAACGAGAGCGCGCGGGCGATTTTTCGCCGCCGCAATATCGGCATGGTGTTTCAGTTTTACAACCTCGTGCCGACCCTCACCGCCGCCGAGAACATCATGCTGCCTTATCTCCTTGACAAGCGCGAGCCGGAAAAATCCAGGCTCGACGAGATCCTCGCCCTCACCGGGCTCAGCGAACGCGCCGGACATCTGCCGAGCGCCCTCTCCGGCGGGCAGCAGCAGCGCGTCTCACTGGGACGGGCGCTGATCAACGATCCCGCTTTCATCCTCGCCGACGAGCCGACGGGCAATCTCGACAGCCGCGCCAGCCGCGACGTCATGGAGCTTTTGCAGGTTGCCAACCGGCGCTATCAGCAGACGCTCCTCCTCATCACCCACGACGAAAAGATCGCCCTCATGGCCGACCGCATCCTCACCCTCGCCGATGGCAGACTCGTTTCTGACGAGCGCCTGAAGGACGCGAAGGGAGGCGTTTGAGATGAAAAATCTCTTCGCAGAATTGGCGGCGAGCCAGATCCGCGTGAACCGTTCACGCACATTCTGGACCCTTGCAGCGATCGCGCTGGCCACGGCGCTGATCACCTGCGTCACGCACTTTGTCGCGTCCGGCGCCGAGATGATCGCGACCAGCATGGGCGGCGGGCTCACGCAATACAGCGCCGCGTATCGCAGCACGCTGGTGATCCCGGCGGCTTTTCTCAGCCTGCTCATCGTCGTCATGGCGGTGGTCGTGATCTCCAATGTGTTCCGCGTCAGCGCGCGCGAGCGCACCGCCGTCTTCGGCACGCTGAAATGCGTCGGCGCGACACCGGCGCAGATCCGCAAAACCATGCTCTGGGAAGCGCTGCTGCTCGCTGCCGTCGGGATCCCGATCGGGTTGGTGCTGGGCTTGGCGCTGACCGCCGGCGGCATCGCCGTGGCGAATCATTTTCTCGATGAGCTCAACGCCCTCACCCACATCATGCTGAAGACGATGACCTTTCGCCTGCGCTTCGTGCTCTCGCCGCTGGGGCTTGTGATCGCGGCGCTCTTAGCGCTCGTCACTGTGCTCGTCAGCGCCTGACTGCCAGCGCGCAAGGCTGCGAAGCAGAGCGCCATCGCCAGCGTGCGCGGACAAAACGACGTCGCCGTCAAGCTCGGCCGCAGCCACCATATCAGCGAGCGCATCGTCGCGAAATGGTTTGGCCCGGAAGGACTGCTCGCGCAGAAAACCCTCGCGCGCAGCCGCCAAACCTTTCGCACCACCGTGGCAGCGCTGGCTGTCGCCGTCGTGCTCTTTATTTTCATCGGCTTTCTCTGGCATCAGGCCGGCGTGTTCAATAAGATGATGGCGCCAGACACCGGCTACACCGTCACCGCCGATTACCAGAGCGCCACGGCGCGCGAAGCCAGCGATTACACCAAGCCGATCACAAGCGCCCTCGGCGACGAGATCACCGCAGAGCTCGCGCGCTACGACGGCGGCACGGAAATCTACGGCCTGGGCAACGACTACGCGCGCTACGACGTCAGCGTGGATACCTCGACGCTTTCGCCGGAGATCGTCGATTATTATGAACTGGATGGCCAGCAGACAGCGACCTTCGACGTTGAATGCATCGTCATCGACAGCGCCCATTACGCAGCCCTCTGCGCCGACGCCGGTGTGCCGGTAGGAAGCACCCTCCTCATCAACAACGACCGGCTGAATCTCAAAGGCCACGCCACCGACACAGAGTTTTTCGCTGAAACGCCGCAGACGCTCAGCCTCGACGCCCGCGACGGCGCCACGCTGGATATTTCCATCGATGCCGTGCTCACAGCGGAAGAAACGCCTGCCGAGCTTTTCTTCCCAAATATGAATCCCGTGCGCATCATCCTGCCGGAAATGGAGCACCTGCGCCAGTACAGCTGGGAAGCCGCGCCGCAGGACATGGACGGCTTCATGGACTACGCCGAAGATATCCTCGCTGCGCATTTTCCAGACCAGTCCCAGGACAGCTACATGCAGGGCGGCTACAGCGCCCGCGTCTACGCCACCGACGATTATTACAAGGTGATGAACGTCGCCATCGTCATCGCGCTGATCTTCCTCGTCTGCTTCTGTGCGCTGCTCATGCTCATCGGCTTCACCAATGTCGTCAGCACCCTCTCGACAAACGTGCTGATGCGCCAGAGCGAATTTGCCGTGCTGCAGAGCGTCGGCATGACGCCCGAAGGCTTGCGCAAAATGCTCGCCCTCGAGAGCATTTTCTGCAGCCTGCGCGCCCTCGCCATCGGCGTGCCGCTGGGGATCCTGCTGACGTACGTCGTGAATCTGCCGATCCGCGCCATGTTCCCCGTGCCCTATCATTTTCCCCTCCTGCCGATCCTGCTCTGCGCCGCCGGCGTCCTCGCGCTGACACTGGCCATCACCGCCCTCGCCGCTCACCGCCTGCGCAGCCGGAACATCATCGATCGTATTCGCAGCGGGCAGCGGTTGTATTAAATTTCTGCAGCATCGCGAAAAACGATGCTGCTTTTTTGCGCGATGTGGCGTGTTCTGCGTGCGCGGCTTGCAACGCTGGCGGAAATTGTTTATAATAGAAAGAGCTGAGTATATAGGACCGGCAAATATTTAGAGAAGGAGGAAATCATCATTTCTAAGAAAAAAACAACCGATGGCGTCAAGATCATCCCGCTGGGCGGATTGGAAGAGATCGGGAAGAATATGACGGCCATCGAATATAAGGATGAGATCATCGTCATCGATGCAGGGATGAGCTTCCCAACGGAAGACCTGCTCGGCGTCGACTGTGTGATCCCGGATATCACCTATCTCACGTCGAACAAGGAGAAGGTGAAGGGCATTGTTCTCACCCACGGCCACGAAGACCACATCGGTGGCTTGCCGTACGTCTTGCGAGAGCTCCACGTGCCTGTTTACGGCACGCGCCTCACGATCGGGCTGCTCGAACCGAAGCTCAAGGAGGCGCGCAATCTCGGCAAACAGCGATTGGTGGTTGTGAAGCACGGCGAACCGTTCAAGATCGGCCACATGGAGGTGGAACTGATCAAGACCTGCCACAGCATTCCAGATGCGAGCGCTGTGGCGATCCACACGCCGCTGGGCGTCATCTTCCACACGGGGGATTTCAAATTTGACCAGACGCCGGTGGATGGAACGACGACGGATTTCCAGCGCATTGCGGAGATCAGCGCCAAGGGTGTGCTGCTCATGATGAGCGATTCCACGAACGCGACGCGTCCGGGATTTTCCATGAGCGAATCGTCGATCGGCGAAACGTTTGACAAGCTCTTCCCACATATCCAGGGGCGCATCATCATCGCGACGTTTGCGTCGAATGTCCACCGTCTGCAGCAGGTGCTGAACGCTGCCCACGCGAACAAGCGCAAGGTGGTCATCACTGGGCGCAGCATGGTCAACACGATCAATGTCGCGAGCGAATTTGGATACATCAGTGTGCCGCCAAACACGCTGATCGAAATGGACGAGATGCGTCAATATCCGGACGATCGTCTCGTGATCCTCTGCACGGGCAGCCAGGGCGAGCCGATGGCGGCGCTTTCGCGCATGGCCATGAGCGAACATCGCCAGGTGCACATTGGCCCTGGGGACACGGTCATTTTTTCTGCGAGCCCGATCCCGGGGAACGAGAAGCTCATCAGCAAGGTCATCGACATGCTCTTCAAGCTCGGTGCCAATGTCATCGACAACACCGACCAACGTGTCCACGTATCTGGCCACGCCGCCCGCGAAGAGCTGAAGATGATGCTCAATCTTGTGAAACCGAAGTATTTTATGCCTGTACACGGCGAATACCGCATGCTGCTTTCCCACGCCAATCTGGCGAAGGAGGTTGGCATTCCGCCGGAAAATATCATTGTCACGGAAAACGGCCACGTTGTGAACGCGACGCCGCAGCGCGTGAACGTTGCTGGCAAGGTGCCAGCGGGGCGCGTGCTCATCGACGGGCTGGGCGTTGGCGATGTCGGCAATATTGTGCTGCGTGATCGCCGCCAGCTTTCCCAGGATGGGATCTTCATCGTCGTGGTCACGATCGATCGCAAGAATCGTCGCGTGGTCGCTGGACCGGATCTCGTCAGCCGTGGCTTTGTCTATGTGCGCGAAGCGGACGATCTGATGACGGACGCACGCGCGCGGGTTGAGAAAGCCCTCGATCAGTGCATGAAGGATGGCGTCACCGACTGGACCAGCATCAAGCAGGCGCTGCGCGATGTCACTGGGAAGTTCCTCTACGAACGCACCCGTCGCCGTCCGATGATCCTGCCGATCATTATGGAAGAAAGTTAATGGTTGGACCTCGTTTGTTCCTGTGGAATGAGCGAGGTTTTTTAATAAGGAAGGGAATGAACCATTATGGAATGTCGTTTGGGACTGATCCAGCTGGCTGCCGGCGAGGACAAGGCGGAAAATCTGCGCGCTGCGCGTGCGGAGATCGACCGCGCTGTCCGCGATGGCGCGGAGCTGGTGATCCTGCCGGAAATGTTCTGCCTGCCGTATGAGACGGCGCGCTTCGCCGAATACGCTGAAACGGCTGGCGGTCCGGCGCAGCAGATGCTCGCCGCCGCTGCGCGCGAAAATCGCTGCTGGCTTGTCGGCGGCTCGATCTGTGAGGAAGAAAACGGCCGTTACTACAACACGAGCTACGGCTACGATCCTGCGGGAAATCTGATCGCCAAGCATCGCAAGGTGCATCTCTTTGACATCGACATCAAGGGCGGTCAGTATTTCAAGGAGAGCGATGTGCTTTCACCAGGCGAGCATCTCACGGTGTTCGATTCGCCGTGGGGCAAGATCGGCCTGGCGATCTGCTTCGACATTCGTTTCGCCGATATGGCAGCGCAAATGGTCGACGCCGGCGCGCGGCTGCTCATTTATCCGGCGTCCTTCAATATGTCCACCGGTCCGCGCCACTGGGAGTTGCTCTTCCGTGCCCGCGCCATGGATGGTCAGTGCTACAGCGTTGGCGTGGCGCCGGCGCGCGTGGAAGACGCCAGCTATGTGAGCTGGGCCCACAGCATCGTCGTGGATCCGTGGGCGCAGGTGGTCTGCGATCTCGGCACGGCGGCGCAGACGCGCGTTGTCAGCATCGATCTTGACGAAATCGACGCGGTGCGACAGCAGATCCCGATCGGTCGCGCGTAGAGAAAGGAGCGCATTTATGATGAAATACTGTTTAGGATTTATCGGCTGCGGCAACATGGGCCGCGCCATGCTCGCCGGTGCGCTGAATGCCGGCCTGACAACACCGGAGCGTATCAGCGTGCACACGCACACAGACGCGCACCAGCAGAAGATCGCTGCGGACTACGGCGTGCAGGCGCTGGCCAGCAACCGCGACGTCGCTGCAGAGAGCGAGATCATCGTGCTCGCTGTGAAGCCGAATATTTATAAGGATGTTATCCTCGATGTCCGCGATGTGCTCACAGCTGGACAGATCGTTGTCGCCATCGCGCCAGCGTACAGCATTCGCTCCATCGCTGCTCTTGTGGACAACGACGCCGTCGCGATCGCGCGCGCCATGCCAAATACGCCGGCGCAGATCGGCCAGGGCATGGCTGGGCTTTGCTTCTCGGAAAATATGAGCGCTGAGCAGCAGACTGCGGTCACTGCCTTCTTCGAAAGCTTTGGCAAGGTCGCCATCGTCCGCGAAGACACCATGCACGCCGTCGGTTCTGTCAGCGGCTCCTCGCCAGCCTTTGTCTACATGGTCATCGAGGCCATGGCAGAGGGCGCCATCAAGCTCGGCATTCCGGCGAAAGATGCTTACATTTTTGCGGCGCAGAGCGTCTACGGCGCTGCTGCCCTCGTGCTGGAAAGCGGCGAACATCCCGCTGTGCTGCGCGACGCCGTCTGCTCCGCTGGCGGCACCACCATCGCTGGCGTCGCCGCGCTGGAAAAAGATGGCTTCAAGGCTGCGCTGATCGACGCCATGGACGCATCCAGCGAAAAATTCCTCGCCATGGAACGCGCAGCAGCCGATGATCTTGCGTAAACTCCTCACGCCGAACGACGTGCGTTCGGCGTGTTTGCTTTTGGAGAAAAAACAAGCCGCCGTCTTTTAATAGGAGCGCGCTTGTGCTATAATCTTTTCATTACATACTACTCACCGAGTGACGAGAGGAAGTTGATATCGTGTCAGAAACCATGCAAGAATTAGCCACAAAGATCAAGGCCTGCGACTGCAGCCAGCCATATATTTACGTTAGCTATTCCACCCACGATTGGCAGGCTGTCTACAGCGACGTCATCGCGCTGCAGGAAGCCGGCAAAAATCTCTGGATCGACGTGCCAGCCAACATGACCGGCGATGGCTACAACAGCACCATCTTCGGCGCCATCGCAGATCTCAACTGCAAGGGCGTGCTCTTTTATCTGAGCAGCGAATCCATGACGTCGGCTCAGTGCGCCAAGGAAGTTGCTTACACCAAGAGCCACGCCGTCACCGATCAGCGTGCAGCGCTGCCGGTTGTTGTCGTCGATCTCGAAGAGGTGGACAACCTCGACATCGAAAAATATGTCAACGGTCAGCTCTACAGTCTGTTCGGCAGCGAATATCTCAGCGAAGCCGAAGCAGAACGTATGCGCAAATATCGCGACAAATACAACAACCGTGTCGACGATGCCCGCACTCGCTACAATCTCTGCGAGATCATTCTCGAGATCCTCAAGGATCAGGAAGCTGGTCAGGTGCCATACACCGAAGACGTCCACGACCGCGTGGCTTACGTGTCGAAAATGCTGTAAATCGATCAGACAAAAACAGCGCGCATTCCTTGACAGGGACGCGCGCTGTTTTGTTTTCTAAACGTAGAAAAAGAGCATTGCCGATAAGCGGTTTGCTCGATAAAGTTTTTGTCTAAACTAAATGATGTTTAGAAACCGTCACTTGGTCGAGTGGCGGTTTCTGCGTTTTACAACGATCATCACCGCGAGAGGATGAACAGCCGTGAGCAGCATCACGAAAAAAGTGCTGGAGCATTCGCTGAAAAATATGCTCCTGAAAAAACCCCTCGACAAGATCACCATCCGTGATCTCACCGACGATTGCGGCATCAGCCGCATGGCGTTTTACTATCATTTTCAGGATATCTACGATCTCGTCGAGTGGGCCTGCATCGAGGACGCCACAGCAGCGCTCGCCGGAAAGAAAACGGCGGACACCTGGAGCGAGGGGCTCGCGCAGATTTTTGAGGCTGTCTATGACAACAAGCCGTTTGTGCTGAACGCCTACCGCTCCCTCGACCGCGAGCGCATGGAGCGTTTTCTCTATAGCTTCACCGCTGATCTCATTCGCGGCGTCATCGACGAGAAAAGTCAGCAGATCGCGGCCAGCGAAGAGGACAAAGCCTTCATCGCTGATTTTTACAAATACAGCTTCGTTGGCCTCATGCTCGACTGGATCCGCCGCGGCATGGACGACAATTATCACGAGATCGTGCGCAAGACCAGCCTCGTCATGCATGACGCCGTGACCCACGCGCTGGAAAATTTTGCGGCGGCAGAAAAATAAATATTTGAGACAGACGTTCAGTAATGGGCGTCTGTTTTTTTACTTGACAGAACGAATGAAAATATATAAAATGAACTCAAATAATAAAATGAGTTCATTTTATTTCGAGGAGGCGAAACAGATGGCTTACGAAAAAGACGCACTGGAACAAAAACTCCTGGATGTCGCGGAAGCGCAGCTTTTTCGCCACGGCTACAAGGCGCTGAACCTGAACGATGTCGCCAGAGAGGCAGGCATCAGCAAGGTGACGCTGTACAAGGTTGTGGAGAATAAGTACGCGCTCGCAGAAAAGGTGGTGCGCCGATTTTTGGCGCAGGCCGACGCAGAGATGTCGACGCTTTTGGCGGGATCGCTGCCGCTTGAGGAAAAATTGCGGCGCGGCGTGCAGCTGCTGGCGGCGCTCTATCTGCGCATGGACAAGCGCTTTTTGAGCGATCTCCAGAGCAGTCTGCCGGCGCTCTGGCAGCTGATCGATGACACGCGAAAAGGCCGCGAACAGGCGCTGGCTGCGCTTTTTGCAGAGGCGCAGCGCGCTGGCGCTGTGCGCGCGGACGTGGACGCTGGATTGTTGGCGGCGTCGCTGCTCGTTCTCGTGCGTGGCATTTTTCAGCCGGCGTTTTTCATTACGCACGATGTGTCGGCGGAGCGCGCTGGCGAAATGATCGTGCAGCTTGTGCTGCATGGCGCGCTGACAGAAGCTGAGTAAGAAAGGGTGGGAAGGATGAATGCGCAAGCGAGCATTGGTTTGGACCATGTGGATAAGATTCTCGGCAAGGCGAAGCGGGTGGACGATCTCTCGCTCGAGCTGGCGGCTGGAAAGATCTACGGCCTGCTGGGGCCGAATGGCTCTGGCAAGACAACGATCCTGCATCTGATCTGTGGGCTGTACAAGCCGGACCGCGGCACGATCCGCGTGCTGGGGATGGATCCTGTGCGTGACCACAAAGCGGTGCGCAGCGCCATTGGCTTGCTGCCCCAGAGCACGGCGCTGTATCCGGAGCTTTCGGCACGGGAAAATCTGCGCTTTCATGCGGCGCTCTATCTGCCGAAGGGCGCAGACGCGGAAGCGCGCATCAGTGAAATTTTGCAGCTCGTGGATCTGGAAGCACGGACGGATGAGCCGGTGAAAAATTATTCCGGCGGCATGGGCCGGCGGCTCGGCATCGGACGCGCGCTTTTGAACGATCCGCAGATCCTGCTTCTGGATGAGCCAACGCTGGGCGTGGATGTGCAGAGCACGCACCGCATCCATGAGTACATCCGCGCCCTCGGCCGCGCGGGCAAGACCGTCGTTGTGGCGACGAACATCATGGCCGAAGCCGATGCGCTCTGCGACGAGGTGGTGATCATCGATCGCGGGCGCAAGATCTGCGCTGGTGCGCCGCAGCAGCTGAAGGATGCTCTCGGCGCGGCGACGATCCAGCTGCGGCTGAAAGCCGGAAGTGCGCATTCAGACGCGGCGCTGCAGAAGCTGCTCGGCGATTTTCACCGCGAAGCAGACGGAACGCTTGTCGTCAGCGCGCCGCATGGCGAGCAGGATCTGGCAAAGGTGCTGGAAGCGCTGGCAGGCACGCCGATCGAGCGCATCACGCTGCAGAAGCCGAGCCTCGACGATGTGTTTCTGCATCACACCGGCAGAAATCTGCGGGAGTAGGAGGTGGGGCAGATGCGTTTATGGGCGATCATGATGAAGGAATTGCGCGCGGTGCGCGAAGATCCGTCGTTCCATCTGGCGGCGCTGGTTTCGCCGCTGCTCTTTCTGCTGGCGTTTTCGCTGATGCTCTCGTCGGGCATTGTGCTGCCGTTGGCAACTTATCCAGACGCAGGGGAAAGCGCTTTTCTGCAGGGCGTGGCGGACTATCGTGCGCCGGACGGCACGCCGTATCTGTCGCTTTCGCCGGCGGCTGCGGATGTGCCGCGCTCCGATGCGGAGAATGATCTGCTCGTCGTCGTGCAGGAGCCGCAGCTGGAAAATGGCGTGCTTTCCGGTGAGCTGATCCATTACGTCAACGATGTCAACGAAAACATGACGAAAAATTACCGCAACCGCGTCGACGGCGCTGTCCGTCAGACGATCGACGCGCTGCGGGAGGACGGCGGTGTGACGGTGCGCGAGCACACGCGCTACGCCGAGGATATTCCCTGGGATACAGGCTTTGGCGTGAGTGTGCTGGTGTTCAGTCTGATGCTTTCGGGGCTGCTCTTTGGCATGCTTGCGATGACGAGCGAATGGTCGGACCGCACGACGACGCTGCTCAGGCTGTCGCCGGCGTCGCCGCGCTTGCTGATCTGCGGGAAGCTTTTGGCGGGGCTGGTCAAATGCGTCTGCTCTGGCGCGGCATTTCTGGCGGTGTTCACGCTGATAGCAGGCAGACTGCCGCTGCATGTGCTGGCTTTTGTCGGTGTACTGCTGCTTGTCTACGCGAGTTTTCTCTGTCTGGGAATGTGCCTGGGATTGGTGATCCACTCGGCGCTGACGGCATTCCTGATCTCGCTGGTGTCGGCGCTGGTGCTCTGGGTCGGCGGCGGAGGATTTGGGCCGCTGTCGTATTTCGGCACGGTGGCGAATATCCTTGGCGCGCTCAATCCGGCGACGTATGCGATCGAGCTGGTGCGCTGGTGCTATTTCGGCGGCGCAGGCGCGCTCGCTCTCCAGAGTGCGGCGCTCGTGCTCGCGGCTGTTGTGTCGCTGGGGCTTGTGCTCGCGGTCTACAGCCGCTGGACGCGCGGAGAGGAGGGACGATGATGCGACTTTTTCTTGCAGAACTGAAAAAGCTGCTGCTGCTTTTCAAGGCCGATCCCCGGGCGCTCGCTGCCGGGCTCATTGCGCCGACGGTGATCCTGCTTGTTTTTGCGTTGACCTTTGGCGATTTCACCTCGCTTAAGCTCGCCTGGGTCGACGAGGATGGGAGCACCTACAGCGCGCAGCTTGAGGAATCGATCTTCAGCCAGATCTCGCCCCTCGGCGACCGGCCGTATTTTGAAGCGGTTGTAGCGGAGCGCGAAGAAGCGCAGGCGCTTTACGATGCTGGCAAGGTGAACGGCATTGTCGCCTGCAGCGAAGGATTCGGCGCGGCGTTGGCGCGTGGCGAAAATGGCGTCATCGATTACAGCTTCAACAATTACAACACAGACATGGCGAAAAATCTGCGCCTCTATCTGGAGGAAGGCATCCTAGATTTCTACCGCGCCACCGACAGCGATCTGCAGCTTGAGGTGCGCGAGGTGATCAATGTGGACGCGCAGCTGCCGTGGTTTGACATCATTGCAGTGGCGGTTTTTCTGCTGGCGTTTCTCTTTGGCGCGATGTTCAACATGCTCTATCTTTTTTACACGGAAAAACACGACGACACGCTGTATGAATATCGGCTGGCGCCGTGCGGCATCTGGGCGTCGCTGGCAGCGCGGGTGGTCGTGGCGCTTGGCGCCGGCGCGCTCGCGGCAGCGGTGAACGGCTTGCTCGTGTACGCGCTCACCGGGCTGAATCTGGCGCCGCATCTCCTGCAGCTGGCGCTGCCGATGCTTGTGCTGGGACTCACCTATGTGCTTTTTGCAGCGGCAGTGGCGCTGTTTGTGGGCAGCTTCAGCGGTGCTGCTGTGTTTACAATGGCGACGACGGTGGTGCTGTGGTTTCTTTCCGGTGCGACGGCGCAGATCAAATATGCCACGGGCATTCTTCGCGATATTGCGCTGGCGATCCCAAACACCTACGGCCTCAGCCAGATGCGCGGCGCTGTTTTTGCGATGGATGCGTCCGTCGGTGGTATTCTCAGTGTTCAGGCTGGCTGGCTCATCATGCTGGGCTGGCTGGCGCTGGCGGCGATGCTGGCCTTTGCGCTCTATCATAGAAAACTGGCGTGTTCCGTCCGATAAAACTTTACAAAACAGCGCGGATGATAAAATTCTTATCATCGGCGCTGTTCTGTTTATGGCGAAAAATGCCCGAGCGGATTAAGATGGGTCCATCGTTAATAGTCTGACTGATACATACTAAGGAAAGGACGATGGATTATGAACAAACATTCCAAGATCACTGTGGCGGCACTGGGCGCTGCCGGGACTGGCGCAGCGGTGGCGTTGGCGAAGAAACGCGCTGCCGGTGAAAAGATCCCGCCAGCGGTGGCGGAATATCGCAATACAGAGCTGGGCCGCCACGCGACAAACAGCAAGGGCATCCGCTACACGAACGGCAACTACGAAGCCTTTGCGCGTCCGAAAAAACCGGAGGGCGTGGAAAACAAGCACGCGTATATTGTCGGCAGTGGGCTGGCGGCGCTGGCAGCAGCCTGCTTCCTTGTGCGCGACGGACAGATGCCAGGCGAAAACATCCATATTCTCGAAGCGATGGATGTGGCTGGCGGCGCCTGCGACGGGATCTTCGACGCGAGCCGCGGCTATATCATGCGCGGCGGGCGCGAGATGGAGGATCATTTTGAATGTCTCTGGGACCTTTTCCGCAGCATTCCGTCGCTGGAAATCGACAATGCGTCGGTGCTCGATGAATTCTACTGGCTCAATCGCGAGGATCCAAACTATTCCCTCTGCCGCGCCACGGAAAATCGCGGCGAGGATGCGCACACCGACGGCAGATTCAATCTCAGCCAGAAGGGCGCGCTGGAGATCGTGAAGCTTTTCATGACGCCGGACGAAAAGCTCTACGACAAGACGATCGAGGATGTGTTCGACGAGGAGGTGTTTGATTCGACCTTCTGGCTCTACTGGCGCACGATGTTCGCCTTTGAAAACTGGCACAGCGCGCTGGAGATGAAGCTCTATTTCCAGCGATTCATCCACCACATCGCCGGGCTGCCAGATTTCAGCGCGCTGAAATTTACGCGCTACAACCAGTACGAATCGCTGATCCTGCCGATGCAGAAATATCTGGAAGCGGCGGGTGTCGATTTCCGCTTTGGCGTGGAAGTGACGAATGTGATCTTCGACATCCAGGGCGCGCGCAAGCAGGCGACGGCCATCGAGACGCGTGAGAAGGGCAAGGAAAGCGGCATTGTTCTGACGGAGAACGATCTCGTTTTCATCACCAATGGTAGCTGCACCGAGGGGACGATCTACGGCGATCAGGAGCACGCGCCAAATGGTGACGCTGAAGTGCGCACGAGCGGCGTCTGGAATCTCTGGAAAAACATCGCGGCGCAGGATCCTGCGTTCGGTCATCCGGAAAAATTCTGCTCGGACATTGCCAAGACAAACTGGGAATCTGCCACGGTGACCACCCTCGACGACAAGATCCTGCCGTATATCGAGCGCATCTGCCAGCGCGATCCGAAAAGCGGCAGCGTCGTCACCGGCGGGATCGTGAGCTGCAAGGATTCGAGCTGGCTCATGAGCTGGACGATCAACCGCCAGGGCCAGTTCAAAGCGCAGGAGCCTGAGAAGGTGTGCGTCTGGGTGTACGGACTTTTCACCGACGTGCCGGGCGATTTTGTCAAGAAACCGATGCGCGAATGCACTGGCCGCGAGATCACCGAAGAATGGCTTTATCATCTCGGCGTGCCTGTGGAGGATATTCCTCAGCTGGCGCGTGAGAGCGCTGTCTGCGTACCAACGCTGATGCCATACATCACAGCGTTTTTCATGCCGCGCGCCAAGGGCGATCGCCCGGATATCATTCCTGATGGTTCCGTCAACGCCGCCTTCCTCGGTCAGTTCGCCGAGACGCCGCGCGACACCGTCTTCACGACGGAATATTCTGTGCGCACAGCGATGGAAGCCGTCTACGGTCTGCTCGGCGTGGATCGTGGTGTGCCGGAGGTTTGGGGCAGCGTCTACGACGTGCGCGCGTTGCTCGATTCGAGCGTTTGCCTGATGGACGGACGTTCGCCGCTCGATATGCTGCCGGGCGCTTTACGCAAGCCGATCGTGCGCGCCGCGCAGGGAAACGTCGTCGGCAAAGTCCTGCGCGATCACGGCGTGATCCGCGACGATATGATCTGAACAACGCTGAACACACGACAGCAGTCTGCGGGCTGCTGTCTTTTTTCATTTAAGGCTTCATTTGTTTTTCTTACAACGCCGGCACGCCGCGCCCATGGCCGACAGCAAATATTCTCCGGCAGCGCGCCGCGCGTTGCGTCTGCGGCGAAACTCTGCTAGAATAAATAGGAACGTTAAACCATTCAGGAGGCATCATGGATAACGAGAAGAAAAAAGCGCCGGTCTCCGCAGAGGAAACGATCCGCCACGATAAGCAGGGCGCTTCCCACAGACAGGGCAGCTTTGATATGGATAAATTGCGCCGCGATCTCGAGGACAGCAAACGGCTGCACGAGGAAGCGCGCCGCAAAAAACAGGAGCAGGCGCGCCAGGCGCAAGCGGAAAGCGCCATGCGCGCAGCAGAACGTGCGGCCAACAATAAGCAGGCATCGCAGCAAAAATCTGCGCCGAAAAAACCTGCCGCCCAGCAGCGCGCAGCGAGCGAAGAGGCGCGCAGCATGCCGAGCAAGGCTGAGCGTCAGGCTGAGCGCGCGCAGCAGAAAAAGCAGGCAAAGGAAGCCGTGCATGCAGCAGCGGCTGCTGTCACCAGGAAAAAAGAAAAGCCGAAGAAAGAGCGAAAACCGCACAAGCCGCTGCGCGAGCGCAAGGGTTGCGGCTGTCTCTTTTATCTGATCCTGCTCTTTGTCTTCCTCGGCGTCGCGTTTGCAGCGCTGTGGATGGTGCGCGCCCACAACGCGCCGACACCGATCGATCAGATTCCGGCGTCTGAGCGCGCCGCTGTGGCGATGGAGCGGGAAAAATCCAACGTTTATCTGCTCCTGGCCGGCACAGACCAGCGCGCCGATGAAGCGTCCCGCAGCGACACGATCATGTATGCGGCGCTGCGTCCGGTGGATCGCAAGATCGAAATGGTCAGCATTCCGCGCGATTCGCTGGTGGAAATCCCTGGCGTTGGCGAGGATAAGATCAACGCGTCGCTGGCCTACGGCGGCGTGGAGCTGCTTCAGGAAACAGTGGAAAATCTCGTCGACAATCCGGTGGATCACACCGTGCTGATCAATTTTGAAAGCTTCGCAGACATCATCGACGCCATGGGCGGCATCCGCATCAATGTCGAAGAGGATATGTATCTGCCGGAAGAAGGCATCGATCTCAAAGCTGGCGAGCAAAAGCTCGACGGCCACGATGCGCTGGCGTTTGTGCGCTGGCGCGGCGACGGCACCGGCGATATCGGCCGTATGGAGCGTCAGAGCGAATTCATGCAGGCGCTCAGCGAAAAAGTGCGCCATCTCACGCCGTGGCGCGCAGCCATGACACTGTGGACGGTGCAGCGGGAGATCGACACCGACATGTCGATCCTCGATATCTTGAAGCTGGGCTGGGATTTCATCGGCATGAGCGGCGACGCGCTGGAAGTGCAGCATTTTACCTACGACACACCGTATATTAACGGCATCAGCTACGTCATCCTCGATGACCAGAGCGTCGATGAAACGATCCAGTTCATGAAATATGGCACCATCATCGATGGCAGCTACAGCGATGAAAGCGGAGCTGAGAGCGGCTATTATGGCGACGGAACAGACGAGAGTGGCTATTATTAAAAAGGAGAAACAGGGCATTGTGTCTGCGCAATGCCCTACTTTTATGGCTGACTGCTTTGCAGGGAAAAATAGCTGGTAAAAATGATAAGTAGTTGTCAAACTATGAAATGACTTGTCAAAATTTGATATTTACTTTTCAAATTTTGTCCTCTGATTGTCAAACTGCTTGTCAAAGTCAGATGGAGAATCTATAATGAAGAAAACGTCAAGGGAGGGAAGATTGTGCAGGAGGAAAGTCTCAAACGATTGGTGGCAGACATCCAAGCCAGAAAAACAGAAACACAAACGATCGAATTAAAGGCTGCAACCAAAGGCTGTCCGACACGGCTGTATGACACGTTGTCGTCTTTTTCAAATCAGGATGATGGTGGCATTATCGTTTTTGGCATTGATGAACGTGACGATTATGCGGTGACGGGTGTCTATGATTCACAGGACCTGCAAAAACGGGTCACTGAGCAGTGCAAGCAGATGGAGCCGCCAGTACGCGCGTTGTTCACGATCACCGAGCTGCAGGGAAAGGTTGTTGTGGCTGCTGAAATTCCTGGCGCTGATCTGGCGGTACGTCCGGTTTTTTACAAAGGCGTTGGCCGCATTAAGGGCTCTTATATCCGCGTGGGAGAATCAGATGAGCTTATGAGTGAATATGAGATTTACAGCTACGAGGCTTTTCGCAAGAGAATCAAAGATGATCTGCGCCCGGTTGATCATGCTCGGATGACGTTGTTTGATGCGGAACGGTTGGAAAATTATTTGGCGATGGTGAAGCGGGAACGAAAAAATTTGGCGGAAAACGTGTCAGATCAGGAAATCCTGGAATTGATGGGCGTTACCGTGGACGGCGTGCCTTCGTTGGCTGGCGTGATGGTTTTCTCGAAATATCCGCAGGCGTATTTTCCGCAGCTGTGCATTACGGCAGTATCGCTTCCGGGCACAGAAATGGGAGATGTAGGAGACGTTGGCGAACGGTTTATTGATAATAAACGCATCACCGGCCCTATTCCAGATATGCTGGAGGAAGCCGTTGAATTTGTCATGCGCAATAGCCGGACAAAAACGATTATTGATGACAGCGGACGCCGTGCAGATCAGCCAGAATATCCGGTGAAGGCAATCCGTGAAGCGATTTTGAATGCGATGGTGCATCGCGATTATAGCGTTTACACAGACAGTCGACCTATTCAGATCGAAATGTACAGAGATCGCATTGAAATTGCCAATCCGGGTGGCTTATATGGAAAGATTCCGATTGATTCATTGGGGAAAGCGCGACCAGAGACGCGCAATGTGATTCTGGCAAATATCCTTGAATTGCTAAAGGTAACAGAAAATCGCTATTCCGGCATTCCGACGATGCGTACAGAATGTATGCACGCCGGAATGTCCATGCCTGTTTTTGAAGTGCGGCATGGGGAATTTAAAGTCACAATGAAAAATACGATTTTTCGAGAGAATTCAACTTCTGAAAATGCGATTTTAGATTTTTGCACGGTGCCAAGGTCACGTGCAGAGCTTGTTGCATTTACAGGAAAATCGCGGACGTATACTATGTCCAATTTGATTAAGCCGCTCTTAACATCCGGAAAGTTGAAGATGACTTTGCCGGAGAAACCGAAAAGTTCAAAACAACGATTTGTAAAGGCGAAAAAGGAGAATGAACCATGAGACACGATGTATTGGGCGTCGGCATCGACGCTGTGACAGAAGCGCAGGCGCTGGATATTATTACCGGCTTTGTGCGTGAGGGAGGCGCGCATCAGGTGGTGACGGCCAATCCTGAGATCCTCGACAACGCAACGCGCACGCCTGCGCTGCACGCGTTGATCCGTCGCGCTGCGCTGGTGACTGCGGACGGTCAGGGTGTGCTCCTGGCTGGGTGCATCCTTGGCACGCCGTTTCCGGCGCGCGTGACTGGGATCGAGCTGGCAGAAGCGCTCTGCCGCGAAAGCTCAGCGCGCGGGCTCTCGCTCTATTTCCTCGGCGCTGCGCCGGGCGTTGTCGACGAAGCGGCGGAAAAAATGCGCGCCGCTTATCCTGGCGTCAGGATCGTCGGCACGCATCACGGCTATTTCAAAAAGGAAGGGCCAGCAGCGGTGCTCGCTGATATCAAAGCGACCAAGCCGGATATTCTCCTCGTCGGCATGGGCTCGCCGTATCAGGAGCAGTTCATCGATGAACACCTTGCAGAATGTGGCGTCAGCGTCGGCATCGGCGTCGGCGGCAGCTTCGATGTGCTCTCCGGTCGTGTGGAGCGCGCGCCGGAGATCTTCATCCGGCTCAAGCTGGAATGGCTCTATCGCATCGCCAGCGACCGCAAGCGCTGGAAACGCGCACTGGCGCTGCCGCGCTTTGTGCTCAAGGTGCTGCGCCAGCGCTTTGTAAAACGATAAAGACACTTGATAATAACGCCCGTCGGTGGTCGGCACGCGTCAGCACGCGGTTTATCACTGATGGGCGATTTTCTTTACATAGATTTAACAAAGAGTTTACCGAAACACGGTTGCACTGTCCGCCGTGGGCGTGCTATCCTATCATTGTTAAGAAAATGTAAGCGCTCTGTTAAACTGAAAGGGTGGACGTAATCGATCATGAATGAGACGCTACAAATTATTTTTGGGCTGTTCGGAGGGCTCGCGATCTTCCTTTATGGGATGAATCTCATGAGCGACAGCCTGCAGAAAGTCGCCGGCGAACGCATGCGCACGATCCTCGGCATGCTCACGAAAAATCCTGTGCTCGGGGTGCTCTCCGGCGCGCTGGTCACTGCTGCGCTGCAGTCCAGTTCGGCAACGACCGTTATGGCCATCGGCTTCGTCAGCGCTGGGCTGATGTCGCTGCCACAGGCCATTTCTATCATCTTTGGTGCAAACATCGGGACGACGATGACCGCGCAGCTGATTGCGTTTAATCTCAGCGATTATATCTATCTTATCATCATCGTCGGTTTCCTGCTCTATTTCTTTGCCAAGAAGGAAAAGATCAAGGACCTCGGTGCCACGATCTTTGGCTTCGGTCTGCTCTTTGACGGGATCGAGATCATGGGCTCCGTCATGAAACCTTTGGCCACCAGCCCTGTCTTCGCCGAAATGATCCAGAAGGTTGCCGATGTGCCGGTCCTCAGTCTGCTCGTAGGTCTCTGCATGACGCTGCTCGTTCAGAGTTCCAGCGCCACCATCGCTGTGCTCCAGAATGTTGCCTCCACAGCCGGCCCTGACGGCGGCAGCCTCATCGGCCTTGTCGGTGCGCTGCCAGTGCTTTTCGGCGACAACATCGGGACCACCATCACCGCGCTGATCGCTTCCGTCGGGCTCAGCCTCAACGCTAAGCGTACCGCGCTCGCACACAGCATTTTTAACATCAGCGGCTCGCTGATATTTATCTGGTTTATTGTGCCATACGCGCATATCATTGAACTGATCTCACCAAAAGGGCCGGAGATCGAGGTCATTTCCCGCCAGATCGCCAACGCTCACACCGGCTTCAACGTCGTCATGACGCTGATCTGGACGCCGCTCCTCTTCCTCATGGTGAAGATCGTCTGCAAGCTTCTGCCAGACAAGGAAGGCGCCACTGTTACCCGCGCCATTTCCGAACCACGCTTCCTCGATCGCCGCGTGCTCAACCAGCCAGTGGCTGCCATCGAGCTTGCGTCCAACGAAACCATCCGCGTCACCGATCTCGTGCGCGGCATGCTCTACAGAATGAGCAATTCTGGCGAGAAAGAAATGAAAGACGTTTGCGAGCAGATGATAAGCGCCACCGACGAGGTCAAATCGCTGAACAGCCAGATCCAGAGCTATCTCTCGGCGATCCTCTCCGCAGGTAAAGTGGACGAGCGTCAGGCTGAGCGTACCTCGAGCATGATTTTCATCATCGACAACCTCGACCGCATCAGCGATTATCTGCACGACATCAGCGAGAATATCTACAACGTGCAGAGCGGCGAAAAGAACAATTACTCTAAGATCGCCATGGGCGACATTCGCCTCTTCATGCAAAATCTCATCGACATGTACGAAACCGCCATCATCGGTCTCGTCGGCGATGTTGAAGTCGATCGCAAGCGCCTGGAGATCCTGCGCGCCGATATCTTCGATCTGCGCAGCGGCATGTTCAAGAAACACATGAAGCGTGTCCGCAAGGGCAAATGCGACGCCGATCTCACCGCGCCATACGGCGAACTCCTGCAAAATCTCGAATCCATCGGTTCTGCTTGTATGGACCTCGCCGATCAGGCCGACGAGCACCACGCCGTCAGCCTCGACCTTGGCGTTGGCGACAAAGCCTTCGCTCCAGCGTAAATATTTTCCACCAGCCAGTGCATCTGCGGATGTGCTGGCTGGTTTTTTGTTCGCAGGAATTTAACAGAGATTTAACGCCAGTTCGATAGCGCGCCATTCATTCGTGTGCTACCATTTCTTTGTAATACTCCATAGAAAACAGAGAGAAAGGACGTTATTATTTGTCATGAATGAAACGGTACAAATGCTCTTCGGACTTTTCGGTGGGCTGGCGATCTTCCTATATGGGATGAATCTCATGAGCGACAGCCTGCAGAAGGTTGCTGGCGAACGCATGCGCACGATCCTCGGCCTGCTCACGAAAAATCCTGTGATGGGCGTGATCTCCGGTGCGCTGGTCACGGCTGTGCTACAGTCGAGCTCAGCGACTTCCGTCATGGCCATCGGTTTTGTCAGCGCCGGGCTGATGACGCTGCCCCAGGCCATTTCCATCATCTTCGGCGCCAACATCGGGACGACGATGACGGCGCAGCTGATTGCGTTCAAGCTCAGCGATTATATTTATCTCATCATCATCGTCGGGTTCCTGCTCTATTTCTTCGCCAAGAAGGAGCGCATCAAATCGATCGGCGCCACGATCTTTGGCTTTGGTCTGCTCTTTGACGGGATCGAGATCATGGGCTCCGTCATGAAACCGCTGGCGACCAGCCCGGTGTTCTCGAACATGATCCAGCAGGTCGCTGACGTGCCGATCCTCGGCTTGCTCACAGGTTTGGTGATGACGCTCGTTGTACAGAGCTCCAGTGCCACCATCGCTGTGCTCCAGAACATTGCGTCGACGGCTGGGCCGGATGGCGTTTCGAGCATCATCGGTCTCGCTGGTGCGCTGCCGGTGCTCTTTGGCGACAACATCGGCACAACCATCACAGCTGTGCTCGCGTCCATCGGCCAGAGCATCAACGCCAAACGTACCGCTGCTGCTCACTGCATCTTCAACCTCAGCGGCTCGCTGATCTTTATTTGGTTTGTGCAGCCGTACGCGCATTTCATTCAGTGGATCTCGCCAAAAGGACCGGAGATCGAGGTCATCTCGCGCCAGATCGCCAATGCCCACACCTGCTTCAACGTTGTGATGACGCTGATCTGGACGCCGCTGATCTATCTCATGGTGAAGATTGTTTGCCGCATCGTCAAGGACAAAGGCGCTGCTGCTACGCAGTCCATCGCCGAACCACGTTTCCTCGATCAGAAGATGATCGGCCGCCCGGTTGCCGCGCTGGAAATGGTTTCCAACGAGACGGCGCGCATCACCGATCTCGTGCGCGGCGTGCTCTACAAAATGAGCGACGCTTCCAAAGATACCGTCGTCGAGATCAGCGGCAAGCTCGTGGAAGATTGCTCAGAGATACGCGCGCTCTGTTTGCGCACGCAGGATTTCCTGTCGGCGGTCATGGCGAGTGGGAAGCTTTCCGAAGCGCAGGCTGATCGCACCACAGATATGATGTTCATCGTCGACAATCTGGATCGCATCACCGAGCATCTCAAGGACATCAATGAAAATGTCAACACCATCCAGCAAAGCGACATAAAATATTCCAACACGGCTGCCGAGGATCTGAACAAGTACACGCTCAAGCTCATCGATATGTACGAGACGTCGATCATCGGTCTCGTCGGCGATGTCGACGTTGATCGCAAAAAGCTCGAGCTCACACGCTCCGAACTCTTCGAGCTGCGCGCAAAAATGTTCCGCGCCCACACCAAGCGCGTGCAGAAGGGAAAATGCGACGCGTCTCTCACAGCGCCGTTTGGTTCCCTGCTGCAGGATCTGGAGACCATCGCTTCTGGTTGTATGGATATTGCCGACCAGGTTGAAGAGCAGCATACCATCGAGATCGATCTGTCCAGCGACAGCGACGAACAGATTCCGGTGCTTGCGTGATCGTGAGCGCCCATCATCCCGCACAGACGTCCAACGCGGCGTTTGGGCGGGATTTTTTTACGCAGATTTAACAGAGGTTTCACGTAATTTTGCTTTTGTTTGCGTGTATTTCCGGTATAATTCACATAAGATATTTGTGAAAAATCGCTGCGGCTACCCCGATTATCCGCTGGCGAAACCGTAGTCTATCAGAGAGGAGGAAGCGTTGTGCACAAGGAGCACGAGATCGTCGCGGCGGTCACTGCCGCGAAAAAAGATCGCGAAAAAGCGGATGCGCTGCTGCGCGATTACCTGCCGTTTATCCGCGCCCAGGCGGCGAAGCAGGTTGGCCATCCGGTGAGCGATCAGGACGATGCGCAGAGCATTGCGATGATCGCTTTTCACGAAGCGATCCTGGGCTACGATCCAGCGCGCGGCGCCTTTCTGCCGTATGCAGCGATGGTGATCAAAAGCCGCATCATCGACCATCAGCGCAGAGAAGCGCGGCATCAGGGCCAGCTTTCTCTCGATGCGGAGCAGGGCGACGATTCGCGCCCGTTGCTGGAAGAAGTTGCCGATACGCGCGATCGTTTCGCCGAAGCGGCGGGACTGGCGGCGACGCAGAAAGAGATCGCCGAGCTGGCAGCGGTGATGGCGGAATTCGGCGTGAGCTTCAGCGATGTGGCGGAGCAGTCGCCAAAACAGGCGCGCACCCTTGAAGCCTGCACAGCGGCGGTACGCTACGCAGCTGCGCATGAGAGCCTGTTGGAGGAATTGCTGCGCACGAAGAAACTGCCGATGGCGGCGCTTGTGCGCGGTGCTGGCGTAGAGCGCAAAACGCTGGAGCGCCATCGCAAGTATGTGCTGGCGATGCTCCTCATTCTGACGAACGGCTATGAGATCGTTCGCGGACATCTGCAGCATGTTCTGAAAGGAGGGCGTCGTTCATGAAATATCTGGTCATGGAAAGCGAGCCGGGATATGCGATCGTCCTCGACGAAGAGGGGCGCTTTCTGCGTGTCGCCAATCAGGGCTATGCGGTCGGTGAGACGCTGACGGAAGTGATCGAGATGGCGGTGCCAGCTGCGCCGAAACGCCGGTTCGGTCGTTATCTGGCGGCGGTGGCGATGGTCGCCTGTCTGCTTTTTGCGGCGCTCGGCGTGTACGAATGGCAGCAGCCGTTCGCTTCTGTGTATATGACGATCAATCCGGAGGTGCGCATCGATGTGGACCGTGACGAGATGGTTGTCGGTCTGGACGGCGTCAACGATGACGGCGCGGATCTCGTCAGCGGCTATGTGTACGACGACAAATCTCTCGAGCTGGTGATGGACGAGCTGGTAGACCGCGCGATCGAGATGGGCTATCTGTCTGAAGGCGGAACGATCAGTCTCACACTCGACGCCGACAGCGACGAATGGATCGTCAGCCGCAGCGATTCGCTGAGCACGCAGCTGAACGCGCATCTGGACGAAAAGCTCTCGGTCACCATCTATGTGACGAACCAGGAAACGTCGCAGCAAACAGGCAGCGACTATGGCGATTCTGATTATGCGGAAGAAGCGACGGTTGTGGATGTGCCGCAGCAACCAGCGCAGCCTGCGCAGGAACCGACGGCGCCTGTCTACGAGGACGGCGACAGCGCGTATGAGGATGATGATTATGAGGACGGCGATTCTGGCTATGAGGCAGATGACGATTGAACAATTTTCGCGAAAAAATTCCTGCTTACCCCGTTTTTCTTCTGTGCGCTGCGTAATCTCTGGATGTAAGCGGGGAGGCGCAGAAAAAGTAAAAAGTTTTGCGAGCGACCCCGGTTTCTGCAGCAAACCGACGTAATCTATCAGCAAATGGACGAAGATCCACCAATCATTTACCCTTTAGGAGGCTGACCATTATGAAAACCACGAAGAAGAAATCCTTACTGACCATCGCTCTGGTGCTGGGACTGAGCCTGGCTGTGCTGAGCGGCTGCAGCCAAAACGATGCAGCGAGCACCTCGACGGCTTCTGCGCCTGCCGAAAGCAGCGCGCAGGTGGCGAGCGGCGGCACGCTGGTGCTCAAGGTAAATCCGGAGATCGCGCTCGCATACGACGACGCTGGCATTGTCACCGGACTTACCGCGCGCAACGGCGACGCCGAAGCGATCCTGGAAAAGAGCGGCGACCTGATCGGGCAGCCTGCCCGCGATGCGGTGCGCCAGTTGGTGACGCTGATCGGTGAAGCGGGCTATTTCGTTGAAGAAGTTGAGGGCGAACGCCGACAGATCACGATCGAGATCGAGCCAGGCTCCGCGCTGCCAAGCGATGCCTTCCTCGATGAGGTGGTCGCTGATGTGAAGAGCACCGTCGCCGAGCACAGCTGGCAGGCGCCGCTCGATATTGAAAACGAGAGCGACTACGGCATCACCGATTATGTGGACACCGACTACGGTCCTGAAAACGATGGTGTCACCGATTATGGCGCAGATACCGACTACGGTCCAAACAACGACGGCGTCACCGATTATGGTGCAGACACCGACTATGGCCCGGATAACGATGGCGTGACAGATTATGGCAACGACGGCGCATCGAACTATGGGGACGATGGCGCGACGAATTATGGCGATGATGGCGCGACCAACTATGGAGACAGCGCCTATGGCTATTAAGGAAAAGCCTGCGCCAAAATGGCGCCACGAGCTCAAGCACCGCATCAACGCTGCCGACGATCTGATCCTGGCGGCACGGCTGCGCAAGCTTTTTCCCCACGACAAGCATGCTGGCTCACACGGTTCCTATCGTGTGAGCAGCTTGTATTTTGACACGCCTTATGACAAGGCGCTGCGCGAAAAGCTCGACAGCGTCGGCCGCCGCGAGAAATTTCGCCTGCGCTATTACAATGGCGATACGTCCTTTGTTTTGCTGGAGAAAAAGTTCAAGCAGAATGGCCTCTGCGGCAAGCATAAGGCTGTGCTCAGCGAAGACGAGGCGCGGCAATTGCTGGCGGGCAGAGACGATTTTCTGCTGGCGCGGCCGGAAGCGCTCTGCGCAGAGCTTTACAGCAAGCTGCGGGGACAGCTTTTGCAGCCAAAGACCATCGTCGTCTACGAGCGCGAGGCGTTTCTCTATACGCCTGGCAATGTGCGCATCACCCTCGACCGGCAGCTGCGCAGCGGGCTGGCGAGCATCGACTTTCTCGATCCAGAGCGGACGTATACGCCGGTCAACGACGGTTTCACCGTGCTCGAGGTGAAATACGACGCTTTTCTGCCGGAGATCGTGCGACTGGCGGTTCAGCTGCCAAATCGGCAGGCGGCTGCCTGCTCGAAATATGCGATCTGCCGTCGCTACGACTGAGAAAAAAGGAGGATCCTCATGACGACTTTTCAAGATATTTTTCGTTCGAGCTTTCTCGAGAATGTCAGCACCATCCCGATGTTTGATATGGTGCTGGCGTTGCTGCTTGCTTTCGCCGTGGGGCTCTTCATCTTTTTTGTCTACAAGAAGAGCTACGCCGGCGTGATGTATTCTGCGAATTTCGGCGTGACGCTGATCGCCCTCTGCATGATCACGGCGCTGCTCATCCTCGCTGTGACCAGCAACATTGTGCTCTCGCTGGGGATGGTCGGTGCGCTCTCGATTGTGCGTTTTCGCACAGCGATCAAGGAGCCGTCGGACATCGCTTTTCTCTTCTGGGCGATCGCTGCGGGCATTGTGCTCGCAGCAGGCTTCATTCCGCTGGCGATTTTTGGCAGCGTGCTCATTGGCGCGGTGCTCTACGGATTTTCGCAGCGAAAGAATCTCGAACGCCCGTATATCCTCGTGCTGCATGTAGAGAGTGCAGAAAACGAGCGCGCCGCGCACGCCTTTGTCGCGCAGCATGTGAAGAAGCTCTCGCTCAAAAGCAAGAGCGTCGCGCCTGGTGCCATTGAGCTCAATTACGAAGTGCGCCTGCACGAGGAAGACAGCAGCTTTATCAACGAACTCGCTCTCCTGGACGGCGTTACGCACACAGTGCTCGTTTCCTACAACGGCGATTACATGGGGTGATCCTATGCTGAAGAGCAAGCACATCGACAGGCTCTGTCTCGCCGTTATCGGCGTCGCGGTGCTGGTGACGCTCGCATTTATGAACGGCGAGCGTTTTGGGCTCGCGCCGGCGTCGGCAGAGCCTGGCTACGCCACGCGTCTGTTCGACGCTTCCCACGTGCACACCATAGACATCGAGATCGACGACTGGCAGGCGTTTCTCGCCGCAGCGCCAGAGGAGCAGTACTGGTCCGCCGACCTCGTCATCGACGGCGAACGCATCGACAACGTCGGCCTGCGCGCTAAGGGCAACAATTCCCTGCGCCTCACCGAGGACTACGGCCACGAGCGCTACAGTCTGAAGGTCGAGTTCGACCATTTCGCTGCGCAGAATTATCACGGGCTCGACAAACTTTCCCTTGATGCGTCCTTTCAGGACAACACCTACATGAAAAACTGGCTTGCCTTCGACATGATGCGCTTCATGGATGTGCCGACGCCGCTGGCGAGTTACAGTTGGGTGACGGTGAACGGCGAGCCCTGGGGACTTTTTCTCGCCGTCGAGGAGCCGGAGGAGGCCTTCGCGCGCCGCGTCTACGGCCGTGATCACGGAAAACTTTATAAGCCGGATTACCAACGCCTGTCCGACGACAACGCCGACGTCCATCTGCGCTACACAGGCGACGACCCTGCGCGGTATGAGAATATTTTCCGCAACGCCAAGTTCGACGTGAGCGATGCCGACAAGGCGCGCCTGACCGCCGCGCTCAAAATCCTCGACAGCGGCGACAATCTCGAAACCGCCGTCAACATCGACGAAGTGCTGCGATATTTCACCGTACAGGTTTTCGTCGTCAATCTCGACAGCTATCTTGGCCGCACCGGGCACAATTATTTTCTCTATGAAAAAGACGGCATTCTTGAGATCCTGCCCTGGGACTACAACCTCGCCTTCGCCACCTATTCCCTCGGCATGCCAGATCCCGTGAACGACAGCACCCTTTATGTAAATTATCCCATCAACACCCCTGCCAGCGGCGAGATCATGCGCCAGCGCCCGCTCTACCACCATCTCATGCAGGACGACGCCATCTACGCCCGCTATCATGAATTGTTCGACCAGCTCATCAGCGGCTATTTCGAAAGCGGCCGCTTTGAGCAAGTCGTCAGCGAGACCCAGCGTATGATCGCGCCGTATGTTGAGAAAGATCCCACCGCCTTTTGCAGCGGCGAAGATTTTCACCTCGCCGTGCAGACCATCCGTGATTTCTGCATGCTGCGCGCCGAAAGCGTGCGCGGCCAGCTGGAGGGCGAGATCCCGTCGACGATCGCCGCGCAAAGCGCCGACAGCAGTCGTTTCGTCGACGCCGCCAGCGTCTGGCTGCCGGATATGGGCGAGCTCGCCGATCTTGAGGCGCTCGGGTAAAACAGCACCAGCCTGCAAACCATTGTGCAGGCTGGTGCTGTTGTGCATATGGGCAGTTGTGTGGTATGCTCATAGCAGAAACACACCGAAGGAAGGAGATCATCATGGATATCCACCAAACACTCGCAATCCTCGACGGACTTTTTGCCGCCAAGCAGTTAAACGACGTGGAGCCGTTTTTGCTCGCGCAGTTGGCGCAGGCACAGCAGGAAGGCGACAAGGCCGCGCAGCTCGCGCTCTTAAACGAGCTCGTCGGTTATTATCGCAGCATCAGCCGCAGCGAGGATTCCCTCAAGATGGCTGCGCTCGCCATGGGCCTCGTCGCAGAAATGGGCCTCGCTGGCACGCCCGCCTGCGCCACCACCCTCGTCAATGCCGCGACCGCTTATCGCGCCGCCGGCGATCTTTCGCACGCCGCCATGCTCTACGAGGATGCGCTGCAGATCCTCGAGAAAAACGGCGAGCAGGGCTACGCCCTCGCAAGCCTGCTCAACAATATGAGCCAGGTTTATCAGGCGCAGGGACGCCACGCCGAAGCTGTGCCGTTTTATGAGCGCGCGCTCGTCCTTCTCGCCCCGCTTCCCGGCGTGGACGCCGAGATCGCCACAACCCATTCCAACCTTGCGCTCTCGCTCATCGCCCTGCAGCGTCTCGACGAAGCAGCGCGCGAGATCGAAAAAGCCCTCGCCCTCTTCGAGCGCGGAGCAGAACCCCGCGACGCCCACTACGGCGCAGCCCTCGCAGCCGCCGGCCAGCTTAGCTATCTGCGCGGCGATCACCGCCAGGCCGCGCAGTATTTCGAAGCCGCTCTGCCAGAAATCGAGCGCAGCTTCGGCAAAAATGACAGCTGGCACACCACCGCCCGCAACCTCGAGCAGACGCGGAAGATGCTATAAATGCAAACACCTGAGTGACGATGATCACTCAGGTGTTTTTCTGAACAACATTTCCTCACGCGCGCCAGGTCGATGGGGCGAAGAGGAGGATGAGGGGCATGATCTCGAGACGGCCGGCGACCATGCCGAAGGAGAGGACGAGCTTGGAGAATCCGCTGAAGCCGCCGAAGTTGCCGGTTGGGCCGATGGTGCCGAGGCCTGGGCCGACGTTGTTGTAGGTGGTGGCGACGGCGCTGAAGGTGGTGATGAAGTCGAGATTTTCGAAGCTGATGAGCACGACGAGGCCGAAGAAGACGAAGGTGTAGAGGATGAAGTAGAGGGCGATGTCGTTCTGTGCGCGCTCGTTCATGGGTTTTCCTTCGTAGACGACGACGCTGACGCGTTTTGGATTAACGGATTCGTGGAGTTTGCGTTTGGCGAGCCCCACGAGGGCGATGACGCGGCTGATCTTGAGCCCGCCGGCGGTGGAACCGGCGCAGCCGCCGATGAACATGAGCAGGAGCAGGATGAGCTGGCTGAACATTGGCCACTGGCAGTAGTCAACGGTGCAGAAGCCGGTGGTGGAGATGATGGTGGCGACGTTGAAGAAGGCGTCTTTGACGCAGAGCCAGAGGCTGTCGTACATCGGCAGGATGTTGAGGACGATGGCGAGCACGGCGGCGAGGACGATGGCGACGAACCAGCGCAGCTCGTCGCTTTTCAGCGCTTCACGCCAGCGTCCGCGCAGGGCGAAAAAGTAGAGGTTGAAGTTGACGGAAAAGATGAGCATGCCGAAGGATAGAACGAGTTCGATTGGCACGGAATCAAAGGCGGCGATAGAAGTATTGTAGTTGGAAAAACCGCCTGTCCCTGCGGTGGCGAATGCGTGCAGGATGGCGTCGTACGGGCTCATGCCGGCACCGATGAGGATGCAGATGAGGATGAGGGTGAGCACGGCGTAGATGACGTAGAAGACGCGGGCGACGGTGCGCACGCGGGAGAGCACTTTGTCGAAAGTTGGCCCGGGCATTTCGCTCTTTAAGATGTAGATGTCTTCGCTGTTGGATTTTGGCAGCAGGGCGACGGCAAAAACGAGTACGCCCATGCCGCCGATGAAGACGGTGAAGTTGCGCCAGAAGAGGACGGAGCGCGGCAGCGATTCGATCTCGGAGAGGATGGAGGAGCCGGTGGTTGTGAAGCCGGAGGCTGTCTCAAAGATGGCGTCGGGAATGGATGGGATGGCGCCGGTGAAGAGATAGGGGAGGCTGCCGAAGATGACGAGCATGATCCAGGAGAGGCCGGTGATGGCGAGCCCTTCACGCACGTAAATGCTGCGGCGTTTTGGCGGGCGCGACGCCATGGCGGCGCCGACTGCCATGGTGGCGACCATGGCCTGGAAGAGGGGATAGATGGTGTCTGTGCCTTCGTGATAGATGAGGGCGACGAGGATTGGCAGGATCATCAGTACGCCGACGACGAAGGTGACGCGACCGGTGACGTAAAGTACCATGCGGCGGTTCATAAGCTCACTCCTTCCGCAGGATGTCGTCGATGGCGCGCAGGGAATGGTCGGTGGTGGTGACGATGATCATATCCCCTTCATGAAACACTGTCTGGCCGCTTGGCGCGAGACGGTGGCCATCCTGGGTGATGGCGGCGGCGATGAGGACGCTCTCTTTGATGGGCAGTTCCATGAGCTTGCGCCCGATGATGGCGGAGCCGGCAGGTACGCGGAACTGCAGGGCTTCGACCTGGTTATCGGCGAGGCGGTAGAGGGCTTCGACGTCTTTGCCACGGGTGTCGATGACGGCGCGGATGAGACGCAAAATGGTGTCGGCGATGATGTTGCCGGGGGTGATGACGGCGCCTGGCCGGTCTTCGCCGAGGATCTCGAGCATCTGGGTGCGGTTGACTTTGGCGATGGTGGCGGGCATGCCGTGGTTTTCGGCGTACATGCAGATGAGGATGTTTTCCTCGTCGATGCCGGTGAGGGCGATGAGACAGTCGTAGCCGGAGATGCCTTCTTCCTCGAGGCTGCGATAGTTGGAGCCGTCGGCGAAGACGACTTCGACGTTTGGATGGAGCTGGGCGAGTAATTCAGCGGTCTTGCGGTTGTTTTCGAGGACCTTGATGTGGTATTTTGTGCTGCCCTGCTCGATCTCACGCAGGAGATAGTGGGTGAGTCGGCCGGCGCCGATGATCATGAGGGATTTGACGCGGCGGTTGTGCTTGCCCTTGCCGTCGCGGCGGAAGAAGTTCAGGATCTCGGCGCTGGAGCCGCTGACGTGGATGATGTCGCCGGCCTGGAGGCGGAAATTCCCTTTTGGGATGATGGCCTGGCCATTGCGCTCAACGGTGACGACGAGGACGTGCTCCTTGAACTGGTTCTGAAATTCTGCGAGGGTCTGGCCGACGAAGGGATGATCCTGCGGCAGCGGATATTCGACGATGTTGATGCGCCCGCGCACGAAGGATTCGACGCGCGTTGTTGCTGGAAAGCGCAGGAGGCTGGTGATCTGACGGGCAGATTCGCGCTCAGGATTGATGATGGCGTCGATGCCGATGCTTTCCTTGATGAAACTCTGGTGGGCGGTGTATTCGTGCTCGCGGATGCGGGCGATGGTGTATTTGGCGCCCATTTGCTTGGCGAAGATGCAGGAGATGATGTTGATCTCGTCCTGCGCGGTGACGGCGATGAAAACGTCGGCGTGGGCGGTGTCGGCGCTTTGCAGGGCGTCGACGTCAACGCCGCTGGCGGCGATGCCGGTGACGTCTGTGGTGTTGATGAAGCTTTCGAGCTTGTCGGCGTTCTGTTCGATGACGACGACGTCGTGTTCGTCGGCGAGTTCCTTGCAGATGATGCTGCCGATCTTGCCGACCCCAACGATAACGATATGCATGGATAAAAACCTCCGGGTTTTTCAGTTAGGAGTTAGCCACTTTGCGGGAAAACTCGCAAAGCTCGTTTTCAGTGAGGAGTGAGGAGTTGGTTTTGCTGGATCGCAAACGTTTGTGGCTGTGCTTTCAGATTGGTCATTTCTGCAGCGTAGCGTTGTTCTTTGCAATAACCAGAAAAAAACTCCGCACTCCGCATTCCTAACTCCTCACTCAATTTAAGTGTTCATAAAATGTTTCTGTCTGCTGGATGATGTCTGCCTCGACATCGGAGAGGGCCTGGCCCATTGGGTAGGTGATGTAGTGGACGAGGTTCACTGGGGTGTCGGTGAGGCTGACGGTTTTCAGGAGTCCGCTGGTGAAAAGAGAATTGAGACGGGCGGTGAGCATGCTGGTGATGCCGATGCCATCGCTGCGGTACACGTACTGATAGAGGCTGGCGGCGTCCTGGAAAACGAGGTGGCGCGGCAGATCGGCCCAGCGGCTCTGGGATTTGATGAAGCCGAAATCGACGAGATCACGCGGCACGGAAAGGGGCACTTTTCCTGGCAGATGGTTCAGGCGCACGCTTTCGAGGGATTGGAAATAGCCGCCGCTCTTGACGAAGAGACAGAGGTTGTCGTTGTACTGCGGCATGAGGCGCAGGTCCAGGCTGTTGGCGTATTCGCGGTGGCGGCTGAGGTTGAAATCCAGCGCGGCGGAAAGGCCGATGGAGGCGGTGTTGTCTGAGATGTCGTGGAGCACATCGCTGGCCAGCGCGTGGCGCAGTGTGAAGGAGACATCGGGAAACATGCTGCGCGTGTGGTAGAGGGCTTCGTTCAGGATGCCGCTGGTGAAATTTGTGGCCTGGAGATAGACGTGGAGATTTTGCGGCGTGGTGATGCCGGCTTTTTTGCGAATGTCGTAGTAATCGTCGACGGTTTTCTCCACGAGCGGCAAGATCTCGCGACCAAACGCGGTGAGATCCATGCCGCGCCGGGTGCGGCGAAAGAGCGGTCGCCCGACTTCCTTTTCAAGGCCGGCGATGGCTGCGGAGAGCGTCGGCTGGCCGACGTTGATCTTTTTTGCAGTCAGCGAGAGCGGGCCATAATTGGCGACTTGCAGAAAATATTCCAGTTGTTCGATTCTCATGAGAATCCTCCCTTTTTTAGTCGAGCGCGCATGCTCGGCTCAACAGTCACCCCTATTATAGTGCGGTCAAACCCCTTGTCAATAGCTGCTTTTTCGGGGCGGATATTTAATGGAAAGATTGCATTTTCCTTACGAACATTTTACAATTTAAAGGAAGGTTAATAGGTAGGAGGTAGCCGCTACGCGGACCAGCTCGCGTTGCTCGCTGGTAGGTAGGAGGTTGGAGGTTTTCGCTGCTGCACTGCGAAGGTTCGTGAACGTTCACAAACCATCTGGCTTTGCGTCGAGATTGGGGACGTTGCATGGTGCACCAGGTGAACCTCCTCCCTCCTACCTGCGGACGAATGAAATGAGTCCGCCCCACAGGGCTACCTCCTACCTAAACAAAAGGGGGTTGAGCAGGATGCTCCAGGCGCTGGATTTTCTGCGCGAGATGACCTTCGTGAGCGTCGCTGTGCGGCTGATGATGGCGATGTTCTGCGGTGGGCTGATCGGGCTCAACCGCGAACGCATGCGCCGTCCCAAGGGGCTGGCGGGCTTTCGCACCTATATGATGGTTTCTGTCGGCGCAGCGCTGACGATGCTGCTTTCCCAGTATGAATACACGATGGTCACGACCCAGTGGGCGACGATCGCCGGTAAGGTTGGGATCACGACAGATGTGTCGCGCTTTGGCGCGCAGGTCATCAACGGCATCGGTTTTCTCGGCGCCGGGACGATCCTTGTCACGAAGGACAACCAGGTCAAGGGCCTGACGACGGCGGCTGGGCTTTGGGCGTCGGCCTGTCTGGGGCTGGCGATAGGCGCTGGATTTTTCGAAGGCGCGATCATGGCAGTGGCGATCATCGTCGTCTCGATGTATTTTTTCGCCAATCTCAAGCACGAGCTGCAGTCCCAGTCGCGGGTGCTCTCGATCTATGTTGAGGTGAAATCCCTCGTCTATCTCGGCGATGTGCTGAAAATAGTGCGCGATCAGGGCGGCACGATCATAGAAATGAACATCGACGACGACCGCGGCAAAAAACGCCTGATCTACGACGCGGAGATCGTCATCCGGCTGGCGCCGGAAATGACACCGGACACGATGCTCGCCTGTGTGTCGCAGGTTGAGCATGTGAAGCACGTACACGAATTGTAAAAGGAGGGGAAAACGATGCTTTCGATATTTGATGGTCTGCGCGATTTCACCCTCATGGCGGTGACGGTGCGCATGCTTCTGGCGGTTGTCTGCGGCGGGATCATCGGCATGGAGCGCACGCTGCATCGCCGTCCTGCAGGCTTCCGCACACACATTCTCGTCTGCCTCGGGGCAGCGATGACGACGCTGACGAGCCAGTATTTGTATCTCTATCTCGATTATTACACAGACATGGCGCGTCTCGGTGCGCAGGTTGTGGCCGGGATCGGTTTTCTCGGCGCAGGCACCATCGTCATCAGCCGCCAGCGCGTGCGCGGGTTGACGACGGCAGCTGGCCTCTGGGCGGCGGCGATCATCGGGCTGGCAGTGGGCGCAGGATTTTACGAAGGGGCGATCCTGGCGACGATCCTGATCGAGCTGGCTGCGACGGTCTTTTTGAAGATCGAAAAGCAGGTGATCACGAAAACGTCCAACATCCACATCTTCCTCGAATACAACAAGCCAAAAGCGCTGGAGGAAGTGCTCACCTACTGCCACGCGCGTGAGATCCAGATCATGCACCTGGAGATCTCCCGCAGCAAGGAGCCGGAAAATGTGACGATCGCACTGCTTTCGGTGCGTCTGGCGCATCAGATGAAGGCCGAGGAAGCGCTCAAGGCGATGGTAGATGTCGACGGCGTGATGCTGGCAGAAGAATTTTAAAAAAATCACAGGAAATTTCATTAATGTGCTTGCAATGGTCATATTAGTGTGCTATGATACAAGCATAGAAACACCAACGCCCATCACATAAGGACAAATGAAAGAGAGGATTATCATTATGCAGAAATATGTTTGCGATCTTTGTGGTTATGTTTACGATCCAGCTGAAGGCGATCCAGATAACGGCATCGCACCAGGCACCGCTTTTGCTGATATCCCAGACGATTGGGGCTGCCCACTCTGCGGCGCTGGCAAAGGCGACTTCTCTCCAGAAGCGTAAGCAAGTGATTATGACAAAAGGCTCGGCGATTTGCCGGGCTTTTTTTGTGTCTGGGCGTGTGCGACAAAGTATAAATGAAAAACCATATGGAGTATTTTCAAACTTTCCAGAGTAGCGGAATCCATTATGCTGATGCTAAACTAAGATCATGCGAAATACTGTTTCGCAAATTTTTTGGAGCGCTGGTTAGCTGACTCTAATAAAAGCGGAGGTAAAAAAATGGAAACGCGAAGCAATAAATTGCAACCTAAGGATCTTATCAATGTGGGCATATTCACAGCTATTTATTTTATCATTTTCTTTGCGGGCATGATGCTGGGATATATTCCGATCTTTATCCCGTTGCTGGGATTGGTATGCCCTATTTTGTGCGGCATTCCTTTTATGTTGTATCTAACGAAGGTCAAAAAATTTGGCATGGTATCTTTGACTGGAATTATCCTTGGCTTGCTGAATTTGATCATGGGTAGCGGCGTGCTGGTCTTGATTTTTGGTATCATCTTTGGTGTCCTGGGCGATGTCATTTTGTGGGCCGGAAAGTATCAAAGCTGGAAATGCACGCTCCTTGCGGGTGGGGTGTTTTCTCTTTGGATCATGGGTTATGTGAGCCGGATGTTCTTAACGCGTGACGATTTCTTTGCTTCACTTGTGAGCAGTTACGGGCAGGAATATGTTGATACGTTGATCTCTTATACGCCGGGCTGGATGTTTCCGGTTTTGTTTATTGTGACGTTCATCGGCGGTGTCTTGGGTGCGCTGCTCGGAAAGGCTGTGCTGAAGAAGCATTTTGAAAAGGCGGGGATCGCCTGATGGATACGGCGACGCAGGCGCTAAAATTTGAAAATAAGGCGATTATTCCAAGCGATCCGCGAACAAAACTGTTTTTGACGATCACTGTCAGCACGATTATGATTACTGGCGGTACGGGCGGGTTTATGAATGTTGTTCGTCCGTGTCTTATGGCTTGTCCACTGATTTTCCTGCTTCTTTCAAAGAAATGGAAAGCTGCAGCCAGATTTGCTGTAACATACGCTGTTTTGTTTATTTTGGAACTCTCGGTGCTGCCGCTACTTGCGGGCGCATGGCATTTTATCCTGGGAGCTGCAGTTGGGATCTATACGCATATGCTTCCTGGATTTGTCATGGGATATTATCTGGTGAGCACGACAACGGTCAGCGAATTTGTCAGCGCGATGGAACGGATGCACGTTCCACAGAAGATCGTCATCCCAATGACGGTGGTATTTCGCTTTTTTCCTACACTCAAAGAGGAGTATGCAGCCATACGGGATGCGATGAAGATGCGCGGCATCATGACGCTCCGCAGCCCCATGAAGATGCTGGAATACCGGGTGGTTCCGCTGATGATTTCTACCAGCAAAATTGGCGAAGAACTCTCGGCGGCAGCTCTCACGCGCGGGCTTGGCGCGCCACGAAAACGGACGAATATTTGTAAAATTGGCTTTGGTCTATTGGATATTTTCTTCTTTCTGCTGGCGATTCCCTGCTGGATCGGTTTCTTTGTTTGTTAGGAGGCAGCGTCTATGATCGAACTTCGCAATATCAATTTTCGTTATGCTGGAGGAACGGATACCGGTAGGCTTGCAAACATTGACCTGATCATCCCGGATGGGCAGGTTGTTCTTTTGTGTGGCGGGTCTGGCTGCGGAAAAACGACCCTGACTCGGTTGGTGAATGGGCTGATCCCGAATTACTATGAAGGCGAGTTGAGCGGCGAAGTTCTGCTGGATGGAAAAAACATCAGCGCCCTTCCGCTCTATGAAACGGCAAAATATGTGGGGAGCGTTTTTCAAAATCCCCGCACACAGTTTTTTACGGTAGATTCCACCAGTGAACTGGCTTTTGGCTGTGAAAATCAGGGCTTGCCGGAGCGAGAGATCATCCAGCGGGTAAAATCGACTGCGGAGCAATTTAATATGAATGATTTGCTGGGGAAAAATATCTTTTCTCTTTCCGGTGGGGAAAAACAAAAGATTGCCTGCGCCGCCGTGTCGGCTGCAGATCCGCCCGTCATTGTCCTGGATGAACCCTCTTCTAATCTGGATATGTCAGCTACGAAAGATCTGGGCCGGATGATTCGGATTTGGAAAGAACAGGGGAGGACGGTGATTATTGCGGAACATCGGCTCTATTATCTGAAAGCGCTGATAGACCGGGTTATCTACTTGAAAGATGGGAAGATCGTAAAAGATTTTACGGCCCAGAAAGCCTTTGAGCTTTCTGCAGCGCAGCAAGTTGAAATGGGCTTGCGGCCCTTTGACCTGGGGAGTTTTCCTGTGACGGTGCATCCTGTTGTCGGTGGGGGGATGATCGAATGTGAGAACTTTCATTTCGCATACGAAAAGCAAAGGGCTGCGTTGGATATTGACAGGCTTTCACTGCCGCAGGCGGGCATTATTGCAGTGATTGGTCATAATGGAGCGGGAAAATCCACGCTGGCTCGCTGCCTCTGCGGCTTGGAGAAACGCTGCAGGGGCGTTGTGAAGGTGGAGGGGAAACCGTATAATAGAAAACAGAGGCTATCTCTGTGCTATATGGTTATGCAGGATGTGGGCCATCAGCTGTTTACGGAAAGCATAGAGGAAGAGCTGCTCATCAGTATGGCAGAAGCTGATCCTGACAAGGCGGATGCGGTGCTTGAGCGATTGGATTTGCTGCAGTTTAAGGAGCGTCACCCGATGGCGCTTTCCGGCGGCCAGAAGCAGCGTGTGGCGATCGCCACTGCTCTTGTTTCCCAGCGCAAGATTTTAGTACTGGATGAACCTACCAGCGGTCTGGATTTACAGCACATGAAAGAAGTGGCCAATGAGCTTATAATACTGCAGGAGATGGGCAAGACAGCCCTTGTCATTACCCACGATTATGAGCTGATCGTCAATTGCTGCACGCATGTTCTGCATTTGGAGCATGGAACGGTACAGGAACACTATGCGTTGGATGGTGCGGGGCTTCAGCGGCTTAGAAATTTTTTTATCGAATCGAGGTGACCCTGGCTTGAACAGAAATGACTTGTTTTTTTCACAGCAGAATATGCAGTTGCTCTGCCGGGACGACTCCTGCTCTGTTTATCAAATGAAAAACGAGAGCGGCGATGGAACAGCGACCGTTTATGCGGTCTACCCTGGTATTGCTGTGATGTACAACGATTACCACATGGCAAGCTGTCCGTCGAGAAGATTTGAAAGCGGCAGGCGCATCATTGCTATTCACCATTGCAGAGAAGGAAGGATTGAATCGGAAGTAAAGGACGGGGCGTATTTGTATCTTTCTGCCGGGGATATCATGCTGGACAGTGCAACGGTTGAAAATAAACATTGCAGTTTTCCGACCAGCCATTATCATGGGATCACCATCACCATATCTGTACCTGAAGCGATCGCTGGCATGAAAGAGCTGCTTGAGATGTTTTCGATCGATTTAGAAAAACTGGAGCGGGGGTTCAACTTACAGGATCGTCCCTTTGTTATGCATGGAGATTCTGTTCCTGACCACGTGATCTCTGAACTTTATCAGGTGCCGGATGCCATCAGGAAGGAATATCTGCGTGTCAAGGTGCTGGAGCTTCTTGTGACGTTGAAAACGGTGGATCCTTCTGTTCTTGGGGAAGAGCGGCCGTATTTTTATAAAACACAGGTGGAAAAAGTCAAGGCGATCAGAGAATTGATGACAAATGAACCGGCGTCTCACTTTACGATCGAGGAGTTGGCCAGAAAATTTGACATTTCCATCTCGGCGTTGAAGCAATGTTTTAAGGGTGTTTATGGTACGCCAATTTACACATATATGCGGAATTATCGCATGGATCTGGCGGCTGCTCTGCTCGTACAGACGGATGAACCGATCACAGTGATTGCGGGAAAAGTCGGCTATACGAATACCAGCAAATTCTCGGAAGCGTTCAAAAAAGTCAAGGGGAAGACGCCGCTGGAATTCCGCAAGATTAAAATCTAAATGGAGCGAAATGAGGCTTTGCAGAGTGGCGGATAAATTGCATAACTGGGATACTTAGAGAGTGCCAAAAGATTGGTGCTCTCTTATTTTTTGTTAAAGGAGGAATGGAAATGAAGCAGAAAAGCTGGATTTCTATTGTGTTTTCCTTTGCTTCACAGTGCCGGGGCAAGATTGTCCTGTCAGTTGTATGCGCGATCATCAGTGTGGTTGCCGGACTGATACCTTACCTGAGTGTTTACCAGATCATCACGCTCTTTATCGGTGGTGCGCCTGTGATGGCGGAGGTTTGGAAATGGTGCTGGATCGGACTTGGTGCCTATGCGGTACGGTTTTTATTCTATGGCATTTCGACGAGCCTGTCCCATATATCTGCTTATACCATTTTGGAAAATATTCGCTTGGCCCTTGCCCAGCGGCTGATGAAAGCGCCGCTGGGAACAGTCATCGGAGAGCCTGTGGGTAAATTAAAAAATGTAATGGTGGATCGGGTGGAAACGATTGAGCTGCCACTGGCACACATGATCCCGGAATGTATCTCCAATCTGCTGCTCCCTGCCGCAGTTTTTGCCTATCTGGTGTGCATCGACTGGCGTATGGCGCTGGCGATGCTGGTCACTCTGCCATTTGTTCTGATCGCGTTTGCAATGATGATGAAGAATTTCAACAAGCTTTATGCCGATTACATGGCGTCCAACAATTATGTAAACGGCGTGATCGTGGAATATGTGGAGGGCATCGAGGTCATCAAGGCGTTCAATCAGTCCTCCAGCTCTTACGAAAAGTTTACCAGGGCGGTGGAATCCTTCAAAGACTACACCCTCAAATGGTATCGAAGTTCCTGGAAGGTGATGAACTTTATTTCTGCGGTGCTGCCGTCTACTTTTTTGGGAACGCTTCCGATTGGCATGTATCTCTACTGGACGGACAGCCTGGCTCCGCAGGATCTTGCGATGTGCCTGATCCTTTCACTGGGGATTGTGGGCCCGCTCATGAACTTTACAACCTATATCAATGAAGCGAAAACAGTTGAGTATGCTGTCCGTGATGTGGATAAGCTGCTCCATGTGGAGGAATTGCCTGGTACTGGGAAGCTGGTGGAATTGCAGTCTAAAGACATTCAGCTTCATGATGTTTCATTTGCGTATGACAAAGAAAGCAATAAACAGGCGCTGTCCCATATCGATCTGAAAATCCCGGAAGGAACGTTTACGGCGCTTGTCGGTCCATCCGGTGGCGGCAAGTCTACCATCGCTCGCTTGATTGCCCGCTTTTGGGATGTAAGCGATGGGAAGATCACCATTGGCGGTGTAGATATTCGCGATATGCCGCTGTCAAGCCTTGCTGATATTGTGAGCTTTGTGACACAGGATAACTTTCTCTTCAACTGCTCCATCAAGGAAAATATTCGGTTGGGAAATCCCGACGCTACAGATGAAGAAGTCTATGCAGCAGCGAAAGCCGCTTGTTGCGATGACTTTATACAGAAATTGCCAGATGGCTATGACACAATGGCTGGAGATGCAGGGAACAAGCTCTCAGGCGGCGAAAAACAGCGCATTTCCATCGCCCGTATGATATTGAAAAACGCGCCCATTGTCATTTTGGATGAAGCAACGGCGTTCACCGATCAGGAGAACGAGGAGAAGATCCAGCAGTCTATTGCTGCTTTGACGAAAGGAAAAACGCTGCTCGTCATCGCCCATCGGCTGTCCACCATCAAGAACGCCGATCAGATCATCGTTCTGCAAAACGGGCAGGTAGAGAATATCGGTACGCATCAAGCACTTTTGACTGGCGACGCGCTCTATCGGGGAATGTGGGAGGCGCACATCGGCGCGCAGAATTGGTCTGCTGGTTCCGGGAAAGGAGATATCTGATATGTTTCGCATTGTCAATCGATTGATCCAATGGACAGGAAAATATAAACGGCGCATTTATAGTGGTTTTGTCTACGCCTTCATTCACAGTATTTTTACTGCGATCCCGATTATGCTGGCAGCCCAGGGGTTGGGTGACGTTCTGGATGATTTTAATGGTGTCGAGCCACTCGCGGGCCGAGACATCTGGATCATACTGGGAGCGATGATTTTTGCTGTATTGGGCCGATATCTGTTCTCATATCTTCGCGCCATCACACAGGAAAGCGTTGGATATGAGCAGGCCGCTGACGAGCGGATACGGCTGGGCGACATTTTCAAACGGGTGTCGCTGGGCTTTTTCAGCAAAAACAATACGGGCGAACTGTCTGCAGCGACCACGACCGATCTCTCGTTTATGGAAATGTTTGCCATGAATATGGTCAACACTGTTGTGAATGGATATATCACCGTTATCGTCCTGATCTTGTTCCTGGCCTTTTACAGCCCTCTGGCGGGAGGGATTGCTCTGGCTGGCGTGCTTTTGTCGGCGTTGTTTCTTCATCTCCTGGAGGAACGTAGCCGTAAAAATGCGCCTGTCCATCAAAAGGCGCAGGACGATATGGTGGCAAGCACCATTGAGTATCTGCGAGGAATGCAGGTGGTGAAAGCCTTTAAGCAGGAAGGCGTGGCTGTCCGCGGTATCCGCAAAGCGTTCAGCGACAGCAAGAATATTAACATCAAAATCGAAGTGGAATACATGCCCTTCAACTGTCTGCATCTGTTTTCGCTGAAAGCCGCTTCTGTTGCCATTGTGGCGATAGCGGCGTGGCTGACTGCGAACGGCGGCATGGATCTTTCTACCATGCTCATGCTGGATATGTTTTCTTTTATGATTTTCGGCAGCGTAGAATCGATGAACAATGCCGCTCATGTACTGGAGATCATTGACGCTACGCTGGATAAGCTGGAGAGGATTGAACACGCCGATATAATAGACAAAGACGGGAAAGATATTTCTCTGCAAAACACCGACATTGCTTTCCGTGATGTGACATTTTCCTATGATAAAGTTCCTGTTTTGCAAAATATTAGCTTTTCCATCCCGCAGGGCAGCACTACGGCTATTGTAGGCCCGTCTGGCAGTGGCAAGACCACGATCTGCAACCTGATCGCTCGTTTCTATGATGTGGACAGCGGCGCGGTCACAGTAGGCGGCGAGGATGTGCGGAACATGACCTGCGACAGTCTGCTCCGCAATATCTCGATGGTCTTTCAAAAGGTTTATCTGTTCCACGATACCATCGCTGCAAACATTCGCTTCGGAAGTCCTGCCGCAACGCAGGAAGAGATCGTCGAAGCTGCGAAAAAGGCGCGCTGCCACGATTTCATCATGGCGCTGCCGGATGGCTATGACACGGTGATCGGTGAGGGCGGATCCACGCTTTCTGGCGGTGAAAAGCAGCGCATTTCTATCGCTCGCGCGATACTTAAAGACGCCAATATCGTCATTCTTGACGAAGCCACAGCGAGCATTGACCCTGAAAATGAGCATTTGATCCAGCAGGCCATCAGTGAATTGACCATTGGAAAAACGGTGATCGTTATCGCCCACCGTCTGGCAACGATCGAACACGCTGACCAGATTTTAGTGGTGGATAGAGGTCAGGTTGTTCAGAAAGGAACACATCACGAGCTTCTTCGGCAGGAAGGGCTTTATCGTCGTTTCATTACGATCCGTGAACAGGCAGAGGGCTGGAGCATTGCCTGATGGTTTGAACGCCGCAAAACACGCTAAAATAAAAATTGAGCCCTGGCTGCTAGCTGGGGCTCATTGCATTTATTTTGCGACGTGTGGCGGAAAGGCGTGGAGGCTGCAGATCGGCACGCCTTTTCTGTGAAAGCGGCGCTCGTATTCTGTGGCGATGTTGTCCTCAGGCAGGTCGGCGTAGAGGTCGAAGGTGACGTTCTCCAGCCGCCAGCCGCTTTCGCGGAATTCCTCCAGCGACCACTCGAAAAATTCGCGGCCGTCGGTCTTGAAATGGACGCTGCCGTTTTCTGGGAGGATGTAGTCGTAGATCTCGAGAAAACGATGGTGGGTGAGCCGACGCTTGGCGTGGCGGTTTTTCGGCCAGGGATCGGAGAAATGCAGATAGATCTCGCTGACCTCGCCCGGCGCGAAGATCTCGTCGAGATGCTCGGCGTCCAGCCAGAGAAAACGCACCTGCTGTGGCGCGCCCTGCTTTTCGGCGTGGTCGTCGATGGCGTCCATGATGATCTCCGGCACCACGTCGATGCCGAGAAAATTCAGCTCGGGATGACGGGCTGCGGCGGTGTAAAGCCAGCGTCCGCGTCCGCTGCCGATCTCGATAACGAGGGGCTGCGGCGACGGAAAGGCATCCTGCCAGTGGCCTCTGAGAGCGTGGGGTTGGGTGATGGTGTAGGGAGAAGCCAGCAGCCGCTCCTGGGTGCCGGCGACACGGCGAACGCGTGCCATAAAATCGCCTCCTAGTCTTTATTTTCATGCGAAGATGGATTAAAATAAGATGGTGTGGTTGTGAGCAATGCTCGGCCACACCGCACTATCATAACACAACAGATGCGTTTTTGCGAGCAGCGGCGCATTTTTTTAGGAGGTCTTGCGATGAAGGGTCATTTGGAATTGTTTGAGCATCGTCTGAAACAGGTCGGCGAAAAGCTGCCGGGCATGGAGGGCAAGGACATCGACGCAGTGTTCGATGCATTTGTCGAAGCGCTGGGCACCGACGAGGTGCCGTTCTACGATGTGCACAGCGGCTCCACACTGGCAGATTATTACAATTCTCAGTTCATCCGCTTTGTGAAAAAACACGCAACTAAGTGAAAAATAGTCATGCAGTGACTAGACGCAAACCACTGAGTGGATTATAATTTCAATAAAGTCGATTAATGAAAATGAAGGAGTGCTCTTATAATGGAAAAATTGAACGACAGCAGCTTTGAAGAAATTATTTATGACGATGGCGAACCTTGCCTCGTAATGTTCTCCCGTAAATCCTGCCATGTTTGCCAGGCTGTTCATCCAAAAATCGAAGAACTCGCCGCAGATGACAAGTACAAAGGCAAATTCGGCTTCTACGAAGTAGACGTTGAAGAAGAAAGAAACCTCTTCGCACGTTTCTCCCTCAAGGGTGTACCTCAGGTGCTCTTCTTCAATGATGGCGAATACGTTGGCAAAATGGCCGGCGAAAAGGATATCGAAGAATACGAAGACAAGATCGATTCCATCATTGGCTAATTGGCTATGGATCAAATGGACCGCTCTGCGTGAGCGGTCTTTTTTTGCAGCTATTGTAAACTTGCGCGAAAAATAGGTTTACAATAGCGCGCGCCTCCGCTATAATAAAGCCACACTTTTGAAACGGAGGGATTTACAATGACAACAACGAGAAAAGGTTTACGGGCGCAGGAGCTGGTGCTCTGCGGGATCTTCAGCGCGCTGATCGCTGTGGGGGCATTTTTGCGGGTGCCGGTGCCGCTGGTGCCGTTCACGCTGCAGCTCTTTTTTGTGACGATGGCGGGCTTTGTGCTGGGGCCACGGCTGGGCGCTGTGAGCGCGCTGGTCTATGTGGCGCTGGGGCTTTTGGGCGTGCCGATCTTCACAGAAGGCGGCGGTCTGGGCTATGTGTTCAAGCCGACCTTTGGCTATCTGATCTCCTTTGCGCTGGCGGCGTATGTCACCGGGAAGATCGCCCATGCAGCGAAAAATCCGTCCTACGCGCGCCTGGCGCTGGCGGCAGCGGCGGGACTGGCGGTGAGCTACGCGATCGGTGTGGCCTATCTCTACTGCATCACGAACTTCGTCCTCGGCGTGACGAACAGCCTCTGGAGCGTGTTCATGGCTGGCTGCCTCTTGGTGCTGCCGGGAAATGCGGCGCTGGAGGTGATCGCTGTCATCGTCGTGAAAAGAATCTGGCCGCATCTGCGGGTTCTGGGTGAATGACGCTGGCGAATGTGGTAAAATTCAGGTAGGAAAAATTTAGGTAGGAGGTAGGAGGTAGCCCTGCGGGACGGACTCATTTCATTCGTCCGCAGGTAGGAGGTTCAAATTGTGCATGGTGTGACGCCTGTGATCTTTGCGCAAGGCGCGATGGTTTGCGAACGTTCACGAGCGTACGTTGTGCAGCTGCGAAAACCTCCTACCTCCTACCTGCCAGCGAGCAACGCGAGCTGGTCCGCGCAGCGGCTACCTCCTACCTATATGAAAGGAGATCCACCATGAGTCAAGCATTGTTCATCACCGGCACTGGCGCTGGCGTCGGCAAAACGACGGCGGCGATCGCCATGCTCCAGGCGCTGGCCGATATGAGCTACGACACCGCCTATTACAAGCCCGTCGTCACCGGCACCGACAGCATCCCCGAAAGCGACGCCGGTCGTGTGCGCGCCGCCTGCGACCTTGAGCAGGATGTGCTCACGCTCACAAGCTACGTCTTCAAAGACGCCGTCTCGCCGCATCTCGCCGCTGCGCAGCTGATGCAGCCCGCCGATCAGGAGATGATCGCAGCCGATTTCGCCAGCGTTTCCCTGCTCCACGACGCCACCATCGTCGAAGGCACAGGCGGCATCATCTGCCCCTACACCCTCTACGCCGACGGTCGTCGTGTCATGCAGGCCGACGTTGTGAAGGCGCTGGGCCTGGCAAGCGTCATCGTCGCCGACAGCGGCCCGGACACGCTGAACGCCACCCTGCTCACCGCGAGCTACATGCGCGCCCACGATCTGCCGATCGCCGGCGTCATTTTGAACCACTTCGATGCGCGCGACCTCGTCTGCCAGGATACCCTCGCCACCATCGAGCTCCTCGGCGACACAGACGTCGTCGCCACCATCGCCGAAGGCGGCGCCATGACCCTGCGCAAGCCTTTCTTCCTGCTCGAGCAGGAGTGAGCCAGCAAAAATAGCGGCATCTCCGACAAGAGGTGCCGCTTTTTTGCGCTTGTGGAACTCACGAAAGAACCGCGCAAAGATTTTTGCAAAAAAAGGGCACACAGGATTCGCGAAATGCGGTAAAATAAAGATTACCATCCCGCAAAAAGGAGGCGGATCCATGCAGAAAAATCGACTCATCCTGCTCACCCTTGCGTGCTTCGTGCTCTCCCTTGCCCTCGGCGTTTGCGCCGGGTTTGCGCTCAATCCCTGGCAGAGTGTGCCAACAGAAAATCCTTCCGCAGCGCCAGAGCAGCCAGAAGAAGCGCTCACTCCTGACGAGGACACCCTCATCCAGGAAACCGTCGCCTGCATGACTCTCTATGAAAAAATCTGCCAGCTTCTCATCGTCGAGCCCGAGCATCTCACCGGTGAAGCCGTCGTCACCAGCGCCGGCGAAGCCATGCAGACCGCCCTCGCAGGCATGCCTGTCTGCGGTATCATATACAGCGAAGAAAACCTCAAAGACAAAGCCCAGGTGCAGAGCATGCTCGCCAATACCCAAAGCGGCAGCAAGATCCCGCTCATCCTCACCTGCGACGAAGAAGGCGGCCGTGTCAACCGGCTCATGCACACCGTCGGCACCACCTACATCGGTCCCATGCTCGATTACAAAGACCAGGGCACCGACGCCGCCTACAGCAACGCCTACACCATCGCCTGGGACATGCAGAGCCTCGGCTTCAATTTTGACCTCGCTCCCGTTGCCGACGTTTGGTCCAATCCCAAGAACACCGTCATCGGCGACCGCGCCTACAGCGACGATTTCAACCAGGCCGCCGAGCTCGTTCAGGCCGCCGTGTTTGGCTTCCACGATGGCGGCGTTGGCACCGCCCTCAAGCATTTCCCTGGCCACGGCGACACCAGCACCGATTCCCACGACGGCGCCGTCTATGTGAACAAAACCCTCGACGAATTGCGCGCCGCCGAGCTTCTGCCGTTTCAGGCCGGCATCGCCGCAGACAGCGACATGGTCATGATCGGCCATCTCATCTGCACCCAGATCGACAACCAGCCCGCCACTTTTTCGTCAAAGATCGTCACCGATCTCCTGCGTGGAGAGCTCGGCTTCGATGGCGTCGTCATCACCGACGGCCTGCAGATGGGCGCCATGACCAATTCCTACACCGGCGCCCAGATCGCGCTGAATGCCATTAACGCCGGCTGCGATCTCCTGCTCTGTCCAGCCAATCCCTGGGAATGCATCAACGCCCTCATGGACGCCGTCCAAAACGGCAGCCTCGCCGAGGAGCGCATCGACCAAAGCGTCACCCGCATCCTCACCATGAAAGCCCAGCGCGGCATCTGGACACCAGCCGCATAACAACCGCACCACCGCGCTCTCCAGAAATGGGGAGCGCTTTTCGTTTAAGGGAGGAGGTAGGTTTACTCCTCGCGTTTGGCGAGATATTCCTCGCGGCTTTCTTTTTCGCCTGGCGCGTAACCAGCGTCCAGCTGCTGCGCCCGGGCGCTCGTTTTTGGCGGCTGCTTCGTGCCAGCGATCTGCGGCGCCGGCTCGAAGTTGGCGTCCAGGTAATCCTCGTAGGCGCCATTAAACCAGGTCGAGCCGTTCTTCCACATGCGGTCAGCAGGGGAAGTAGCCACTTCCTCCATGTAGCGCTCGATCGCCCGCCCCATCTCCTCCACAGAGACAGCCATGAGCGCTTTGCGCGTCTCACTGCTGACCTTGTTCTTGTCGCGCCTGACTGGATAGATCTGCCACAGCGCCTCAAAATGCTCCGCTTCCTCTTTTGAGAGAGAGGATTTTGCAGATTTCTGGGAAGCAGCGTGTGCGTGTGGTGCAGCGTCAGCTGCACAGGCTCCGTCAGGAGCCCCCTCGGCGCAGCGCGCCGAAGAAGCATTATCACTCACACTCACCTTATCCGTCTCCGTAGCAGTTGCAGTTGCATTATCATTAGCCAGATTTGCCAGATTTGCCAGAGAATTTGTAGCATTGCCAGATTTGCCAGAATCTGCTTTTGCTTTTTTGGCGTTTTCAGCTTTTTTGTAACCGCCTTTGCGACCGGCTTCGGCGCGGGCGTTGCGGGTTTCCTCGTAGTTGTCCAGCGCACGCAGCACATCGCCGCTGATCGCGTTGAACACCGTGCGCTCCATGCGGTTCATATCCTCCGGCGTGTCGCAGTCAGCGCCGGCGCAGGAGAAAATCCCCTGCACAACGCGCATGAATTCCTCTGGCGTCAGCTCCTTGAGCAGATTCCAGTGGTCGAGAAAGAGTAGAAATGCTTTGTTGTTGTACGTATTATTCATGGATGGCCTCCTTTTCAGCGATCGACAGATACACCATCTTCGCAGGATGGGAGAGGACGTCGTAAGCTTCGTCGGTGTCTGCGATGAGGGCGTAGAGAATATCCAGCGTTTCGCTGTATTCGTCGTGGGCGGATGCGCAACCTTCCAGCGCTTTCAGGCTGCAGAAATCCGCAAAAGTTAAAGTGGTATTTTTCATGGTTTATTCTTCCTTTCAATTTGAAATAGTGTGTGCATCGCAGGGGGATCTCGAGAACTTTGCCCAGCGTGCGTGAAGCAATAAGCGCTTTTGCTTGGTTTAATTGTAACCCGCCTGTGCATTTTCCCACCAGAGAAAGAAGGTGTCACACTGAGGCCCTGCAAAGCCGCATTCTACCGTTCGCAAAAATGCCGGAATTTGCCCAAACACCACTGCGAACCCGCGCAGTGAAGCCATTTCTGCGGGTGTGACAGGAGCGTTCACAGTTTTGCGCGGCGAATCGAAAAAATCGTAAAAAAATCGCCTGTGGCGCATGGCCACAAGCGGTGGTTGTCACAGATGGATGTCGCAGTACTCTGCCAGATAGGCGCGGGCAAAGTCCATTGACTGCCCCAGCATATAAAATTGATTGAGAAAACGCAGGCAGCATCGTTCACTGGGATTATATTCCGAAAGCGCATTTTCTGAATAGCCAAACATGAATTCACTGATCTCCGGCGGCAGACACAAGCCAAGGCACATCAGCAGAACGGTTCGTTTGTCCCCTCGTGTTTTCCCGTTGACAAGCTTGTTGACCGTTTCTCGTTTGAGGCCTGTTATTTCTTCCAGTTGAGTCTGCTTCGTCCTGCGCCAATCGATCAGTATTCTCCACGCCTCGTCAGGAGTGTCGCGAATTTCTGCAAGGATCCTCTCGCGCTCCTGGTTGATCTCTGCCAGCTGACGCGCTTGCTCTTTTGGACTGCCGGTCAGCTCAAAATGATACGCCGGATTAAGCGGAATCCCCTTGCTCTGGCTGAGCAGACACATCTGCGCGTAGCGCGTGTGCGGCACCGTGCTGTTATCCTGCACCGAGAGGGTGAATTTCAGACAGTAGCGCTCCATGTTCAAATACGCCGCCTCAGTCAGGTGCCATTCGCCTGAGTGGTCGCGGCCAACATAGCGCGGATCGTCCAGCACAAAATGACCGTCCACGTAGAGATAGCCCTGCGCAGCGCGCGCAAAATCCGCATCCTCCATCAAAAGTCGCGCCGCTTCTTCCGCTGGAATCGAAAACGTCTCGTTTTCTTTTAGCGCGCCCGGCGTCCAGCCGTGCGGCGGCAGATAACGCCCGTCGATGTAAACATAGGCGCCCGCCGCGTCCACATAGCCCGCTTCGATCAGCCGCAGCTTCGCCGCCTGGCGCGAAACGCCGAAAAAATCCGCCAGATCGTCGATCACCGACGGCATCACAATGCAGCGGCTGCGCGACCAATTTTCGGATTGATTGTGCCCTTTTAGCAGCGCGTTCGCCCGTTGGCGAAACTGCGCCAGCGGCATCTGCACATGAGGCACCAGCGTATTCGCCTGATTTTCCAACGCCAGCAGCACAGCGTCGTCGGGATTGGCCACCCCGCCGTCCACCCGGCAGCAGATCGCCGGTTCCTGGCTGTCCGGCTGTTGGGCCCTGCCCAGCGCCATCGCCTGTCCATGCAGCGCCCAGTGGAGGCATTCGTGTACGATAGTGCCATCGTAAGTGCCCACTTCACCCATGTACGTCGCCGTAGGATCCACCACCATCGTCTTGCTTTTGACGAAGTTTTTGCTATATGCCTTGCGATTGTCGTAAAAAAGCTGCGGCTCCGCTTCCGCAAAGAAGATTTCCCCGTAAATGTCCTGTTTTGCCGCGATGCGGTGACATTTGATCGCCAGCCCCATCCGCTCCGCCATCTCGTGCGCATCCACGCGCCGCGGCTTTTCCAGCGCCTCCGGATAGTAGGCCGCAAGCAGCCGTTCTGCCAGCGCATCCAGATCGTCCTCGCCCAGCTCCGGCACCAGCCCCGCAGAAAGCCGCACAAGCCCCTTTTCGCTGAAATACGCCGCATATTTCTGCATCTCCTTCGCATCCTCCGCGCGCGCCACAACCTCCACCTGCACAGGAAACGATGCGCTCGTCAGATCCACCCGCGCCCGCACTCGCAGCGCCGCATCCTGCGCAGAAAGCGCCAGATCCAGCACCGAGAACACCTCGGGCGCGCCCAGCTCCGCCCACACCTGCACATCCTCCAGCGTCAGCGCATCCTCGTCCACACCGAGCTGCGTTTTTCGATTCACCAGCTGTCGTGCCAGCGCCCGCCAGAGCCGCCCGCCGATCTCCTCGCCATAATACCACGCCAGATCCCTTCGTTCGTTGCGCATCCTAACGCCTCCCTGTCAATATTCTGCATCTATTATACCCCGCCTCGTCCGCGCAAAGTCAAGCATAGAAAGTGCCGCCACAAAATCTGTAAACCGTCCAAAAATTGAAAAACTCGCACGTTTTGAGCAAAACTGGTCGATTTTCAGCAAAATTGGTAAGAAAAAATCCTTGACAGCATGGTATAATAAAGCGAATGGTATAAAGACGCCGTGCAATACGCCTATGACAACGGCCTGATGACCGGCGTGAGCGCCAATGAATTTGCGCCGGAAGCGACGACGACGCGCGCCGAGACCTGCTCCATGCTCGCCCGTCGGGAAGGCGTGGAAAGTGCAAATAACGCAGGTTTTGCCGATGTCACAGACGAATGGTACGCCACAGCTGTCAACTGGGCAGCGAATGTCGGCGTCATCAATGGTTATGAGGACAGCACCTTCCGACCAAACACCGCCATCACCCGCGAACAGCTCGCAGCGATCCTGATGAACTACGCAGCCTACAAGGGCGAGGATGTTTCCGTCCGCGCTGATCTCTCAAGCTACACCGACCAGCCAAGCACCTGGGCAGAAGAAGCCATCTCCTGGAGCGTCGCAGAAGGACTGCTAACAGGTGTCACCGCAGACACCCTTCAACCGCAGGGGGCAGCGACGCGAGCTCAAGTGGCTGCCATTTTGCAGCGCTTTCTCTCTGAGTGACGGAAGCTGGCAGTAAAACCAAACGCTGCTCCGAGCTAGTCCTGGAAGGAAGGAACTCATCACCGGTGTGACGAACGATGAACTTTAGCCACAATCCAGCGCCACAAGAGCGCAGGTCGCTGCCATCCTCCAGCGCTTTCTCGCTGAATGATTACTAATTTATCAGCGGTTTATCTTGTGCCTGTCAGGACGGAATGGTATACTGAGAGTAAGCAATCAGCGGAAGGCGTCAAGGCTTTCTGTTTTGCTCGTTAGTGGGGGTTTGAGACACCCGCCCGAAATTTTCCCGCTGCCGGTCATGCGGAATATAAATAGACCGTGAAACCGTCTCGCAGCCTCTTGTCTTTCTGGCAAGGGGCTTTATTTTTAGCAAGGGGGATCTGTATGGAACTGATATCTGGCACACTGTATTTTGTCAGCGACGAACACAGCGCCGAGCACGCATCGATGGGATGCAGGTTCGGCGCTGTGCCAATCTGCGCGCTGGCTGAGCCCACTGACTAAAAGTGGTAAATTTACCAGAAAAAGTCAGTGGGGTGCGCGCGGCAAAAATTATCTCTGCGATAACGAAAGATGCGTTTTACAGAGGGGCTGTGGTATGTTAAGATAGAGCATGGAGGAATCTCTCCATGCTTTTATAGGATCTGTCTGCTTTTGGCGGACTTTCGATAACTGCTGGTCACGAAGGAGGGCAAGCATATGAAAATGATCTCGTGGAATGTCAACGGGCTGCGCGCCTGTGTGACGAAGGGCTTTCTGGATGTGTTCCAGTCGCTGGATGCGGATATTTTCGCGCTGCAGGAAACGAAGCTGCAGCCGCACCAGATCGATCTGGAGCTGCCGGGCTATCAGCAATTTTTCAACAGTGCGGAGAAAAAGGGCTACTCGGGCACGGCGATCTTCACGCGCAGGGAGCCTTTGGATGTGCGCTACGGCATTGGTATTCCGGAGATGGACACGGAGGGCCGTGTGATCACGCTGGATATGGGCGATTATTATTTCGTCACGACCTACACGCCGAACTCTCAGAGCGAGCTGGCGCGGCTGGATTACCGCATGAAATGGGACGACGCCTGGCGGGATCTGCTCTGTCGACTGAAGGCGGAAAAGCCGGTGATCGCCTGCGGGGATCTGAATGTTGCCCACACGGAGATCGACCTGAAAAACCCAAAAACGAACCGTCGCAATGCGGGCTTTACAGATGAGGAGCGCGAAAAATTTTCGGCGCTTCTGGATGCGGGCTTTATCGACACCTGGCGCTACCAGCATCCGGGGGTGGAGCAGGTGTATTCCTGGTGGAGCTACCGCTTTAAGGCGCGCGAGAAGAACGCTGGCTGGCGCATTGACTATTTCGTGGTCAGCGAGGATCTGGCGCCGCGCATTGTCTCGACGGACATCCACACGGACATTTTCGGCTCGGACCACTGTCCGGTGGAGCTTGTGATCGACTGAAGCCTGTGGTAAGCAAAGAGAAGGAAGGATAACCATGAGTTTTATTGAACGCTTTAACCGCGATATTGAATGTGTTTTCGAACGCGACCCGGCGGCGACCTCGAAGCTGGAGGTTGTGCTGAATTATCCGGGGCTGCACGCGATCTGGATGCACCGCATCACGCACCGTCTGTACAACATGCACATGCGCGTGCTGGCGCGATTCCTCAGCCAGGTGGCGCGCTTTTTCACGCAGGTGGAGATCCATCCCGGCGCGCAGCTGGGGGAAGGGCTCTTCATTGACCACGGCTGCGGCATTGTCATCGGCGAGACGGCGATCCTCGGCGACAATGTGACGCTCTACCAGGGTGTGACGCTGGGCGGCACGGGCAAGGAATCCGGCAAGCGCCACCCAACCCTGGGCGACAACGTCATGGTCTCCAGCGGCGCCAAGGTGCTGGGGAATATCAACATCGGCAACAATGTGAAGATCGGCGCCGGCTCTGTCGTCATCAAGGATGTGCCAGACAACTGCACCGTTGTCGGCGTGCCGGGACACATCGTGCGCCAGGACGGCAAGCGCGTCCACACCGACGCCCACCATCCGGATCTCAACCACAACCAGCTGCCAGACCCAGTCGACGATTGCCTGCGCATTTTCGGCTACCGTCTTGACGAGGTCAGCCGCCGTTTGAAAGAATTGGAGGAAAAGCTTTGAACCAAGTCATGATCTATAACACCCTGGCCAAGAAAAAAATGCCATTTGAGCCGCTGGAGCCAGGCAAGGTGAAAATGTATGTTTGCGGCCCAACCACCTACAACTACATCCATCTCGGCAACGCGCGTCCGATCGCCGTGTTCGACACCGTGCGCCGTTATTTCAGCTATCTCGGCTACGACGTCACCTTTGTTTCCAACTTTACCGACGTCGACGACAAGATCATCAACCGCGCCAACGAGGAAGGCAAGGATCCAGTGGCCCTCGCTGCCTACTACATCGACGCCTTCTTTGAAGACACGAAGGCGCTGAACGTGCTCCCAGCCACCGTGCATCCAAAGGTCAGCGAGCACATCGACGACATCATCGCCTTTGTGCAGGGCCTCATCGATAAGGGCTACGCCTACGCGCTGGATAATGGCGACGTCTACTACTCCGTGCGCAAATTCGCCGACTACGGCCAGCTTTCCGGCCGCGACATCAACGACCTTCTGTCCGGTGCGCGCGTCGAAGTCGACGAAAAGAAGCAGGATCCGCTGGACTTCGCCCTCTGGAAGAGCGCCAAGCCAGGCGAACCATATTGGGAATCGCCATGGGGCAAGGGCCGTCCAGGCTGGCACATTGAATGCTCCGCCATGAGCGCCAAATACCTCGGCGACACCTTCGACATTCACGGCGGCGGTCAGGATCTCATCTTCCCACACCACGAAAACGAGATCGCTCAGAGCTGCGCCCTCCACGACGCGCCAATGGCCCGCTACTGGATGCACAACGGCTTCATCACCATCAACAGCGAAAAAATGAGCAAATCCAAGGGGAATTTCTTCCTCCTGCGCGATATCCTCGAACGCTTCGACCCAGAGGTCGTGCGCTTCTATCTGCTGAGCGTGCAGTATCGCAGCCCGCTCGATTTCGACGACGAAAAGATCGAAGTCGCCGGTCGTGGCCTCGAGCGCATCAAGCACGCCGCTGAATCTGCCGACAAAGCCATGAAGCTTGCCGGCACCCTGGCAGACGACGACGCCCAGAACCTGCGCGCCCAGGCTGAAAAAGCCAAGGCCGATTTCTGCGTCGCCATGAACGACGATTTCAACACCGCGCTGGCCATCGCCGCCCTTTTCGAGCTTGCCAAGGACATCAACATCTATCTCAAGAAGGATCAGTTCGACCGCGAAAGCCTCGCTCAGGCGCGCGAAGTGCTCGGTGAGCTCGCCGATGTGCTCGGCATCACTCTGACAGCCGAAGCCGCCAACGACGACCTCGCCGACAAGCTCATGGATCTCATCATCGCCATCCGCAAGGATGCCCGCGAGGGCAAAGATTTCGCCACCGCCGACCGCATCCGCGACGGACTCGCCGAGATCGGCGTCATCCTCGAAGACGGCAAAGCCGGCACCACCTGGAAACGCGCGTAAAAAATCCGCCCCTCGGCGGTTGTTGTAGAAAAAGAAAAAACACATTCCGCAAGCGTTCGGCGCTTGTAAGGAATGTGTTTTTTGCTTATAATGGGTGAACGTTGTCCACAGCCAGCTCAGCCAGATTGACCGACTTCAGCGTTTTGTCGATGGACGCCTGAACGCCTTCGAGCACATAGTGAACGGCGCAGAATTCCGGCGTGCCCTGGGCACACTGACCATCTGGCGCTGTGCAGGCGTTGAGGATGAAATCGTCATCCATGACGTGGATGATGTCGAAGAGGCTGATGTCTTCCGGTGGCGTCGTCAGCACATAGCCGCCGCGCTTGCCCTGGAAGGACTGCAGATAGCCGGCGTCCTTGAGCCGTGGCACGATCTTCAGGAAGTAATTGTAGGGAATGTTCATCTTCTCTGCGATCACTTTTCCGGAACAGCTGCCGTCCGGCGCGAAGAGCGGATCCGGATCGTAGTAATTTGCCAGATACATCATGATGCGAATGGCGTAGTCTGTGGTGATGTTAAGTGACAAGAGAGCCGCCTCCTTATTCTACTGGGATAATGATAACCTTATCAGGTATCTATTATTTTAGCAGATTATGGCTTCGTTTTCTATAGATAATTGGAGATGAGCACTCACTTTTTTATTTTTCTTGTATGTCTTGCGGCGACTAGGAGATTTTGTCGCGAGAGTTGTGGGGTTTTGGATAAAAAGAGCGGCCATTTGTATTGAAACTATAGGAAAAAACCGCTTTTTAGAGTATACTGAATCTATCTCAGTGAAAAAATCTGAAGGAGTGTTGAAATTGCAGCAATTTTATCAGATCATGAAGCGCTGCGCTGCGGTGCTTGTGCTGATAGCCGTTGTCTGCTCGCTGTATGTGGGCGCCAGCCGTGTGCAGGCGGAGCAGAGCTACAAAAATGTCAATCTCTCGGTCAACGAGGCGGACATCCGCTCGCTGGCCAATGCCAATGGCAAAAATATGGACGCTATGCTCGAGCTTCTGGCAGAAAATGGCGTGTCGCAGGTGCTTTTTAAAGAGAGCACCATCGCCAGTCTGGAAAACGCCGGCGATGTCGTTGTGGCGCTGGGGCCAGCGGTGCAGACGCTGTCTGTCGCCGACAGCCTGCCGGCCGATCTGCCGATTAGCGAGACGAATTATTATGTCGTCGTCACCAACGACGCCTGGCGCGATCAGGTGCTGACGGAGCTGCCGGAAAAGATCCGCGGCGCTGTCGCCTATGACGATGGCGAGCTGGGCGTTGTCACGGTGCCAACGAGCATCGAAGCGACGGCGAGCAACCAGAGCAGCGCCAAGCTGGCGTTCAGCGCCACGGGCGTGGGCTTTGACCAGGAATGGCTTGACACTGTCGCAAACGCTGGCTTTGGCATCATCGCGCAGGTCTCCAGCTGGGAGGATCCAACGGACGCATCGCTGGAGCTGCTCGCAGAGGACATCAAATCCATTCCAAACCTCCAGATGCTGATGTTCAACGATAAATACATCCCGGGCTATCCGGAGGAAGAGGACATCGAAACCTTCTACCAGCTGCTTTTGGATGAGGACGAAAACTTCATCGCGCCGCTGGGACAGATCGAGTTCAACGACCAGCAGGGCTTTAATACCCTCGCCAAGCTCGCTGACAAGGACGTTGTGCGCCTGCACACGATCTCCAACGAGGAGATGAGCACCTTTGAAGGCGAAAGCGGCGAAGAGATGGAAGCCGGCATCGTCGAAGCCCTGGACCGCTGGGATCTCGCTGCGCGCGAGCGCAATATGCGCGCGCTCTTGGTGCGTTTCTTCAGCATCGACAATCCTGGCACGTATTTTGATACGAACATGGCCTATCTCAACGCCATCAACACCGACCTGCAGGATAAGGGCTTCAATGTTGGCGGCGAGGTGCAGGAGATGCCGGCGCTGGATATTCCGGCGGCTGTGCGGTTGGTCATCGGGCTGGGCATTTGCGCTGGCTTTATGCTGATGCTCATGGAGATCGGCTTCCGCCGCATCGCGCTGGCTGGCTTTGTGCTCTCGCTGGTGGGCTGGCTGGGCATGTATGTGCTCAATCAGACGCTGGCGATGCAGCTCATGGCGCTGGCGAGCGTGATCGAATTCCCGATCCTCTCGTGTCTCCTGTTCCTGCCGCCGAAGAAGGATCTCTCGTTGCCGAAGGCCATCGGGCAGATGCTGTTGCTCTGTCTCGTCAGCTGGATCGGTGCTGTGCTCATGGTCGGGATGCTTTCCGACAAGGCGTTCATGCTCAAGCTCAGCTCCTTTGTCGGCGTCAAGATTGCGCATGTGATCCCGATCGTCGTTGTGCCGTTCGTGCTCTATATTGTGCGCGATAAAAAGCCGCTCACGCTCTGCAAGAATCTGCTCAACAAGGCGCTGGATTATAAATGGGCGGTTGTCTTCGCTGTCGTCGCCATGGCGCTCTTCATCTACGTTTCCCGCACCGGCAACGAAGGCGGACAGATCAGCGGTCTGGAAGCAGCCATGCGCCAGTTCCTCAACGACACGATGGGCGTGCGCCCACGCAGCAAGGAATTCCTCATCGGCTATCCGGCGACGATCCTCTATCTCATGTACGCCGCCAAGCGGCCTGTGCTTTGGGTGCTGACGATCCCGCTGGTGATCGGCCAGGTTTCCCTTGTCAACACCTACGCCCATATCCATACGCCGCTGTTGATCGCGCTGCAGCGCAGCCTGAACGGGCTCATCCTCGGCATCGTGGTGGCTGTGATCGCGGTGCTTCTGGTGAAGCTGGGCATTCGCATCTTCCGCTGGGCGACGGACAAGCTCGCCGAGTATGAAGCGCGATGAAAGGGGAGAAGAATATGGACGAACACCCGAACATAGTTATGAGCGGTTACTACGGCTTCCAAAACGCCGGTGACGATGCGGTCTGCTACGCCATCATCGAAGCCCTGCGTCAGGAAATGCCGGCCTGCGATATCACTGTGCTCTCAAACGATCCCGAACTGACGGAGAAGACCTACGGCGTCAGCGCCTGTGATCGCTGGAAGCTGAAGGAAGTCTGGCGCGCGCTGCGCCGCACAGATCTGCTCGTCAGCGGCGGCGGCAGCCTGCTGCAGGATGTCACGAGCAAAAACAGCTGTCTCTATTATCTCGGCATCATCTTCATGGCGGTGCTCCTGCGCAAGCCTGTCGTCATCTACGGCCAGGGGCTGGGGCCATTGTCGAACAAGCGCAACCGTCGGCTCACACGCTGGGCCTTCAACCGTGCCCGCGCCATCTATGTGCGCGACGACGAATCCTACGAGCTTCTGCGCGAGATCGGCGTGAAAACGCCTGTCCAGGTGTCGCCGGATCCTGTGCTTGGCATCGACGGCGACGTCGTCGACACCGCCAAAGGCCGCGCCATTCTCGAAAACCTCGGCTACGACAGCAGCCGTCCGCTGGCGCTGATGGCGCTGCGCGACTGGGGCGGCAAGGACCTCGTGCACGAATTTGCTGCTCTCGGCGATTATCTCGTGGATCAAGGCTACGCCGTCGGGCTCCTGGCGATGCACCACGACCAGGACGACACCATCGCGCGCGCAGTCGATGCGCATATGCGCGGCGATTCCTTTGTGATCGCCGACGCCTACGACACGCCGACGCTCTTTTCGATCTTCGACAACGCCTTCGTCGTCGTCGGCATGCGCCTGCATGCGCTCATCATCGGCGCTGCCCTTGACAAGCGCGTCATGGCCATCAGCTACGATCCGAAGGTGGATTCGTTCATGAAAATGATCCACAATCCGCACTGCGTTGCCCTTGGCGATGTCAGCGAGGAAGTGCTCATTAAAAATGCTGCCGAGCGTCTGGAGATCGATCGGCCGGAGGTGGACCACCGTGTGCGCGCCCTCAAACGCATCAGCCACACGCCGGCAAAGAACTGTCAGGAAATTCTCTTGCAGCAATGATGTAAGTTATGCTTGAAATTCGCGATGCCGCTCTTTACAATAGAAAAGAGCAATATCATTATATATGGAAGTGATTGTGTGGCTAAGGAGCTCTTGCTGGTAACAGTCTGTGCTTTTGTCCTGACGACATTTTTCGTGCCGATCGTGAAGCTGTTGGCTGTGCACATCGGCGCAGTAGATAAACCAAACGCACGCAAGGTGCATCATAAGATCATGCCGCGCATGGGCGGGCTGGCGATCTACGGCGCGTTTTGGATGGTGACCTTCACCTTCTATCCGTTTTCCCAGTCGCTGATGGCTTTTTTCCTCGGCGCGACCATGCTGATCTTTGTCGGCATTGTTGACGACGTCACCGATATGCCGGCGAAGCTCAAGCTCCTCGGGCAGATCATCGCAGCCTGCATCGTGACCCTCGGCGGCATCCGCATCGAATTTGTCACGAGCATGTTCGGCGACGCCGCCATGATGGCGCTGCACATTCTCGCTGTGCCCGTGAGCGTGATCTGGATCGTTGCCATCATCAACGCCGTCAACCTCATCGACGGGCTCGACGGCCTGGCAGCCGGCGTCAGCGGCATCAGCGCTGCGACACTGGCCATCTGCGCGCTGATGAACGGCAGCGGCAACATCGCTGTGCTCTGTCTCACGCTCGTCGGCGCCTGTGTAGGCTTCCTCATTTACAATTTTCATCCGGCCTCCATTTTTATGGGAGACACCGGCTCGATGTTTTTAGGCTACACGCTGGCCGTTCTCTCGATCATGGGAACCGCCAAGGGCGTGACCTTTGTTTCCGTGTTTATTCCAATCCTCGCTCTGGGGATTCCGATCTTTGATACATTGTTTGCGATCCTGCGACGAATGATGGCCAACAAGCCAATCTTCGAAGCGGATAAGGCGCATCTCCACCATCGTTTGATGGCGCGCGGGCTCAGCCACCACAATACGGTGCTCTTGATCTACGCCATCAGCGTCGGGCTGTCGGTGTGCGCCATCATCGTCAACGAGCTGACCAGCGAGCGCGGCTTCGTGGTCATGGTGTTGGTGGTGACGCTCTTGTTGATCGGCGCGAATAAAATTGGTATTCTCGGGAGTACCACCAAAAAGAACAAAAATAAGTAACGCATGAAGGAGCGACTACTACGATGACAAAGAAAAACATCATTATTGCGATCGTTAGTGCCATTGTTCTTGGGGCAGTATTGGGCCTGCTGATCGGTCTGATCGGCGGATTTTTCACGTCCAGCGACGAGAGCACTTCTGCCAGCCAGGAGCGTCTGACGGTGGAAGAAGAACAGCAGAAAGAAAAAGAAGAAGACAAAGCTGCCAAGGAAGCAGCCAAGGATGTCGTTGCTGACGAAAACGGCGGCGAAACCACCGATGATGCAGCAGCTTCTGACGACAATCAGACAGATAGCCAGTCTGACAGCCAGACAGACAGCAACACCAACGCTGGCCAGCAGCAGAACACCGCTACAACCGATAACAACAGCGAAAACACCGCCAATGCCATCGGCACCGGTACCGTCGCTACCGGCGGCTCCGGCCTCAACCTGCGCGCATCTGACAGCGCTCAGAGCAACATCGTCGGCAGCCTGAACGACGGCGCATCCGTCACCATCATCGGCGAAAGCAACGGCATGTATCAGGTACAGCTGTCCGACGGCACGACCGGTTGGGTATCTTCTCAGTATGTTGCCATGAACTAAACTCAAACATGGTGAATTAATATTTTAGGAGGACGTAGACATGAACAGAAACGAACAATTCTCTTACAACGACGATGCAGTGCTGATCACCGACGATTTCGTCGCCGATGAAGATTACAGCACCGTACAGAAAGCCGTTTGCGGTGCTCTCGGTGTGATCGGTGCAGCCATGGTTGTCACCTTCTTCAAGAGCGCCAAAGCACGCCGCATCGCGAAGAAGCAGGCCAAAAAGCTGGCACGCCTCTATCGCTGAGCATAAGCGCTGAGCGACAAACACGCGTCACGATCGACAGATCCGGCGCGTGTTTTATTTTTTTTCATGACAGGTTATTTAAAAATGCTATGAGCCCATGAATTGACGGGCGGAAACGCACTCCGTACAATAGAATTAAAATGAATTGATGGAGGTCTATTTATGAAACGCTCATTTCCACACCTGTGCAGCCCGATCACCCTCGGCAAGGTGACCTTCCGCAACCGCATCTTTGCAGCGCCGATGGGCAGCACCGACATCACCGCCGATTGCGGCGTCGGTCCACGCACGCCAGGCTTCTACGAGCTGCGCGCCAAAGGCGGCGCCGCCGCCGTCACCGCCAGCGAGCTTGTCGTGCATCCAGCCACCGACGGTTCCCATATGCTCCACCTCGATCTGCAGACGCCAGGGCTCCTCGCCGGCTTCACCTATCTCGCCGACGGCATCAAACGCCACGGCGCCGTGCCAAGCGTCGAGCTTTCCCACAGCGGTCAGTACGCCGGCACCTATCTCGTCGACAAGGATAAAAAAGCCGGCCTCTGTCAGTTCGGACCGAGCGACGGCACCCGCCCAGACGGCATTCCTGTGAAAGCCCTGACAAAAGAACAGATCGCCGACATCGTCCAGGCCTACGGCGAAAAAGCCGCCCTCGCCAAGCGTGCCGGTTTTGAGATGGTCATGGTCCACGGCGGCCACAGCTGGCTCATCAATCAGTTCCTCTCGCCATATTTCAACCATCGCACCGACGAATACGGCGGCAGCCTGGAAAATCGCCTGCGCTTTGCGCGCGAAGTGCTCACAAGCGTCCGCGAAGCCGTCGGCCCAGGATTTCCCATCGAGTTCCGCATGAGCGGCTCCGAGCTCTTCGATGGCGGCTACGACCTCGCCGAAGGCTGCAGGATCGCCCACGGCGTCGAGGATCTCGTCGATCTCATCCACGTCTCCGCCGGCAGCTATCAGTTCGGCTTCTTCCAGACCCATCCGTCCATGTTCTCCGACCACGGCTGCAATGTTTACCTCGCCGCCGAGATCAAAAAGCACGTCAGCGTGCCCGTTGCCACCATCGGCGCCTTGAACGATCCGGCGCAGATGGAAGAGATCATCGCCAGCGGCAAAGCCGACGTCATCGAAATGGCGCGCGCCCTTCTCGCCGATCCCGAGCTGCCCAACAAAGTCATGGCCGATCGCCCCGAAGAGATCCTCCATTGCCTGCGCTGCTTCGCCTGCATGGCCGAGCGCCCAACCACACAAACACGCCGCTGCGCCATCAATCCGCGCATCGGGCGTGAGCTGGAAGGCATGGAGATCCTGCCAGCGCGCAAAAGCAAGCGCGTGCTCGTCGCCGGTGGCGGTGTCGCCGGGATGGAAGCAGCCCTCGTGGCGGCCCAGCGCGGCCACGATGTCACCCTCTGCGAAGCCTCGGCAGAGCTCGGCGGCATCCTCAAGGAAGAGCAGGCCATCCCGTTTAAGCACGAAATGTACCAGCTCGGCGTCACCCTCGAAACCCTGATCCGCAAGGAAGGCGTGAAGATCCGCCTGAACACACCAGTCACCGCCGAATTTGCCGACGCCTTCGCCGCTGATGCCCTCATCGTCGCCGTCGGCTCCACGCCAATCGACCTGCCGCTTCCAGGCAAAGAAACCAACACCGTCATCCTCGTCAACGATTATTATCGCGAAAGCGACAAGCTCACCGACAACGTCGTCGTCATGGGCGGCGGCCTCGCCGGCTGCGAGATCGCCGTTCACCTCGGCCAGCAGGGCAAGCGCGTGCATCTCGTCGAAATGGCAGACACCCTCGCCCGCGACTGCAACATCCGCCAGCGCCCGATCCTCATGCAGATGGTCGACAAAACTGTCACCGTCCACACCAGCTGCACCGGCAAGGAGATCACCGCAGAAGGCCTCCTCTGTGAGCAGGCAAACGGCGAAAGCGTGCTCATCCCCGGCACAAGCATCGTCATGGCCGTCGGCCAGCGCGCAAACACCGCCGACGTCGACGCCCTGCGCGATAGCGCACCATTCGTGCGCATCGTCGGCGACTGCCAGCGCCCATCGAACATCCTCAACGCCATCTACGCCGCCTACCACGCAGCAATGGATATCTAAATCGAAAATCGATCGCCATGTTGGACAACAGCTATGAAAACATGTCCAACGTGGCGTGTTTTTATTGAACGCATAAAAAACGATCATGCAGCTGGTGGGCTGCATGGTTGTCGGAAAAGGAAAAATTTATTGGTTCTGGATGATCAGGATCAATATTTTTTCCTCCGCCTGCAAAAACCTGCCTGCTCCGGTGTGATTATTTTTGACGTAGCTCAGGCGGCGTGTTATACTTGAAGCATCGTTAACAGGCCGGTGTAGCTCAGAGGATAGAGCAGTGGTTTCCTAAACCATGTGTCGCAGGTTCGACTCCTGTCACTGGCGTTCGATTGAAGAGGAGGAATTGTAATGATCGATATCGCAATTATTGGCGCCGGTCCTGCTGGGATGACGGCGAGTGTGTATGCGCGCCGCGCTGGCTACAGCGTCACTGTGTTTGAGCTGGGCATGCCTGGCGGGCAGCTTTCTACGACCGACAAGATCGAAAACTTCCCAGGCTATCCGGAAGGGCTGCCTGGGGCAGAGCTCGGCATGAAGTTTTATGAACATGCCCAGGCCTTCGGCGCAGAATTTGTCTTTGAACAGGTCGTGCGTGTCGAAGCCGACGACGCCGTGAAAAAAGTTGTCACCAACAATGGCACAGAAGAAAAAGAATACGAAGCCCGCGCCATCATCATCGCTACCGGCGCCCACCCACGCACCCTCGGCGTGCCAGGCGAGGACACCTTCCGCGGTCATGGCGTCAGCTATTGCGGCACCTGCGACGGATTCTTCTTCCGCGGCAAGGACGTCTGCGTCGTCGGTGGCGGCGATGTTGCCGTTGAAGATGCCATCTATCTCGCCAATATGTGCAACAGCGTCACTGTTTTCCATCGCCGCGACGAACTGCGCGCCAACAAGCGCAGCCAGGACGCTGCTTTTGCCAATGGCAAGATCACCTTTGTCTGGAACACCATCGTCACCGAGCTCAAGGGCGACGACCAGCTGCGCAGCGTGGTCACGAAAAACGTCAAGACCGACGAAGTCAAAGAATGGACCTTCGACGGCTGCTTCATCTTCGTCGGCTACGATCCAAACCAGGACGTTTATCCACAAGGCCTCGCCACCGACGAGCGTGGCTATGTCCTCACCGATGAAAACATGGCCACCAACATCCCTGGCGTCTACGCCGTTGGCGATGTGCGCAAAAAGAACGTGCGCCAGGTTGCTACCGCCGTCGGCGATGGCGGCATCGTCATGAGCGACATCGAGCGCTATTTCCGTGAAGGAGGCGCCCAGGCATGAGACGCAGACAAAACAGATTTGCCCGCGTCTTTCTCGTCATATTGGTGATTTTGCTTTGTATTGGGCTGCTTCTGCCATACGTCGTGTCGATTTTCGGCTATTGAGCCGCATGCATACTTGAGGAAAGGAGGAGAGGGGACATGAGTGAAGAAAAAGACATGAGAATTTACCAGTGCCAGATGCCAACCTGCGGTTACATGTACATGCCAACCAAAGGCGACAGAAAAGGCAAGATCCCAGCAGGCACCTCGTTTGAAGACCTGCCAGACACCTGGCGTTGCCCGCTTTGCGGCGCAACCAAGTCCGCGTTCAAGCCACTCGACGACTGATCGCAGCCAGAGCGTTCCGCTTTTTTGCGGAGCGCTCTGCTTTTTGAGATAAAGTACGAAATATGGAAAAAAGTCGTTGATTATAGAGGCGCGATATGCTATTATATTTCGTGTTAAATCGCTCGCGAGAGGGTAAAAGGAGGTGTGCGCATTGGCAAATATCAAATCTGCAAAGAAACGCGCTAAAACTGCTCAGGTTCGTCGCCTTCGCAACGCCAGCGCTATGAGTGCTGTTCGTACCGCTGTTAAGGCATTTGATCAGGCAGTAGAAGCTGGAGATAAGGCAAAAGCTGCTGAAGCAATGGCCGTTGCTGTGAAGAAGCTCGATCAGGCTGGCTCTAAGGGTCTGCTTCACAAAAACAACGTTGCAAACAAGAAATCCAGAATCATGAAGGCTTACAACAAAATGGCGTAAGTTAAGATAGAAGAAGCTGCCGCAGGGTGGCTTTTTTTATTATCGCGACGCGCCCAAACCGGAGAGTGACCATGAAAAAAATATCATCCCTATTGCTCATCCTTCTCCTCGCAGTCAGCCTTTGCGCCTGTGGCAGCGGCGACACCCAGGAAAGCGCCGAGCGTTCCGTCACCATCACCTTGCCGCGCACCCTCTTTGGCACACAAAGCGACGACCAGATCCAGGAAACCGCCCAGGCCGAAGACATCACCGCAACCATCACAGACGACACCGTCACCTACCAGATGACCCCCGAAACCCAGCAGGAACTCCTGCTCGGATTCAAGACCCACTTTGAAGAAGAAGTACAGAGCACCATCGACAGCGGCGACATCCCCGGCCTCGTCCACGTTGACTACAACGACACCATGAGCGCCTTCACCGTCACCGTCAATCGTGACAACTTCCAGACCCAGGGCGGCGAAGCCCAGCTCGGCCTCCTCTATTCCGCCGGCACCACCTACCAGCTTTACGCCGGCACAGAAGAAGAAGCCATCGACGTCACCGTTACCCTCGTCGATCAAGCCACCCAGGAAGAATTTGACACCACCAGCATGCGCCAGGTCTTCAGCGAACAGCAGGCACCCGGCGACAACGCAGACTGATCTATCCAGCCGAGCCGCCAGCAAAACTGGCCGCCCGGCTTTTTGTTTTTACAAAATCCATCCAGATCCCCAGCTTTTTGCGCAAGCGATGGACAAACACCGCCGCAAACGATATAATGAGAAATAATACACCAAACCAGGAGGCCTGGAACATGCCTGAAAGAAAAAATTTATTTTCACAAGCAGAAAACCATCGCTACAACGTCTCAAACGTCCTCAGCGATACCGCCTATGAAAAAACAGATAAAATCACATCAACCCCAGAAACAGAAACCCAGCCAGAGATCAACCTCGAAGAAGGCGCCCCATTTTTAGACGGCATCGACCCCGACGCCACCATCGGCGACTACATCGAGCTCAACGAAGAAGAAGACCTCGATTTTGCAGACCACAGCTTAGAAGATTTAGAAGAACCAGAAACTCAGGAAGCCCCTCAGCCAGATCCCGAAGAACCAGCAAAACAAGGCAGCCTGCAAAGCCCTGCCATCCGCGAACAGGCCGAAAAAGCCCGTGCCAGCTTCATCGATGACCTCGACGCCCTCGCAGACGAGCCCGCCATCCAGCGCGGCCATGCGTCCCAGGAACCAGAAGAGGATATCTCGCAGGAGAGCCCAGAAGCCCCCCTCGACGTCTACGATCAGATCGCCCGAGAGGAAGAACAGAACACCCTCACCTATGAAGATGACGACGAGCCAGAGCCAGATCCCCTCACCTTCAAAGATCTCCTCAAACCAGCCGCTCGCCGCATCAAAAAACCACGCTTCGCGAAAAAACAAGATCCCGCAGAAGATCTCGACGCATTCATAATAGAAGAAAGCGAAGAAAACGCAGAGCCCCTCAGCCAGGAAAACGCCGCAGCAGAGGATTATGATAGCGTCATCATGCAGGAACCACAGCAGGAAGCAGCAGAGGATTACGACCAGCTCCAAGAAGACCTCGCCCAGGCCCGTGCCGCTCAGAAACGCGGCCAGTCCATCTGCGACGACCTCTACCATCTTCAGACCCTTCTTGAAGACAGTCGTTCCCCATTCATGCATAAGACAGAAGTCCTCGTCCCACGCGAGAAAACCCTGCGCCTCATCCGCTCCCTCACAGCCATCTGCGAAGTCGACCCATCCTACATCGACAGCGCATCCGAAGACAAACTCATCGACAAACTCGTCAGCGAACACACCGAAGACGACTACAAACCCCTCGAACGCGCTCGCAGTCGCGCCCAGGCCATCCTTCAGGACGCCACCCGACAGGCCGACACCATCATTAGTGACGCCAAAACCCTCGCCCGACAGCTCCTCGCCGAGACCCAGGCCGAGATCCAGGAAAAATTCGACGCCGCCGACGAGCAGATCGCCGTGCGCATGACCACAACCAAAGAAGAAAGTACCAAAAAACTCAACCAGGCCCGCACCGAGCTCACCACCAGCCGTCAGCGCAGCGTCGAGATCCTCAGTAAATACCTCGAAAAAGCAGAAAACGACTATCAGGGCTATTGGGAACGCGCCGAACACACCGTCATCGCCTCCCTCGAACAGAGCGAATCCATCCTTGCCAAAGCCGCTGACATCTATCGCAAAGAACTCCTCGCCATCCATCAAGACAAAGAAGAGCTCGACGAAATCCTCGAACACCTCAAAAAATACAAAAAACGCAAATAAACGCACAGCAAAAAGCGCCGCTCCCCCAAAGAGCAGCGCTTTTTTGCGCCTCCACACCAAAAACTAACAGAAAACCAAACTTTTTTTAAAAAAGCCCTTGACGATTCCGAAAGGAGATGGTATTATAAACGAGCTGTCGGGGCAAGCCCCTCAGAGAGGCGCCTGCAGCAAGATGTTCTTTGAAAATTAAACAGCCAAGCGAAACAAACCAGTGCTTTGAAAAAAGCAACCGAACAATGAATTAAGAAGAGCTAGAGTAAGCCCTTCGTAAGATATTTACGGAGAGTTTGATCCTGGC
>OLPU01000124.1_pt1 | contig 69264 bp, 65 predicted proteins | sample 1673111 | NCBI WGS metagenome assembly OLPU01 (sample SAMEA3136755, study PRJEB25190) | human gut metagenome | reverse complement strand
TCTTGATAAGATGATACCACAAAAGAAGTTACGCAGTACCCCAACAATATTATAGCAGAAAATGCCATCTTTTGAAGCAGGAAAACAGGCACTATAAGTTGGGAATAGCGGACAACTTCTCTCTCATAGACTGAAATACCGAGGGAGGTGCGTGGTATCGCAAGAAAGAGTGCTCCAATCAATGTAATTGTCCATTATCCAAAAACCGTAGAAGGTCAGCGTGAATTGGCAGAGCGTGTTGCCGGTGTCCACGCAAATATGGTCAATCAACACATTAAAAAATTGAATTGTCCTTCCGACCAGAAGGTACAGCTGCTGGATGCGGTTATAAAATCCGTATCAAGCAAGAAAGCAGGTGAACAAACTCTGTAAGTTTGAACACCTGCTTTTTTCTATACCTTGATTTTATCTTTGAAATATTTGTTCCAGGAATTGATATTCATTCGCTTCTGGTCAGCTTCCCATGCTCGAAGTAAATTCGGTTCAATTCCCATTAACCGTGCGAAAGGCTTTTTCTTCAGTCCAAGGCTCTCACGATATTCTTGTATCAGTTTTCCTTGCCCTTTATATAAGAAGCGATTGTAATCGTCCAACAAATCGTCAACAGGAACCTGATAGAGTTCTGCCAGCTTGTCCACGATTTCTTTCGGATAATGGTCTACATATCCAACCTCAAAGTCTATGTAATGCCCTCTGGTAATTCCAATTAACTCAGCAACTTCTTTCTGCATCAGTCCCATATGATGACGACACCAACGAAGCCTGTCCTGCACATTCGGTATATCTTCATAATTCTGATACTGCTGATTGAATAACTGGGCTTCCAACAGCTTACGAGGGGCTATCAGTCGGAAACTATGGATATACATGGGTGCATACCTCACATATCCGTCCGAAGTGGAACAAAGTATGTATATATTCTCGGAAACCTGTGACAGAATACGCCATTTGGGTTCTCTTTTGCTCTGGGGGTACTGGTTTGAAACCATAAACGCATCTGCGAGAGGATAGCATTTGCTATCCTCACTGTGCAAAATTATTTCCGCCTTTTCTCCATTCCATATTACTTTTTTAATCCTGACGCGCACATATTCAAGACCGCATGCTTTTTTTGCTGCTTCCTCATCTAACTCATTTCCATTCGCATTCCGCACTGCGCATTCCCTCTTTTTACTGCTCTCCTTACGTCTGCAAACATACGAATACCTATCGCTCTGCCCATGCCGTTTCGCATACATTCTGCTCCCGCATGAACAGTATATCAATCCTGTCAAAATCGGATTGGCTTTTTTGGGCGATTCCTCCGCTATCTTAGCGCTTTTTTTCAGTATTTCCTGCACTTTTATCCAATCCTCAGCTCTCACGGCTCCCTCATGTTCCCCAACCGCAATTATCCACATGCATATCGGGTTGTGCTTCGCTGCGCTCCCTTTCTTTTGTTTCGTTCGATTGTATGCCATTATTCCTCTTTTTCCATCGAAATCTGAAATTGTTGAACATACTTCCGCGCCATTACGTACAAAATAATCACGCGCGGCGCCTTCAGCGCGCATATAAACCGGATTTTGCAGTATTGCTTTTATAGAAAATCTGGAAAAGCATTTTTTATTTTTAGTGCGAAAACCTCGCCGCATAATCTCTCTCTGAGTCGCGGAAAGACTCTCAGTTTTTAAAAAAACAGAAAAAATCTGCAAAACACACTCTATCTCTTTTGTATCCTGTTTCAATCTGCTGCGCTGCTTCCCTCCTATGATGTCTCTTTCAGAAGTATACCCTGTAGGCAAAGCGCCGCCCAACCACCTTCCCGTTCTGGAAAGCTCACGCATGTTGTCGCGTATGCGCTCTGCTATGGTCTCTCTTTCAAGCTGAGAAAAAACCGACGAAATGTACATCATCGCCCTCCCCATCGGAGTAGCTGTATCAAATTGCTCTCTTACAGATATAAACGCCACATTCAAATGCTCCAGCTCTTGCACTAACGCCGTAAAATCGCTTATATTTCTGCTTATTCTATCTAAACGGTAAACTATAACAGCATCCAGCTCCCCTGCACGCGCCGATTCCATCATACGCCTGAATGCAGGTCTGTTTGTATCTCCTCCGGAAAATCCCTCATCCTCGTACACTACAGCTGCTTTCGCACAGCTCTCGGAGAACCCCGCGCTCAGATATCTTCGGCAAAGTTCTATCTGATTTCCTATGCTTTCACCTTTTCCGGTAAATTTAGATTTTCTGGAATATATCGCCGCACGTCTTATTCCCGAATCCAAAAAATCGCCTCCGCATTTTTTCTCACGATGTATTTAAATGCTTTGTCATGCCGGAATATGACGTCTGCAGACAAAATATTTAAAAATAAAAAAGCAGGTTTCGTTGTAAAAACAACATACACTGCCTTAATTATAATATATACTTTGATTATAAACACAATAGATGTCCCCCGCCTCTAAAAGCGGAGGGTTCCATCTCACTCTTTAATCCTAAAGAGCTCTCGCCCCCGTCGCGGATAAAGCGCGGGACCGCACCCTTTATGAACAAAGAATTGATTCCCATCAGGAGGTACATAATGGATACACAAATGTTCTGCTTCCAATGTGAGCAAACCGCCGGCTGTTCCGGCTGCACAGGCAAAGCGGGCGTCTGCGGCAAAACTGCGCAAACCGCTAAGCTTCAAGACGAGCTGACAGGCGCTTTGATAGGTCTGGCGCGCGCATGTATGACTAACGAAAAAACAAAAAAAACAGACAGACTTATAATCGAAGGGCTGTTCACGACCATTACAAATGTAAACTTCAATGACGAAACCTTGCGCACCATGATCGACAATGTCAATGCCGAAAAGAATAAAGCAGCGCCCTTCTGCTCAGAATGCGAATCTCGCTGCTCAAACACAGACAACTACGACATGTCCCGGATTTGGACCGCGCCGGAAGACATACGTTCTCTTAAATCACTCATACTGTTCGGCATACGCGGCATAGCCGCCTACGCATATCATGCCGCCGTATTGGGTTATACCAGCGACGAAGTAAACAGCATACTGCACAAGGGACTTTGCGTCATCTCAGAGGATCTGAGTATGGAAGAGCTTCTGCCGATAGTCATGGAAGTCGGAGAAAAGAACCTGACCTGCATGGAAATGCTCGACCGAGCCAACAGAGAAACTTTCGGCACGCCGCAGCCCACGGAAGTACCCCTGTCGGTGGAAAAAGGACCTTTTATCGTCATAACCGGGCATGACCTATATGACCTGAAGCTACTCCTCGAACAAACAGAAGGCAAAGGGATAAACATTTACACTCACGGAGAAATGCTTCCCGCACACGCTTATCCCGAACTCAAAAAATATTCTCATCTCAAAGGCAATTTCGGAACAGCATGGCAGAGCCAGCAAAAAGAATTTGCAGATTTGCCGGCGCCCATACTCTTTACTACAAATTGCCTCATGCCTGTTAAGCCCAGCTATGCAGACAGAGTTTTCACCACAGAGGTGGTATCCTATCCTGAGATGGTTCACATCGGAGACGATAAGGATTTTTCACCAGTCATAGAAAAAGCGCTCGAGCTGGGCGGTTATCCCGAAGGTCGTAATATGACGGGAATTAATGGCGGCGGCACAGTTACGACAGGATTTGGACACAGCGCTGTCCTCAGCGTCGCGGATACAGTTGTCGACGCGGTTAAATCCGGAGCCATACGTCATTTCTTCTTAGTCGGCGGATGCGACGGAGCAAAGCCCGGCCGCAGCTACTACACAGATTTTGTCAAACAGACGCCTAAAGACAGCATAATCCTGACGCTCGCATGCGGAAAATACCGCTTTAATGATTTGGATCTGGGCACCATAGGCGGCCTGCCGCGGATAATGGATATGGGGCAATGCAACGACGCATACAGCGCAATCAAAGTCGCTCTTGCTCTGGCAGACGCTTTTAAGTGCGAAGTCAACGAACTGCCTCTTTCTATGATACTCTCGTGGTACGAACAAAAAGCCGTCTGTATACTGCTGACGCTGTTGTATCTCGGAATAAAAGACATACGGCTCGGGCCATCTTTGCCGGCGTTCATATCCCCTGCGATTCTTGACTTCCTGGTTGAGAATTTCGGCATAGCTCCCATTACGACTCCGGAGCAGGATCTCAAAGCTATACTTGGCTGACCGAGGTTACCGCTTTTAGAAATTCTTCGACATCAAGCGACGCCTTCTTAGCGTACAGCAATCCATATGTATTTGAGCCGCAATCCGACAAAGGTATTGTAATCAAAGCAGGGTGAATATCTTTCCATCCGTCAAGAGTGAGCAGCAGGCTTCCGGTCTGTTCGCATTTGTTGAAAACATCCATATCATAAAAATAAGGAGTGTCTTCGATTTGTATTTGAGGATGCTCTTTTTCTATTTTATCACGAACCGCATCGTTCCTCGGGCTGTCCCCGCGCGGTATCATCATAAGGCGTTCTCCATGCAGATCCTTTAAATTCAGTTCTTTATGTTCCGCCAGACGATGTTTTTTCGGCGCGGCAATGCAGAAGTTGTATTCTCCCAGAGGAAAGAATCTGCATCGCTTCAGCCATTCTTTTGAATCACAAACCCCGGCTATCAAATCAAATTTATATCCAAGAGAACTTATTGTAGATAGAATATTTCTCCTATCGTCATCGAAAGGTACTATCTTTATCTTAAACTGCGGATAGACGTCGCTAACCTCAGCCCATAAATCCATCAGCAATTTACATGGATTCAAAAACGACGTTCCCACTCGAATTAAGTATTGCGATTCATCTGACATCTCCCGCGCACGGCATATAGCCTTATTAGAGTATTCTATAATAAACTTTGCATCCTTATACAATGACTCTCCGGCAGAAGTTAGCGTAATTCCGCGGTTCGTGCGATTAAAAAGCGGTGCTCCCACCCTTCGCTCCAACACGTCTATCTGTTTCATAACTGCTGTAGGAGATATATACAGCTTTTCCGCCGCTTTGCTGAAGCTTCCGCAGTCCGCCGCTTTTATCAGTGTCTCCAGCTGATTGTTGTACATCTGGGCGCCTCCTCGCATAAACTTTTAGTTTATACTACTTTAACTTTTCTGCGCTTCCATGTCAAGCTCTTTAGAGTTAAAATAGCATCAGAAATACAACGCAAGGAGGAACGTCGCAGTGAAAGAGCTTATAGCATACTTTTCTCGCGCCAATCAGAACTACGTTAACGGTGTAATCAAAAATCTCGATATAGGCAACACTCAGATCGCAGCTGAAATATTGCAGAAACAGACGGGTGCGGATATTTTCAAAATTGACCCTGTAGTATCTTATTCACATGATTACTCAGAGTGTATCGAAGAAGCTAAGGCAGACCAGCGGCGAGACGCCCGCCCTGAGCTGAAAGCATACCCGGACAGCCTCGACGAGTACGATACTATATATCTCGGATATCCCAACTATTGGGGCACTATGCCTATGGCGGTATTCACTTTTCTTGAAAAATATGATTTCTCCGGAAAAACTATAAAACCCTTCTGCACTCACGAAGGAAGCGGAATGGGCAGCAGCGAAATAGATTTAAAACGCATTTGCCCTACCGCAAAGATAGAAAAAGGGTTGGCAATACGCGGAGGAAGCGCGGATAAAAGCGCCTCAGCATTGGAAAAATGGAATAAAAAATAAACGCAGGGAGGCCAAAAATGGAATACGTAACATTAAATAACGGCGTAAAAATGCCTAAGCTAGGCTACGGGGTTTATCAGGTAGACCCCGCAGAATGCGAAAGATGCGTTCTCGACGCAATCAGCGTAGGATACCGCTCTATAGATACAGCACAGGCATATTGCAATGAAGAAGGAGTCGGCAGCGCAATCAAGAAAAGCGGCGTTCCGCGCGATGAGCTTTTCGTCACCACAAAAATATGGATAAGCAACGGCGGATACGATAAAGCAGCCGCTTCAATAAATGAATCTCTAAAAAAGCTGCAAAGCAACTATATTGACTTAATGCTTATACATCAGCCTTTCAACGATTATTACGGAACATATCGCGCTATGGAGGACGCCCTCAAAGCCGGAAAGCTCCGCGCTATAGGCATCTCTAATTTTTATCCCGACCGACTGATAGATCTGTGCAAATTCGTCGAAATCAAGCCTGCTGTCAACCAAGTCGAAACACATGTTTTTCAGCAGCAAAAAGAGGCTCATGAAATAATGACAAAATACGGCGTACAACACGAATCGTGGGGTCCCTTTGCAGAAGGACGCAAAGACTTTTTCAACAACAGGACCGTTCAGAAAATCGGAGAAAAGTACGGCAAGACCGCCGCTCAAACCGCTCTCAGATTCCTCATACAGTCTGACGTGGTCGTAATCCCCAAGTCTACGCATAAGAATCGCATGGAAGAAAACTTCAACGTCTTTGATTTCACTCTTTCGGAAGAAGAGATGGCCGTTTTAGCGAAATTGGATGAAAACGAAAGTGCATTTTTCTCCCACTACTCTCCGAGTACAGTAGAATCCCTTACCGATTTAGTTATATAACCATACATTAAAAACAGGGACGAATCTCCGCCCCTGTTTTTTGATTTCTAATTCTATTTTCTTCTATTTTCCTTTACTGCGTTTAAACTCTGCGCGCAGCTCCTCGGGGACGTCTGCCTCAGATATTTGATCGTGAATAGCCGTCGTTCCCGCAGCTTTTGCCGTTTCATAATACCAGCACTTGTACTCCAGTGTGCATAACGTCTTTTGAAGTTGATCCATCTGTGCAATAACAGATTCTCTCTGCTTTTTTATAAGCTCATACCGCTTTTCAATTGTGCTGTCGCCTTCTATACACCAATCTATAAACGTCTTTATATCTTTGATCGGCATTCCCGTCTTTTTCAGGCACTCTATTATGTTCAGCCAGCCGAAGTCCTCATCCTTGAACATACGGATTCCTCCGCCTGAGCGCTCCAGAAAAGGCATCAAGCCTTCTTTGTCATAATATCTAAGCGTAGACGGCGCTACGCCCAACCTTTTTGCCATCTCACCTACAGTGTAAACCATAAAATTTCCATCCCAAAAAATATCTTCAAAAGCTATTGACTTGAAGTTAACTTCAAGTTGTATAATCTTTTTGAGCTTAAGAACTTGTGATATTATATCATCAGGCTTGCAATATGTCAAATAGGAGGATAAAAAACGTGTTTAATATGTTTGTACCCACTAGAATAATCTTCGGCAGCGGAAGAATAAACGAACTCCACAGTCAAAATCTCCCGGGCAAAAAAGCTCTCTTAACAATCTCCAACGGTAAATCCGCCCGCGAGAGCGGCGCTCTTGCAAAAGTCGAATCTGAGCTGACACATGCCGGTGCAGAATACGCAGTTTTCGATAAAATAATGGCTAATCCTTTGAGATCCACAGTCATGGAGGGCGCTAACGCTGCGAAAGAAAACGAATGTGACTTTATAATCGCTCTGGGCGGAGGCAGCGTAATGGATGCTTCCAAAGGCATAGCAGCTATGGCAACCAACGACGGCGACATTTGGGACTACATTAGCGGAGGTACAGGCGGCGGAAAGCCTCTCGTTAACGCTCCCCTGCCTCTAATCGCAATTACCACCACAGCCGGTACGGGCAGCGAAGTTGATCAGTGGGGCGTAATTTCTAATGAAGTGACTAATGAAAAAATAGGCTTCGGCGGTTATGACTCACTTTTCCCGAAAATTGCAATCGTAGACCCAGAGCTTATGCTATCCGTTCCCTCTAAATTTACGGCTTATCAGGGCTTTGACGCTCTTTTCCACAGTGTCGAATGCTACATTTCTTCCGCTGCAAATCTCATGAGCGATATGTATGCTCTGAGTGCTATTGAAAATATAGGCAAATATCTGGCGCGTGCAGTAAAAGACGGCAGCGACCTGGAGGCTCGCGAGCACGTCGCGTTTGCAAACACACTTTCCGGAGTAGTCATGACAATCAGCGGATGCACGAGCGAACATTCTATGGAGCACGCTATGAGCGCTTACCACCAAGAGCTTCCACACGGCGCAGGGCTGATTATGATCTCAAAAGAGTATTACACTCACTTCATAAACAAAAACGTCTGCCCCGAACGCTTCATCCGCATGGCACAGGCTCTTGGTCTAAAGGACGCTGACAAGCCTATGGATTTCATCACCGCGCTCACTCAGCTCCAAAAGGAATGCGCTGTAGACGATCTTAAAATGTCTGAATACGGAATACAAAGCAGCGAATTCATGAGCATGGCGAAGAACGCGCGTGAAACTATGGGCGGGCTTTTTATGTGCGACAGAGTTCCTCTTTCTGACCAGGAATGCGCTGCGATATACGAAAAGTCTTTCAAATAGTATAGATTATAAGCAACAACTGCAGCCGGACAAAAAGCGATATATCCGCTCAGTTTTGCCAGTCAAAGGTCTGTCAATATACCGGCTGCGCAGCAGCTGAATCTGTACTGCATCCCATTTGTTAGACGGTATGATATGCTGTCTAATAAGCGGGGTGTTTTACTTTTCCGCCAACTGTATAATCTACGCTGATATAATCAATATATCATGCATTTCTATACTTCATGCTTCGTCGGGTTTTGAAATATCAGCGCCACAGCTTGTCCTCAGTTTGCAAATAATAATTGCATCCGCAGCTCTGCCGGCTCTTTGAGTTTATTGTACTCAGCTTTTGCAATGTGTGTATTGCATTTTCTACGCACCGTGAAATATAAGTGGCGAGCTGAACATTCTTCTCAGGATTGAAGCTGTTTACCCCTTTAATCAGCCCTATCGTTCCTATTGATATTATATCATCCTGCTCACCTGCCTGCGAATATTTTTTAGCTATGTGCGCTACCAATCTCAAATTATGCTCTATTAAAGTGTCTTTCGCTTTTTCGTCACCCTCCAGCATTCGGGTTATGCACTCCTTCTCCCGCGAAGGACTAAGCGGCCGAGGGAACGTCCCCATCCCTGTGCGAAGATATCCGGAAAAAAATATGCAGCGCAGTAATTCTACTAAACTCATAGACACCTCCCAAAGTAAATATATACTATTTAAATATGCCAAATTACTTAAAATATTTACAAAAATCGAAATCAAAGTATAAGTTTACTAATTATACTTGAAAATTCGGCATTCTGTGTTATAATAAGTGTGGTTTTAAAACATAGGAAAAACTGAAAGGAAGTATGTCTATTGAGCAGCAAACATTACAAACAAGGACGTCACTCCAGACCCGGATCGTTCGCACGCAAGAAAAGAAACAAACGATATCTGATAGCAGCGATAATCCTGATTGTCTTAGCTGTCGCTGCCGTGTTTGCACTAATATTCAGCAATATTGACAGGACATCTCAGGCGGCAGATAATCCCTCACAGTCATCGCCGCCGACTGAATCGCCAAGCAGTGCATCAACACAGGCTCAGGAAACTGAATCGCCAAGCGCCATACCTTCCGCGCAGCCTTCAGAAACTCTTTCAACCGGAACACCGATCGGCGCGGCAATTGATAATATCAAACCTACTCAGTTTATTACTTCTCTCAGCGTAAACGGACAAGACGTCGTTCTAGACGAAGATTCTGATTCTGCAGTAATCGACTTAGGCAAAACCGCTGATTTTGGTGAAGTCAAAGTCGAAACGCCGCAAGGTGTCACCGTAAACTCCGGCGAAGGCAATCATAGGCTCTCGCGCGGTGATAATATGATCGCTATTTCAGTATCTGACAAGAATGGTACGACAAAAGAGCTTTCTCTCAATATTAAAAGAGGAGAACCTATAACTTTTGTAGATAAAAGTGTATTTAACACAGACGGCTCTATGGTTTGCCTTACTATGGATGATGGAACGCCGGCTGCTAACGTCGAAAAAGCTTTAGATATTTTTAAGCAGCATGACGTCAAATGCACATTCTTCGTATGCGGCGACTATCTCAAAGCCGCTCCTGAAATTTGGCAGCGTGCCATTTCCGAAGGGCACGAAGTAGCATGGCACTCTATGCACCATGAAAATATGCTGCAAAAAGGCGCAGATTATTTAAGAAGCGATATAGAGGAGTGGGAAACATTAGCGCATCAGATTCTGGGCGATGATTATCAGATTCCCGCCATTTTAAGACTTCCGTACGGCGCCGGTCAATCTGTCGATACTATCCAGGCTGTGCTAAAAGAGAAAGGCTATCGTTCAATATATTGGAGCGTCGATCCTTTCACTGAGGCTGCCAGCAGGACAAGCTCAGATTTTGCCGATGTAATCACTTCTAAGACTAGTGAAGATTCCATAATTCTCATTCACTTTAAAGATGTAGATTTAGGCGCATTAGAACAATCCATTGAATACCTTACAAGCCATTTTAAATTAGGGCGCGTATCAGACTTTTTGGATTAGATTTTACTATTGAAAACATATAAAAACGGCTCTGCATATGCAGAGCCGTTTTTACATTACACATAACACATATACTTTATTTTCTGGAGAAAAGACCTTTCTTTTTATATGCTTCTTTCTCAGCGGAAACAAATGTATAGCCCGCCTCTTTTATCACATCTGCGAGTCGTTCCTCATTTATATCATCCTCAGTTACTATCACGGTCTGTTTTTTACTGTGCGAAGATGATACCTTCTTAACATCAAAAGCTTTGCGCACTGCATCATTAACATGAGCCTCGCACATTCCGCATGCCATGCCATCCACATTTACAGTTATTCTATACATAAAACCTACTCCTTTTCCAAAAAACTACAGCACTCAGAATTCAGAATTTTAATTCTAACGCCCGACGTTTAATGCTTACCCAAACTGCGCGAGTTATATCTCACTAACTCAGTTCTATGTTAAATTATATTACTTTTTAATATCCATGTCAAATTTAATTACATACGAAAAGCCCCTCAAGCTTGCGCCCGAGGAGCTCTTCTAGTCTGTTAGACCACACCCAAATATTTAAACTCTATTAATTACTTCTTTGTGTAATCGAAGAAGCCCTTGCCGCTCTTCATACCGAGCTGTCCAGCACGAACCATCTTCTTCAGCAGTGTGTGAGGACGATACTTGGGATCGCCTGTCTCAGAATACATAACATCCATGATAGCCAGGCAAACATCCAGACCAATCAGGTCGCCCAGAGCGAGCGGTCCCATGGGATGGTTAGCGCCGAGCTTCATAGCTGTGTCGATGTCAGCTGCGGAAGCCAGACCTTCAGCATAGATGCCGATACCTTCGTTGATCATAGGAATGAGGATTCTGTTAACAACAAAGCCGGGACCCTCAGCGATGTCAACGGGAGTCTTGCCAAGAGCCTTAGAAAGCTCTGTGATGTAAGCAGCTGTCTCTTCGCTTGTCTGCTGACCCTTGATAACCTCAACCAGCTTCATAGCGGGAACGGGATTGAAGAAGTGCATACCGCAAACCTTGTCAGGTCTCTTTGTGAAAGCAGCTATCTCTGTGATAGACAGAGAAGATGTGTTTGTAGCAAAGATAACTTCGGGAGCGCAGATGCGATCCAGATCTGTGAACAGAGCGCGCTTGAACTCGATGTTCTCTGCGATTGTCTCTACGATGAACTCTCTGTCTGCAAACTTCTCGATATCTGTTGTCATTGTGACGCGAGACTGGATAGCAGCCTTTTCATCTTCAGTCATTCTGCCTTTAGCAACAGCCTTGGAAAGGTTCTTTTCGATGATAGCATTTGCCTTATCCAGAGTAGCCTGATGTCTGCTTCTCATCAGAACTTCGTGACCTGCCTGAGCGAATGTCTGTACGATACCAGCGCCCATTGTACCTGTTCCGAGTACGCCAACTTTCATTATAATATCCTCCAAAATTTTGTTTTAATCTTTAAAAAATAATTTATTTATTTACAAACGGTTCGGGTTTTCTCTTCTCGACAAAAGCCGTCATAGCGTTTGTAACATCTACAGTCTCAAAGCAAGAGCCGAACATCTTTTCTTCGATAGCAGCTCCCTGCTCGATATCAACCTGAAGTCCCTCATTGATAGCTCTCTTACTAGCGCGAACAGCTATAGGCGCATTCTTAGCAATGCGGTGAGCCAGCTCGTTGCATTTTTCCATAAGAGACTCTCTGGGAACTACAACATCCACCAGTCCGATATCCAGCGCTTCTTCTGCGGTAATCTTCTTAGCTGTGAAGATCATCTCTTTCGCCTTACTAGCTCCGACTATACGAGCGAGACGCTGCGTACCGCCGAAACCGGGAGTAATACCGAGACCTGTCTCCGGTTGACCAAACAACGCGTTATCAGCCGCATAGCGCATATCGCAAGCCATGCTCAATTCGCATCCGCCACCCAGTGCAAAACCATTGACAGCCGCAATTGTAGGTATTGGGAAGGATTCAACCTTAAGAAAAACATCATTGCCCTTCTTAGCAAACTTCGCGCCTTCCTCTTTGCTCAGACCGCGCATGTATGCTATATCAGCGCCAGCTACGAAAGACTTCTTCCCCGCACCTGTAATTATAACGCACCTAACTGTATCCAGGTCGATATTATCCAAGCATTCGTTCAGATCATCAAGAACCTGGTTATTCAGCGCGTTGAGTTCCTTCTCACGGTTTATCGTGATCGTTCCTACATATCCCTCTTGGGTGTATTTTACGAACTCCATGTAAACCTCCTCAGACATTAATGATGTCTTAATATGAGCGCGACGAGTAACTTACGCCGCGCATCATATACATTACTTTAAGGTACTATTTTATCTTTTAAATTAAAGCTTCTCTACGATAACAGCTTCGCCCATGCCGCCGCCGATGCAAAGTGTAGCAACACCCTTCTGACCAGCTGCCAGCTCATGGAGCAGTGTAACGAGGATTCTGCAGCCAGAACCGCCGATGGGGTGACCAAGTGCGATTGCGCCGCCCTTCGGATTCAGCTTCTCTGCGGGAATCTCAAGTTCCTTACCAACTTCGATAGCCTGAGCTGCGAAAGCTTCGTTAGCTTCGAAGATGTCGATGTCAGCAGATGTCAGACCGGACTTAGCATATGCATCCTTAACGGAGGGGATCGGACCGAGACCCATTACCTTAGGATCAACACCCTTAGAACCTGTAGCTACGATCTTAGCCATGGGCTTGAGGTTGTGAGCCTTTACGAAATCCTCAGAAGCTACGATTACGCAAGCTGCGCCGTCGTTGATACCGGAAGCGTTAGCTGCTGTAACTGTGCCGTCCTTTATGAAAGCGGGCTTCAGCTTAGCCATCTTCTCGAGAGAAGCGCCGAACTTCGGATACTCGTCTGTGTCGAATACAACCGGATCGCCCTTTCTCTGGGGGATAACAACGGGAACGATCTCATCCTTGAATGCGCCGCTCTTTACAGCTGCCTCTGCCTTCTGCTGAGACTTAACTGCAAATTCATCCTGCATTTCTCTTGTGATGCCATACTCAGCTGCTACGTTCTCAGCTGTAACGCCCATGTGATAATCATTGAATGCTTCCCACAGACCATCGTTTACCATTGTGTCGATAATCTTGTTGTTGTTCATTCTAGCGCCCCAACGAGCTGTCGGAATTGCATAGGGAGCGTTGCTCATGCTCTCAGCGCCGCCTGCTACTACGCACTCAGCTTCGCCTGCAAGGATGTATCTGTAAGCCAGAGATACTGCATGGAGAGAAGAACCGCAAACCTTATTGATTGTTGTTGCAGGAATCTCAACCGGAATACCAGCCTTGATGGCCATCTGACGAGCGGGGCTCTGACCCTGACCAGCCTGGAGTACGTTACCCATAACTACTTCGTCTACGTCCTTAGCGTCTACGCCTGCGCGCTCCAGCGCACCCTTAATAACTGTAGCACCGAGGTCTGCTGCCTTTACGCTCTTCAGAGAGCCGCCGAAGCTGCCAATTGCTGTTCTGCAAGCGCCGAGCAAGTATACTGTCTTTTTCATTGTTGCAATTCTCCTTTTTATCAAGAAATGTTTAACATTATTTTATACAAAGTTTCTTCCGGCACGTCATTGCCGATATTGAGTGCCGATTATGTAACATCATTGCGTGACCTAAACGCCCAAATTCCTGCCGGCCATAAATTCAAGCTATTTCATCACAACATCGTTATCTATCTCACAATGCAATAATACCACTTTTTTAGAAAAAATCAACCCTTTTTTGATAAAAAACAGCTCTTTTTCAAAAAAAATTTATGGTATCATTGAATGAAACTATATACTATTCTATATGCCAGTCCGCCTTACAATTTACTTATAAATATTAATACTTAGTACATCTTAAAGCAGTTATAAATCCGAGAGAATCATTTCATATTTCTCTCAAACTCCGACTGTATTATAATAACAAATTTGTAGCAAAATTGCAACCGATATGCGTACTTTTTCTTTATTTCCACTAATTTACAATATTTTGTATAGAAAACACCCTGCCGCATTCATTGGCAGGGTGTCGTTAATTTATGTTTTAATATTACTTAGCTTCGTTTGCCTTCTTAGCAGCTTTTACTGCTTCTGTGAGGAGAGGAACGATCTTGAAGAGGTCGCCTACAACGCCGTAGTCAGCAACCTGGAAGATAGGAGCGGACTCGTCCTTGTTGATAGCAACGATGACTTCGGAGTTTTCCATACCGGCGAGATGCTGAATTGCACCGGAGATACCGCAAGCGATATATAGGTCGGGACGTACAGTCTTACCTGTCTGACCAACCTGCTTCTCTTTAGGCATCCAACCTGCGTCTACAGCAGCACGAGAGGAGGATGTCGTAGCGTGAGGCAGCTCAGCAGCCAGCTCTTCGAGAATCTTGAAGTTCTCGGGACCGCCCATACCACGACCGCCGGAAACGAGGATCTTAGCATCGAGAACATCCAGTGTATCGGAAACGTGCTTCACAACCTCGAGGATTTCTACGTTCATTGCCGAAGCGGGAATCTCAACGTCAATCTTAGAAACCTCAGCCGCAGACTTCTCAGCGGGAGTCAGCTTCTTCATAACGCCCGGGCGTACTGTAGCCATCTGGGGACGGAAGAAGGGGATTCTGATTGTAGCCATGATGTTGCCGCCGAAAGCAGGACGTGTCATGTGCAGCAGCTTGCCGTAATCATCAGCCGGAGCCATGTCGAGAATATCAAGCTTCGTGCAGTCTGCCGTCAGACCTGTATGTACTCTTGCAGATACTCTGGGAGCCAGGTCACGACCTATGGATGTAGCGCCGAACAGCATTACATCAGGCTTGTATTCATTAACAACATTTACGAGCACATGTGTATAAGGCTCTGTCATATATGTCTTGAGTTCTTCCTTGTCAACTACGATAACCTTATCGGCACCGTAACGACCGAGACTCTCTATAACGTCATCCGGAATCTGATAGCCAAGGATAACTGCTGTTACATCTGTATCAAGATCCTTTGCCAGCTTTGTACCTTCGCCGATAAGCTCGTAAGATACGCCTGTGACAACATTGTCAACCTGCTGAACAAAGACCATTACGCCTTTATAATCCTGAATATTCATCTATGTCACCACTTTCCGTCAAATAATGTGCTTAGCAATCAGCTTCTCTACAATGTAGTTAGCCGATTCCTGGGGATCCAGCTGAACCTGTTCGCCCTGACCCTTGAGAGCTTTCGTGAAGGACTTAAACACCTTTGTAGGAGAACCCTTCAGACCGAGGTTGGACTCGTCAATCGGGATATCTTTCTCAGACCAAACGGGAATATCAACTTTGTAAGCGTCGAATACGCCGCCGGGAGTCATATAACGAGGATCGTTCAGCTCAGCGAGAGCTGTCAGCAGGCAAGGCATCTTAACCTTGAGCATATGATAACCATCGTCATACTTTCTCTTAACGATGAGGCTGTCGCCCTGAACCTCGATGCTCTCTGTGTAAGAGATGCAGACGAGACCGAGATGCTCAGCTATCTGCGGACCAACCTGAGCCGTATCGCCATCGATAGCCTGACGGCCTGTGATGATCAGATCGTACTCGAGATTCTTAATTGCTGCTGCAATTGTAGAAGATGTCGCCCATGTATCAGCGCCGCCAAACGCACGGCTGGAGAGCAGAACAGCTTCGTCAGCGCCCATAGCGAGAGCTTCGCGAAGAGCGAGGTCTGCCTGAGGCGGTCCCATGGATACTACTGTAACATGAGCGCCGTACTGGTCTTTCAGACGCAGAGCAGCTTCCAGACCTGCCTTATCGTCCGGGTTTATGATAGACGGAACGCCGTCTCTTATCAGTGTTTTAGTTACCGGATCGATCTTAACTTCGTTTGTATCAGGAACTTGCTTAATGCAAACTACAACTTTCACTAGTTTTCCCTCCGTCTCTTATTTGAGAAGATTGTTAGCGATTACCATGCGCTGGACTTCGCTTGTACCTTCGTAGATCTCTGTGATCTTAGCGTCGCGCATCATGCGCTCAAGCGGATACTCTCTGATGTAGCCATAACCGCCGTGCAGCTGGACGCACTTTGTTGTTACATACATAGCTGTCTCTGCAGCGTAGAGCTTAGCCATAGCAGATTCCATACCGAATCTTTCTTTCGTATCCTTAGCCATTGCAGCGCGGTATACGAGAAGCTGAGCTGCATCGCATCTAGCCTTCAGGTCAGCGAGTACGAACTGTGTATTCTGGAAAGCTGCGATGGGCTTGCCAAACTGCTTTCTTTCCTTGACATACTTAATCGTCTCTTCAAGAGCGCCTTCTGCAATACCCAGAGCCTGAGCTGCGATACCGATACGGCCGCCGTCCAGAGTGTTCATTGCGATGTTGAAGCCCTTGCCTTCTTTGCCGAGCAGGTTTTCTTTCGGGATTCTCATATCCTCGAATACCAGCTCTGTTGTAGAAGAACCGCGTATACCCATCTTATGCTCGATAGTACCGATGCTGAATCCGGGAGTGTCTGCTTCAACGATAAATGCGGAGATACCTTTGTTGCCCTTAGATTTATCTGTCATAGCGAAAATAACATATATGTCAGCTTTTCCGCCGTTTGTAATGAACACTTTCGTGCCGTTGATAACCCATTCATCACCGTCGAGGACTGCCTTGGTCTGCTGACCGGAAGCATCCGTACCAGCGTTGGGCTCTGTCAGACCGAAAGCGCCGAGTTTCTCGCCCTTTGCCAGCGGAACGAGGTATTTTTCCTTCTGAGCTGCCGTACCAAACTGCTTAATCGGGTTGCAGCAGAGGGATGTGTGCGCAGAAACTATAACCGCTGTTGTAGCGCAAACTTTAGCCAGTTCCTCCACGCACATAGCATATGCGAGAGTATCACAGCCCTGACCGCCGTATTCCTTCGGGAAAGGAATGCCGAGGAAGCCATATTTTGCCATTTTCGCTACCGTTTCATCCGGGAAGCGCTCTTCTTCGTCCAGTTCATGCGCGAGATCCTTAACCTGCTGTTCAGCGAAGTCGCGATAGAGTGTACGAAGCATTTGGTGTTCTTTGCTGAGTACGAAGTCCATACTGTTCCTCCTAAATAATACTGTTATTACCAACTATCAAAAAGCCGACTGTCTTTTTTTGCAGCGCTCTGTCTATAATAAGCGCCGTTCAAGACCACTCTTTGATTCTTATGGAAACTATAAACGAAAAAGCATTAGCCTCCTCGTAGCCGTCGATTCGTCGCCGCCGTCGCAGCGCTTCTTTCATCTCGAGAATCACTTCCTGTACGATTCGCACTTTTGTGTTTTGCAATATGTTGTTGTAATACTTGTTCTTGCCATATTTTACCATATCATCAACTAACACACAAGCATCTACGCCTTCCGTGCCATATAAATTTATATATGACGCCATATAGCTGCTGTACAGGTCTGATTCTATGCACACCTTGTGCGGATTTTCACCAACTTTTGTGCCGATTTTCTAAACTCTGTTATAAATATAACACACTTATATTCATATTGCAATATTATGTATGAATAAAATAACAATTTTTTTCGTCATTCCCCGCCACATATTTTTGCAAATTTTCCAGAAAATAACTGAATTTTTACATTGGCAAAGACATTATTTTAAAAATCGAAAGTCATTCTCCATATGTGTATATTTAATACTTAAATTTACAATCCTTGTTAATTATATCACACACTTCCCAGTAAGTCAAATGTTATTTTGATAATTTATTCACATGTATTTATCATATTTGCGCATCTTTAATACAAATTGAGCAATAATTATCAATATGTTAGTTGTAAATACCCGCCTTCTATTTATCCGTCCGAGCAAAAAGATATGAAATAACTCCGCACGCCAGCATGACAAGTATGCTTATTATACCTGTCAGGTTAAACTCGAATCCCGGATATATAGTCAATATAGATCCTATCATGAGGCCGAGAATTGCCATATATGTCTTTTGCGTGTGAGTCCCTAACAGCCATCTAACCAAATTCACTCCGAGGCACAGGCCGATTATCACTCCCATAAGAGTCGGTATCAGCAGCATTACATTCAGCTGAGCCACTCCTGTAATCACCGTCTCGTACAGTCCGAGTATAACGAGCACCAGCGAGCCGCTTATCCCGGGGATTATCATAGCAAACGCCGCCACAGCAAGGCTTATTACATATCTCAGGAACTGCCATCCGTTTATAGAAGCTATTACTTCATTTTGTATATTCTGTTTCGAGAATATGAGCATTATTATCATAACAGCCAGTCCTACAAAAAACCAAACTATACTTGACGGCGTTATTTTCTTCCTCTCTCCATCTATAATAGTTCCGCGTTTGTACACCATCGGAATTGATCCTATGACCAACCCTATAAAAGCAAATCCCGTCTGCATTGGGTATTTCGTCACCAAATGAGTCGCCAGATTGCTGAATACAAGTATTCCTGCCACCGCGCCTACAGCCAAGGTTATCAGGAAGTATATATGCTTTTTCCATTTAGACGAAAGAGACTCCATGAGTTCGTCATAAACACCCATAGATACTGCCATCGTACCTCCGCTCACGCCCGGTATTACATTTGCAACGCCAACTACCACGCCCGCTATTATGTTGCGGACGGCAGTGCGCAGGCTTATTTTCTGAGTCTCTGAATTTTGAGCCGCTGTCTTTTCAGGCGAAGCCTGCTTTGAGTCTTTCTTTTCCATAAAATTTAATTCACCCATCCTTTTTATAAATTATTTTATAGCTCGAATAGTAGTATTTTACCACACACATTTGATGTAATAAATACCCTTGCTAAAACTTTCACACAGCCTATAAATGCTCTTCACACCGTTACACACTAGGCTGCTGCGCTTTACTATTCATTTGTCGAAATTACAGCTTTCTCCCCCACCGCGCCTAATTTCGACTTTATCTATTGCCGCCTTTCACCACCATGTGAATTAGAACTGTTTTTAAATATATTGTGTCTATTTTGTAACTATTGCGAAAGTTTTGTTTACATACTGTGCACGGTCATATATAATAGCCTAAGACTTGAGCACCTCTTAAAAAAACAGATACGATGATAATCATTTGCACGCTGTCTCTGCGGCAGCCAGTTATAAAAAGATTCAACGCGAATCGGAAAGCGAGGTAATATGAGAAAAAAACTATTATCTATAATGATATCAGCGATGATACTGCTCGGGATGGTTTCCATTCCTGTCAGCGCAAGCGCAGCTTCGTACACAAGCGACGAAATACTTCTCGCTAAAGTCGTTCAACTCGAGGCGGGCACAGACTATGTAGACTGTCTGGCTGCCGGTTCGGTCGTAATAAACAGACTGGAAAACTACGAGCGCTGGGGTTACGATACTCTTTCGGAGGTCATATACGCAAAAAATCAATTCTCTGTCGTTAAATCCAGCAAATTCAAAACACTGAAGCCCAACAAAAAATGCTTAGAGGTGGCCCGCTGTCTCTTGAAATACGGCTCTCAGCTTCCTAAAGGCGTAGAGTATTTCCGCGATTCCGGCAAATACGGCAAAGCATCCTGGGGCAGCCATAAATATTATAAAATATACGGAGGCAACACCTTCTATTTCCACAACACTTCCGACTACAACAATTGGAAGAAAAACGGAATTAGCAAAATGGTCATAGTAACCGTGGGCAAAAACGACACTTTAAGCTCTATAGCAAAAAAATACAAAACCAACACTACTTATATTAAGCAGATAAACAATCTGTCTTCCAACAAGGTCAGCTCAGGCAAGAAGATAATCGTTCACCAGAACAGCGGTAAAATGAAACGCATAAGTTACACCGTCAAAAGCGGCGATACGCTCAAATCGCTCGCCAAGAAATACAACACAACTCCGCTTCGCATTAAGCAAGCGACCGGTATCACCTCCAACACCATCAAAAAGGGGCAGAAGCTTAAAATACCTACAGTCAATTACTAACCCCTCCGCCCCTTTCGCCGTCCGGCAGCCACCGGGCGGCTTTTTATATAAAAAGAGCCCGACCGACCGTCAGGCTCGCGTTAAAACTCTTCGGTTTGTTCAATAAAGGGCACCGCCCCGTCGTTCAACAAATGAACGAGAGGCGAAGCCGCAGACGAATCCCGCCGCCTATAGAGGCGGGTAGACATCTGTTCACGGTTATCTATGCTTTTTTCTCTCGTATTATTTTATCCGCTACATACAGACCGCACGCCGCCGCCTGAGAAAGAGAGCGCGTTATGCCGGCGCCGTCTCCTCCGACATATATTTTATCGCATCCCGCCAACTCGAAATCGTCGGTCTCAGGTCTGGCTGAGTAATACTTGCACTCTACGCCATAAAGCAAAGTGTCGTAGTTCGCCGTTCCCGGCGCGATTTTATCCAAAGCATATATTGTTTCAATTATATTGTCAAGCTGACGCTTAGGCATACACAAGCTCAAATCTCCCGGCACTGCGTCCAGAGTAGGCCTCGTGGTAGATTGCTTCAGCCTCTTCTCCTGCGTTCTCGAGCCGCTCACGAGGTCGCCGAAGCGCTGAACAAGAACCTCTCCGCCGCTTATGAGATTTGCAAGGCTCGCGACATGGCGCGCGTATTCTATAGGTTCGTTAAACGGCTGAGTAAAACGTATAGTAGAAAGCAGCGCAAAATTGCTGTTTTGAGTTTTGCGGCTTTCGTCGCGATAGCTGTGACCGTTTACGGTCAGGACTCCGCCCGTGTTCTCTGTAACAACGCTGCCTTTTTCATTAAAACAGAACATTCTCGTTCTGTCGCCGTACGTTTTGCTCCTGTACCAAATTTTCGGCTCATATATTTTTTCCGAGAAATGCTGCCAGATTTGGTATGGCAGCTCTACGCGGACTCCGAGATCGACCTGATTATTCGTAAGCGGGACTCCGTTTTTCTTGCACCATTTTTCAAAGAAGCGACTGCCGGCACGCCCGACCGCGAGTATGATTCTGTCTGCTGATATTTTTTCTTCTACGCCGTTTTTACGCGACAATGTAAGCACATGCGTGTCCTTGTCCACATCGCTGACAAAAGTCTCCGGCTGTATCTCACATTTTTTCGCCAAATCCACTATCATCAGACGCATCGTTTCAAAGTTGGAGTCTGTCCCCAAATGCTTGAGCTGCGCCTGCGCCATATGCAGGTCGTATCTGAGGCATAACGTTTTCAGCTCATTGCTCGGATAGAAGCGCTCTTCCGTCGCGCCATACTGCACGAGTATTTTATCCGCCTGCTCTATATAGTCTATTACTACCTCATCTTCTAAAAACTCAGGAAGCCATCCGCCGTATTCTGTAGATATAACATATTTTCCATCGGAAAACGCGCCTGCGCCTGCCATTCCTTCCATTATTGCACACGATTTGCACTTAATGCAGGAGCGTGTTTTTTTCGCAACAATCGGGCATATCCTCTGTTCTATAGGCTTGCCCTTCTCCAATATCGTTATGTTTAGCTCGGGGCATTCTCTAAGGAGCCTATGCGCCGCCATAAGGCCGCTTATACCTCCGCCCACGATTGCAACGTCATAGTGCTTCATCTGGTTTACCTCCATAATTCTCATTCATCACTCAGCGCCTAAAAAACGCATACATTATTATTTTATCATAATACAATTTATTAATCCACCGCTTAGCCTCAAAAATATTTAGTTTAGCAAAATAAGTTTTATTTTAAATCATTTCACAAATATTGTACATTTTTTGCTTAAAAAAGCGTCTCCGCTCTTGTTGCATCGGAGACGCCTTTCCGCGTTACATAGATAAATATTTTTTTACTTAATCGTCATTTTGGGCTGTTTTAGAACGCCCAGCTTATCACCCTCCATCGTAATAACCATCTCATCGCCGGGGAGTATCTCCTCTGCGATTATGCTCCGGCCTATGAGCGTTTCGACATTATGCTGTACGAATCTGCGCAGCGGACGCGCTCCGAAAGCCGGATCAAACCCGTGGTCGATAATATAATTCTTGGCCTCGGGAGTCAGTGAACAGCTAATTTGCTTAGCTGCCAATCTCTTGTTTAGCTCAGCCACAAGCAGATCAATTATGCGTGTGATATCCTCCTTGCTCAGAGGCTTGTAGAATACTATCTCGTCCAGTCTGTTCAAGAACTCCGGACGGAAGGAACGATGCAGCAGATTGTTTACATTAGCTTTCGCCTCTTCGGTGATGCTTCCGTCTGCACCAATGCCGTCCAGCAGAAACTCTGAGCCTAAGTTAGACGTAAGAATTATTATAGTGTTCTTGAAATCCACTGTACGCCCCTGAGAATCTGTAATTCTTCCGTCGTCCAAAACCTGAAGCAGTACATTGAACACGTCAGGATGCGCTTTCTCTACTTCGTCGAAAAGCACAACTGAATACGGGCTTCTGCGCACAGCCTCCGTCAGCTGACCGCCTTCTTCGTATCCTACATATCCCGGAGGCGCGCCGATGAGGCGGGAGACAGAGTACTTCTCCATGTATTCACTCATATCTATTCTGACTATGTTGTTCTCATTGTCAAACAAAGCCTCGGCCAGAGCCTTGGCCAGCTCCGTCTTGCCCACGCCCGTAGGGCCGAGGAACATAAACGATCCGATAGGTCTGCTCGGGTCTTGGATACCGGCTCTGGAGCGAATTATGGCGTCGCATACCGTCTTTACGGCTTCATCCTGACCGATGACACGCTTATGCAATATACTGTCGAGGTTGAGCAGTTTTTCGCGCTCGCCTTCCATCATCTTCGCTACGGGGATTCCCGTCCAGCGTTCCACTATGCGGCCGATTTCCTCCTCGGTCACTTTGTCACGGAGCAGCCTTGCCTCGCCTTTTTCATGCAGCTGAGCTTCCATCTCCTCGAGCTGCTTTTGGAGCGGCGGAAGCTTTCCGTATTTCAATTCTGCGGCTTTGTTGAGGTCATATTCATTTTCAGCTCGCTCTATCTCTCCTCCGACCCTCTCTATCTCTTCGCGAAGCTTCTGCACTTTGCTTATCTCCTGCTTTTCAGCTTCCCATTTTGCCTTCATTCCGGCGAATTTCTCACGGGTCTCTGTCAGCTCTTTTTGTATATCTGCAAGATGCTCTTCCGATACCTTATCCGTCTCTTTTTTCAGAGCGGCTTCTTCTATCTCCAGCTGTATTATTTTGCGCTGAATTACATCGAGCTCCATAGGCAGAGAGTCTATCTCCGTGCGAATCATGGCGCATGCCTCGTCCACCAGGTCTATAGCTTTGTCAGGCAGGAATCTGTCAGTTATATAGCGGTTAGACAGAGTGGCCGCCGCGATAATAGCAGAGTCGAGTATTTTAACGCCGTGGAAAACCTCATATCTCTCTTTGAGACCGCGCAGGATAGCAATCGTATCTTCAAGAGTCGGCTCTTCTACCATAACAGGCTGGAAGCGCCGTTCCAGAGCGGCGTCTTTCTCAATGTACTTTCTGTATTCATCAAGCGTTGTCGCACCTATGCAATGCAGCTCTCCCCGCGCCAGCATGGGCTTCAGTATATTGCCCGCGTCCATAGCGCCGTCCGTCTTGCCCGCGCCTACTATCAGATGCAGCTCGTCGATAAACAGTATTATCTTGCCGTCGCTCTTTTTTATCTCTGCTAATACAGCCTTCAGCCTTTCCTCAAATTCGCCGCGATACTTTGCGCCTGCGACCAAGCTTCCCATATCCAAAGAGAATATAGTCTTATCCTTCAGGCTGGCGGGTACGTCGCCTTTGACTATCCTCTGCGCCAGACCTTCTGCTATTGCGGTTTTACCTACGCCCGGCTCACCTATGAGCACGGGATTGTTCTTTGATTTACGAGAAAGAATGCGTATTACATTTCTTATCTCGTCATCTCTGCCTATGACAGGGTCAACCTGCGTGGTGCGCGCCCTCTGAACGAGATCTATTCCGTACTTTTCGAGAGCGTCATACGTGCTTTCGGGATTATCGCTGGTCACGCGGACATTGCCGCGGACGTCTACGAGCGTTTTCATTGTTCGATCCTTATCCACTCCGAACGTGCGGAAAAGCTCCTGCATCCCCTTGGACGGCTTTTCCAGCATAGCCAGGAATATGTGTTCGACCGATACGTATTCGTCTCCCATCTGCTTAGCGGTGTTCTCAGCATTATTCAGCATGGCGTCTACATCCTGCTCTACATAGACCTTACCCGCCTCGCCGCTGTAGCTTACCTTGGGCAGCCTTTCTACCTTAGAGAGCACTTCACGATGAAACGCGCCTTCATCCACACCCATTTTTCTGAGCAGCGCAGGGATGAGCCCCTGCTCCTGTTCCAAAAGCGCCAACATGATATGTTCCTGACATATAGCTGCATTGCCGTATTCCGACGCCTTAGACTGAGCGTTCTGGATAGCTTCTAAAGATTTCTGTGTAAATTTCTGTAAGTTCATAATGTTCCCCCTCCTTAACTGCGCCGCTTTAATATAACATCTTATTCGGCGTATTCTGTCTTGGCTTTTCAATAAGAGACACCGCCCCGTCATTCAACAAGTGAACAAGGAGCGAAGCCTTAGATGGAACCCGCCGCCTATAGAGGCGGGTTCTATCTGTTCACGGTTATAAATTCAATCTTCCCTTTCTGCATCGTTATCTTACCTCTCTCCCTTACAGCTTTATTGTAAACGCCAATTGTTAATAAACTATTAATAAACTGTGTCGTAATTATGAATTATTAGCACTCAACCTGATAGAGTGCTAATAATTTTGTCTGTAACATCTGCAACAAATATTGATTATAGTTTAACTAAGAAGCTAATGTATACCTGTTTCAAAATCAACGTTTTTTCCCCTGCCTCTTTTTGCATTTTATACGGCATTGTTTTTCAGATCTATTGACAGATCGAATGCACAGTGTTATAATTTAGTCAAATAAAGAATCTTCAGGGCAGGGTGAAAGTCCCTACCGGTGGTTATAGCCCACGAGCCGACGCTATACGCGCTGACGCATGAATCGGTGAAATTCCGATGCCGACGGTTACAGTCCGGATGGAAGAAGATGTAATATTGCGGTGAAAGCCCGTTTTTATTGTATTTGCCCGAGATGAATTGTTTCATTTCGGTTTTTTTATCAGGTTTTATCTGATACACCGCATTTTAGCATGTTAGCCTAGTGCCTTGGAGAAATCTAAGGCATTTTTTTGTTAAATTAATCCGGAGGCATATTATGGATGAAAAATATATGCGCATGGCTATAGAGCTGGCCGAGAAAGGGCGCGGAAGAACGAGTCCCAACCCTCTCGTCGGCGCTGTCGTAGTGAAAGACGGCAGAATAATCGGCCAAGGTTATCACGAAAAATACGGTGAATTCCACGCCGAGCGCAACGCGCTTCTGCACTGCTCCGAAGACCCGACAGGCGCAACGATATACGCGACTTTAGAACCATGCAAGCATTACGGACGGACTCCTCCCTGCACGGAGATAATACTTGAATCAGGGATAAAGCGAGTCGTCATCGGAGCTATGGACTCCAACGCCAAGGCAGGCGGCGGAGCAGAAATTCTCAAATCGCATGGACTCGAAGTCACAACCGGAGTTCTCGAAAAAGAATGCCGCGAACAAAACCGCATATTTTTTCACTTCATAGAAACGGGAATGCCGTATGTAGTGATGAAATACGCCATGACGCTGGACGGTAAAATCTCCGCGCACACGGGCGATTCCCGATGGGTGACGGGCGAGGCGGCAAGGCAGCACGTTCACCATATCCGCGACAAGCTGAGCGCCATAATGGTGGGGATAGGCACCGTGCTCGCTGACGACCCTATGCTCACATGCAGGATTCCGGGCGGGCGCAATCCTATCCGAGTTGTTGCTGATACGCACCTTCGGATTCCTCTCTCCGGAAACATAGTTCGAAGCGCAAAGGACGTGCCCACCATAATACTGACGTCATGCTCGGACGCAGATAAGACAAAAGCTTTGCAGGACGCCGGCTGCTCTGTGGAATTATGCAAGACAAGAGACGGACACATAGATTTCACAGACGCAATGCACAGGCTCGCGGATTTAAAGATAGACAGCGTTCTGCTCGAGGGCGGTGGCAAGCTCAACTTCTCAGCGCTTGAATCGGGCGCAGTCAATGCCGTTATGGCTTTTATCTCACCTAAGCTTATAGGCGGAGCGGGGGCTTCTCCCGTCAGCGGAAAGGGCATATCGCTCATGCGCGACGCTGTCCAACTGAAAAACACAAGGCTGACTCAGCTCGGCGGCGACATACTTCTCGAAGGCGAGGTGACGTGATGTTCACTGGAATAATAGAAGAAATAGGCAAAATTTCAAACATAAAAAGGGGCGCGAGATCTGCGATACTCAGTATCCAAGCTTCAAAAGTGCTGGAGGACGCTCATCTCGGAGACAGCATAGCGGTCAACGGCGTCTGCCTTACCGTGACTACGCTGAACGGCGATGTTTTCACCGCGGACGTCATGAACGAGACTCTCTCCCGCTCATCTCTCGGCTCTCTGCGCGCGGGCAGCCCCGTCAATCTCGAGCGGGCGATGGCGGCGGGCGGCCGATTCGGCGGACACATCGTCTCAGGTCACATCGACGGCACGGGGCGGATCGCCTCTGTCACTCGGGATGACAACGCAGTTTGGTTTCGCATAATGGCTGATAAAAAGCTCCTGCGCTATATAGTCGAGAAAGGTTCCATAGCGATAGACGGCATATCTTTGACCGTAGCTAAAACGGACAGCGAGAGCTTCAGCGTGTCGATTATCCCGCATACTATCGGCCAGACCATACTGGGCACGCGGAAGGTCGGAGATACCGTCAATCTCGAAAACGATATTATAGGCAAATACGTGGAAAAGCTCATGCAGAACGATGAAAGCGGCGTTACGCTCGATCTGCTGGCAAAAAACGGATTTATGTAAAATACAACTACCCCAACACTTAATAAATGCAATTTGGAGGACGGATAAATGTTCAAGTACAACACAATACCCGAAGCTCTCGAAGCTCTCAGAGCGGGAGAAGTAATACTCGTAACGGACGACCCCGAAAGAGAAAACGAGGGCGATTTCATATGCGCGGCGGAGTTCGCAACTACGGAAAATGTAAACCTCATGGCGACTCACGCGAAGGGACTCATTTGTATGCCCATGAGCGCGGAATACTGCAAAAAGCTTCGTCTGCCTCAGATGGTCATGGACAATACGGATAACCACTCGACGGCGTTCACAGTCTCTATAGACCACGTAGACACCACCACGGGCATATCTGCGGCGGAGCGCTCCATAACGGCTATGAAATGCGTCGAGGAGGGCGCCAAACCCGAGGACTTCCGCCGTCCCGGCCACATGTTCCCTCTCCTCGCGCGCAAAAACGGAGTTCTGGAGCGCAACGGGCATACCGAGGCGACCGTAGACCTTCTCCGCCTCGCCGGTCTGAAAGAATGCGGACTTTGCTGCGAAGTAATGCGCGACGACGGCACCATGATGCGCACGCCCGAGCTTATCGGTCTGGCCGAGAAGTTCAACCTCAAGTTCGTCACGATTAAGGATCTGCAGGACTACCGCAAGAAGCACGAGACGCTCGTCGAGCAGGTCGCGGTTACGAGAATGCCTACAAAATACGGCGAATTTACGGCTTACGGCTATGTGAACAAGCTCAACGGAGAGCACCACGTCGCTCTGGTCAAAGGCGAGGTCGGCGACGGCGAGAACATACTCTGCCGCGTTCACTCCGAATGCCTGACGGGAGATGCGTTCGGCTCTATCCGCTGCGACTGCGGAGATCAGTTCGCCGCTGCTATGCGCCAAATCAACAAGGAAGGGCGCGGAATCATGCTCTATATGCGTCAGGAAGGGCGCGGCATAGGCCTAATCAACAAGCTCCGCGCATACGCTCTTCAGGATCAGGGCATGGACACGGTCGAGGCTAACCTCGCTCTCGGCTTCGACGAGGACCTGCGCGAATACTACATCGGCGCGCAAATCCTGCGCGACCTCGGCGCAAAGACGCTCCGCCTGCTGACTAACAATCCGCAGAAGGTTTACGGTCTCAGCGATTTCGGCATGGAGATCGTCGAGCGCGTCCCGATTATAATCAAAGCGACTAAATACGACGAATTCTATCTCAGAACAAAGCAGGACAAGATGGGACATCTGCTCGGCTACAAGTAAATCTGCACAACATCAAGGAGAATAACTTATGAAAGTATACGAAGGAAAATTAGTACCTAAAAAGCTGAAAGTCGGCATCGTCGCCGCACGTTTTAACGATTTCATAGTGTCCAAGCTGGTGAGCGGCGCGGTAGATACGCTCGTTCGCCACGAGGTGGATGAGGACGACATCTCGCTCGCGTGGGTGCCCGGCGCTTTTGAAATTCCGCTGGTCGCCAAGAAGATGGCGATGAGCGGCAAATACGACGCCGTCATCACTCTGGGCGCCGTAATCAGAGGGAGCACGACTCACTACGACTACGTTTGCAGCGAGGTCTCCAAGGGCGTCGCTCTGGCAGGTCTGGAAAGCGGCATTCCCGTCATGTTCGGCGTGCTGACGACGGAAAACATCGAGCAGGCTATTGAACGCGCCGGCTCCAAGGCGGGCAACAAGGGCAGCGAGTGCGCTCTCGGCGCAATCGAAATGGCAAGCCTTCTCAAAGAGCTGGATTGACCCCCGGACTCTCCTGAATAATAAAGCAATAGTGAAAAATACGGCGCTCAATTCCGCAAGCGCCGTATTTATTTTAGGCAAAAATTTTTATATAAAGATTTTTAGATTAAAAAGATTTTTTAGATAAAGAAAAAAGACCGCAGCACCTCCGCGGTCACGGTCCAATTTCTCGATCGGATTAATCCCTTGTTCTCTTTCTGACGACCAGTACGGTCACTATGCCTGCCATCGCCGCCGCCATAACAGCCGCGTAGAGCATCATGTTTTCAGCGTCGCCTGTCTTGGGGCTGGACTGAGTCTTAGTCGTCGTCGTTGTCTTAGTCACAGACTTACTCGGCGTTGAACTTGCGGAAGGCTTAGCAGGAGCCTTGTAAGTGTTGTTAAACACGAGGTCAGCCTTTGTGCCGTCGCTGGCATACACTATCACCAACGGTTCCGCCGTATCCGTCTCTTCGTCACGCAGGACATAGACGTCAACATTGTATACGGTATCGTCATACGTCCAGTTGGCGGCGCTGCCTGCCTTCTGTTTTACGGTGTATTTGTAAATACCGAGTTCATCATACGAGATAGAGAAAGAAGCTTCTCCCGCTCCAGTAACCTCGATCACGTTATTCTCCGGCATTGGAGCACCGTCTGCCGATTCCAGTATGTATTCAAATTTTTCAGTAGCGTTATCATTGCCTGAAACCTGATTTTTCACTGTAATCGCCGCAGTCGTATGATACGATGCCGCAAACGCCGTTACTGATGTGGATAGCAACACCAGCAGCATCAGACAGAGCGCGACAGCAGTCCGCTGTAGTTTACGATTATGCTTTTTCATAAATGCTTTTCTCACTTCCCTCTTCTACTCATACTCAAGACTGTTCCGTCATGCGGCATATCAAAATAGTACGCGCATTAGTGTAGCCGGTCGAACAAGTAGAAAGTGCTAATATTTTATCGTTTTGCGCCAGAGCCGAGCCCCTTTTGAATATCGCCAGCTCGTCTATACGCCGGATGAGCGAGCTCATTTGCGAATCGGAGTTCGCGCCGACGGTGTACATCACCTTGTCGTACGCATCCGCCGAGAGCACCGCCACTACTTCCAGAGAGTATACCTTGTCCGGCAGGCTCAAAGTTCCGGTAAAGTTAGAGTTGAAAAAAGCTTCTTCCAAGAAGAGGTCGATATCGCCGAACATCTCCCCGCCCTGCATATGATGCCCCATCAGCATATTGTAGTTGTCGGAGAAATCCTTCTTGTTCCCGCTGTCGAGAAAAATGCTTCCCGACGCCGCGGGCTGGCCGAGGACGTCCGTGGATAGATAATCGAAATTATCTTCCCCCTGCACGACAGGATAATCTATCTTGGTGTTGTCGATAGTCACCCATGCGCAGACGTCCGGGTTGAGCGCGCGCAGCTGCTCGAAGCTGTATTTCAATTCTTCCGGAGTCGGTTTATAGCGCAAAAGCTGCTGCTGGACGGACGAGGAATGATTTATAACCAGATAAGAATCGTAGAGAGCGTATCCGGCATAAAGCAGACATGCTATGAGCAGAATGGCAATCACGCCGTTCACCGCTTTGGATATCCCTCGAGTTATATAAAATTCCGCGTCCTTTTCCATTATGCAGCCTCCCCGGCTAGAAGCCGGTTATAGTCCTTAATTTACTTCCTATGTCTTTTTCTTGCCTTTTATGCCTTCGGATTAATAATCCTCACGGTTGCGGCGGCGTGTCATGAAGAAGAAGCAAGCTGCCGCTGCCACTACTACGATGAGAGCATAGGGCAGAACGTCCATGAATACGCCTGTGACAGGATTCATATTCTTTACGTTTTCGAATGTTGTAGCATTTGATCCTTTTACAATTGTACCACTAACAACACCGTCTGTCGTGATAGCACCTTGACCTGTGGAGCTATCTATAACACTGTCGTAACCGCCAAAATCAGACTGCTCGCTTACAGTGTATGTAGCGCCTACGGGCAGGTTGTCAATTGTCAGTGTCTGACCATGAGTGAGTACGTATTTGTTAGTGCCGTTTGCTGTTGCTGCCTCAGCAGGCTCACCGTCAATTGTAGCTTTGTATGCACCATCCGCGTTTACGCCCTCGAGTGCTACTGTAAATTCGAACTTGTCGTTTTTGTTAGCTGCATTACCTGATACTGTCTTTGTAACTGTCAGAGAGCCTGTATCAGCAGCGCTATTTAAGAATGTAGCGCCGTTGTCCTGCTTATTTGCTGTCTCGATTGCACCTTTATATGTATTAACTGACGTAACTTCCACAGTTCCAGCAAGTACATCTTTCCATACAACCTGAACCTGAATATTGTACATTGTGGTGTCATAAACTATGCCAACCTTATTCTCTTTTACTTCAGAAAGTGTGAAGTTGTAGAGACCAGGAGCGGAGAAGCTGATGCCTTCGAACAGTTCTTTATATGTTATAGAGCCTGTTGCAGTTGCTCCTGTTTCATCAACCGTTAGATCTTTATTAACACCAACAGAAACGTCCTTCGATGTAAAGTCTCCATTGTTATACTGGGGAGTTGCAGGATTATTCGTGCCTACCTTATCTGCACTAGTATAAGACAGTGTATAGTTAAACGCTGTCTCTGTCAGCAGCGCTTCATCAGCAGCTACATACGTTTTAGAAATAGCGGTTTTTGCAGTATAAGTTACGGTAGCAGCTGTAGTATCAGCAAACGCCGTAGCTGTTGTGCCGATTGCCATAGCCAGAACCATAGCGATCGTCAGACCGAGTTTCCCAATCTTTTTCATGAAAAGATTTCCTCCTTTTTTTATCTCGCATATTTATTTGTTTAAAATGGCCAAATTTTATTTGCGCGCCAGCCATTCAAAACCTAAGTTGTCAGAACCCTCTGCGCCTCAGCAGCGTGAGCAGTTTCCCATCTATGTCGTCCAGCTTGACTGCGCCGAAGGTCCGGCTGTCCAGCACAGACGATCTGTCGTCCAGCAGTATGAAATATTCATCCTCTGCCAGATTGAGCGGATAATCCGCGTTTTCCTGCCGTGCGTACGGCGTGGTATCCGTGCTCGCCTGATAATATCCGTTAATCACGAGAGTTCCGTCCTCCGTGATTTCCACTTCATCAGCGGGCATAGCGGCAATCCTGCCGATATACTGCACGTTGTCTTTGGTGTACACGACTATATCGCCGCTCTCGTACGTATTGCTGAGCCGATAGTATATCAGCAAATCGCCGTCTTCCAGCGCCGGCGACATGGTCTCGCCTGTGCAGCGCATGAATCCGAACACGAAGCTCAGCATGAGCCACAGCACGAGCGCCACGGCAACCACTCTCGCGAGCGACTGCCTGCGCATCAGCGCGAGGTCGGCTTTTCTCAGCCTGCCGCGGATCGCAGCGGGGGTCGCGTCTCCTATCCCGGGGTGCATATCACTCATAGCGACCGCTCTCCCCGTCATTCTCCGCCGGAGCCGATTTGTTCAGCTCCAGCAGAGCTTGATACTTCGCATCTTGCAGAAGATACAGCTGCTGATACATCTCATCCAGCAAGCGTATCTTTTTCCAAACATCCATCTCGTCCAGCCCGCCCAGCATTTTTTTACGGAACTTCACCGTTTTCAAATACTGCGCAATATCGTCGAGCGTGCTCACGCTCTTCGCGTCCATCCGCGAAGGCTTGGAGACGGTGTTCTTCTGCTTAACCTTTTTGCTCATTCCCTCACCTTAGAAGTCGGAGCGTCCTCTTCTGCGTCTCAGGAATACAAATCCTGCCGCGCAAATTACTACTGCCGCGCCTATGATTATGAAAGGCGCATTGTCGCTGTCTATTCCCAATATGGGAGTGCCGCCGCGCTCATTGTTCAGCGCTGCTGTCTTTTTGTCGCCTCTGTTCAGCGACACGCTGAGTGTATTGTTGTCTTTAATCTCAGCAGTCTTATCATCCACTTTAGCCGTCAGCGTATAGTTGCCGTTATCCTCAGCGATAGTTACGTTGCCCGCTTTCAGGCCTTCAAGTTTTATTGATTCGCCATGCTTGAGATATACGATAGCTTTACCGTCTGAACCAAAGTTCAGCTTGGCGTCGGTTATGCCGTGATCGTGTTCTTCCGAGCATCCGTCCGCGCCTGTGATAGTCGCGCCAACCGTTCTGCTGCTCAGGCTAGGAGCGGTTATCGTGAATGTGAAATGGTCATTCGGGTTAGCTTCGCCGCCGGATACTGTCTTTTCTATCGTCAGAACTGTGTTCTTAGGATGCAGCAGGAACGCCGGGTCGCCGTTTTTATTGTTCTCATCAGACCATGTGCAGTCAGTTACGGTGCAAGTATCATGCACAAATGTTGTGTACGAATTAACTTCTGTTTTGTTAATCGTGACCGTCACCTTAACCGGAATATCTGTATCTTTAGAAGTAATCTTTCCGTTGCCGATTCCCGCGCCGGACGCATAGTTCAACTCGAGCGTGGGTTTGCCTCCCAGAATCTTAACGTCTTCGTCAGCGCTAGATGTCGTGCCGTACTTCCAAGCTTCACTTACTAGATTATTCTTATCATAATCTGTAGGATTCGTAGGAGCGTTATCAAGGTAATCAACCTCGCCGTCCTTGAATGTCAGCACAGGTTTGAACACGTTTATCTTAGCATCGTCTTTGACAGTAACGACCTCTGTACTGTTAGCATTACCTATTGCAGTCCCAGCTTTTTCTTTAGCTGTCATCGACGCGCTCAGCGTGAACGTGCTGTCATTTTCCAAGCCGGTCTGACCTTCAGGCTTTGTCACAGTGATATTTACAAATTTATTCTGCCACTCATCAAGACCGAAGTTCGTCGCACCATCGCTCAGGCTAAGCTCATAATCTGTTCCATAAGTGTCCTTCACTTTGACCGTTGCGCCTTCCAGCATATCTTCCCGCGTAACATCTCCGAACAGGTAGACGTTCTTATCTACAACATCAACAGCTATCTCTTTTACCGGAACATTGACTGTCGGATTTTCGTAGTTCTTTATAGCATTTTCATCCGTGCTCTTCGCATAGATTCCCGAATCACTGCCGTTGGTGGGGACGTTGTTGCCTCCGAGGAAGCCATCCTTGGGCGTGATTGTAAATTCTACAATCAGCTTCTGTCCGCCGTAGGTCTCCCCATCCGCGCCGCTGTTTACGTAGTTCTCAGCGTAGTCAAAGTTCGTTACAGTAATTGCGTTGCTTTCTTTATTTATTGCAACCTTAGCACCGGTGTATTCTTCTCTGGTTTTGAAAGTGTAGTTTCCGCTCTCGTCCATGCCATCGCAGTCGGCGGTGTACACACTTACATCACTAACATTCGGCATATTGAAATACTCCGTCACAGTATCCTTAACCACAGTTTCCGCACCCAGCGATAGGCTGGGATTGTTGACCGACTCGCTTATCTTCTGGAATATCTCGTTAAGCTTCGCCGCGCTGTCCGCTGCGAGATAAAAGCTCTTTTCAGTGTCGCCGCCTACTCCGGCTGCCATATCTCCGCCGTAACTCATGCTTGTAGCATTCGGATAGTTGGAAGAGACGTAGTGCATATACTTATTGACGTCCTTGTCGCCACCGGTTGCCGGTAATCTGTCGTCCGCATCCTCCATCATTCCTATCGTGTAAACAGTAGCGCCGCTATCTTTTATTTCTTTAGCTTCTTTAATCGTAGCGTTCGCAACCGTTGTATCAAAATAGTTACCATGATTAGGCTCGCCGTCCGTGAACATAACTACGACTTTTGTGCTGTCTGGTCTTGCGCTGTCCAGCACCGTCTGAGCATGCTGCATGCCGTAGTCGGCTGACGTCGCGCCGGCGGCAGTAAATCCGTTTACCTCTTCTTTTAAGTCGCTTGCACCTGTACTTACATCCGTAAGGCCTTTGACTATCTGTGAATAGTTGTAGGTGTACCAACCCTCTTCGTATGTATCATTTCCCACGGTATTAGTCTTATCACCCGCGTACTTGACAATTGCAATTCGATGCTTTACCTCGTTTTCGCTGGCATTTGTAGCTACGGACTCAATAAAATTGTTTACCGCATCTTTCAGAGCATCGAGCTTAGTTGTAGTTTCTGAGGTTCTCGTATAGAACTGCACATGACTGCTGTCGGAGTCGTTTGCGCTAGTTTTGGGAGTATAAGTATTCCAGGAGCTGTCACGCCAATAGCCATTGCTACTCCCAGACCCTCCCTGTTTTCTATAGGTTACTGACTTGTAGTCGTTTCCGTCTTTAATATAATAGGTTCTATTAGTATTCAAGCTTCCGCTGTACACTTCAGTATACACGTATTCAGTTGACAGTGCATCATCCATCGAACCTGAAACGTCCAAAACGAGGACTATGTCCGCAGGCTTTGTCGTCGTGGTCGTTGTTACACTGCCCGTGACGTACTGTTCCAGCGTTATCTTATAGCTATTAGTTTTTGCATCATACGCTGCTGTCTTGTTAATTATAAGACCGTCAGCGTCACCTGTTTCGCTCAGCGCCGCGACTTCAGATACGCTGTTCACGGAGCTCAAATCGGCGACTGCCGGCTCTTCCGTATTTTCCAACTCTGCGGGTTCGCTCGGCGCTTCGCTCTGCGCAGGTTGGCTCGGCTCTGGCGTCTCCGTCGGTTCCGCCGACTCTGCGGCAGAGGGGCTCGCCTCCGCGCTCGGCTCCGCCGTCCCCACTGTCTCCGCCGCCTGTTCCGACGCCGTCGGCTCGGCAGGTGCGGAGCTCTCCGTCTCGGCATACGCCGTCGTGCAGAGCGAAAGCATTACTGCTAAAGCTACCAGCAGTGTTAATATCCGCTTACTTTTCCTCTGTCTCATTCTGTCGACTCCCCTCCTGAGTTCTGGATTTGTATCTTTACTCATACAACAGCGCTCGCGTTTCCCATGGCGCATGTCGAGTGCAGGATTGCGCTCAGCATTCTGCCTCAGGCGCAGCCTAAAAGAACAAGCGGCGCTTTTCACATTTGCAACACAATCCATATTTTTCATTCACATTTATCATACATGAATATTTTCCCTCTGTCAAGATTTATTTCTGAGTTTTTTGCTTAGAATTTGACAAACGTTTTTTTTTTTTGACATTACCACTTATCGCAAATATTTTTATAATGTCAATTTATTTCTCTTTGTAAGCGGCTCTCGATTTTTTTCATAATTCTTTAAGGTTTTATCTCTTTTTTCGCTTTGCATCTCCTCTATCCGTCACCACGCGGCATCCTACCGACTCGACCCGCGCCTCCAGACATCCGCGGCACTGCGCCGCTTCGTCTCCCGTGCAGATTTTGTTGTCGTACAGCTCGTACAGCTCGCGCACGTCCGTCGGCGAGAGATTCGGCATGACTACGTTCGCGCCCGCTTTTATCCCCAGCTCTCTGCCTCTCGGGTGCAGCGTCCCCAGCGCGGTCGTCGCGGGGAGGAGCACCTCCGGGAACATCAGCCTCAGCACGCCCAGCAGCCTGAGCGTCAGCTCCGCGCTCCCGCTCGGGAAGTCCGCGAAGGGCGTCTGCGCATGAGGTATGAACGGGCCTATCCCTATCATATCCGGCTCCAGCTCTTGGAGAAATCTTAAATCGGATATTATATTCTCCATGGTCTGGTACGGCGCGCCGACCATGAATCCCGCGCCGACCTGATACCCTATCTCTTTCAAATCGAAGAGGCATCTTTTTCTGTTCTCCGAGCTCATCTCCGCCGGATGCAGCCCGGCGTAATGCTCTGCGTCCGCCGTCTCATGCCGCAGGAGATACCTGTCCGCTCCGCAGTCAAAATACTTCTGATAGCTCTCTTTGGATTTTTCACCTATCGACAGCGTTATCGCGCAGTCGGGATAACGCCCGCGTATAGCGGAGACTATGCCGCATATTCTCTCGTCCGTAAAATACGGGTCCTCCCCGCCTTGCAGCACGAACGTGCGGTACCCCAAGGCGTACCCCTCCTCGCAGCACGAGAGTATCTGCTCTTCGCTAAGTCTGTATCTCTCCGCGTTTTTGTTTCCGCCGCGTATGCCGCAATAATAGCAGTTGTTTTTGCAATAGTTCGTAAATTCTATAAGCCCTCGGATGTATATCTCGTCTCCGTAGTTTTCTCTCCGCGTCTTTTCCGCCGCGTCGAAAAGCTCCGCGTCCGCTTCGCCCGTGGAGAGCAGCGCTGAGAATTCCTCGTCCGTGAGGTCGCGCGTTGCTTGCAGCTTGTCTACCAGTCCCGTAAAGTCAATCGCTTTCATATTATTTATTCCCCTTGTCGTTTTGGCTATATTATACCACATCACTATGTTTTCCGCTTCCTTTTTTATCCTATATAAAAAAGCGGCGAACCTCTTTTCAGATTCGCCTCTCTTTGCCTCTCGGCTGTACTTTGGAAGAAAACAGTCGTCAATGATAGACTCTGAGTATCATGCCTGTTCTTTCACGTAGGATATTCCTCTGTTTAGAATATTCCTGTCGTCAAACGCCTTTTTCAGTCGATTCATGAGTTGCACGCTGCCTCCGTTCGTCTCGCGGAAGAAGTATTTCCGCTTGCTCACGCCTATGCCGTGCTCGCCGCTCGTCACGCCGCCCAGCTCATAAGCCTTATGATAGAGCGTATCCAGATTTTCGTCCAGCTCGCGCTCCCATTCCTCCTCGCTGCGCTCTCCTCGGACCAGACAGATGTGCACGTTTCCGTCGCCTGCGTGTCCGAAGCTGACCATTCCCATCCCGCGGGCTTTGGACAGCTCGTTTACAAAAGTCACGAAAGTGTCTATCTTGTTTATAGGAACTACTATGTCCAGAGGCTCCTGCTCCGAGACTTCCTCCACGGCGGTGACGAGCGCCCCGCGCACCTTCCATATCTGCGCCGCCTGCTCCGGGTCGCGCAGCTCCATCACCCTGCGCGCGCCGCCCGACGCGGCGACCTCTTTGAGCTTATCCAAATGCGCCTCTATCTCTTTCGCCGAGCCGTCGAAGGTGAGAAGCACATATGCGCTCGCGTCCGCCTCGGGGAACTCATATCCCAGAAAGTCCTCGCCCAGCTTGACGACGTCCCGCTCTATAAACTCGACCGCCGTCGGGTTTACGTTCGCTTTTATGACCTCGCGCACGCTTTCTATGCCTTCTCTCAGGCTGTTGAAGCTGACCAGAACGCTCAGGCTCTCCTCCGGCTTAGGTATCAGCTTGAGCACGCACTTGGTTATAATCGCCAACGTCCCCTCCGAGCCTACCAGATTTGTGCCCGCGCCTCTCGGAGTAACGGGAAGGTTTTTTTCATACGCCAGCGCCATCAGCCGGCTGACTTCTTCTGTGGAGATTGGGAATATCAGTGCATCTGCCTCGCCCCGCTTCCGTTGGAAGTTGTCCGACAGATATTTCTTTTCTATGCCCTCCGTGACTATTCTGGAATCGTCCTGAATTATTTCTCTAAGCTCACTTCTCAAATCAGCCATAGCCCGCACCTCTTTTCTGATTTATAAAACTACTTGTCCCAAGCGGATACAAAGTAACCGTCAAATTCTTCCTCAAAAATCTGTTTTGTCGCCTCGGACTGGAATCTTTCCACAATTTCTTTATACAGCCCGTCGTCCGCCTCGCCGCTTCTCGCCGCTATGAGGCAGAAGTAGCTGTCGTCGTCGTACTCTGTTTCTTCGTAAATGGCCGTTTCAGGATTAATGCCGTAATCCAGAGCGTAATTCCCGTTTATGACCGCCGCTGTGACGTCGGGCAGAAGCGCGGATATGTCCGCCGCGTTTACTTCTTTAATCTCAATGTCGGGCGTCTTGCTCTCTATGTCTGTTACGGACGGATTGGAGCCGGCGTCCGCCTTGAGCGTGACAATACCTGCGGATTCGAGCAGCTTTATAGCTCTGCCTCCGTTGGATGCGTCGTTGGGGATAGCGATAGTATCGCCGTCCTTCAGCTCAGCGAGACTTTTTATCTTGTCGGAATACAGATTCATCGCAATTACAAATGTGTCTCCTATAGGCGTGATGTCGTAGCCGTTGCTTTCTACATCGCTGTTAAAATACGCATGATGCTGAAATGCGTTCAAGTCGATTTCGCCTGCGTTGAGCGCTTCGTTAGGCAAGGAAAAGTCTCCGAACTGCACAAGCTCGATTGTGACGCCCTCCTGAGCGAAATCTTCGATTATCGGCTCCCAAATCTTCTCATAAATCGTGCCTGTCAAACCGATCTTTACCGTTCTGCCCGCGTACTCCGAGCCGGCCGACGTATCCGCGGCGGCTTGTGTCTCCGTGCCTGTCGTTTCAGCGGCCGCGCTCTCGGAATCTCCGCCCCGGCTGCACGCCGCGCCTGCGCCTAAGACAAATGTAAACGCCAGTCCCAATGCCAATGCTCTAAACTTTTTCATAAATTTCTCCTTTTATATATGCAGTCTATTCGTGTGTATTTTTTCTTGCGATGTAATTCCCTATGAGCTGAATCACGCTGACAATAATCACAAGCACAATAACCGTAGTATATGTGACGTCAGGCTGATTTCTCTGATGTCCAAACCTTATTGCAAAATCGCCGAGGCCGCCCGCGCCTATCGCACCTGCCATAGCCGTGAGCCCTATCAGACTGATGATCGTTATCGTCGTCGCTCTCGCTATGCCGGAAATGCTTTCCTTTAAATATACTCTCATTATAATATCCAGCTTACCCGATCCCATAGATTGCGCCGCCTCTATCAGCCCGGGCGATACGTCTGCCAGAGCCGACTCTATCTGCCTCGTGAAGAAGGGTGTACATCCGAACACAAGCGGTACTATAGCCCCCTCCACGCCTATCGCCGTCCCCATTATCAGCCTGGTCAGCGGTACAAGGCCGGCCAGCAATATGATAAACGGTATTGAGCGAAAAAAGTTCACTACTTTATCAATAGCGTGATAGACAACAGGATTTGACATTATATTGCCCGGCTTGGTCACTGTTATTGTCACTCCGAGAAGCAAACCCAATATGAACGATATAATCCCCGACCAGCCTACCATTATAAATGTCTCTTTTATGCTGGTCAAAAATTCAGGCAGCTTCTCCATGACATTTGGAATTATGCTGTTAAGCTGTTCTGCCATCGAGTATCACCTCCACGCCTACATTCTTTTCCTTTAAATATTCTATCGCAGCGTCTATCTCCCGCGCTGTTCCCCGCACTATCGAAACCAATCCGCCTACCGGATTATCTCCTATCAATTCTATATTGCCGAAAATAATGTTTATATCCAGATTAAATTTGCGCGAAAGCTGAGAGACCAGCGCCTCGGAAGCGCTTCGTTCCAGATATTTGAATTTCAATATCGCCTCTCCCTGTTTGAGCTGAGTTATAGCGCTCTTGTTTTCCAGCAATTCTTTTATTCTCGATAAGTTGGACGTGCCTTCTACGAACTCTCTCGTTATATCCTGAGTCGGGTTGGCAAAAATATCGAACACATCTCCGTATTCTACAACTTCGCCGTCTTTCATTACCGCTACTCTGTCACATATGTCTTTTATCACCTGCATCTCATGCGTGATAACTACTATAGTAATTCCAAGCTCTCTGTTTAGCTTTTTCAGCAAAGTTAATATCGACTTCGTAGTTTTCGGATCGAGCGCACTTGTCGATTCGTCACTCAATAATATCTCCGGGTCATTCGCCAAAGCTCTCGCTATCGCAACTCTCTGCTTCTGTCCTCCTGAGAGCTGAGACGGATATGCGCTTGCCTTGTCCTCCAAGTCTACCAGTTTGAGTAATCTCATTACCTTTTCCTGTTTTTGCCGCCTCGTCAGTTTACTTCTTTTGAGCGGAAACTCTACATTATTATATACAGTCCTGTTGGAGAAGAGGTTGAACTGCTGGAATATCATTCCAATCTTTTTCCGCTGTTCTTTCAGCTCGCTCTCGGATAGCGCGGTTATTTCTTTTTCGTTTATAAAGACTTTTCCTTTTGTAGGGCGCTCCAGAAGGTTTATACAGCGCACCAGCGTAGACTTTCCCGCTCCGGAAAAACCTATTATTCCGAAAACTTCACCTTTGTTTATTTCTAAGCTCACGTCTTTGACCGCCGCCACGCTTATCCCTTCGCTGTCAAATTCTTTGCTTACATTTTCAAATCGTATCACGCGTCTCACCGCCCTTCAATTCGTTGACAATATTATACCACCTTTATAGGAATTAGTGTTAATACCGAAAACATATTGCACGGCATAGCTTATTCCTATAACAGACAGAAGCTTTCAGAGTCGATGTAATCTCAACACAATAAAAAACCGCTGAGAAACAGCGGTGTATCTCAATATATTAAAGAGCCTTTCATGAAATGTCAACAAAAAAGGAACTGTCGTATTCAACAGTTCCTCAATGGTCTGGGTGAGAGGATTTGAACCTCCGGCCTCTTGAACCCCATTCAAGCACGCTACCAAACTGCGCCACACCCAGATTCTCTCGTCTCAAAGAGACCTCTAATATAATAACATCTTTTTCTCATATATGCAAGTGTTTTTTTTATAATAACCAAGTTTTTTTCAATAATTAGCGCCGCCCCCTCAGGGCTATAGCGGCGGAGGACATCTGTTCACGGTCATAAAACAGCAAACCTTGCATTCAGTATATTATGTATAGTATAATATTCCTAAAATTCAGTGCATTGGAGTGATTTTTTGTCTATATCTTTGGTTAAAGAATATCTTTCGCAGTGGGGACGCGACAAAGATGTTCTCGAATTCCCTGTATCGAGCGCTACAGTAGAGTTGGCCGCGCAGGCTCTTTCTACCGAACCCAAACGCATAGCTAAATCTCTGAGCTTCGCCGACGGAGACGATGCGTGTATAATCGTAGTTTTGGCAGGCGACGCAAAAGCCAACAGCGGAAAGTTCAAACGCGCTTTCGGCACAAAAGCAAAAATGCTGTCTCACGAACGCACTCAGGAATTGACCGGCCATGCGGTAGGCGGCGTTTGTCCCTTTGCTTTAGAAGATAAACCCGTGAAAGTCTATCTCGATAAATCTTTGCAGCGTTTTGAGACTGTGTTCCCGGCTTGCGGCAGCAGTAATTCTGCCATAGAGCTTACCCTCCCCGAGCTGGAGCTTTACTCCCATTCATGCGGGTGGGTGGATATTGGTAAAACACCGGAAGATGAATGAAATATATAAGACCGTCCGGCATCGACGGTCTTTTTTCTTTATATGCTCTCTTCTGCTTCTTCGACGTCCTTCTCTTTGGCCTTCTCTGCAGGAGTCAGCTCTAAAAAGGGATCTAAAACCGCATGCAAAGGCTTGCTTACGAATTTCATAGCTATTCCCACTCCAAACGCTGCTAATATCGTACCTTCTCGAACTCCAACCAGCGTGCCGAATGCAATCAGAGAAATACATACCGATAAAACCATGCTCGTCCCATCTATACATATCTTGCAAATGTGCTGCGGCTTTTTCGTCGTCTCTACCAGCGTCGCCAGCAGGCCTTCCGCCGGCATGACGAGCAGATTCGGAGAAATATAAGAGAGAATCCCCGTCGCCAAAATCACCATACTGCACAGCAAATATATTATGCTTACAAAATAAGACGGCGGCTCCGGCAATATGGCGCTGACAATAGAATTGCACAGATCCACAAACATTCCAAATATGACCGCCACGGGAACTTGAAGCAGCTTCAGCGGCGATATTTTTCTTTCTATTATAAATATAATTATTACATATGAAGTGAACACAATTATTGTCCAAACTCCCATACTGAAAAACGTAAATACCTCACTCAATACCTTTGCCAACGAATTTACAGGAGATACTCCCATATTCGAGCGGACAGACACCGCCACGCCCAGCGCCGCCAAAAACAAGCCTATAAGAAAAACCAATACCCTCTTGAACATCAACGCCTTAGATATTTTCACCATTATAGTTTTCACCTCTATAATATCTTTTTATTACTTAAAAATTAAATTATTCAACGAATTTTCTGCAAAGTAAAAGGACACGCGACTTCGCCTGTCCCTTCACTCATATCAGATTTTAATTGTCTCAGTCCTTATAAACATACGGTCTGCGAACATACTTGAAGTTTTCAAGACCAGTCAGCACTACACAATTTCTGGAGCTGGAGCAATGTACGACCTTCCATGAGCCGTTCTTTTTACCAACGAGTATACCTACGTGATTTGTGCCTGTGCCGTTCGGGCTTCTGTAGAACACGAGATCACCAGGCTTAGCCTCGTCCCAGCTTATCGCTTTAGAGCAGCGCCACTGATTCGCCGTACCGCTGCCAACGCGGCCGAGTATATCCTTATCTCCTGCTGCATTTATGAACGCCCAGCTTACAAAGCCGGAGCAATCCAGACCATACGCACGCATACTTCCCGTAGTCGTGCTTCCGCTGCTAGTAACCTGAGCGTAGGAACCCCATCTGCTGTCCCAACCTATGGTATAGGATTTGCCTCCCCAGAAGTACGGCACCTTGCCTACCAGAGAGAGACCTGCAGCTACAACCGCCTGACGCTCTGAGCTGAGTCCGGAAATGTTAACAGCTATGTTGTTCAGCTCACTTGAAGAGAGCTTACTTACTATAGTGCCTTCGAGCGCATTTTTGACAGCTTTTTTAGAGTCGTCGCTCATGAGGTTTTTGAGCTGTTTTTCCTGCTCATTGCTGAGATCTAACATACTCTTGACCTCAGAATAAGTCAAGCGCTGTACATTGATCTGCTCAGCCTTTGAGCCGTCCTTTTCCGTAACGGAACCGGAAACGCTCGTCATCATCCAAAATACGGAACGGAGAACCTCTTTTTGATCGTCATCGGCAATCTCTACTTTGTTGGGGTAGTTGTCCGTCATATCGCTTATGAGAGCATAAACCGCTATAATATCTGTTATATTCTCATCGCCATATACTATTTCGGCGTCTTTAGACATCCCGAATTCTTTGCGGATAACCTCTATCTGATCCTTCAGCTCTTTATCGAGCTCTTCTACCTCAAGCATCAACGCCAGATTAGCAGTCATGTAAGTATCCGCACTGCCTACCCAAGACGGAATAGCCTCCCAGTCGATACCATCTCCGTCTTTACCATCTTCTATAGGCGGATTCTCTTTTTCGATATCACTATCGCTAGGCTCCGCACTTACAGTAGGCTTTGCACTTGCCGACGGCTGTGCCGTCTCACTCTCTTCCGGAGTTTTGCTCGATTCAGCAGATTCGCTCGGTTCCTCAGAAACGTCCGTAGTTTCGCTGGCCTCTGCGCTTTCGGAGGGCTGAACAGTGGGTTCTGCGCTCTGTTCATCTGTCGATGCAGCAACAGCAGTCTCAGTCATCGGAGCTTCAGCTTCTTCACCTTCCGCAAATACCGGTACACAAACCGCGCACAGCATCGCCGCCGTAGTTATCACGCATACCGTACTGCGTGAAAGAAACTTTTTCTGCCTAATTATTCGTTTACTCTTTTTTGAAATATGTTTCATCACGCTTTACATAAGACCTCCTACAGATACACACTTATATTATAAACCTTTTTTTGTTAAATCACAAGCAAAATTTGAAATTTTCACATAGCCTGCCGGATTACCTTACGTCAAAAAGCTGCGCATATCCCGTGCGTACAAATATGTATTTCATTATATTTAAAAAGTCCTTCTCCGTCTCGCCCAGATCGCTTCGCCTGTCCACGCCAAAATCCTTATAATTGACGGGCTCAACCGCCCTGTTCATAGCTTCATTATTTGACAGAGCAGTTAACGTCGGATAAGCGCCTTCGGTGTACGCGAACGCTTCTCCAAGACCTATGTCCTCTCCTCTCGCCATGCTCTTTATATCTGCATTTGAGCTAAAAGCCGTCGCCGCAGTTATGCCTTCTGCTGCAGTGCTGTCTCCTGCTGCCCAATCTCTCATGCCTGTCGCATACATATCGTAAAAACAGTTCGCAAACTTAGCTGCGGAGAAGTTCTCAGCCTTGTTGATAAAGCCTCCTATGCTCTGCGGTTCGCTCATGTCCAGCTTTTTATATCCTACGCTGCCCGCCGCATAGCAGTTTTCAAATTCAGCCGTTGTTTTAATCGTACCCGGCGCGCAAGCAAACCCGCCTTGTTCCACGCCATTTTCGCCTTCTGCAAGCAAAGTCGTAAAGCAATTCTTAAAGCTGCCGGCGCTGTCCTCCGAGAAAAGTATGAAGCCTGCAATGTTGTCAGACGCAGATAGCTTTCCCGAAGCGAAGCAGCTCTCCGCTGTAACGTCCTTTGATACAGCAAACCCGGCCGCATCTGAAACAGCCTTTATATCTGTCTCTGCATAGCAGGAAACAAAATCTGCCGCACCGTTTTGACCTGCCGTAAAACCTGCCGCTCTCGGTCCCTTGGCGTAAAGCTTTCCGCAGCTGACTCCGCATTCCGACACTGACGCTCCTTGAGTTCCTAAGAGATATGCAAAACCCGAAACGCAGTCCCCGCCGTAAACCGACGTATTTTCAACACTGCAGTTCTTAACGTCAGCCTTTCCGCAGAACGTGCCGAGCGGACTTGCGACACCCTCCGCCGTATAAAACAGGGAATTCAGTACATGCACATTTTCGAGAACGACGTCGCCGCCGACGCTGTAAAACAGGCCGGCATCTTTTTCACTCACTATAACCGCGCAGTCAAACGTCAAATCTTTAACCGTAAGATATCCGCCGTTTACTATAAAACCGCCGAATCCGCCGTCCTCATCGTACACGCCGAGATTGTATATCGTGTGTCCTTCTCCCAGCAAAGTTATCGCTTTGTTTCCCGCGCCTATAGCTTCCCAATTAGCCGTAACGCCGTTTAAATCTATATCATTTGCGAGCTGTACAGTCTGACCTCCGACACAATGAGCCAGAGCATACGCCAGCTGTTCTCCGGAATATACCGTCCATACTCCGTCTTTATGAGACGGAATTCTGGAAGCGCTATCCGACGCCGCGCTCTGTGTCGTATTTGCTTCATTTCCCGACCAAACCGGTGCTCCTTTTGCATCCGACCATGAAAAAGCGCCCATAGTATCGTTCATAAAATAACTGTTTATATCGTTTATCCTGTCGGATGAAGTTATGTCTCCCGTAAACACACTCATATATGCTTCGCTGCCCGAAGTGCGGGAATTCTGCTGAATGAAGCTAAGCATCGCTTTTCCGTTGCTCTTCTCCGCGCTCTGCTCGGCCGCATAAAGCGGACAGCTTATATTTCCCGTATCATGCACGCCTCCTGCGCATGTGCAGGCGTTCCCAAACTTTTCACAGCTTTCGAGATGCTCATACGCTTCGCTGTCAGAATCTATGCCGCACGAACAATCTGATTTGCCCGAAGTATAGTCAGGCGAGGGTACGTCTTGCGCCGCAGGCGCAGATTGAGTCTGAGTCGCCTTTTTTACAAGATGAAGAACTCCGTAAGGATGAGAGAGCGCGTAGGTATAATTGGCAAAAACCGCAGTAAAATAATAATCGCCTTTAACATCCTTTTTGTAGTTTTGGCAGACCCATTTCACAGACAAATCTATGACCTCTCCCGAGACCTTTCCGTTTTTGTCGGAAGCGTACCATGTGTTATTCTCCCCGTCGATAGAGCCGTACACTCTGTATTGCGTATCTCCGTCTGTCCCGACGAACTTATATACAACTTGTTTTCCGTCTTTATACAAATCCTCTGCATTATCCGGCAGGGAATAGCCGCGAGTATAGTAGCCGTTGTTTCCATCTCTGTTAGCTCTCGCCTGCTTAAAATCACCGCTGCTCTTGCCCTCCGGCAGCTCTATAATCGCACGAATTGACTCGGGCAGCGACAAATCTTCAGATTCAGTGCCGAGCACCGCCGTCTCATTAAACACCTCTCCCGAAAGTTCAAACGCAGTTATCTTCCCTTTCATAATGTCTGCATTCACACTCATGGGTAAAACAGCAAGCGCCAGCACGACAATCGTTACAAAGCTTATAAACCGAACTGAGATTTTCTTAGCTCTGAACAAAATACTTCCTCCTAAATCAATATTCATTATACTGTTTCATTATATCACGATTGGCGCAATAATTCTTTGTAAAATAGATAGATACACAGAAATTACATTTATTCGCTATCCGCTTGACATGCTGGTTTACACTAGTTTACAATGCCATTGCAGCCGGCGTAAGCCGGCTAATAAATTCAGCTGTAAAAAAACATCTCGCAAATCTGCCAGTCATTTTGCGCTTCAACAGCTTCAATATATAATAATAAATATAATTATATATAATAAGGTAGAAAAAAATCTGAGTTTCTCAGAAGCATCCGCGAATCAAACAAAAAATAAGACGATAACAGCGTAAAAAAACAGAAATTAGCATTTAGATTGGAGGCATTTTGTGAATATAAGACAAGAGAAAACAATGGACTATATTACAATATATACAGTAGTAAAAAAGGCTTTCGATAGTGCGGAACATTCAGACGGAAATGAACCGGATTTAGTAAATGCGCTAAGAAAAAGCGAAGCATATATTCCAGAATTATCGCTGGTCGCCGAAGTAAATGGGCAGATTGTAGGGCACATCATGTTTACGAGGGCAAGTGTCGGAGAAAATATTGTTTTAGTATTAGCTCCATTATCCGTCTTGCCGGAATACCAAAAAAATGGGTTCGGAACTGCTTTGATTAAAGAAGGTCATAGAATTGCAAAGGAATTAGGATATGGATATTCCGTTGTATTGGGAAGTGAAAGATATTATCCGAGAGCAGGGTATGTACCGGCAGATACCTTAGGAATATTTTCCCCTTTTGATATACCGAGAGAAAATTTTATGGCTTACAAAATAGAAAACAGTTTCCCGGATATTAGCGGTACAATCAAATATCCTAAAGAGTTTGGTATAGAGTAGCCTAAATCTCGTAAAATCAAAAAATTAGCATTCGGAGCATTTTTTATAGAATGACATGCCAGCTATGGTGTTCTCGCTGAAACACACGCGGGCATATGCACGCTTTTCGGCAGAATGACGGAATTATCCGAAACGCTTCATGCTGCTTGAGAACATAAGCGCCAACATTCCGCAGAGTTTTACGGCGAGCTCTGCTTTTAATGCAGCATTTATGCAGACATACACTCATTTTTTATCTCACCGACGATTTCGTTACGCTCTTTTTTTAACAACCACACAAAAGCACAAAAAAGGGCGGGATATAACCCGCCTTTTTATCAGTTTAGTTTAAATCAAAAAATCCGGAGTTGACAGATACCTCTCGCCTGTGTCGGGCAAAAGCGCAACTATCGTCTTTCCCGCGTTTTCAGGTCTCTTAGCAAGCTGCTCCGCGACCCACACCGCCGCGCCCGAGGTCACCCCCACGAGCAGCCCTTCCTGAGCCACGAGCTCTCTCGCGGCCGCATATGCGGCGTCCGTGCCGACCGTGACCACTTCATCAAGCAGAGACATGTCCAGCGTATCCGGTATGAAGCCTGCGCCTATTCCCTGGAGCTTATGCGGACCCGCTTCTCCGCCGGAGATGACCGAAGAATCCTCGGGTTCAAAAGCCACTATTTTTACTTCCGGTTTTACGCTTTTGAGGTAACGCGCCACTCCGCTTACAGTTCCGCCCGTGCCTGCTCCTGCGACAAAAATATCTACTTCGCCGTCTGTATCATTCCATATCTCCGGCCCCGTGGTCTTTCTGTGAGCCTCGGGATTCGCCGGATTAGTGAACTGACCCGGGATGAAGCTCCCGGGAGTATTCTTCGCTATCTCCTCTGCCTTTTCTATAGCTCCGCCCATGCCTTTTGCGCCCTCCGTGAGCACAAGCTCAGCTCCGTATGCCTTGAGCAGATTCCTGCGCTCTTCACTCATAGTATCAGGCATTGTAAGTACCACGCGGTAACCCTTGGCCTTCGCTGCACACGCCAGACCTATGCCCGTGTTGCCGCTGGTAGGCTCTACTATCGTGCTGCCCGGAGTCAGCCTGCCCTCTCGCTCGGCGCTCTCTATCATCTCTTTAGCTACTCTATCCTTTGAGCTGCCGGCCGGATTGAAGTATTCCAGCTTGGCCAGAAGCTTTACGCTGTCCGGAACAGCTCGTTTTTTCGAGTACGCCGACAAATGCACGAGAGGCGTCCCTCCTATCAGCTCAAGTATGTTTTCGTATATCTTCATTTTTTCTCCTTCAGTCGCAGTCCGAAAGCTGCTTTGCAAGTTTCTTTGCTCTCGCCTCCGCCTCGGATACCAGCGCTTCGACATTCATTCCTATTATATCCAGCCCTTCCGCAGCGACAAACGAGAAATCATCACACCCGAGCATACCGCACACTCCCTCGGCATACTGCGCTCCAAAATTCTTGTCGCCTATGAATCCGCCTGCCGTAGTTATATATACTGTTTTTTTGACGTCAGATATGCCCTCCATGCCGGCTTCGGTATAACGAAACGTCAGCCCGGCGACGCATATATGCTCGAAATAAGCCTTGAGTACGGCGGGAAACGACAAATCCCAATACGGCGCTCCGATAAGCACCGCATCCGCAGATTTATACTGCCGCGCAAAAGCAAATGCATCGTCGTCCCAAGCTTCGCGCAAAGCCAGCTCGTCTCGCTTTTCTACATCCGTCCACTTAAACGGACTCAAAGCGTTCTCCGCCAGCTTCACTTCTTCAATCTCCATGCCGTCTATTTCGTTTAAAAACGCGCGGCAGACTCTGAGCGTTCTTGAATCTTTGCCCTTGAGGCAAGCGTTTACAAACAGCAGCTTTCCCTTCATGTCAAACTTAACCTCTATTCTATACGCTGCGCATCGGCAGTTTTTTATATTAATAATCCGCGTGGTAGCGGCGCAGCTTTTCCATCATGCTGCGGTTTGTTCTGTCGTATTGTATAGGCGAGATGCTTATGTAGCCCTGCTTTATGTATTCTGCATCGCCGGTCGTATGCGCGTCTATAAAACCTCGCCCGCGGAGGCAGTAGGTCCACTTCTTTTCGGAGTGCTTTTCTACAAGATAATAATACTCGCCATAATCTATAGAGCCCTGCTCCGTTACACGAACGCCTTTTACGGGTTTTGTCACATCGGGGAAGTTTATATTTACCATTATCTCCGGAGGTATATCCAATTCCATATATGACTTTACAAAACCCGCCATAAATTGAGCCGCACGGTCAAACTCCAGCGGGCCCGTCATGTACTGACTCGCGGCTATAGCGCGGACGCCCGCCATAGAAGCCTCCAGAGCCGCGCCGCACGTGCCGGAATATCCTATATCGTTGCCTATGTTGTATCCCAAATTTATACCGGAGATGACAAGATCCGGCGGAGTCTTGCAGAGCAGCAGCAGGCCGAGCTTAGTGCAGTCCGCCGGAGTTCCGCTCGTCGCATACGCGTTCACATCCTCGAGACCTATTATCTCGCGCTCTTCTACGTCCAGCTCACCTTTAAAAGTCATAGACTGAGAAAAGCCGCTGCGCTCGCCGTCCGGCGCGATTATCGTCAGCTCATGCTCGTCTTTCAAAGCCTTTGCCAAAACGTGCAGAGCGGGGGAATCAATTCCGTCGTCATTAACGAGTAGTATATTCATACTTAAATCATATTGCCTTTCATTATTTATTTTTAAACCGAAGATTCTTTTTTCACATTAAATTCTTTTATCACATTAAAACGAGGGCGAAACTGCCTCGTCATACGCCCTCATTATATCACCAAATCAAACTGCCTGCAACAGCAACCAACACGCGCAGCTCAGAGACTTTTGAGATATTCTATTTCTTCTTCGGTCAAAAATCTAAACTCTCCCCGCTTGAGATTACCCAGATTTAAATTCCCTTCGCTTATCCGCTTGAGGAAGAGAACCTCTTTGTCTATCGCCTCGAACATTCTCCTGACCTGCCTGTTGCGTCCTTCGTGTATGATAATCGTAAGCTCGGAACGCTCGGGCGTCGCCTTGAATATCTTTATTCTCGCAGGCGCCGTTTTGCCGTCCTCCAGCATTACGCCTCGCTCCAGCGCTTTTACATCAGCCGGCGTCACCATGCCTCCGACGACGCAGTAATACCTCTTGGTCACTTCGCGCGATGGATGCGTCAATTTGTTTGCCACTTCGCCGTCATTTGTCAAGAGAAGCAGGCCCTCCGTATTGAAGTCCAATCTTCCCACAGGGAACACGCGGGCATCCACACCCTTGAGGCAGTCCAAAACCGTTCGTCTGCCTCTATCGTCGTCACAAGTAGATACGCACCCCACGGGTTTGTTCAACATTATATATACGTGTTCTCTCGGCAAAGTTATTCTCTTTCCGGATACCACTACAATGTCCTTCTCCGGGTCTATCTGTCTACCCAGCTCGTTCAACACACTGCCGTTTACTTTAACTTTGCCTTCCAGTATAATCTTCTCGCACGCGCGGCGCGAAGCCACGCCGCAGGCCGCCATGAATTTTGCTATTCTCATTTTCCCTCTTAATCTAAAATTATTCGCCTTCGCACCTATGCTCCGAGACTCAAACGCGAAAGCCATTGAGAAATTATTCTCTGCAAATGGTATTCAAACGTAATCTCTTCCACGCTTTCCGCAGCGGTCACATCCGCCGTCATCAGCACCTCGCCGTTCAGCACAGCGCTGACGCTTCCCAGAACGTCGCCTTTTTTCACAGGCGCCGACACGCTATCCGGCACATCCAGCTTTATCTCTATCATTTTACTCTCTTGTTCGCTCAAAGGCAATAGCATATCCTCAGATATTTCCAAACCTACGCTTTCCGCAAGACCTCCTTCGACAACGGCGCGCGCCGTTTCTCCGCTCTCCTGCACGCATGTGAGCTTGTAGTCCGCAAACGCTTCATCCATCAAGGCGAAACTGTCCTCCCACATATTCGGATCGGCGAGAACTACCCCCACATATCTCGTGCCGTCGCGCTCCGCCGCGCTGACAAGGCATTTCCCCGCGGCTTTTGTATAGCCTGTTTTTACTCCTATTCCTCCGTCGTACATAGTGAGCATTTTATTCCGCGTGCGCAGATACCGCGCCGGAGAATCGTCATCGGCGGGCAGGTCCATACTCTTGGTCGATACTATCCGTGCAAAGTCCTGATTTTTCAAAGCGTATGCCGCTATTTTAGCCAAATCCGACGCCGTAGTATAATGTCCCTCCGCCGGCAGACCATGCGGATTTACGAAATGAGTGCTTTCCGCGCCTATTTCCTGCGCTTTCTGATTCATCAAAGCGGCAAACTGCTCTATGCCGCCTGCTATATGATACGCCAAAGCCGCGGCAGCGTCATTTCCCGAAGACATCATAAGCCCATAGAGCAAATCGCTTACGGTGAGAGTTTCGCCCGCACTCAGATACATAGACGTTCCCTCCAGACCTGCCGCCGCAGGATCTACAGTTACTATCTCGTCCAAAGAGCACCTCTCCAGCGCAACGAGACAGGTCATCACTTTTGTAGTACTCGCCATAGGCAGTTTTTCTTCGGCATTTTTAGAAAACAAAACTCTGCCCGTCTCTCCGTCCACTACTGCATACGCCTGCGCGGACGTCGAGGGCGCCGCCAATGCCGTACAAGGAAAAAGCGCCAGCAGCAGAGCCGCCGCCAGCGCCGCTGTTTTACGCCTCACTGTTCTTGTTCTCCTCGTCCGAGCTTTCTTTATTTTTGTTCTTAGCTCCGCTCTTGTTCTGTTTCTCCGCTCCGCATTCTTTAAACATATTTTTCAGCTCGCAAAGCACAGCCGGCGTATGCTCCAAAACCTTGTCCAAAGTTCCTCTATGCGCCGTGCAGAGCAGCTTGCAGCCGTCCTTGTTCGCTACCATAAAAGCCACGGGCGTTATACCCACGCCGGATGCACTTCCGCCGGCGAAGGGCTTTTCTATTTCCGGCTGCTTGCCGCAGCTATACTCTCCGCCTCCCGTGACGAAGCCGAAGCACACCTTGGAAATCGGGATTATAGTGCTTCCGTCAGGCGTTACAAAAGGCTCGCCGACTACCGTATTGACGTCCACCATTTCCTTCAGCTCACCCATGGTTGTTTTCAGAACTGTTTCTATCGGGTTCATTGTTTTCTTCTCCTTTTCAGCTTTTGCTTTTTATTGCTCTTTTGAAGAGTTTACAGATAATATTCCAAGGCCTGAGCCAAAATATACAACGTCCTTTTATTTGAAATACCCACGGCGCGTCGCACGGCAGAATCTCCAGCCGGCTTTCCCCCGGCAAATGCGGAGATATGGCAGACGCCGCCGCTCTCATAACTCCGCAAAGCATACATGATACGGCTATATTCTCCGCACCCAGCACTATGCTCGCATCTATAAACCGAAGCTCAGGCATGAATGCAGTATAATCTATTTTTTTACTTCTTTTTTTGTTGATTATACTCTTGAGGGAAAAAGAATATATACGCTTAAATGCCCCGCCGCGTTTAACAAGCACAATCTCCGGACGTATATATCTTCTCAGATGCAAATATACAGTTTTTTTCAACGCGGGCAGTCCGAATACTTTGAGCCTTATTGTAAAAAAGCGCTTTCTGCATGATTTTATTTCTATTATTATAGGAGCAGCCATCAGCGCCGCTAAAAGCGCGGCTGTCATCAGCACCCAGAGCATATATCTCCCCTTTCACAGATTTGCCTTTATTTTCCCCTAAACGCTCACACTCTATTCCCCCCGCTCCGCCTTGCAAAAGCTATATCTATGCGATATAATAGTCCTAATATTTGAAAGGACTCACACTATAGTTGATTAACTTAATTTCTATGTTTAACGAAAGTCCTCAGATGGCTCTCATATATCTGATTTCGACTTTCCTCGCATGTTGTATCGCAATATCTTTCCACGAATGGGCGCACGCTTTTGTCGCATACAAGCTCGGAGACCCGACGGCGAAAAATATGGGACGCATGTCCCTCGATCCGATGAAGCACATGGACCCCATCGGTATGATACTTTTTGTAATTCTCGGCATAGGCTGGGCAAAGCCGGTGATTGTCAATTCGCGAAATCTCAAAAATTTCCGCCGCGACGACGTACTTATATCGCTCGCCGGGCCTGTAACTAACCTGATACTTTCGTTTATATTCTATGGGCTGTATGTCCTCGCCGCCAATATATTTATAAGCTCCGGCTCTCTGACCTCGAGCAGCATTCTCCCATATGCGATAGTTCAGTTGTTCTATATAGTTTTTCAGCTAAACATAGTTCTTGCTGTGTTCAACGTACTGCCTATCCCGCCTCTGGACGGCTTCCATGTTGTATCCAGTCTGTTCATTCGCAAAAACTATCCCGTAGTCGCCTTTCTGCAAAAGTACGGCTTCATCATTCTGATAATACTGATATTCTCCGGAGCCATCAGCGCAGTAATCTCCCCTATAATCAACGGTCTCGCAGGGGTGTATTCCGCTTTCTACGGATTGTTCATGTAGCATGGACGTATTATCATACAAGCTATCATGCTTCGAAGGACCTCTCGATCTGCTCCTGCATCTGATAAGCAAGGCAAAGGTAGATATAACGGAGGTATTCGTATCCGAAGTCACAGAGCAATACCTCAAAATAGTCGGACAAGCGCAGGATATAGATATGGACTCTGCGAGCGAGTTCCTTCAGATGGCGGCTACTCTGCTGCTCATCAAATCCCGCGCGCTGCTCCCTTCGGAAAAAGAGCAGGAAGCCCTCGAGGAGGATAAGCGTGATATTATGGAGCGTCTGGCCGAATACCGCGCTTTCAAAGAAGCCGGCGAGCATCTTTCCGAGCTTCAAAAATCCGAACTGGGCGTAGTCTACAAGCTCCCGGAGGATATACCTCCCTTCGAGGATTACAAGCCCATGTTTGCCAACGCCACTGTCCAGGCTCTGAGCAAGGCCTATATCCGCGCTTTGCGCAGGCTGGAAAAGCGCAAGCCGGATTCTCCGCCTACAGTGCAGATTGTAAGCGACAGCTTTTCTCTCCGCAGACAGACTCAGCTCATACTGACCGCACTCAGCCACGGAGATACGACCTTCGACGCTCTTCTCTCGGCGTCTCCGACCCGCGAAGAAATTTCCGTCACGTTTCTCGCGCTGCTTGAGCTGCTGCACATGGGCACCATAGAGCTGGCTCAAAACGACATATTCGGAGAAATCACTATAAGCATGAATATAAACGCCAAAGCAGGGAGGGGCGCATGAACAAAGAAGAAATACTTGGCAGAGTTGAAAACATACTCTTCGCAGCGGGCGATTCTTTTGAGATCTCCAGACTCGCAGAGCTACTAAACATATCCTTGCCCGAGCTGAACGATATGCTCGATGAGGATATACGACGCCGGGAGCAGGGGCATGGACTTCTTATACGCCGGTTCGACGGGAAAGTTCAGCTCAGCACACGGCAAGAGCTTTCCAAGCTGCTGTTTATGGCTCTGGGCAAAAAGAGCGACGAAGAGCTCACCCGCGCCGCTCTCGAAACTTTGGCTATAATAGCGTACCGCCAGCCTATAACACGAGCGGCTATAGAAGAAATACGCGGAGTCGGCTCGCAGAGTATGCTGAACGCTCTGGAAAACAAGGGGCTGATATGCGAAGCCGGGCGCAAAGACACCCTCGGCCATCCGATACTCTACGCTACTACAGAAGAATTCCTGCGTCATTTCGGCATTTCTTCACTCGACGAGCTGCCGCAAAACGAGCTTGTGACTCAGCCTGTTATGGACAATTACTGAAACTCAGGAGAGATTAACTCTCTCTTTTTTTGCGTCCGAATCCGCATCAGCGCAGATACACTTTTCTGCTCAACCGTGGTATAATGTGATATAATATACCCTGTAACGGCGAAACAATGCCGAAAAGAAAGGTAAAAGGAATATGCTTGAAATATTAATTATCGCCGCCTCCATAGTTTTGGATCAATTAACCAAATACTGGATAACCTGCGGCGCTCTGCCTCAGGGCGAGATAATCCCGGGGATCATAAACTTTACATACGCTGAAAACACCGGCTCCGCGTTCGGAGCTTTCTCAAACGGAACTCTCGTCCTCACTATAATATCAGCTCTGCTCGCGGTGGTTATGGCAGTATTACTCATAAAATACCGCAAAAAGGCCGGCAAATTAGCCTCTGTGGCTCTTTCAATGATAATCGGCGGAGCAATAGGAAATCTGATCGACCGAGCATTACAAGGATTTGTGACTGACTTTATAGAATTCGATTTTGTACGCTTTGCCATTTTCAATGTCGCCGACTGCTTTGTTGTTATCGGTGTAATATTGCTTATGATATACATACTCTTTATTCACGACAAACGCGAAGCCAAGGAGGTCAAGTGAATTATGGCAAACGATCAAACAGAAAATCCGGTCAAACTCCGCACGGAAAAAGCTCTGCTTAAAACTCGCATGAAGAGAGACAAGCTTTTGAATAAGCGCAAAAAACTAGAGGGAAAGCTTGACGTCCTATCCGATAAAATCGACCTGCTGCGAGACAAACAGATGAGACTGGAATCAAAGCTAAGCGAGCTGATAGAAGCAGAAAACGAGGAACGCAAGGCGTGAGCCGCATAGTTCTGACAGCGCGGGACGACGCTGTCCGTATAGACAAATATATCTCTCTTCACACAAATCTGACCCGCTCCGCCGCAGCTCAGCTTATCGCAAAAGGGCGCGTTCTTCTCGACGGCAAAATACCAAACGCCAAAAACGTTCCGCGCCCCGGCAGTACGATTGAAATAGATGTAGGAGAACCGGAAAACGCCGAAATTCTTCCCGAAAACATACCTCTTGACATAATCTATCAAGATGCTGACATCGCCGTTATAAACAAGCCAAAGGGAATGGTCACTCATCCCGCGCCCGGTCATAATTCCGGCACTCTCGTAAACGCAATTATGTATCACATACGCGATCTTTCCGGGATAAACGGAGAGCTGCGCCCCGGTATCGTCCACAGATTGGACAAAGATACCTCCGGACTTATCGTAATCGCAAAAAACGACGCCGCTCATCTCTCTCTGGCTCAGCAAATAGCAGAAAAAACAGCCGGCAGAGAGTATCTCGCAGTAATACACGGCGCCTTCAAAGAGCCGGCGGGGACTATAGACCTCCCCATAGCGAGGCACAAGCACGACAGAAAAAAAATGGCAGTCGTTCAGGGCGGCAGAAGAGCAATAACGCATTATACAACTTTGGAGCGCTACTCCGGCTTCAGCCTCGTTCGCGCAAAATTGGAGACCGGACGTACGCATCAGATTCGCGTGCATTTCTCGTATATGGGACACCCCGTTCTGGGAGACGAAGTTTATTCTCCCCGCCCTTCTAAATTCAAAACGCAGGGGCAGACTCTGCACGCAGAGAAACTCACGCTTGTGCATCCCCGCACGGGCGAAGCTCTGACATTCCACGCGGCGATTCCCGAATATTTTTCAGATATTATCGCGCAACTCAGAGAAACTATAAAATAGCAGGAGGTGACATACGAGATGAGACTCTTCCGCTCGCTCATATCAGCCGCGCTCATTTTTATTCTCGCGGGATGTTCTATTGCGTCAGCACCCCAAGTTTCGCAGCCGGAGCCGATATACTCAGAGCCTGTAAGTCTTGAGCAATACACCGATTCCTTCTATGAAATTTTAGACTTCAGCTTTCTATCTGACGCTATAAACGATACAAGCCTCACGGCGTCCAAATGCGAGGAGCTTTCGGATAAGATCACCTCTGCAATAAACAACGCCGCCTATCTGGCGTCTACGAGCACAGGCTCAAATTCTATAGCCTGCAATGTCGGATCTATACCCGAATACGCGCTCCTTGCGATTTTAAAAACTATTCCGTCGCATGAGGTATTTAAAGAGCGTCTGCCTATATCCATAACACAGTCTCAGGACGGCTTTTACGTCATGCTCTCTTCCCTGCGCACGGGCGAGCTTTTTCAGGCTCTCGCCGCAGGAAACAGCTACAATTACCTCAGTATGCGCGCAAATTACTCCAGTGCGGTTACGCTGAACGCCACCGCCATACCCGCTATAGACAGCGACTACGAAATATACCCGCCTGTTTCAAGCTACACAGGCGCAGATACAAAATTTGACGCGCATAGCTCTGAGTTTGGCGTGAAGCTAAATTCCGGCTCTAAGGGAAACATTTTCTCAGCGGCAGATAGTACAGTCGTCGCCGTAGGTATAGACAGCTCTCTCGGCGGGTATGTCGTGCTGCGCGATTCTGAGCTGTACGAATATATTTACACCAACTTAAAAGACATAAAAGTAAGCGTAGACGACAGATTGGAAAAAGGGGATAAGCTCTGCAAAAACACCAAAAATCTGCAATTCGGTTTTTATGTAGTCCACAGAAGCGGCGTATACATAAACCCCGAGCAGTATATCCCTGTAACTCCTAAACCTGCGGCGTCTGCCGCCAAATCACAAAAAGCTAAGACAGCTTAGGCTGAGCTTTCTAATAAATATAATTAAATCACACAGAGGAGCAAAAGTGAAAACTAACAGATATTTCAGAATATTCATGATGGCTCTGGCTACCATCGCTCTGGGTATACTCAGGCTGTTCCGCAAGTTTACCCGACTCTACTCTTACTCCCCCGGAGACAAAGACGGCGAGCCGCACGCTACGCGCCGATCCGACCCGTCTCACCTCGGCATAAAAACCGAGCTGGAGTTAGACGGAGTCCGGATAGACAGCTATCAGCGTGAAGAGCCTATCTATTTTAAACCCGAAGAGAAATACAGCGCCCTTGACGGAATAGTGACCTTCCGAGGCGACAACTATCGTTCCGGCAGAGCGCGCGGTCTTGTGCCTACAGGTGCGGACAAGCTTAAGATAGCTTGGAGCATCGATACCGGAAGACTCGCCAAAGGCTACGGCACCGGCTATTGGACAGGCTCGGGCTGGACAGGTCAGCCGCTCATCGTAAGATGGACAAAGGAGCAAAAGCGGCGAATGAACATATACCCGGAAAAACTCCGTAAGCCTAATCTGACTGAAGTAATATACTCCACAATGGACGGCAATGTTTATTTTTTAGATCTGAAAACAGGCGAACGGACACGCGACGACATAACTGTAGGTCTGCCCTTCAAAGGAGCCGGCGCACTGCATCCCAGTATGCCTCTGCTCTTCCTCGGTCCGGGAGACTCCGGCCCCGGCGAAGAGCTTTATGCACGCGCATTCATCTACAGCCTTACAAACGGCGAGAAGCTGTTTGAATACGGCGGAAAAGACCCCTTCGCACCGCGTGTTTTCCACGGCTTCGACAGCTCTGCGCTCGTTCACAAACAGACAGATACACTCATTCAGCCCGGTGAAAACGGTATTCTTTACACGATGAAGCTAAACACGCAGATGACCCCATCCGGCGTGACTATCGACCCGAGCGAGATTCTCAAGCTGCGTTATACTACCAACCGCTCCAGCGAGGAAAAATACTGGCTGGGTATGGAGGACAGCTCAGTATGTTGGAAAAACTATATTTACATAGCTGACAACGGCGGCAATCTCCTCTGCATAGACATAAATACTATGGAGGTCATATGGGCTCAGGACGTGGTGGACGATACCAACGGCTCGCCCGTACTCAGCATAGAAAACGGCACTCCGTACATCTATATCGCCACTTCGCTGCACTGGTCTGCAAGCCGCTTCCTCAAACTCGGCGACGTTCCGATTTTCAAAATAAATGCACTAACGGGCAAATACGTCTGGAAACGCACATACCTCTGCAACACTATCGCCGGCGTATCCGGCGGGATTCAGGCCACATGCGCTCTGGGCGAGGGAAATGTAGACGATCTCGTATTCTTCCCCGTCGCACGCACCCCCACCGTTCGCGGAGGGCAACTCGTCGCGCTGTCTAAAGAGACGGGCGAAGAAGTCTGGACTTTCAATTTGCACAGATACGCATGGAGCAGCCCCGTCCTCGTTTACGATGAAAACAACCTCGGAACTCTGCTCATAGGCGATTCAGCCGGAACGCTTTACATGATAGACGCGCGATCCGGTATGCTCAAGGATAAAGTTGAGCTTGGCGCCAATATAGAGGCTACGCCTGCCGTTTTCGATGACATGCTCGTCGTAGGCACACGCGGACAAAAAATATTCGGCGTTAAAATAAGCTGATATTCTAAAATTTATTAAAGAGAGCGCGAGCTCTCTTTTTTTGCGCCTAAATCAAAAAAGAGAGCTGCAACTCAAGTCGCACCTCTCTGCTTTTGTCGTTTTAAACTGCATCATAGGGGCGGTTAATCCCTGAGATGCGCTTTATTTAGCATATTCTATAGACCGTGTTTCCCTGATCACGTTTACTTTTATCTGACCGGGATAATCGAGATCCTTTTCTATTTTCTTTACAATATCTCTCGCAAGCAGCGTCATCCCTGCATCGTCAACCTTATCCGGCTTGACGATGATTCTGACTTCTCTGCCCGCTTGTATAGCAAAGGATTTTTCAACTCCATCGAAAGAATTTGCTATTTCCTCTAAAGATTCAAGACGTTTTACATAGTTCTCCAAACTCTCGCGTCTGGCTCCCGGTCTGGCCGCAGAAATTGCATCCGCCGCCTGAACGAGCACAGCCTCGACAGTCTTAGCCTCGACGTCGCCGTGATGCGCCATTATCGCATTGACTACGTCGTCTTTTTCGCGGTATTTTTTCGCCGCATCCGCGCCTATCTGAACGTGCGGTCCTTCCACCTCATGATCTATTGCTTTTCCGATGTCATGCAGGAGACCGCCTCGCTTCGCCAGACGCACATCCGCGCCTATCTCCGCAGCCATAACCCCTGCCAGATAGGAGACTTCAAGAGAATGCTTGAGCACATTCTGACCATAGCTCGTGCGATAGCGAAGTCTGCCCAAAAGGCGAATCAGCTCAGGATGAAGCGAATGTATCCCGGCTTCAAAAGCCGCATTCTCACCCGCCTCGCGAATTTGAGAGTCAACCTCTTTTTTAGCCTTGGCTACCATTTCTTCAATACGGGCAGGATGAATTCTTCCGTCCACTATAAGCTTCTCGAGAGCTATTCTGGCCACTTCACGGCGCACCGGATCAAAGCCCGAGAGTATAACTGCCTCAGGCGTATCATCTATGATAAGGTCGATACCTGTCGCTGTTTCGAGAGTGCGTATATTCCGCCCTTCTCTGCCGATTATACGGCCTTTCATATCGTCGCTCGGCAGCTCTACTACAGATACCGTAGATTCCTGAGCGTGATCTGCCGCACAGCGCTGTATTGCCAGCGAAAGTATATAGCGCGCTTTTTTATCCGCTTCTGCCTTTGCTTTGGATTCCACTTCGCGCAGCATTACGGCCATATCGTGACGCGCCTCTGTCTCCACCTTGTCTAAAAGCAGCGTTTTCGCCTCTTCTGATGTGAGCTGAGCTATGCGCTCCAGCTCTGCGAGCTGCTGATTTTTCAGTTCGTCTGCTTCACTCTTCGTCTTTGCGACTTCGGCCAAGCGTTTACTCAGCTGCTCCTCTTTTCTCTCCGCCGCGTCCATCTTTTTATCCAAAAGTTCCTCGCGCTGGAGCAGCCTGCGTTCTGTTTTGTTCTGTTCGTTCCGTCTTTCTTTAGATTCTTTGTCAAATTCTGTTCTTAATTTATGGACCTCTTCTTTAGCTTCTAAAACTGTCTCTTTTTTAATAGTTTCCGCTTTTTTAGATGCATCCTCTATCAGCTTTGCGACAGTCTCCTCGGCACGGCCTATCTTCTTTTCAGCGACGCTGCGTCTGTATACATAGCCAATTAGCAGACCTATTATAAGAGCAACGACAATGAGGATAATGCCCAGGATGTCCAATGTTCTGTCTCACACCTCCGATTTCGCACGGCGTCCAAACCTATTGCGCCGCATATTAATACGTAAACATAATGTCATGTCAATACTAATCCGTATCATTATTATTTTACAGTCTATTAACGGAAATGTCAAACTCATTTTCAGACTAAACAACTCGATTTTCAACAATTCGGCATTTCCTTTTTAACACTTGTCAATTTTCATAAGTATTCGTATTCCTCTCCTAATATATTATCAATCCAAATAAAAATATTATTTTTTATTGACGATAATATTTGTAAATGCCTATACCTATATAAAAATCAGTTATTCGTTCTTCACTCAAAAAAACATCTGCCGCATACGGGCAGGTGTTTTTCATTAATATTTCTTATTGTTCTCTTCTTTTGAATTTTTCATCAAATGATCTATCGCTTCCATTCTCTGCTCCGCAGGCGTATCCCTATGCAGATGCACATCCATCTGCGGGAAGGGTATCTCTATATCTTTTTCTACAAAGACTTTCGTAACCTGGTTGTAGAGGTCAAAATGCACATCCCAATAATCCTCCGTCTTTACCCATGCGCGCACGGTAAAATCCAATGAACTGGCGCTGTGCGCACTGAGTCTGGCAAACGGCTCCGGAGCCTTGAGTACCTTAGGATGAGAGGATACAGTATCTAAGAGCAGCCTTTCAATCTCATCTATATCCACTCCGTAGGCCGTAGTAAAAACCATATCTACCCGCCTCGTCTCCTCTGCGGAATAGTTCGTAACTACTGCGCTTGTCAAAGTTCCGTTAGGCACGGTTACGCGCTTATTGTCTATTGTATTCAATATAGTGTAAATGATAGTTATTTGCGTAACAGTACCTTCGCATTCACTTGATTTTATATAATCGCCTACTTTAAAAGGCTTGAATGCAAGTATCATGACTCCGCCCGCAAAATTCGACAACGCACCCTGCAAGGCAAGACCTATCGCCACACTCGCGGACGCAAACAGCGCGACTATGCTGCTCACGGGAATCCCCAATATCGCTATGACCGCAATTGCCAGCATAGACCACAGCACCACTTTTATAAGACTGTGAATAAACCCCTGCACAGACGGATCCAGCTTAGAATATGCCTCTCCCTTAGCTATAAGTTTAAGAAACAGTTTTATTACTATGCTTCCGCCTATGAGCACTGCGAGCGCAAAGGCTATAGACTTAGCTATTTCTATTGCGCTGTTCAGTAAAACCTCTCCGCTCATTTTCTCCTCCCGCAGTTTTGTGTTTCGTCCAGCATCTTTAGTACAAACTTCGCAGCTCGCTCTGTCGCGCGTCCGTCAAAACCGTAAGTGAACTGAGCTTTAAACACGCGCAGAGCCTTCGCATTGAAATCCTCTTTTTCAAACGCCTCGCGCACATCTTGTATCTCTCTGCATATTTTTCCCGGAACGAAATCTTCATATCCGTAATAAAACCCGCGCTCTTCCACATAGCTGTCCATATCCGGCACATAAAACAGCATCGGACGCGAAAGCAGACTGTATTCAAAAATAATAGACGAATAATCTGTAATGAGAACATCAGCCGACGCCAGCGCCTCCATTAGTTCAAATTCGCCAAAATCCGGCGCATCCGGCTTTTCCGTCATCATAGGATGCATTCTCACACAGAACGCATACCCCGCTCTTTCCACCTCTTCTCTCAGCTCCCCGGCGTCCGGCGGGCGTATATCGTCTATGCCCTCTCCGCGGAATGTCGGCGCATATAGAGCTATCCTCCTGCCCTTCAGCTCCGGATATGCTGCGCAAATCTTCTTTCTCGCACGGTCTATGAAGCCATCTTCTGTCAGCACATCCGCTCTGGGTATTCCCGCCGCGAGAACTCTCTCCACCGGAACGCTGAGCGCAGAGGCATATATCCCCGCTACGTCAGGGCAGCTCACCACAACTCCATCCAGTCCGCTTATATCATATACGCGCTTCGTATGCGCTCCAAAGCGTTTGAACGCGCCGGCCGCGTGCCAGAGCTGCACTACTCTTACATTGTCCTTCTTTTGAATTTGAGACAAAACAAAACTGTTTCCTTCAAGGACTATTGTACTGCTCGTGTTGAAATACCACACTTCTCTGAGCGTATGCCACGCATATCTGAGCTTAGCGATCAGGCCTCCCTTGTATTCAGTACATAGTGCAATACACTTTTCATTCGTATTAGACTGTATATATTCGTACACACATCTGAGATTACCGCCCAGTTTGTTAGAAAAATAAGACATGAACACTATACGTCGTTTGACTTTAGCGCGGCGCAGAAGCTTATCTGCTGTTCTAACCACTGCGGCTGTCATACGTTGAAATGCATTCATGTCTTCCCTCTTCTGTATTTAAATATATGTTGCAAGCTCATATCTCCCACTTCATAACAGTCTTGAAAGCGAGATGCAAATCTTCTTCAAACGCATTAGTCACGTCCGCCATGCTCCGCACCGGCACGACCCGCCTTATTATCTTCTTGAGCTGACGCTGGACAAACGGCTGACTCTCCAGGAGGTGTGCCGTTTTGATAAAATCTTCTCTGCCGGAACGGCTGCGGCCTATTAACGTAAGCCCCTTTTCCAGTACCATGCGAGTACATATGGGTACGTTGTTTTCACTGACACCCATAAGCATTATACAGCCTTCCGGATGAATGCAGTCTATTATTTGATCTATCGCGCTCTCGCAGCCCGGACCTCCGACACACTCGAACGCATGATCCAGCTTGAACCCATCCGGAAGCTCGTCGACCGTATGCGTCTCCGCGAAGGAAAAGTAGGATAGCTTCTCTCGGCTGCGCCCCATAACGTATATCTCCGCTTCAGGCAGAAACCTCGTGAGCAAGAGCGCTGTTATGTATCCCAGATTTCCTCCGCCCCAAACGCCTATTCTCTCTCTTCTGCCGTGAGAAATTTCCATGAACTTCTCTATAGTGTGCATAGAGACGCTGATAAGCTCGCTTATCGCCGCTATTTCCGGCTGAATTCCGGTGAAAGGAAATATCCTGTCCCGCTCCATCTTTACATATTCCTGCATGAATCCGTCGAATCCGCTCGCGCGGAACTTAGAAGAGCGCAGATAGTTTTCCTTTATAAATTCGTCTTCAGCCACAGGCGTATTGGGGATGAGCAGGACTTTATCTCCCTGCTTAAATTCCCCTTTGCCGTCGTAGACAACTCTGCCCCACGCCTCGTGTATCAGAGCCATGGGGAGCTTCCTGTGCAGCACTCTCTTGTCGCGCCGGCCTGTAAAATACCTCTGATCGGCAGCGCAGATAGAGAGATATTCCGGACGCACTATGACGCTGCTGTCGTCCAGCGCAACTTCTTCGAAGCTCACGTTAAACTGTCTTGGCGCTATGAGTCTGTAGACTTGATTTATCATTTCACTTCCCCCTTGACTATTGCGTTCGCCACGCTGAGGTCATAGGGAGTCGTTATTTTTATGTTGAACAGCTCGCCGTCCACCATCTTTACCTTCGCGCCGCGCAGTACGCATATTTTGCACGCATCCGTCAGCGTCGCCTTTTCTTCTTCTGTGAGCGTTTCAAAATGTTTAAGCAGCAGATTGATGTTAAAGCTCTGCGGAGTTTGCCCCTGGTACATATCGTTTCTCCACGGAATTTCTTTGAGGAACTGACCGTCATTAGATACGCAGATAGTATCCGTCGCGGGAATAACCGTGTCGCATATGCCGTACTTTTTCGCCGCTGCTATATTTTCATCAATCATTCTATGCGTTACAAACGGACGGACGGCGTCATGCGTGATTAATATATCATCGTCGTTAATGCCGAATTGCTCGCGCACCGCAGTTATTATATTCATTATGGTGCCGTTTCTGTCTTTGCCGCCTTCGCATACCTCAATCTTATCTGTCCAACCTATATATTTGTCTACCAGATCTGCCGTATGACCTGTCCAATCTGCAATGCAGCCTATGTATATTTTGTCAATCTGCGGATTGAGCAGAAATTTTTCCAACGTGTGGATTATTATAGGCTTGCCTGCCAGCTCCAGAAATTGCTTCGGCATCTCTGTATAGCCCATTCTCTTGCCTTTTCCGCCTGCCAGTATACCGGCGTATATCATGAGTTTTACCTCCAAAAGTCAATATAAATTTACAGCCGCGGCTTACGCCCGGTCGCTAGATTAATAAAACACGTCTTTTTACAACGAATTATTGTGTTCTTAACATATATCTGCCGAATTAGATAATAGCATTTTTGCCCACGTTAGTCAACCTCTCTCACATCCCTGTGCCTTTCAGCCAATATCTCAGCGTAGCCAAAGTCTCCCTCAAGTAAAAATTCGGTATCATATACCACTTTGACTTAGACCCCACGCCTTTAAGCTCCATGCCCGCTTCTCTTGCCGCCAGCTTAGCACGGTAGACGTGAAAATCGCTCGTTGCAAAAACGGCAGTCCACCCGTCGGGGAAACGCTCGTCCAAAAGCTGTTTTGCAAACAAAAAGTTCTGATAGGTACTTTTTGACTTATCTTCTACTATGGTTCGTTCTTCGGGAAAGCCCTTTGATATAACGTATCTCTGCATTGCCAATCCTTCCGGAATAGGCTCGTCTCTCCCCTGCCCGCCTGTCAGAACCAGAAGGCTGCCGTTTTCCTCTGCGTATTGCATAGCGGCATTGCATCGCCTCTGCGCCGTCTCGCCGGCGACTCCATTCCGCACCCCGGCCCCTAGAACTATAACCGCATCCGCGTTTTTCGGCACATCAGACCCCGCATTACATTGCGCCGCTATAGTAAGCAGCATAAGGGATACAAATGCCGCATATGCGAATATAAGCACATATTTTACAAAAGCCCCTCCGCCGGACAGCCATGGAGCATTAAAAAATATTCCGTACGCCAGCAATGGAACGCCCAACAAAGCCGGAAGTATAACCCCCAAATTATAATTTGAGAGAAACATTATCGCTATTGTATCTAATATCAGCAGCGCGCCAATCAATATCAAAAGGCACCTTATTATTTCCATCTTACCTCTCTTTTTCATTTCATATCATATCGCATCGCTTAGTCTGTCCAAAAATGCGCCTAGAATATCGCGCTGACTAATTTTAAGTATAATAAAGCCCAATATTTGCTTCAAGCCTATTTATGTCGAATTTACATATAATTTGCATTAGCCGCTAACGTCTCTATTCACAAACCAGCAAATAGCCGTTCGGCTTTATCTCACATCCCGCCTCATCCAGCGCATTCAGAAGCTCCACTGCTTCCGGCGTTATTCTCTGACCCGCCGCTATCAGCGCGACTCCCGGAGGATAGCAGTATACAGAAGCAGCGCATATCCTGCCTTCTGCGTCGGAACGGCTTACCTTACATGTCCTCCCCAGCGCAGCCTCTCTCGGAGTCATTTCAGTCCCTGAGCGCAGTACATATTTGAATACCGGAGAGACTGTATTTCCCCTGCTCAAAGCGTTCAGCCCTGATACAAGCCTGTCCATATCATCTTTTGTATCGCTGACTGTCATTATGCAAAGTATGCGGGAAGGCTCTGCGCATTCGACTTCTATTCCCATGCTGTGCAGCTCCTCCGCGGCTCTGTACCCCGTTATTCCCCGTCCTGATACATCTATGACCAACTTTGTCATATCATCCACAGCAAGACATTTTAAGCCGTCTATGCTGTTTATTTTTTCTCTGACAACCCTCAGCGTACACAGCAGCTCTTCCAGCTTTTCTTTCCCTTTGCACCTCATAAAGTCGCGAGCTTTATCAATGCTTTCAAGAAGCACATAACTCGGGCTTGTAGTGTGAACTCTGTTGAGAGCGCGCTTCAGCCTCTCTGCATCAACTCTATCAGACGCAAACAAAGCCGCAGTCATGCCCATCGAGGGCAATGTTTTATGCAAGCTTTCACACCATATGTCAGCGTATCTGCCCGCGTCCGGCGGAAGCTGGTCAGTGTATCCCAGATGCGCGCCGTGCGCGCTGTCTATAATAAAAAGCATTCCCGCCGAACGCACTGCCCTTCCGATTCTCTCAAGCTCCGCCGCTCTGCCCATATAAGTGGGATAAGTCAAGTAGACTGCCTTCGCGTCAGGATTTTCAACAATTGCACGCATTACGCTATCTTCATCCACTTTGGGAGGTTCTTCTATTCCGCATTCCACTTCTACATATATTGGAACTATGCCCGACAGCACCATTCCATTTTCCGCGCTGATATGAAAATCACGCGCCATTATAATCTTACTTCCGGGAGAGAAATAAGACATCATGGCTAATATCGGAGCGCTGCTCCCTGCCAGAGAATAAAAGCATGAAGCCGCTCTTTTCTCTTTAGCATAAAGATTCTGCGATTTCGCTATAACTCCGTTAGGTGAGAGCAGATTATCAGAATCGGATAATTCAGTTATATCCGCCGCATTCAGCCTGCCTTTATGCCCAGGCATACACATTCTGAGTATGTCGCTCTCTCTATATCTCTTGAGCATATCTGCAATTGGCGTTGACATACATTCCCTCTTTTCTAAAATCAGCACTAATATCCGCTATTATAATTCATATCTGCATAAAAGGCAACCTGGCGCTTACTTTTTTGAATAACTATATTTAATTTTCATCATATAGCATTATTTTTAACTTTCATTTTATTGATATTACAGCATAGTATTTGATATAATTATTAATTACAGAGAGGAGAGTTCCTATGAAAATAACGACGAGAAACAACATGTTGCTGTTTTCTGTCCGTGCGCATTCCAGTACGTTTCGCTACGCGCTTTATTTTATAAAAGCCGGCGCTATCGCCGAGCCTACGCCCAGAATATATACATATTACTGTAATTCAGGACGCTCATTTTATAAATTTAGACCCGGCTGCGTCTACAATATAAACATAAAAGAAACTCAAATAGTCAGTTTTGAGCTCATAGATGAAATAGAAATCACAGACGACGAGTTTTTTACACTGTGCGACATGCGGGATTTTGCCGAGCTATCAGAAAAAGAAATGGCTTCATATGGCATGAATTCGGAGGATTACCATCCTTCGAATATATATTATACTTTTTCAAATTATAAAATGCTTTGCAATTACTATCCTTCCGGTTCTCATAGGTTATGCTTCCGACTCATACGATCTTTCTTATCTCTAATATCCGTTATATGTCCTGTAGTCCTTTATTTTTTATATGTATACAGCATTATGACGTATCACCGAAGCGGAGCATTCGGGCTTTTGTCAGCGCTCGGACCGCCCATATGCACACTCGGTTCCCTTCCTTTTATAATCTGGCTTACCAATTGCCTAAATTCACTCAGTGATATGCTCCTTCTGAATCTCCCTTTTTTCAGATATGATGAACTTCGTATTTACGCATTTGAGCTGGGGGGAATCAGAAAAAGCGTATACCTTCGCCGCGGCGAATTCAAACCAATTTTCCTTCGCGGTCTGATACTATTTGGAATAGCTATTCTCTCGCTTTTAATTTCTTACTTTATATAATATAAATATATAATTCAACAAAAAATGAGCAGGGTTGTTACAGCCCTGCTTTTTTCTGCTTTTTACGTAGTTATAGAGAGGGGGGAGGAGGAATGTTGAAAGTAAAAAAGAGATTCACATTTGTGAATCTCTCTAAAATTGAAACCGGCAGCTACCTA
>OLPU01000123.1_pt1 | contig 70200 bp, 68 predicted proteins | sample 1673111 | NCBI WGS metagenome assembly OLPU01 (sample SAMEA3136755, study PRJEB25190) | human gut metagenome | reverse complement strand
AAAAAGTGGGGGTAAAGTACAAAAAGTTGGCATAAAGAAAAGAGCGCTGTTACCAGCTTTTTAGAGTTTTCGACAGCGCTCGACATTAAGAAGGGGATTAAATATGGAAAAGAAAAGTTTATTTTCAACAAAGACAATGGTAGCTACAGCATTAGGCGCTGCTCTATTCTTTGTCCTATTCGCTTACGTAAAGATTCCTAGTCCAATTCCAGAAACAAACTTCCAGTTGGCTTATGGTGTCTCTGCATTCTTTGGATGCTTGTTTGGTCCAGTTGCTTCATGCTTGATTGCTGCAATTGGTCATACACTCAATGACTTTATCTTCTATGGTTCACCATGGTGGAGCTGGGTCGTAGCATCTGCAGTATCTGGACTTGTTGCTGGTTTTGCATATTTCTACACAAAGCTTGATGAAGGTGAATTCAACAAAAAGACGATCTTGACAATTATTGTTATCAACGTAATTGGAAATGCCATTGCATGGCTGCTTGTAGCTCCATGCTTAGATATCGTTATCTATGCTGAACCTGTAAAGAAAGTATTCCTGCAGGGATTGATGAGCTTCATTGCTGATGGAATTTCTTCTATCGTTGTATGCCTGCTGTTAGCTGCAGCATATTCTAAAACACGTACTAAGACTGGTTCTTTGGATCAAGAATAATACGAACAGGAACCTGCTATTAATCAGCAGGTTTTTTATATTTTTTGAGGACTTTTTAAATGAAAACAATGATTGAATTTAAAGATTTTTCTTTTCAATACAAATCACAAAAAAAGCCAACACTGCATCATATCAATCTTGAAATCAAAGAAGGTGAAAAGGTTTTGATTGTTGGTCCAAGCGGCAGTGGAAAATCTACACTTGGTCATTGCATTAATGGACTGATTCCATTTGCCTATCCTGGAAAAAAAGAAGGCAAGCTGTTCATTGAAGAAAATGACAGTGAAAAGCTCGATATCTTTTCCTCCAGCAAGCTTGTTGGTACAGTCATGCAGGATGCAGACTCTCAATTTGTTGGACTCAATGTCGGTGAAGATATTGCTTTCTCTTTAGAAAACAATGCCGTTGAAACAGCCAAGATGCATGAAATCGTTAAAAAGGTAGCTAATCTTGTTGGGATGGGTGAGTTTCTCGAACAGTCGCCACTCGAACTATCAGGTGGGCAGAAGCAGGATGTCTGTATGGCTGGTGTTATGGTTGATGAAGCGCCAATCTTATTGTTTGATGAACCGCTTGCCAATCTAGATCCTGCAACTGGAAAGCTTGTGATTGAATTGATTGATGAAATCAATAAGACACAGAAGAAAACAATTATTATTATCGAACATCGATTAGAAGATGTACTGCATCGTCCTGTGGATCGTATTGTACTTGTTAACAATGGTGAAATTCTTGCTGACTGCAAGCCAAAAGAATTATTTGCGACAACATTGCTGGAAGATAATGGAATTCGTCTTCCATTGTATGTGCAGGCAATGAAGTATGCTGATGTAGATCTAAGCAAAGTAAAAAATCTTGCAGATGATACTGATTATGATTTGCAGGATCAAAAAGATAAACTCGTTCACTGGTATAACACAAATAAAACAGATGTAAAGAAAATAGAATCTGCGCCATTACTGACAATCAAAGATCTATGCTTCTCTTATGATGGCATCAAGCCAATCCTGGATCACGTCTCTCTAGATGTTCGCCAGGGCGAAATGATTTCTGTAGTCGGTAAGAACGGTGCTGGTAAATCTACACTTTGTAAATGTATCTGTGCCTTTGAAAAAGCAGATGCTGGTACATTGACATTTGAAAATACAGATATGAATGATCTGTCCGTCAAAGAAAGAGCAGATCGTATTGGATTTGTATTACAGAATCCGAACCAGATGATCTGTAATACAATGATTTTTGATGAAGTTGCAATGGGTCTTAGAAACCGTGGCATCAATGAAGATAAAATCAAAGAAAAAGTTGAAAATACATTAAAGATCTGTGGTCTGTATCCATTTAGAAACTGGCCAATATCTGCACTCAGCTATGGTCAGAAAAAGCGTGTGACAATTGCTTCGATTCTTGCATTAGAACCAAAGATGATCATTCTTGATGAACCAACTGCTGGACAAGACTATCGCAGATATTCAGAAATCATGGAATTCTTGAAGAGCCTGAATGAAATGGGTATCGCAATTGTTATGATCACACATGATATGCACTTGATGCTGGAATATACAACGAGAAGTGTTGTATTAACAGGTGGTAAGAAAATTGCTGATGCTACGCCTAGTGAAGTCCTTGGCAATGAAGCACTCATTGAACGTGCAAATCTTAAAAAGACAAGTTTATCAACGCTTGCTGCAAAAGCAGGCATTGAAGACCGTATCGCATTTATTGATACATTTATCCAACATGAAAGGGGACATCAGATATGAAAATTAAAATGTTTTCCTATTCACAGCTAGATACATTCATTCATCGTTTATCTGGTTTGACAAAACTGATCAGTTTCCTGTTTCTATCCTTTGCGGTCATGTTGACATATGACTACCGCATTATGTTATTGACACTTGTCATTTCTATGATTGCTTTTAAAGTTGCAAAAATACAATTGAAGCAAATCAAGATCGTACTGCTTTATGTACTATTCTTCTTAGTCATGAATATTGTACTCACATATGTTCTAGAACCAGACTTTGGAACAGAAGTCTATGGAACACGTACAATTCTATTTCAGTTCAATTCCTACTTCATTGTCACGAAAGAAACAATGTTCTATCTGGCAGTCAAAACATTAAAATACTTTTCTATGATTCCTCTTGGTTTGATCTTTATCTTTACAACAAATCCAAGTGAATTTGCATCCTCTTTAAACCATATTGGTGTTCCATACAAAGTATGCACAACACTTTCCTTGACACTCCGTTACTTCCCGGATATTATTCGTGACTACACAAATATCTCTTTAGCCCAGCAGGCACGTGGTATTGAATTGAGTAAAAAAGAAAAATTCTCCAAGAGATTTGTCATGACAGTCAAAATGGTCATTCCACTTATTTTCTCTACATTAGACCGTGTTGAAGTCATCTCTAATGCAATGAGTTTAAGAGGCTATGGCAAGCTGAAGAAAAGAAGCTGGTATTCTTATCGTAAATTACAGGCAAGTGACTACTGCGTATGCCTTATGAGCTTCGCAGTGCTTGTATTAAGCATGGTGATGCGTTTCTATGTCACAAAAACAATGTTTTACTATCCATTTTAATAGAAAGAAGGTTATTTAAATGATTGATTATTCTAAACCAATGCTTGTATTCCAGACAGACTTTACATATGCAGAAGGTGCTGTTGCATCTATGTATGGTGTTGTAAAATCTGTAGACCGTACACTTGAAATTATTGATGCGACACATCAGATTCCTCAGTACGATACATATTCTGCTTCCTACAGATTAATGCAGTATATGCGTTTCTGGCCAAAGGGAACAATCTTTGTATCTGTTGTAGATCCAGGTGTCGGTACATCTAGAAAAGCATGTGTTGCAAAAACAAAGGATGGCTACTATGTAGTCACTCCAGATAATGGTGCATTAACACATATTGCACTTACAAGCGGTATTGAAGAAGTCAGAGAAATCGATGAATCCATTAACCGTTTAAAGGGCAAGGACAATGACCGTGTTGCTATCTTCGGCGGCAGAGACGTATTTGGCTATACAGCAGCTAGACTTGCTTCTGGTGTCATTACATATGAACAGGTAGGACCAAGCTACCCGGTAGAAGATATTCAGATGTTTGATCTTCCTGAACCAGTTGTAGAAGGCAATACAGTCACAGGCTTCATGGAAATTGATGATCCTAACTTTGGTAACCTATGGACAAACATCCATATGGATTACTTTGAAAAGCTCGATATTCATCATGGCGATACAATCCATGCATGTATTTCAAAGAATGGTGAAGTTTTATTTGATGAAGACATCACTTACTACAAGTCTTTCGGTGACAGTGAAAAGGGCAAGGCACTTCTTTACAACAATGAAGTCAACAAGATCTCTTTCGCTATGAACCAGAACAGTTTCAAAAACAATTACCATGTAGATCATGGTGCTGACTATAAAGTTGTATTTTCAAAGTGAGGCAGACAAATGAATAAGACATTAGTATTTCAGTCAGATTTCGGTCTTGTTGATGGTGCTGTCAGCGCAATGGAAGGTGTTGCCTTACAGGTAGATCCTGAATTAAAGCTCTATCATTTAACACATGACATCACACCATATAACATCTTCGAAGGCAGCTATCGTTTATTCCAGACAGTCAACTACTGGCCTGAGGGTACAGTATTTGTATCTGTTGTAGACCCAGGTGTAGGTACAAATCGTAAATCTGTTGTTGCGAAAACAAAGACAGGTCACTATATCGTTACACCAGATAACGGTACATTAACACACTTAAACAAGTACTTAGGTATCGTCGAACTCAGAGAAATCGAAGAAAGCATCAACCGTCGAAAGAATACAGAATTATCTTATACATTCCATGGCCGTGATGTTTATGCATATACTGGTGCAAGACTAGCAGCTGGAGTCATCACATATGAAGAAGTTGGAAAAGAACTTCCACTATCTGATATTGTTGAGCTGGATGTTGTTGAAACAGAATATAACGCTGAAGAAAAGAGTGTGAAGGGATGTGTCGACATTCTTGATGTACGCTTTGGTTCTTTATGGACATCTATTTCTAGAGATGATTTCTATCAGTTGAATCCTGAATTTGGCAAACGTTATGAAGTATCTATTTTCCATGAAAATATGCTTGTATACCAGAACCAGGTCGTTTACCAGCATTCCTTTGCGGAAGTTCCTGTTGGTTCGCCTTTGCTGTATATCAACTCTGTATATCGTGTTGGTATCGCAATCAACCAGGGTTCCTTCGCACGTGCCTATAACGTAGGCACTGGTACAAACTGGAAGATCCGTATTCGTGCAATTGACTAAGACCCGTACGCATGTACGAGTCTTTTTTTTGTTGTGCTATAATATGCATATGTCAAAAACGAATATTGAAAAATCATGTGGTGCTGTCATTTTTGAAAGCCGTAAGAAAGATGCTAAAGTACTGATCATTCGTCAGCTTGCCGGTCACTATTGCTTTGTCAAAGGTCATATGGAATCAAATGAAACAGAAGCAGAAACTGCTCTTAGAGAAATCAAGGAAGAAACAGGACTTGTAGTAAAACTGGATACAAAGTTTTCACAGAAGACTCATTATATGCTTCCCAATGGCAATGAAAAAGAAAATACTTATTTTATTGCGTATGTGAGCGGCGGCAAAGAACATATGGAAAAGGATGAATTGAGTCATATGTACTGGATGAAGCCAATCGAAGCACTTGGCTGTATTACATATGACAATGATGCTGAAGTATTGAAACAGGCAATGCAGTACAGGAAGGCACCATGGTAAAGATTGTGTTGTTAAAAAGTGATGCGGATCATATGCATCGTATGAAACTCATGCATACACCTGAGGATGCTTTTATTTTGTCGTATACATATGACCATGATATTGTATCGATTGAAATTGAATCGTCTGGAAACAGCGAAGATATATTTCATGATCTTTGTTTTATGACTGAATGGTGTATCAAGAAATTTCATCCAGAAAAGATTGTTGTAGCGTGTGAAGCTTCTTTATGTAAATTAATGAATGCTGCTGGGTATTATGCAAAGGGAAAATCCTTCCAGCATATCATAGAGCCATATCGGTATATACTGGATGATCATGTATTTGATGAAGAAGGATATATCATTGATCAGGGCAGTATGCAATCCATTCCATTTGGATGGTTTGATACGCAAAGAAAAGGGTGTGGATGGATTGCAGCATATAACCTGTTAAAGCTAAACAGAAAATATACGCCAATGCATGAAGTCATACACGACTTAGAAAAGCATAATTTACTAGGAAAAGTGTCTGGTCAGGAATTATTCTGGCTTGTTGTCTATCTCAAACAGAAAGGTTTGGATATTTTTGTTTCTCTTCCAGGATTTTCTGCTGCAATGCATGCGTTTCAATCATGTTCTTCAGGAATCCTTGCGTACTCGCATGCAAGAGGCGCTCATTATGCGATGTTTGATAAAGTTAATGAAACAGATGCACATTTCTATAATGCCGTCTATCGCAGAAGAAATCATCAAGAAAATTTTGCAAATTTTCTGCATACGTATACAATATTGCATGGCTGCATCGTTATCGGTGTAAGAAAGAAGGAAATACATGATTAATACAATCGTTGATATCAAAGATATTCACTATACATATACAGATCCAGGACATTTACTAGAGTCCATAGAAAAAAGAGGCGTAGCGATTGCGGTACAGGTCAATGTACGTGAAGGATACTATGAATGTATTGATGGAAACAAAAGACTGTCTGCGTGTCAGATATTAAGCGAAAAAAATGATAAATTCAGAAGAATTCCAGTTGTATTGATGAATGACTATTCACATGCGGGAAGTGGCTTCTGGGGAAATACAAGAAATCACCATTAGGAGGGTACATGGAAAGATTACAAAAAGTCATTGCCGCAAGCGGCATTGCTTCTAGAAGAAAAGCAGAAGAAATGATTCAGCAGGGTCGTGTGAAAGTCAATGGTCAGACAGTGAAAGAAATGGGTGTCAAAGTATCTACACAGGATAGAATTGAAGTCGATGGTCATGAAATCAACAAGGAAGAAAAAGTATATTATCTTTTAAATAAGCCAAAAAGAACGATTTGTTCTGTTTCTGATGATAAGGAAAGAGATACCGTTGTAGATATCATTGACTGCAAGGAAAGAATTTTTCCTGTCGGTCGATTGGATTATGAAACAACAGGATTGCTTCTTTTAACAAATGATGGTGAATTTGCCAATGGCTTAATGCATCCAAGAAATCATATCCGTAAGACATATGAAGTCGCTGTCAAGGGTGTATTGACAGATGGCATGTGTGCTCTATTAGAAAAAGGTATAGAGCTGGAAGATGGAAAGACACTGCCTGCAGAAGTATTTGTTCTGCAAAGAAGTGAAAAGAAAAATAAAACAGTTCTACAGATTACAATTCAGGAAGGAAGAAACCGTCAGGTAAGAAGAATGATGGAATTCTTCAATTGTGAAGTGACAAGATTGAATCGTATTCAATATGCATTCCTTGATCTAGGCAATCTAAGACAAGGACAGTATCGTAAGCTGCGTATGTTTGAGGTACGCAAGCTGATGTCCATTGTAAATAAAAACGATCAGTCATTAACTGATCGCTAGTCCAATCGATTTTAAATACTCTTCATCTGGATCAATATAGATTGTTTTATAAGATGTGAGTTGTACCATTCCAGGTTTTGCACCTGGAATTTTTTTGAGGTCTTTGATCTGACAATAGACAACAGGAACACTGGATGAATATCTTCCCTTAGAATAATATGCAGCAATCATTGCAGCAGTACGAATGGTTTCTTCATCCAGCCTGTCACTATGTACAAGCACATGAGAACCATGGAAATCTTTTGTATGGAACCAGTATTCACTCTTTCTGGCGAGTTTCCATGTCAATGCATCGTTCTGCAGATTGTTCTTGCCATAAGTAACTGTAATGCCATTCAAAAGCGTAATGGAAGAAAGATGAGGACCATCATCCTTCTTCTTTTTCTTTGGCTTTTTCTGCTTGTCAGTCATGTAGTTCTGTTTTACAAGTTCTTCTTTGATTCCTAGCGCAGTTTCAAAATCAGCAAGATCCAGCTGTTCCAGTAAACCTTCAAAATAGGATATTTCATTTTCACAGATTGCAATCTGCTCTTCCAGATACTTCTGACCTTTTTTCAGCTTGTTATATTTTGTGAAGCATTTGCGTGCATTGGCTTTTCCATCCAGTTTTTCATCCAGTGGCACTTTGACCATCGCACCATCTTCATAGTTTTTCAGTTCGATGTATTTCAAACCTTTCGTATCATTTACATTGTATGTATAGAGCAGATCTCCATATACCTTCCATTTTTCACAATCCTTTGCTTCATCATAGCTCTTCAATAGACGAGGAAGCTTTGTTGACTGATGTTTCAATTCTTTCTTTACAAAGTGATAGATATCTCCAGAAATGGATTTGATTCTTTCTTTTTCTTCCTTGTGGAAGTATAGAATATCAAAAGCTTCCATCAATGGGTATTTCCTGCATTCGCCAATACTTGTAAGAGGAATGCAATGGAATACAGGAACATCATTCACATTGGCAACATACAAAGAATCTGAACATTCAATTTTCTGCATGATATCCGCAAAGCTTTCATTCATAGATAAGCGATATTCAATCTCCCTGGAAAGAAAAGGTGAAAAGCCAGCAAACTGTTTTGTTAAAGATACATTTGGATCAATTGTATGATCTGTAAATGGATCTTTTTTATCTTGTGGAGTGGCTGGTGTAAACAGCACATTTGGCTGAATGACACGCTTCTGATTTTCAAATGGAGGAATTCTCTTTAATGCATCAATGATCTTTCCATCTGCACCAACAAGAATCACATTTGCATATTTTCCCATCAGTTCAACATACAAAGGAATATATTCAACATCTCCTAATGTGTTTCTTCTACGGATCTTCATCGTACACCAGCGGTCTAGACCAGCCTGTGTAATTTCTTCAATGATACCGCCTTCCAGATACTTTCTTAAAAGCATAACAAAATTACCTGGCTCTTTTGGAGTCGGATAATTTCTTGTTGTAAATAACAAACGATTATATTCAGAATGCGTACTGATCAACAGCTGTTTTTTGCCATTGTTTGTATGTAACTGAAATAATACTTCTGTTGTAGAAACCTGATAAATTTTCTGTATTCTCATCGGAAGACTGCCAGCGAGTTCCGGAATAATTTTGTGTAATAAAATACCATCTAATGCCATTGTTCTTTACATCCTTTAATGAGTACTATCATACCATTGACGCAACAAATGAAAAAGAGTAATCTAGTATGCAAACAAAAGAGGTGAATGATGGAAAATAAAGGTTTGTTGATTGTATTGAGTGGACCAAGTGGTGTAGGAAAAGGAACAATTTTAAAGAAATTTGTGAATGATCCATCTTTGAAACTTGCATTCTCTATTTCTATGACGACACGCGCAAAAAGAGAAGGTGAAGAAGAAGGCGTAAACTATTACTACGTCACAAAGGAAAGATTTCAGAAAGCCATTGACAATGGTGAACTACTGGAACATGCAGAATTTGTTGGAAACTGCTATGGTACACCTTTAAAGGAAGTAGAACGTTTAAGAAATGAAGGAAAGAATGTTCTGCTTGAAATTGAAGTACAGGGTGCACAACAAGTCATGGCGAAAGCAAAAGATGCATTAACAATCTTTATCGTACCACCAAGCATGGAAGAATTAGAAAAGAGAATTCGTGGCAGAGGTACAGAAAGTAATGATGTTATCGAATCTAGACTTGCGAAGGCAAAAGGTGAGCTTGCATTAAAAGACAAGTATGAATATGTCGTATGTAATGATGATGTGGATCGTGCCGCAAGTGAAATCACAAATATCATTAAAGAACATATGGCAAAATAATTTTATGCTATTGTATTAATGAAGAGTTACCGATGAGCGGTTGACTCCACATTTAGTTAAAAATGACCACTAAAGTTTGGGAGCTACTAGCGGTCATTTTTCTTTACCAATTTACCAATTCAATAAACTTGTAAAAAGATTCGTATGTAATCTTTTCATTTTTTGTATTTGTGCTAATATAAAGATGTAAAAAAGAGTTACCGATGAGCGGTTAACTCCAAGATTAGTTGAAAATGACCACTAAAGTTTGGAAGAGTCTAGCGGTCATTTTTCTTTTTATTTTTTGATTCCAGATAGGAATCAACTGCGATACAAAAACTAAAGATTGAGAATATCAACGATATTACACCAATCAGTGAATCCATTATCATATGCAATCACTCAAAAGAGAGTATCTAAGAAAAGAACCCTCTCTTGTTTTCCTTTCTATAAAGCTAACAATTGAGGGAGCCAACCGCTTGCCGTTCTGGTAACTCATGGCATTTCTGCCACTTATATTTTACTATAAGAGACATGAAAATACTTTTGAAACAATATGTAGAAATGTGTGAAGAATTAAAATGATATTTTTCATATGGAGAGCATACTTTGGTACTGCAGAATCCTTTTGTATCGATCTTGGATTCTGGATTGGGTTGTTTCTTGTCATGATGATTGTGATCTTGATAAATCTTGTGTACTAAACAATGACACTAAAAAGAAAGTGTAAAAAAAAGCACAGAAAACTTACTTCAGTTTCTCTGTGTTTTTAAAATGTAGTTTTGCAACGTTTTCTAATGCATCAAAACAATATTGCTTCACAAACTGTTTTGCACATGCATCGACATTGTTTCCAGCACCTTTTGCAAAATGCATATTCCATTTTGCATCCATTTCTTCCATTTTCTTCAAGAATGCGAAGCGTGCAATAACGGATGCACATCCAACCGCAATATATTTATCTTCTGCTTTTGTTTCAAAGTGAATGTTTCGAATGACCATCGGTTCATTTTGAATATAACGGTAATAGCTTCTTTCTGGGGTGAACTGATCAATGACTTTGAGCTGTGGCAAGCCATATTTGCGATTTAGATGGACGTATGCCTGATTATGCAGTTTTGCCTTGATCGCATTGAGGTTGTTTGTTTCATGTACAGCGTTATATTTCTTGTTATCTACGATGAGTAAAGAATGTGGAACCTTCGCTATGATTTCAGGTGCAATCTTTAAGATATCTTCATCTTTGAGCTGCTTAGAATCTCTAACACCTAAAGAATGCAGAAGGGCATCTGTATTCTTATCTACGATTGCGGCACATACAACAACAGGTCCAAAATAATCTCCTGTACCAACTTCATCTGAACCAGCCTGTGGAAGGGTATCCTTCACTGCAAGCTTAGGCTGCATCAATTCTTCTTCCATAAATGGAGAAGCATATACATTTGCTTCCTTTCCCTGAAAAACTGTCTTTCCAGATGTATAGCAGGTAATGACGCAATTCTCACATTTCAGCTGCCATTTGGCATATTGTGGTGGTGTTTTTGCATTTTCACTCCATGCTTCGTATAATTTCGCTTCTTGCGCGTGTGTTAACTTTAATGTTATGACGTTTGGCATGTATTCAATTGTACCATTGAATACAATGATGGTAAAATAGCACATATGGTAAATTTAAATGAATCAATGATCATGCCAGTTAATGGCATTGTAATCCTGCTTGCATTCGTATGCATGTGGAATGGATATCGCAAAGGACTGTTACGTTCTTTATTGTCACTTGCTGGAACAGTTGCTTCCTTTTATCTTGCATGGATGTTTTCTGAAAACTTAAGTACTTCCATGCCTTTGATCAGGAATACAAATTTAGATCCACTTTTACAGACGCTCACATCACAGTACTACACGCTCGCAAATCGACTGCTCTATTTTGTAATTTTATTTCTAGTATTCCGTATTGTATGCATGCTTCTAGATTTCTTGCTTAAAGTACTGCAGACGATGCCTGGCTATCACTTTGTGTCAAGTGTATCAGGTATGATATTAGGCCTGATTCAGACATGCATCTGGTGTCTGGTAATATGCGTTGTACTGGAAAGCCCAGTATTTTATCATGGCTCTATGATTGTAAATGAAACGATACTTTCACCAATCAAGGAAACAAGCACACTTGTATTTACTTCATTTACACTTCCACTTCAGCAGGCAGATATGCTTTCTGAAATGCTGCAGGAAGTGGAACAGAACAAAAACAGATTAGAAGAGTTTCAAAAAATCTTCTCACAGGGAGAATAAGATATGTCTATTGAAAATGCATTAGAGTTAAACACAATCCTCCAGCAGGTAGAAAAATACAGCTGTTTTTCTTTAGGAAAAAAGCTGATTCAAAATACAAAACCAACATATGAATCACTTTTGATTCAACAGGAAAATGAAAGAATCAAAGAAGCACTGGCTTGTACTGTTCAATATGGTTCACTGCCAATCCAGGGGTTCCATGATATTCGAGAAATCTTAGACAATGCTTTAAAAGGCAGAATGCTTTCTTCCTTTGATCTCTTGAAAGAATATCAGGTCATTTTAGGCATCAAGGCAATCTTGTCATATGAAAAGACATGCAGTGATATTGCACATCCAGCACTCAATGATCTTTATTCAACGCTGATCGTACATACAAAAGTAGAAACAATGTTGAATCATTGTCTTAATGAATACGGTGAAATCAAAGATAATGCAACACCTGCATTAAAAACAATTCGCGCGCAGTTAAGAAATATTGATGCAGAAATTACGTCTGTCGCAACTCACTTTTTAAAGTCTCATAAAGATACATGTGTTGATGGCATTATCACAAACCGTAACGGCAGATGTGTTGTACTTGTCAAGGCAAGTGACAAGAATACATTTGGTGGATTTGTATATGGGGATTCCCAATCTGGAAATACATCATACATCGAACCGCCAGCACTCATTTCCATCAATAACAGAAAACAGGAACTTGTATCTTCAGAACAGGAAGAAATTGCGAAAATATTGAAAGAATGTTCCAAAGCTGTTAGTAGCGTTGCTGAAGAAGAAAAGGCAAACATTGAAACAGTTGCGATTTTAGATTGCATCTTTGCAAAAGCATCCTGGGGAAAAGATCGTGATGCAACGGCAGCTTCTTTAACAAAAGAAAAAGAAATCTCTATTACAGATGCACGTCATCCACTCATTGATCCTTTGAAGGTTGTCAGCAACTCCTATCACTTAACAAAAGAAAAGAAGATATTATTGATTACAGGTCCAAATACAGGCGGCAAGACAGTTTCCATGAAAATCATTGGCTTATTTACACTAATGACATATTGTGGAATGCCTATTCCTTGTAAAGAAGCCGTGATTCCATTCTTTGATCGTGTATTCGTTGATATTGGAGATGAACAGTCAGTCGAATCTTCCTTGTCTTCTTTTTCATCACATATGAAGAAACAGGCAGAAGTATGTCAGTATGCAACAAAAGATTCTCTTGTCTTGTTAGATGAAGTTGGTTCTGGTACAGATCCTAGAGAAGGAGAAGCACTTGCCATTTCTATTTTAAATGAATTGCGTCATCTTGGTACGATGGCCGTTTTAACAACACACTATGACCGCTTGAAGGCATATGGAAAAAGACATGCGGATATCATGATTGCTTCCGTACAGTTTGATACAAATACATTGTCTCCAACGTATCGTTATCTTGAAGGAATGAGCGGTCAATCCAATGCATTTGAAATTGCGGAGAGATATGGCCTACCAAAATCGATTGTAAAATATGCAAGATATTTGAAGAATCAGGCAAAAACGAAAGAAGATGAACTGATTGAACAGCTAGAAAAAGAACTCAATGAAGCAACACTGAAGCAGGATGCGTTAAACAAGCAGCTTGCTGAGATTGAAAAGCTGAAGAAACAGTTAACAAAAGAAAAAGATGCATTGGAAAAGCAGAAAGAAAACCTGCAGACAAAGGCAAAGAAAGAAGCAGATGCCTATGTTGCTACAGTGCAGAATAAAGCAAACCGTATCTTAAAAGATATTCGCAAACGTCAGGAACAATTCAAGTATCATGAAGCATTGCAGGCAGTCCAGGAATTGAATTCTTTCTATGATACACCACAAGAAGAGGAAGAAGAAAAACAATACGTATTCCATGTTGGAGATGCGGTTGAACTTAAAGGTAATTCACAAGTATGTGAAATCATTTCTATCAAGAAGAAAGATATTACAATTTTAATGAATGGCAGGGAAGTACGTGTGAAACCAAACCAGATTCGTCCAAGTATTCATGTGCTTCCAAAGATGAAGAAACAGGACAATGTCAGTATCAATACAGGGCGTTCTTTATTTACAACAATGCCTTTAGAAGTAAATCTGATTGGCTTGCATGTAGATGAAGCCATGGAGAAACTGGACAGCTACATGGACCAGGCTTCTCTCAATGGATTAAAGAGTTTCCGTGTGATTCATGGAGATGGTACTGGCAGACTCCGTAAAGCTGTTCACGAAAGGTTAAAGCGTGACAGTGGTGTCAAAGAATTTCGATTGGGCATGCCACAAGAAGGCGGTACAGGTGCTACGATCGTTACAATGAAATAAATCTATGGATAGAGAATATATCAAAGCAAAACTATCACAGCTTCCACATAGTCCAGGAAGCTATCAGATGAAGGATAAGAATGGAGAAATCATTTATGTAGGTAAAGCCAAAGACCTGCATAATCGCGTGAACTCCTACTTTGTTGGTGCTCATAACTTTAAAACAACAAAGCTTGTAGAAAATATTGATGATTTTGATTTTATTGTCACTAAGACTGAAAAAGAAGCATTGGTTCTGGAAATCAATCTGATCAAAAAGAATCGTCCGAAATATAACATTCAATTTATGGATGATTCTTCTTATCCATACATCAAACTCACAAGAGAAACATATCCAAGACTATCCGTAGCACGTGATATTAAAAAAGATAAGCGTGCACGATACTTTGGACCTTTTCCTGATGCCAATGCTGCCAGGGATACATTAAAGCTTCTGCAGGGGATGTTTCCATTCCGCAGATGCAATCATATGGGAGATAAATTATGTCTTTACTATCATATGGGACAGTGTCTAGGACCTTGTGAAAAAGAAATTGATCCTGCAGTCTATGAAGAATACTGTTCCAGCGTTGTATCCTTTATGAATGGTGATACAAAAGATGTCGAAAAAGATATCAAGGAAAAAATGATCCAGGCAAGTGAAAATCTGGAGTTTGAAAAAGCACTGATGTATAAAAATATGCTGGAATCTATTTCTAAAGTTGTCAGTGACAAACAGAATATTGAAAAGGATAATCGAGGAGATCGTGATATCTTTGCCTATTATACAGATCGAGGCTATCTTGCAATTGCAGGCATGCTCGTAAGAAAAGGTACGATTTTAAACAAAGAATATAAGCTCAAACCATTATATGGCGACGCACAGGAAGAGTTTATTTCCTTTCTGTTTCAGTACTATGAAGCAAATCCTGCCGCAAGAGAACTCGTATTGCCATTAGATATGGATATTGCAACAATCCAGGAAGTACTCCCATTTCCAATCTTTCAGCCACAGAAGGGCTACCGTCAGAAACTCATAGATATGTGTATTGAAAATGCAAAGACGCAATTAGATCTGAAGTTTTCTGTGATTGAAAAACAAGACAAGAAAACAGAAGAAGCCATTCGTCAGCTGAATGCAATTGCACGCCATCCTATGAATCGTGTTGAACTGTTTGATAACTCTCATATTTCTGGTGCATTTACTGTTGCAAGCTGTGTTGTGTATGAAGATGGAAAACCTAGAAAGAATGACTATCGTCTGTTTAAGCTGCATACAGGTAATTCTGATATTGATTCGATGAAGGAAGTCATCTACCGTAGATATTTTAGACTTTTGAAAGATAACGGAAGACTGCCAGATGGAATTATTGTTGATGGTGGATGGATCCAGATTGAAGCGGCAAAAGAAATTCTAGATGCTTTAGATTTATCTAACACAATCAAATTGATGGGTCTTGTAAAAAATGACAGGCATTCTACAAATGCACTGATGGATACCGATGGCAATACTGTTGAAATCGATAAGAACAGTGAATTGTTTTTCCTGTTAACAAGAATGCAGGATGAAGTGCATCGTGTTGCAATCAGCTACCATAGAAAGCTTAGAAGCAAGGCACAGACAAAATCCATTCTGGATGATATTGAAGGTGTTGGGCCAAAAAGAAAGAAAGATCTGTTAAAGGCATTTGGCGGCATCACAAAATTAAAAGAAGCGTCAGTAGAAGATCTTGCAAAGGTTGTTCCAGAGGCTGTTGCGAAAAATGTTTATCTAACACTGCATGAAGAAATTGAAGATAAATAAATCGCTTTCTGATGTATAATAGGTGGGCTATGAAATTACTTGTTAAAGATTTTGCAAATGGTAAATTTAATGATTTATCCTCACAGTTAACGGATAGTACGATTGAACGTGTACGTATGTTCCAGAAGGAAAATATCGTGGAAATTACATTACATACGTACGACGTTTTATCTTTTGAAGACTATTCTTCTTTTTGCTATGGGATTGAAGAAATGACAGGCTGTCATATTCAATTATTGATTCATAGTGATCAATGCAATACAAATATTGTCGGAATCAAAAAGTATTTAAGCTATCTGGCAAAAATCCATGGCGACTATAGTGATCTTGCACATACTGTTTTTACATATGACAGTGATTCTAAAACAATTTCTTTCCTGTTAAATTCACAGGAAGATGTTGAAAGAAGCAGTGTATATGTAAATGATATTGAAAATGATCTGGCTTCATGTGGTTTGACAATCCATGTCAAATGCATTACCAATGCACCACATGTAGAAGATGTACGAGAAGTTGTCATGAATGTCATTCCGGAAAAGGAACAAACTTTTCAGCAAAAGCCACTAGAAAAGAAAAAAAATAATTACCGTCGCTTAAAGATGGAAGACTATACACGTATCAATCTAAAAGATATCAAAGATCCAATTTCTGACATTCAGTTTGAAGGAGAAATCTTCCAGGAAGAAAAGACAATTACAAAAAATGATCGTATGATCCAGACAATGGCCATTTTTGATGGTACAGATGCAATGATCATGAAGCGTTTTGAAGGCAGAGGCATCACACGTGAAATTCTTTCCAGCTATGGAGAAGGAAACTATGTACGTGTGTATGGTTCCATTCAGTTTGATAACTTTGCGAAAGATCTTGTTGTCATGCCACAGGAAATTGAAGTCTTAGAAAAATCGGAAGAAAAAGATACGGCAGAAAAGAAGAGAATTGAATTCCATATGCATTCCAATATGAGTGAAATGGATGGTGTATGTGATCCTGTCAGTATCGTAAAATATGCATATAATATTGGTCATCGTGGTATTGTGATTACGGACCACGCAGACGTACAGTCTTTTGTCAAAGCCTATAATACAGGCGCATCTCTTGCAAAAAAAGATCCTGAAAGAGGATTCCGTGTTGGCTTTGGCTGTGAATTAAATATGGTTGATGACTGTTTAGCGATTGTTAGAAATGGTGTAGATACAAAGATCGATGATGCTGAATATATTTCTTTTGACTTAGAAACAACTGGACTATCAGCATATTATGATCACATTATTGAATTTGGTGCGGTCAAAATCAAAAACCAGACAGTCGTAGATCGTCTGCAGATGTTTATCAAACCGCCAATTCCAATTCCACCATTCATTTCTCATAAGACAAATATCACAAATGATATGGTCAAAGATGCAAAGCCTTTTAGTGAATGCATTGATGAAATCCTGGAGTGGATCGGAGTTGGTGTTCTTGTTGCACATAATGCAAGTTTTGACTATCACTTTATCAATGAAGAGTTAAGAAGAATCCATCGTCCGCAATTAAAAAATACAGTCATCGATACATTGGATCTTTCTCGTGCTATCTTGAGAAATCGTAGAGCATATCGTTTAGGTAATATCTCACGTTATTATCACGTGGAATATGATGAAGAAGTTGCACATAGAGCTGACTACGATGCAGAGAGTCTTTCTGGTGTATTTATGTGTCTTCTAAAAGATGCAAAAGATCAGTATGACTGTGTTACAATCAATGATTTGCAGGAAAAGACACAGGATGATGAAATCTTTAAGAAAGTTAGAAGATCACATATTTGTGCGATTGTTAAAAACCAGGATGGTATGAGAGATCTGTATCGTCTTGTTACAAAGAGTAATACAAAAACACTTGCGGTCATGGGAAAAGCAAGTGGAAAAGAAGGTACAGACGTTGCGGCAGAAGCACGCGTTACGCGTAGTGATATCCAGGAACATCGTCATAATCTGTTAATTGGTTCTGCATGTCTGAATGGTGAATTATTTGAACTTGCATGTAATGGTGAAGATGCTCGATTAGAACAGGCTATGATGTTCTATGACTATATTGAACTACAGCCATTAGGCAATTACTCTACATCCATTGCATTAGGTTCTATTCCAAACATTACACGTTTAAAACAGGTACAGAAACGTATCATTGCTATGGCAAAGAAACTTGGCATTCTAGTCATTGCAGATAGTGATGCGCATTACTGTACAAAGGAGCAGAAGATCTTTAGAGATGTTTATATCATGTCACAAGGTGTAGGTGGTGCAACACATCCTCTCTATATCCGTGATGATGATTTAAGACTTCGTACTAAGAATCCGGATCAGCATATTCGTATGACAAATGAAATGTGCAGTGAATTTGACTGGCTGGAGGATAAAGATCTTGTTCAGCAGCTTGTGATAGATAATCCAAATAAACTGTTTGATTCTATTGATGAAAATATTCGTCCTGTTCCTAGTGGAACATTTCCGCCACACATTGAAGCTTCTGGTGATAAACTGCGTAATATCTGTCACAAGACAGCGAAAGAAATGTATGAGTTTGAAGGAAAGATACCTGAAGAAGTATCAGAACGTCTGGAATTTGAGCTGAACAACATCATTACAAATGGATTTGATGTGCACTATTATATTGCACATCTGCTTGTAAAAAAGAGCAACAAGGATGGATATGTTGTAGGTTCCCGTGGATCTGTAGGATCTTCCTTTACAGCTACAATGTCAGGTATTACAGAAGTAAATCCATTAAAACCACATTATCGCTGTACATGCTGCCACTATACTGAATGGATCGATGATCCAGAAGTAAAGAGTGGATTTGATCTTGAAGAGAAGAAATGCCCAAAGTGCGGAGGCATTATGAAAGGGGATGGACAGAACATTCCTTTCCAGACATTCTTAGGATTTAATGCTGATAAGGTACCTGATATCGATTTAAACTTCTCCAATGAATATCAATGGAGAGCTCATGAATTCATTAAAGAAGTATTTGGGGCAAATCATGCGTTTAGAGCCGGTACCATTGGTACTGTCGCTGATAAAACAGCATATGGTTACGTTACGGGATATTGTGAAAAGATGCATCGTGAAGATATGCGTCGTGCAATGAAAGATTATCTGGCAAAAGGCTGTACAAACGTTAAAAGAACAACAGGACAGCATCCTGGTGGTATTATCATCATTCCTGATGAGTATGAAGCAGAAGACTTCACACCAGTACAGTATCCAGCCAACGATCCAACAGCAGCTTGGATGACAACACATTACGACTTCCATGATATTCATGATAATGTATTGAAATTTGATATTCTTGGTCATGTTGATCCAACTGCGATTCGTATGCTGCAAAGAATTGGTACAGTCAAACCTCTGGATATTCCAATGAATGATCCAGAAACACTTTCTTTGTTCTATTGTGATGATGCTTTACATGCAGATCCAAGAATCTATAAGAAAGAAAATGGTGCCTTAGGTTTACCAGAATTCGGTACACGTATAACACGTCGTGTTCTTGAAGAAACAAAACCAGCATCATTCTCAGAACTTGTAATGATTTCTGGTCTGACACATGGTACTGATGTCTGGGCTGGTAATGCACAATCGCTCGTACAGGCAGGGCATCCATTAAGTGAAGTGATTGCGTGTCGTGACGATATCATGACATATCTATTAGATAAAAAACTGAAGCCATTGGATGCGTTTAAAATCATGGAATCTGTACGTAAGGGAAAAGGTCTTACGGCAGAATGGGAAGAAGACATGAAGGTACATAACGTACCTGACTGGTATATTGATTCCTGTAAAAAGATCAAGTACATGTTCCCAAAAGCACATGCGGTTGCCTATGTTATGATGGCAGTTAGAATTGCCTGGTATAAAGTGCATGAACCACAGAACTTCTATATCCAGTTCTTTACACATCGTTGTGATGCATATGAAATTGATACAATGTCAAAGGGTATTGAAGCCATTCGTGTGCGTATGAAAGATATCCAGGATCGTCAGAATTCTAGAGATACGATCAATCCAGTCACAAACAAAGAAAAATCATTGTTTGATACATTAGAAGCATGTGAAGAGTTATATGCAAGAGGCTATCGTATTTCGAATGTTGATCTGTATAAATCACTTTCTACGGAATTTAGAAGTGATCCAGATGATGTGAAAACAATCATTCCTCCATTTACTGTTATTGATGGATTGGGTGCAAACGTTGCGCGTTCTATTGAAACTGCAAGAAGTGAAGCAGAATTCCTTTCTAAAGAAGATCTGGAAAAACGTACACAGCTATCTGGTACTTTAATTAAAAAACTGGATGCGATGGGTGTATTAGAAGGATTGCAGGATTTGAATCAGTTATCATTGTTCTAAAAGGTGTTTAAAATCACACCTTTTTATAATAATTCTGATAAAATATATGTATTTATAGGAAGAGATATATATGAAATATAAGAAGATATGTCCGAAATGCAGTAGTACAGATATCATTATGATTCCTGGAAACACAGGTGCTTATGGATCAGGCAATAATATTCAAATAGGATTGACAAGTTTCTCCGCAGTTCTAGTTCATCGATATCTATGTTGTAATTGTGGCTATTCAGAAGAATGGATTAACAAAAAAGACATTCCTACTTTAAAGAAGAAGTTTCAATCCAAATAAAATCAAAGCTGTTTATAAAAAAATCTCACTTATTACAAGTGAGGTTTTTTGAGTATTTATTTTACAATTTCCATGCCAATCGCTTTTTGAACCTTCTTAACTTTTTCGTTGGCAATGATATTTGCTTTTTCAGCACCTTGCTTCAATGTCTTTTCAATGATATCTGAATTACAGATTTCATTATATTTTGCCTGAATACTTTCTAGTAATTCACAAACGCTGTCAGCAACTGCACGTTTGAAATCACCATATCCTTTTCCTTCAAATTCCTTTTCAATTTCATCAAAAGGACGATCATTGTTTAAGGAAGAATAAATCTGCATCAAATTAGAAATACCAGGCTGATTTTCTGGGTCATAATGAACATGTGCCAGATTATCAGTGACTGCACCCATGACTTTTTTACGTGCTGCTTTTAGATCATCTAACAAATAAATGCATCCTTTATTGATACCATCAGATTTACTCATTTTCTTTGTTGGATCTGTTAAAGACATGATTCTAGCACCAACCTTGCCAACAAGTGGTTCAGGAACAGTAAACAAGTCACCATAGCGGTTATTCATTCTTTGTGCGATATCTCTTGTTAATTCAACATGCTGCTTCTGATCTTCTCCAACAGGTACGTAGGATGGATCATATAAAAGAATATCCGCAGCCATTAAAGCAGGGTATGTATATAGACCGCCACTCAGATTCTTTTCACCTTTCGCCTGCTTGTCTTTGAACTGTGTCATACGGTTTAATTCACCCATATATGTATGACAGCACATGATATAGCCAAGTGTAGCGTGTGCAGGAACATCAGTCTGTAAGAAGATTGTTGCCTTTTTTGGATCCAGACCACATGCTAGATATAAAGCGACACAATCATGAAGATTCTTCTGCAGAACTTCTGGTTCCTGTGGAACAGTAATGCAGTGAAGATTTGCGATAAAGGCAAACATTTCATAATCATCCTGATACTTCACAAATTGTTTGAGTGCACCGATGTAAGAGCCTAGATGCAATTCACCAGTAGGCTTGATGCCAGATAACATTCTTTTCATAATAACCTCCAAATAAAAACGTCTCTTCAATCAAACTGAAGGGACGCAAGAGACGACTTTGCGCGGTACCACCCGTCTTATCTCAATGTATGAGATCACTTTTATGAAGGTAAACGATTCACGTATAAAAGTTTGTTATAAAGCTCCAGTACATTTCTATTTATGAACAGTTTACATCAGCCACTGTCTTTCTTTACAGGGAAATAGAAACGTTGCACTTTCTTTTATGCTGTTATTTTATTCTGTTTGACAATTACAATCAAGTGTATGTTATAGTTGTTGACAGATTTGATATAATATTTTTGATTTAACAAAGGAGGGTATTTATGATCGTTGTATATACATCACCAGGCTGTGCTTCCTGTAGAAAAGTGAAACAGTGGCTGAAAGATCGCAATCTTCCTTTCATTGAAAAGAACATCTTTAAAACATTATTGAATGATAATGAAATCAAACATTTATTGATGAGAAGTGAAAATGGCACTGATGATATCATTTCTAAAAGAAGCAAGATCATTCAAGGAAGTAATATTGATATTGATGCGATGAAAACGGATGAATTGATTCATTTTATTAAAAACAATCCAAGTGTTCTGAAACGTCCAATTATCTTGAATGAAAGTAATTTCCAGGTTGGATATGATGAAGAAGAAATTGGTGTATTTGTGCCAAGAGAATTGCGAAATCTTGCAGATCACGTATGTAATCCGGATTGTCCAAACTATAAAACATGTGGAGAGGTGCATAAAGAAGCTTAATTGCTTCTTTTTTGTTGTATAATGATACACATGAAAAAAGTACTAGTAGGATTAAGTGGCGGTGTTGATTCCGCAATCGGCGCATATCTTTTAAAGAAAGACGGATATGATGTTACGTGTGCATTTATGCGTAACTGGGACTCTATGGCGAATGATGATTTTGAAGGAAATCCAACGATCAATGATGCTGTATGTCCACAGGAAGCAGACTATAAAGATGCACAGGATGTTGCTGATAAATTAGGTTTACCTTTACTGAGAATTGATTTTATTAAAGAGTACTGGGATGATGTATTTAAAACATTCCTGGATGAATACAAGCGTGGAAGAACTCCAAATCCAGATATTCTATGTAATCGCTATATCAAATTTGATTCTTTTATGAAGTTTGCTGAAAGCAAAGGCTTTGATACAGTTGCAACAGGACACTATGCAAAACTCGGTGAAGAAAATGGAGTGCATGTACTGCAGAAGGCAGATGACCGCAATAAAGATCAGTCATACTTCTTAACAGAAATTCATCGTGAAGTACTTGATCACGTTTTATTTCCATTAGGAAATGTAGATAAGCCAACAGTTAGAAAATTAGCTGAAGAATTAGATCTTTCCATTGCCAAAAAGAAAGATTCTACAGGAATCTGCTTTATTGGTGAAAGAAACTTCAGACAGTTCTTGTCAAACTATCTTCCAATGAAACCTGGCGATATTATTGACATCAATACAAAGAAAGTTGTCGGTCAGCATGGTGGTGTCATGTATTACACTGTTGGTCAAAGAAAAGGCCTGGATATTGGCGGCATTGGTCCTTTCTATGTCATTGGCAAGGACGTTGCAAAAAATGAATTGTATGTTACGGATGAAGAACATCAAGAGTGGCTCTATTCTACATCCTGTTCTATCATTGATGTAAACTGGCTTGCGGATAGAAAGCTTCCATTAACATGTAACGCAAAGTTCCGCTATCGTCAGCAGGATAATCCTGTCACTGTTTCTTTGAGAGAAGATGGTACACTCATTGCATCTTTCCCAGAAAAGATTCGTTCTGTAACGCCTGGTCAGGAAGCTGTCATTTATGATGGGGATACACTGGTGTGTGGCGGCAAGATCGATGTTGTATATCAAAATGATAAAGATTTAATGAAAGAAATCTTAGATACAGTCAATGCGTAATACTTTATCTAACAAAAAAGCAATTGTTTTTCTTATATTGTATTTTGGTGTCTATCTTCTTGTATTTCAGGATTTTCTGAGTGTTTTGATAGGAAAGCATTTTGGAATAGAAATGTATTTTATCAGCAGTATTGTAATGGATCTATGTATGGTTCTTGCATTTGTTTTCATCGGACTAAAATACTTTACGCAAAACTTTCAAATATTTGTAGAAAACTACAAATGGAATATCAAACATATTCTTACGACAGTTGGGTCTTTATTTTTAACAAATCTGTTTTTAGCACAATTGATTTATTTCTTTCTGCCAACGGCACAGGCAGACAATCAAATCAATAACGATCTTGTATTTCAGTCTGCACCAGCTTTCTACATCTTAACTGCAGTAATATTTGCACCATTTCTAGAAGAAACGATCTTTCGTGGATGTATTTTTGCTAAAATTCGTGAAAAACATTCTTTTCTTCTATCTGCAACGATTTCAGGATGTGCATTTGGATTCTTGCATATTGTTGCATCCTTACTTACGCAGAATTATTCCAACTGTATTTTCTTTGTGATCTATGCGATGTGCGGGTTTGTATTGTGTATTCCCTATGAAGATACAGATACCATTACTACATCGATATTTTCACATATGCTATATAACTTTATGACGATTTTAATTACATTATGGATGAGCTGATTACATTAAATGGTAAAATTACATATGTTCTGTATCGTAATGAAACGAACTTCTATACGGTAGCGAAGTTCCTTGTCAACGATGAAAAAGAACGTCATATCACAATCACAGGCATCTTACCCGAAATTGAGGAAGATGTCCTTTATGATATTCAGGGAACATACGTAGAACACCCGAAATACGGAATGCAGTTTCAGGTACAGACGATACAGCAGCCTTTGCCAAGTGAAAGGGAAGGCATCATTCGATATTTATCTTCTTCCCAGTTTCCTCACATTGGAAAAAAACTTGCGGAAAGAGTTGTAGAAGCACTGGGAGAAGATTGTCTAGCCATGATCAAGGAAAATCCTGACTGCCTTTTGCGTGTACCACGCTTAAGCAAAGCGCAGTATGAAAGTATCGTTAATGGAATACAGGAAGATGACAGTGGCTTGCAGCAGCTTGTTTCTTTTATGAATATCCATGGCATTGGTATTCGTAATCTGATTCGTATCAATCAGAAATATGGAAAAGATGCATTAAAGCTGATCAAGGAAAATCCATACCGTGTCGTTGAAGAACTGGATGGGTTTGGATTTGCGACTGCAGACAAGATTGGTAAAGAACTTGGCTTTGAAAAGAATGACCCAAATCGTCTGCATGCGTATCTGATTGCTTTGTGTGAAATGCTCTGTATGAAAAATGGAGATTCTTATATTCCTGAAGCATTGTTGAAGGAATCATTCTTGAAAAAAACAAAAGAATTTGAAGTTGACTTTGATGAAGTCTTAGACAGCTGTGTTTTATCAAGAGCTTTGATCAATGATGATGGCTGTATTTATCCAAAAGCGCAGTATGATGCAGAAACATACATTGCTTCTTTTTTAGCAGCATTTCCATATCGTACATTGGAACCTTGTGATGATGATGAAGTCAAAGATGCATTGAAAAACATACAAGATAGCATTGGTATTACATATGATGAAACGCAGATCCATGCCATTCATACGTTATTTGATACACCTGTATCGATTATGAGTGGTGGACCCGGAACAGGAAAAACAACTGTTGTGCGTGCGATTGTAGAACTTTTAAAAAGAATGTATCCAAACTGTATCATTGAATGTTGTGCTCCAACAGGCAGAGCCGCAAAGCGACTGTCACAGCTATGTGAAACAAAGTCATCTACGATTCATTCTCTTTTACAGTGGAATCTGGAAAGCAATGAATTTAAAAAGAATGAGAAAGAACCACTCATGTGTGATGTACTCATTATTGATGAGTTTTCTATGGTAGACAGCTATTTATTTGCGAATCTTTTAAAAGCGAGTCATAACGTTAAAAAGATCTGTATCATTGGTGATGAAGATCAGCTGCCGTCTGTTTCTCCTGGATGTGTGTTAAGAGATCTGATTGCATCAAATGTGATTCCGACTGTTCGTCTTGAACATATCTATCGTCAGAAAGGTGACAGCAGTGTCATCACTTTATCTAAAGATTTATTAGAGAATCGTATTGATTTTAATACATATAAAAAAGGTGTTTTATTCTATGAAACGGATGAAATCAATATCAAACAAAGCATTCTTAAGATCGTACAGAATTGTTTAGAGAAGGGATATGAGTTATCAGATATTCAAGTATTATCTCCAATGTATGCGGGAAATGCTGGAATTACAGTATTAAACCAGGCGCTTCAGGAAACGTTTAATCCAAAGACTGTTGATAAGAATGAAGTACGATTAGGATATATTACATTTCGAGAAGGAGATAAAATTCTGCAGTTGAAGAATCAGCCTGATGATGAAGTCTCAAATGGTGATATTGGAACTTTAATAGAAATCGTAGATGCAAAAGAAACAGAAGACAAGAAGACAACCATTGTTGTGGATTTTGATGGCAGCTTTGTAGAATATAAACCTGACAGCTTTTCAAACATTACGCTTGCATATTGTATTTCTGTACATAAATCACAAGGCAGTGAGTATCCGATTGTGATTATGCCATTTGCGAAAAATCAGTGGATCATGCTGAATAAAAAGTTAATTTATACAGCGATAACACGCTGCAAGAATACTTTGATTCTTATTGGAAACAAAGAGGTATTCTTTCAAGGATGCAATGTGGAAGAAAGACATCAGAGAAATACAAAGTTAGTACAAAAAATAGAAATCGAAAGTAAAATCGGATACTCATCCACTTAATTTGACTAAATTCAGGATATAATATAGTCACATGAAAAGAGTTGATTTTATGCAGATTATTCCAATGCGTGATTTGAAAAATACGGTTGAAGTAGAACGCCGCTGTGCAGAAGAAAACGGTCCTATATTCGTAACCAAGAATGGGTACGACAGATTGGTTGTTACGGATATCGATTATTACGAAAAAACTATGCGAAAAATGTATGAAGCAAAAACAATCCTGGATGGTTTAGAAGATGTAAAATCTGGAAACACTGTAGATGCAGACGCTGCACTTTCTAGTATAAGAAGCAAGTATGGCATTTAAATTTGGATATCGACTGACCAAAATAGCAGAATCTGATTTAGAAGGAATTGTCTCATATATCACAGTTGACCTTTACAAAAAGAATGAATCATATGAATAACATTTTCAAAAAGCAGCAAAAAATCCTCTTGCAAGAAAAATGGAAATAGCCGATTTAAAACATAATTCTGACCTAACCAGATTAAAGAAAATCACAGAGAAAGATATTGCAAGAGTTGAAAAATACCAAAAATGCTTAAACTATCTGCTGGAAGTAGATAAGCACAATCATCAAAATAACTGCTTATTTTGTCATTTCAAACATAGATAACAATGTTTGTTTCATGCACGAAAAGTATGAGAAATTGAAAACATTTTTAGCTTGACATATTCAAATAATGAAATATCATTAAACTTGCAAATCGATGACAAAGACAAGTAACGCTGTATAAGGTGTCTAGAGAGAAGCTGTAAGGTGAAAAGCTTTCAATTATACATGTCGCGAAGCTACTTTTGAGAGTATGAAAACATACCGTTATCCACGTTACGGATGAAATTAAGGTGCACATATTACATATGTGAATCAGGATGGTACCGCGTTAATGACGTTCCTGTAATATACAGGAACGTTTTATTATTGGAGGAATGTATGAAAAAGAATTTAACAGGAAATCAAATTCGTCAGATGTTCTTGGATTTCTTCAAATCCAAAGGATTCATGATTGAACCAAGTGCTAGTTTGATTCCACACAACGACCCAACATTGTTATGGATCAATGCTGGTGTATCCACTTTAAAAAAGTATTTTGATGGTACAGAAAAGCCAGCATGCCCACGTATCGCAAACGCACAGAAATGTATTCGTACAAACGATATTGAAAATGTAGGCAAAACTGCACGTCACCACACATTCTTTGAAATGTTAGGAAACTTCTCCATTGGTGATTACTTCAAGAAGGAAGCAATTCCATGGGCTTGGGAATTCTTAACAAGTGAAGAATGGATTGGCATGGATAAAGAAAGACTCTACGTTACAGTTTATCCAGATGATCAGGAAGCATATGATTTATGGGTTCAGGCAGGTATGATTGAATCCCATATTTCAAGAAACAAAGATAACTTCTGGGAAATCGGCAGAGGACCTGGTGGACCAGACTCAGAACTATACTATGACCGTGGTGAAAAATATGATCCAGAAGGTATTGGTGAAAAGCTGTTCTTTGACGATATGGAAAATGATCGTTATGTAGAATTATGGAATATCGTATTCTCTCAGTATGACTGCAGACCTGGTGAAATGCCAAGAACAGAGTACAAAGAACTTCCACAGAAGAATATTGATACAGGTATGGGTCTAGAGCGTCTTGTATGTTTCCTGCAGGAAGGTGAAACAAACTTTGATACAGACTTGTTCCTTCCAATCATTCACGCTACTGAGAAGTATGCAAAACATTCTTATGACGAAGCTGAATACAAGATGGCTTATCGTGTCATTGCTGACCATATCCGTACAGTTACATTTGCACTGGCAGATGGTGCAATGTTCTCTAATGAAGGTAGAGGATATGTATTAAGACGTGTTCTTCGTAGAGCTGTTCGTTATGGTATCAAGCTTGGAATTGATGGCAGCTTCATGTATAACCTTGTACAGGTTTGTGCAGATAACATGAAAGACTACTATGGATATGTTGAAGACAAGGTTGCTCTTGTTTCTAAGCTTGTAAAGAATGAAGAAGAAAGTTTCCATAAGACACTTGCTAATGGTGAAGCTTTATTGAATGATGCATTAAAAGAACATGCTGATACAAAGCAGCTGCCAGGTGAAGTTGTATTCAAGCTCTATGATACATATGGATATCCAAGAGAACTGACAGAAGAAATTGCTTCTGATCAGGGATATACAATTGATGAAGCTGGATTTGAAAGAGAAATGGAAGCACAGAAAGAACGTGCTAGAGCTGCTAGAGGTGCAGAACAGTCTATGCATGGTCAGTCCAAGGATTTAATGGATTTCACAGAAGAAAGCAAATTCACAGGCTATACAGATTCTCATTCAACAGGTAAAGTTATCGGTTTATTCAAGGATGGCGTAAAGGTTGATTCCTTGAGTGACAGTGGTGATGTCATCTTAAGTGAAACTTGCTTCTATGCTGAAAGCGGTGGTCAGTGTGCTGATACTGGTAAAGTATGGAATGATACATTCAAAGCAGATGTAACTGACGTACAGAAGGCTCCACACAAACAGCCATTGCATCATTTAGAAAACATTGAAGGTACACTGCATGTTGGTGATATTCTAGAAGGTGAATATGACTATGCTGCTAGACAGCGTACACGTGCAAATCACTCTTCCTTGCATTTGCTGCAGGCTGCATTAAAAAAAGTTCTTGGAGATCATATTGCACAGGCTGGTTCTTATAACTGTCCTGAATATGGCAGATTTGACTTCACACACTTTGAAAAGCCAACAGATGAACAGTTAAGTGAAGTTGAAAGAATCGTCAATGAAAAGATCAATGCATCTCTTCCAGTAACTACAGAAGTACTGGCAATTGAAGATGCAAAGAAGACTGGCGCAACAGCCCTATTTGATGAAAAGTATGGCGATGAAGTCAGAGTTGTATCCATGGGAGATTTCTCTAAGGAATTCTGTGGTGGTACACACGTAGATAATACAAACAATCTTGGCTCATTCAGAATCGTTTCAGAAGAATCTATCGGCAGTGGTGTCAGACGTATTACTTGTGAAACAAAGATGGAAGCATATAACTCTTTCAAGAGCGAAGAAGAATATCTGAAGCAGACTGCTGCCTTATTAAAGATGAAGAGTTTTGATGGCTTACATGAAAGAATTCAGAAGCTATTGGAAGAAAATGCATCCTTAAAGAAACAGATCAATGAAGCTGAAAGTAAAGCAATGGCTTCTGAAGCTGATTCTGTACTAAGCAAGGCTGAAGATTACAAAGGTATTCAGGCATTATTCCTGAAACTGCAGGGAAAAGAAACAAAGGGATTGAAAGAATATGCTGAAACTTTAAGAAATAAATTAACAAACGGATTTGTGTTTATTTCTAATGAAGTTGATGGCAAGACAACTTTCGTATGTGCTTCCAGCAAGGAAGCAATCCAGAAGGGCATCAAAGCAGGTGATATCGTGAAGATGGCTGCTACAATGTGTGGCGGTAATGGTGGCGGTAGACCTGATATGGCACAGGCTGGTGCAAAGGATGCTTCCAAGATTGATGAAGCAATCCAAGCCATTAAAGAAAAACTGCAATAAGTGATAAAAGAGAGCGCACTGCTCTCTTTTATTGTTTCTTAAGATTTCCTTTATTTCTCATAATTTTTGCTTTTGGCTTTCTATACAATTTGTATATTTTAGAGTAGAATAGAAGCAATAAGGAGGATTCTATTATGACTCAAAAAAGTGTTACAGAAACAATTAGCTTTTCAGCAGAAGAATTAAGACGTGAGAATATCCGTGAAGTATTAAAACATGTTGAAAAAGCATTAAATGAAAGAGGGTATAATGCAATCAATCAGCTTGCTGGATACCTGATCAGTAATGATCCTGCTTATATTTCCTCTCATAACAATGCTAGAAGTGTCATTCAATCAATTGAACGTCATGAAATCATTGAGGAACTCGTTCGTTTCTATTTAGAGGAGCATGATAAATGAGTAAATACCTTGGATTAGACCTAGGTAGTGTTACTTGTGGAGTTAGTTTTTCTGAGACTGGTTTTATCGCATCTACTGTAAAAACAATACGCTTTAAACCAGATGACTATGATACAGCGATGGATCGTGTATTAGAAGTGGTTGAAGAAATGAAACCAGATGTCATCGTACTTGGACTACCATTGCTTGAAAATGGAGATGTTGCGGAAAGAGCTCAAATCTGCCTGGAATTTGGAAAAGTCTTAGAAGTTGAAAGTGGAATTCCTGTAAAAATGCAAGATGAAAGAAATACAACACAGGAATCTGAATCAATTCTACTGATGGCAGATGTTTCCAGAAAACATCGTAAAAAGAAAATTGATCAGTTAGCTGCTGTCCAGATTTTACAGCGCTATCTAGATTCACATTAAAAGGCGCAAAACGCCTTTTGCTTTGATAGGAGAATGAACATGGAAGATACAAAAATTATGACAATCACTGACGAAAACGGTCAGGAAAAAGAAGTTGAAATCATTTTAACCTTTGAAGATGACAAGAACAAAAAGAAATATGTTCTATTTACTGAAGCTAATACAGATGATGGAAATGTATATGCATACAGCTATGATGAAGATGGCAATATGATTGACATCGAAGATGAAGAAGAATGGAACATGTGTCAGGAAGTATTAGGTGCTTTTTTAGAGGAAGATGAATAATGGCTGAGAATAACACAAGAAAGGATCAAATCATCGATTACGATGAACTCGATGAATTGCCTGATGTTGTTCTTGGGGAACAAACGCTTGCCATGCGTAAATTACGTGAAAATGGCAAACCAGTTGTAGATACACAACCAAAGCAGCAATCTAAGCAGAATAAAGCTTTAGATGAAGTAAATGTATATGATCAGACAACAGGCATTCCTAGTGTTGAAGAATTGCTGAAACAGAAGATTGAACAGTCAGAAATTCCAAAGGCTGATTCTGCACAGGAAAAGACAGTTGTTTTAGAAAAAACTGTAGATGATGATCTTCATTTAGAAGAATTGAAAAAAGGGCAGAAATATAGAAACGGTACTAGAATTGATTATCTTGGAAATGAAGTTGAAATTGAAGACTTCAACCCAAATACTGCGCGTTATAAAATCGTAGATAATGGCAGAACAAAATGGGTAACAGACAAGAACCTGAAACTGATTGATCCTGAAATCCCTGTTTCTCTGCAAGATGAAGATCCTGGTGTCAACGACGAATTGTCTCCTGTTCTAGAAGAAGAAAATCAGGAAACAAAAGCGATTCCATTAGAAACAAAAAAGGAAAATATCAATGCGTTAGATTCTGTATATACAGGTACAGCAAGTATTCCAAAGCATGCTAGAGCAACAAAACAGAGGGTCATTCCGACAAACCCAGTTCCATTTGAAGAATTATATAAAGAAGCATTTGTTTCCAGTGGTGAAACAGATGAAGAAAGGGCAATCCGTATGAAGAAAAGAAAAACAACACCTTTGATTCAGAAAATCGTTACTGTTATTATTGTTGTTCTTTTAGCAATTCTTTGTGCCGGTGTCTATTTGATTTATTCTGGTTTACAGCCAGTGACTTCTACAAGTGAAGAAGTGAAGTTTATGGTAGAAGATGGCTCTACTGTAAAAGACGTTGCGAAAAAGCTGCAGGAAGAAAACATCATTAAGAATGCTGATGTTGCATATACTTATGCAAGATTGAATCACTTGACTGATGTGAAGCAAGGTTTGTTTACATTAGATAAAAGCTGGGGTATCAAGCAGATGTTTACGTATCTGAATGATCAGAATGCTGCTAGAAGAGATCAGGTTTCTGTGACTGTGATTGAGGGTGACTGGGCAAAAGATGCTGCAAAAAAGTTCAGTGAAGTTACAAATGTATCCAGTGAAGATTTATTAGCATTATGGAATAATAAAGACTGGATTGTTTCACAGAAAGAAAAATATCCATTCTTGACGGATGATATGTTTAAGAGTGGTGTTCGTATCTATCTAGAAGGATATCTTGCTCCGGATACATACTATGTCAATAAAGAGACAACTGCAGAAGAAATCACAACAACACTTCTTGATCAGTCTTTGACAATCTTTAATAAGTACAAGGATCAGATTGCATCAAGTAATCATAGCATTGCGGATATCTATACAATGGCATCTATTATTCAGTACGAAGCTGGAACAAATCCTGAAGATCTTGCAAAGGTTGCTTCTGTATTCTATAACCGCTTAGCACATGGAATGAAACTGCAGAGTTCTGTAACTGTATGCTATGCAATTGACTTTGACAAGCTGGAAGATAACTGGCAGGCATGTGAAGTAAATCCTGATTTTGATTCTCCATATAACACATACAAATATGATGGTTTGACTCCTGGTCCAATTGAAAATGCTGGAGAAGCAGCAATCAAAGCTGCAATTTCACCTGCAGATACTGATTATTTGTATTTTATGGCTGAAGTTTGTCCTGGTGGAGATGGTACGGTGCATTATGCAAAAACATTAGATGAACATAATGCAAATGTATCTAAATATTTGAAATGTTATTAATATGAAATACAGTTCTTGTGTTTATTTAGTAAAAGACGAACAGTGGCTGTTCTTAAAAAGAAACAAGAAGAAAAATGACGTCAATCACAACAAATATATTGGGGTTGGCGGAAAGTTAGAAGAAAATGAAACGATGGAACAATGTGCACGCAGAGAAGTGTTTGAAGAAACAGGATTGCAAGTACATGCATTAGAACATTATGGAACCATTCGTTTTCATTATCCGCATTTTGAAGATGAAATATGTGAGATTTATTTATCATATGATTTCAGTGGAACAATCCATTCTTGTGATGAAGGTGAACTAGTGTGGATTCCACAAGATCAGATTTTTACACTTGACTTATGGGAAGGTGATATTCTTTTCTTAAAGAAAATGTTACGGAAAAAGCATTTTGATTTTGATCTTACATATGATGCATCGGATTGCTTAATACAATGCGTGGAGAATACAGTATGAAACCATTAATTATAGGAATTGCTGGTGGTTCTGCCAGCGGAAAAACATCTATTTCTAGACATATTCAGGAAAAATTTTCTGATTTGACTAGAGTACTTGTCATCCGTCAGGATGATTACTATAAAGATCAGTCTCATAAGACCATGAGTGAAAGAATCAAGACAAACTATGATCATCCAAGTGCTTTTGACAATGATCTGCTTGTATCGCAGGTACATGATCTAATGGATGGAAAGCCTATTGAAAAGCCTACCTATGATTTTGTAAATCATACAAGAAGTGATGTGAGTGAATGCTGTTATCCATGTGATGTTTTGATTCTTGAAGGGTTATTCATCTTAGAAGATGAAAATCTTAGAAATCTATTGGATATCAAAGTGTTTGTTGATACGGATGCAGATATTCGTTTTATTCGAAGATTGAATCGAGATGTACAGGAACGCGGCAGAACAATGGAAAGTGTTGTGAATCAATACATGTCTACGGTTCGACCAATGCATGAATCATTTATTGAACCATCAAAACGATTTGCGGATATTATCATCCCTGAAGGTGGTGCAAATACTGTTGCAATTGATTTGTTAAACACAAAAATTTCTAGCATACTGACAAGTGAAATGCTATAATACGAAAGCATGTAAAAAGGAGTAGAACAATGGCTGAAGAAAATAAAATCTATGTCACTGAAGAAGGTCTGAAAAAATTACAAGATGAATATGATAATCTGGTTCATGTAGTCCGTGAAGAAGTTAAGGCTGAACTTGCTGAAGCTCGTTCACAGGGTGACTTGAGTGAAAACGCTGACTATGATGCTGCTAGAGAAAAGCAGGCTGAAGTTGAACATCGTATCCAGGAATTGGAAAACATGTTACAGGTTGGACATTATGAAATCATTTCTACACAGAAGAAGGGGAAGAAGAATGTTCAGATTGGTAGCACAGTTACATTGAAGTTCATGGATACTGAAGAAGAAGCTCAGTATCATATTGTTGGTTCAACAGAAGCTGATCCATTAAATGGTAAAGTATCAAATGAAACACCTTTAGCACAGGCTATCTTAGGAAGCAAAACTGGAGATGTTGTTACTGTTGAAGTTGCTAAGCCTTACAAGGTTACAATTCTAAACATTAAGTAAGTTGGAAATTTTCCAACTTTTTTTTTGGAACTTTAGAAAAATACGTGAATAACTATATTGTAGGAGGTTATGTTATGAACCAGAATAGCATTCACAATATAGAGCATTCTTATCAGTTTCATCCTGTTTTCTTGAATTCTATAAATGATAAAAGAATCATTCAATGGATTGAATCCATCACTCATCTTAAAATTCAATCCATAAAAAAACATCATTCAACTGATGCTGAAGATGATGATTCTGTTGTATTTGAAGTCGTTTTTGAAGGGTCAGACGACGTATATACTGTCATCATTAAACTTGGCAAAAAGCTTCTAAAAGACAAAATCATAAATACACAAAATGCATATGAAAAGACAGTTTTTGATTATCGTCCTTCTTCTTGCAGGAATTTTAAGTGTTGATCTTAAACCAGTTTCCTTATCTGATCCTGAAAATACACGAATTCATGTTTCTATCAAAGGTGCAGTTGAAAAAGAAGAAACAATCAGTTTAAAGCAATATGCAACGGTACAGGAAGCAATTGACCAGATTCGGCTTAAAGAGAATGCTGATATTTCTTCTCTTAACCCAAACATGGTATTAAAAGATGCCGACGTATTATCGATACCATATCAGACAGATGAAAAAGAACTCCCACGCGTTTCTATCAATCAGGCAACACGTGAAGAACTGCAGCAGTTAGATGGTATTGGTCCATCAACTGCAGATGCAATTATTCAATATCGTGAGGAACATGGTCTGTATCAGACAATTGAAGATATCATGAAAGTCAAAGGGATTGGAAATGCAAAGTTTGAGAAAATTAAAGAGAAGATTACGTTATGACTTCGTGTAAGAATCATTGTGTATTTTTATCTCTTCTTATGTTTCTTTTTGCTTTGTGTTATCAAAAGATATTTGTTTTATCTCTTTGCTGCTGTATTGTTCTTTGGATACTTCGTACAAAAGATCATAGCTTTTTATTTGTATGTATTATTTTAGTGATATTTTCTATTCCACGAGGATATACAAGATATCCTGACATGAAGGAAGGAAAAGCAATCCAGGTTTCTTCTTCGTATGCAGTTTTAAAAAGTGGAAATCAAAAGGTTATTGTCTATACAAAAGAGCCTTTATTTTTTGATTAGACGTTTGGTGCACACTCGTGACTTCAGTCGTGAGTAAACCAAACAATATAGTTAGCGTATAGAGAAATTTGTACGTAGTGGTATACTACAACACCCAACAAAGAGACTGAATTGCTGGAATAATTCGTAAAGGCAGTTGAGCTACAACGCAGGTTTGAAATACAGCCAAGCGTGAATGCGGCGAAAGCAGAAAAAATCAACTGTATGGTGCATGGTCAAACCCTAAACGCTTGCAAATCGAAAATCAGCAGCTAAGCTCCGAATAGGAGAAAGTTCAACGACTATCCCTCGTGAGGGGAGTACATCCAAGCGGATGGAAGTGGTCTCGCCTGAAGCAGTGGAGATAACATCAAAGCTGTCATGGATAAGATATAGTCTGTGCCTGTATGAAAGTTCAGGATGTCCCAAAAGGACTGCCATAGAAGCAGCGAGCTATGGTGAACAACAACTACTCAAAGTTCTTTTGAGTTTTTACATATGTTATTTTAAAATATTTATATTTGTTTACAAATCAAAGGATTTTGCTTATACCTATGTTATAATATTTATAGAGAGGTTTCTATGAATATTGTACATGGCAGAGGTTACGTTTACGGATTGCAATACCACATTGTGTTTTGTGTGAAATACAGAAAACCAATACTTACTGGCGAAGCTGAAACTCGATTGAGAGACATATTCTCAATGATTGCTGAAGATAACTGCTTCACAATCGAGGAGATGAATATGGACAAGGATCATGTTCACCTGCTTATAAGCTGCTCCCCTCAAAACTATATACCTTCAATGATGAAGGCCTTGAAAGGTGTATCAGCACATAAGCTGTTCAAACAAATGCCAGAATTGAAAAAGGAATTGTATAAAGGTCATTTGTGGAATCCATCTTATTTCGTGGCTACTGTGTCAGAAAATACAGAAACCCAGATAAGAGAATACATTCGAGCACAGAAGGTGGTAAATGTATGACGATTACAAAAGCTTATAAAGTCAGACTTTACCCAACAAAAACACAGCAAGAACTGATGATCAAAACATTTGGATGTACACGGTTTGTGTACAACAAAGCATTACACATCTGCCAGGAAACATATCGTACATCAAAAAGACCTGTGTTTTATGGTGAACTTAGCAGAATGCTCACGTTTTGGAAAACTACGACAGAGTTAAGCTTTTTGAAAGCGGTAGATAAGTTTGCTCTGCAGAATAGTTTGAGAGACCTTTGCCAAGGCTTCACAAACATGAAACATGGAGCAGGTTATCCAAAGTATAAATCCAAACACGATCATCACGATTCTTACAAAACACAGTTTACGAATAACAACATTGCGGTGGATAACACATATATCATATTGCCGAAATTAGGGCACATTAGATATAGAGATAAGAAAACACCACAAGGTAAAATTCGTAATGTCACTATATCTAGAACGCCTTCTGGCAAGTATTATGCCAGCGTTTGTGTTGAGACAGAGGATGTTAGGGAATTGCCGATGACAGGTAATCAAATCGGTATTGATCTTGGAATCAAAGGATTCTGTACTATGAGCAATCACGAGAAAGTAGAAAATCCTCGCTTTCTGAATAAGACACTGCAACAGATACAGAAACTCCAAAGAGAGCTATCTCGAAAATCAAAAGGTAGTTCCAATTGGGAGAAGAACCGTATCAGACTTGCACGTTTGTATGAAAAAGCAACAAATCAGAAAAGGGATTTTCTTGAGAAACTGTCCACAAGAATAGTGAGTGAGAATGATGTCATCTGTATTGAAGATTTACATGTGTCAGGTATGGTGAAAAATCATAATCTTGCACAATCCATTCTCAGTGCATCGTGGTATGAATTTGTGGCTAAGCTAATATACAAAGCTAAGTGGTACGGTAAGACGGTAATCAAAGTCAATCGTTTCTACCCAAGCAGTCAGCTTTGTTCTGCATGCGGTCATAAAAATCCGTTGGTTAAAGATCTATCAATTAGAGAGTGGATATGTCCAGTATGTGGAATATCTCACGATAGAGATATCAACGCAAGTACAAATATTTTAAACGAAGGCTTAAGGCAACTTGAAGTTGTCTAACATATGTAAGAACCGCAGGAACTGCGGGGATAGCCTGCTAATATATCTGAGAACGGGGAATGAACAATCATTCTAGGGATACAGAGTTCGCAGGAACCTCGTGACTTCAGTCATGAGTAGTTCAGGCATCATATACAGTGACTCCTGAATTTAAAAGGGTTGATGAATCCTTTCATTCATATGGATTTTCGTATTCACACTGGCTGAACAGTCAGGGAATCTATTATGCAGTAGATGAATCTTTCATTACGTTAAAGAAAGAAAACATTTCGATACGAAGATGGATTCAGAAAAAAATCAATACCATAGAAGATGTATCGATACAGTCACTATTAAATAAAAGCCTGTTAAATATTAAAGATACGAAAGAAAACTCATGGATGAAAGAAGCAGGGTTTTCTTATATTTCGATACTGTTTCTGTTTCATGTAATCTGTAAATATTTCATGAGTGAAAAAAAGAAAGATGTCGTGCTTTCTGTAATTACGATTCTTCTATTAATTGTGTATCGCTTTCCTATGATTCTTGTTGAAAATCTTTTATTCCGTGTATCTCGCTATTTTCCACTGTCCAGACAGAAGTCTGCTTCACTTATCACAATGTTCATTATGTTTTTTTATCCTTCTGAGATTACTTCTGCTTCTTTTCTGATTCCTTCTCTCTACCATTATTCATTTTTATTTAATGAGCACAAAAAAGGAATCCTGTTTCTATTGATTTCAATCCTGCAAAGTATCTTATTTCAGACAATCAATCCAATGCGTTCTTTCCTGTATCCCTTGAACATGTTTCTGCATGGTTTCTTCTTTCTGTTTTCTCTTGTGCGTTTCTTTACACCGGTTGATTTTGTGTCTTTGATTGCTTCAGCATTACAGTCATTCAATACATTGATGAATGCATTTTCTCTAAAAGGTTCCATTGCTGGTGCTGGATGTATTTTATATATCTTCGTTGTCAGCATGTTTCATCATAAAGTCAAAGCTGCAATTGTATTGTTATATATATTTCAGATAACTGGATTATTTCATCCATGTATGGAAATGACAATGATCAATATAGGACAGGGAGATGCTATCTTAATTCGTGCACCATTGAACAGTGACAATATCTTGATTGATACTGGTAAACCATCAGCATACAACGCTTTAAAAACATATCTGGATGCAAAAAGTATTTATGTCATTAATACATTGATCATTACACATAATGATAATGATCATAGTGGAAACAAGACGAACATTCAAAAAGACTTTGCAGTAAAGCAATGCATTGAAACACATCAAACAACAATACAGTCTTCTATTTTCACACTCCAGGATATCAATGAAATACAAAGTGAAGATGAGAATGACAGCTCCATTGTCAATGTCGTTAACTTTAATGGAAAACAGGTGTGTCTAATGGGCGATGCATCAGACAAAACGGAAGAAGAAATCATCCATAAATATCCAACGTTATCTTGCGATATTTTAAAACTTGGTCATCATGGTTCATCAACATCATCTTCTGATCAGTTTTTAGATGTTGTACGTCCAGAAACTGCCCTGATTTCATCAGGTGCCTACCACATTTATCATCATCCAAGTGAAGAAACAATACAGAAATTATTGAAACGACATATCCCGTATTTCGATACAAAAACAAGTGGGGATATCACAATTTTATGTTTTGGAAAGATTCGTGTTTTTATTACATCGAGATTTGAAATAGGTCTGATATAATAGATGCATGTCAGTTTATATTTATTGTGGTGAAGATATCTATCGTATTGAAGAAGGCTTGAAACTGCTTTTAAACAAAAGGCATATTGATGCAGATCATACAGTTACAATTGATGCATCAGACAAGCGTTCTTTTACGATTGAAAGTGTACTTGTTGAATGTGATTCTTTTTCCTTGTTTGATGATGAATGTAAAGCCGTTATTGTGAAAAACCCTTTCTTTCTTTCATCAAGTTCCAAGGAAGCTGAAAAGCCAGCAAAAACAGATACACCTGCAGTCAAAAAAAGAAAAGAAAATGAAGCAGGTAGACGTGAGAAAAGATTAGCTTTGATGGAAAAGTATTTGTTGAATGAAAATCCAAATACAATTCTTGTTTTTGAATGCCATGGATATCAGGCCGACTCCAGAAAAAAAGATTTCAAGCTTTTAGAAAAGTACAATGCGCAGATTGTATCCTTCAAAAAAATGGATGAAATGGAATTTCAGAAATATGTTGATCAGAATCTCAAGCAAAAAGGAATTTCATTAACTGCAGAAGCAAAAGCTGAACTTCTTTTACGCCTTGGTGGAGATACAATGCTGCTCCATTCTGCAATTGAAAAATTAGATCTTTACGGAGAAAAAAATCTGAATCTGAATGATATCAAGCATCTTGTATCTTTAAATTCAGATGTGAATATTTTTCAATTGACAACTGCGTTTACACAAGGAGATTTGAAGGGCTGTATGGAAGCTGTAGATGATATGCTTCTTGCCAATTACAACTATACAGTCATGATCAGTATGTTATCCAAAAGATTACGTACGCTGTATAATATGATGTTGCTGCGGGAGTCTGGATATTCCAATGATGAAGTTGCAGCAAGGATGCATGTGAAAAGCGGGTTTGTATATTATGCATTAAAAGATGCTTCTCATTTTTCATCAAAGCAGATATTATCTTATTTAAACGAACTGGCAGGTATGGATCAAGGAATCAAGCAAGGTACATTAGATCCAAAAAACAGTTTTGAAAATTTTTTAATCAGAAACGGAAAGAGGAAACATGCAGGGTATCAAAGAACTTTTTAAAATTGGTAGAGGGCCATCATCTTCACATACACTTGCGCCAGAAAGAGCGTGCAAGTTATTTCTAGAGATCAATGGAACATATCCAGGATATCTCGTAGAACTTTATGGATCATTATCTTTAACAGGAAAAGGGCACCACACAGATAAGATCATTGAAGAAACGTTAGGTGGCAATTGTAAAGTTGTCTTTAAACTTGACTGGGATGAAAGCTTTCCAAATGGATTCTATATATATGGATTAGATACAAATGGAAACAAGCAGGTGAAATGGACTGTCTTCTCGATTGGTGGAGGAAGCATTCAAATCAAGGAACATCCTGTCAATTACAATGATGAAGTGTATTTTGAAACTTCTTTAGAAGAAATCTATCAGGTTTGTGAAAAGAATCATGAAACTTTAATGGAGTATGCGCAAAGACACGAAAGTGATATTCGTACATATCTTTCTGATATTCTAGATGCGATGTGTGCTTGTGTGAAACGTGGATTAAGTGAAGAAGGCATGCTTCCCGGTGAATTACAGATGCGTCGTTCTGCACATGATCTATATTTACAAGGATTGCATGCAAATATGTCTGATCAAAGAGATATTCGTCTGATGTCATATGCATATGCGGCAAGTGAAGAAAATGCTGCAGGACATACATGTGTTACTGCACCAACGCTAGGTGCATGTGGGGTACTTGCTGCATTTATGTATTACGCATATAACGATTGTGAAATTACAAGAGAAAAATGTATTGATGCTTTGATCATTGCTGGTATTTTTGGAAATGTTGTAAAAACAAATGCTACGATTTCCGGTGCTGTTGGCGGATGCCAGGCAGAAGTTGGTACTGCCGTATCTATGACTGCTGCTGCCTGTGCATATTTAGAAGGCCTGCAGCCTTCCCAGATTGAATATGCTGCAGAAATTGGTATGGAACACAATCTTGGCTTGACTTGTGATCCAGTTCTTGGATATGTCATGATTCCGTGTATTGAAAGAAATGCCGTTGGTGTTAGAAGAGCAGTCGATTCTGCAAATCTTTCAAAATATTTATCTAGAGTCAGAAGTCATCTTGTATCTTTTGATATGGTCGTAGAAACAATGAAAGATACAGGCTCTCAGCTGCCTCGTTCCTTACGCGAAACTGCAGAAGGAGGATTAGCAAAAGAGTGGGAGAAATAAAACATATTATCCATCCATTTGGACCAGTTTATGATGCTTCAAGTAAAGTATTGATTCTTGGTTCTTTTCCATCTGTTGTTTCTAGAGAAAAAAACTTCTATTACATGAATGCAAACAATCGTTTCTGGAAAGTCATGGAAGCTTTATTTCAAGAAGAAATACATGATAAAAAACAATTCTGTCTTGATCATCATATTGCATTATGGGATGTTATTTATTCTTGTACGATTGAAGGAAGCTCAGATTCTTCCATTCAGAATGTACTGGTCAATGACATTCCGCTGCTATGTCAAAATTCAAATATTCATGCAATATTTTTAACAGGCAAGAAAGCATTTCAGCTATATGAGAAATATATTGATTTAGACGTAGAACATATTTACTTACCATCTACAAGCAGTGCAAATGCAAAAATGCATTTAGATCAGCTTGTAGAATCATACAAAGTTATTTTGGAGAAGTTATGAAGAAAGTTGAACTATTAGCACCTGCAGGAAATATGGAAGCTTTAAAGGCAGCAGTCAATGCAGGGTGTGATGCAGTGTATCTCGGATTGAAATCTTTTTCTGCAAGAGCGTTTGCGGGAAACTTTTCTCATGAAGAATTTATAGAAGCCATTCATTATTGTCATACAAGAGATGTAAAAATCTATTGTACGATCAATACAATGCTTTATGAAACGGAAATAGAAAATGCAAAAAAAGAAGTTGACTTTCTGTATGAAAATGACTGTGATGCAATCTTGATCCAGGATCTTGGACTATTCCATTATGTTAGAACCTGTTATCCAGATATGCCTGTTCATTGTTCTACACAGATGCACATTCATAATCTCAAAGGCGTTGAATTCATGAAAAATCAAGGTGTTGAAAGAGTTGTTCTTGCTAGAGAAACACCAATTGAGATCATTCAGCAGGCATGTCAAATGGGAGTTGAAATTGAAGTATTTACGTATGGTGCAATCTGTATTTCTTACAGTGGTCAATGTATGATGAGTGCCAGTGTGAAAAACAGAAGTGCAAATCGAGGGATGTGTGCACAATGCTGCAGACTGAAATATACGCGTGTTGATGGTTCTCACTTCAAAGAAGGAGATTATATTCTTTCTCCAAAAGATCTGAATGTCATTGATCAGCTTCCTTCACTCCTTGATGCTGGTGTATCTTCATTGAAAATTGAAGGCAGAATGAAGAGAAGTGAATATGTCTATCTTGTGATTAAAACATTTAGAGAAGCAATTGATGCATACTATGCAAACAAAACATATCATGTATCCAGCGAACGCTTGAAGCAGCTGGAAGAAATGTTCTATCGTGGATTTTCTAATGGTCATTTATTCCATGATGATGTAACGCAGCGAATGAGTCAGTATCGTCCAAACCATCAAGGCATTGCTATTGGTAAAGTATTAGCATATCGCAATGGTCGAGTACAGGTAAAATTAAGTGATGATCTATATCAGAATGATGGTTTACGAATTATCAATGAACCACATGATACAGGCTTATCTGCAATCAAGATCTATAAAAATGACTTGCTAGTAAATCATGCAAAAGCAAATGATATCGTATGGATTACATGTCCAAGTGATCCTGCACCAAAAAAAGGACAAATTCTACGTAAAACAACAGATACACACTTGCTAGACTGGATCCATGCACAGATGGAAGAACATCCTCGTTTGATTCCATTGCGTATGAAATATCGCGCATTGACCGGTCAGCCTTTTGAAGTCACTGTAGAAGATGAAAATGGACATGCAGCAAAGGCGCAAAGTGATTCCATCATTGAAAAAGCAAAGAATGCTGCTGTTACACAAGACAAAATCGTGCGTTCTCTATCTAAAACAGGAGAATATCCATACGAAATTGTAGATATTCATGGCGAGGCAGAAGATATTTTCTTGCCTGTTTCTATCATGAATGAAACAAGAAGACGTGCGTTGCAGTTGCTTGATGAAGCAAGAAGTACCTATCGCATCAATGCTGGCAAACAGCCATATCATCTAGAATTATGTGAAAACACGGATGTATTGTCTAGAATCATCTATGAATCTTCTTCAGTTGATTTCAATAATAGCGATATCCATCACATGCATCATTTAGATGTCATTGATGAAGATAACAAAGAGAAAAATACATACAGTGATGTACTGATCAGCAGTGTATGTGATTTGAATAATACATTAGATCATTGTATTGCTTCACCAACAATGAATCTTGCCAACTCATATGCTTTAGCATATGTATTATCGCAAGGTGCAAGTGGCGTTGTATTCTCCTCTGAAATGGACAATGAACAAATCAAACAGGCTCTTGATACATTTACAAACCGTTATGGCTTTGTACCGAAAACATATCGTCTTGTATATGGCAAGCGTACTGTCATGTATATCAAAGACCGTTTTGTTAACGAAGATATAAATGCAATTAGAGATTTGAATGATCTTGTATATGAAGTTAAAAAAGAAAATAAAATCACTACGATCAATGAACCAACACTCTACGTTTCCAAAAATCCATATTGTTATGGATCTTACTTGATAGTTGAAGGAAAGAAGAGTATGGATATCCTGGAGGAAAGCTATGAAGAAATTTCTAGAAGAATTTAAAACATTTGCTTTAAAGGGTAATGTGATGGACATGGCTGTCGGTGTCATTATTGGCGCTGCATTTCAGGCAATTGTTTCTTCACTTGTTTCAGACATCATTTCACCATTGCTTGGATCATTTGCGGGAATGAATTTTGATACCTTATCTGTATCAATCAATGGTGCTACATTAGCATATGGAAAGTTTATTACTGCAGTGATCAACTTTCTCATCATGGCATTTGTACTATTCATGATTGTGAAAACAATCAATAAAATATCTTCAATGCTCCATGAAGAAAAAGTAGAAGAAAATGAAAAGAAAAAGAGTGATGAACTGATTGCTTTAGAAAAAATCGTTTCCTTGCTGGAAGAAAAAAAATAAAAAATGAAACTGTTTTGTTTAAGAAATACTTCTTGAATCAAACAGTTTTTTATTTGAAAAATATATCTGAAAATGCAATGGAATCTTGTGTATTTTTTAACAAATCAAACGTTCGTAAAAAGAAGTGGAAATGTTCGTTTTCCATTTATTTTATGCACCTTTTTTGGTATAATCGTCTGTGGTCTAAAAAGGAGTTATCAATGTTTTTAAAAAGAATTGAAATGCAGGGTTTTAAAAGCTTTGCGGATAGGACAATCATCTCATTTGATAATCCAATTACAGGTGTTGTTGGACCAAATGGCTGCGGTAAATCAAACATCACTGATGCAGTTCGTTGGGTCCTGGGTGAACAAAGTGCAAAAAGTATGCGTGGTGAGAAAATGAATGATGTGATCTTTGCCGGAAGTGCAGATCGCAGAAAACTCAACATGGCAGAAGTTACACTTGTTTTTGATAACAGCAATCATATTTTAAATAGTGAAAAAGAAGAAATAGAAGTGACAAGAAGATTGTTCAGAGATTCAGGAGATGCTGAATATCTGATTGATCGTAATCACGTACGTCTCAAGGATATCGTTGATTTATTTTTGGATACTGGACTTGGAAAAGATTCCTTGTCCATTATTTCTCAGGGTACAGTCGTTTCCTTTGCGGATGCAAAACCACAAGATCGTAGAGGCATCTTTGAAGAAGCAGCTGGTGTAGCAAAGTACAAAAAGAGAAAACTGGAAAGTTTATCGAAACTGGAACGCACAAAAGAAAATCTTGAAAGATCAGCGGATATTTTAAATGAGCTTGAAAAGCAGGTTTCTCCTCTGAAGCGTCAAGCGCGTAAAGCTGAGTTGTATCGTGAAAAGAAGGCACGTTTAGAAGAAATTGAAATATCTGTATTGGTAAATGAAATTGATGATGCAAATAAAGAAATTGAAGCTTTAGAAAAAGCTTTATTTGATGTAGAAACAAAGGCAACAATGTTTTCTACAGATATTCAAATATCAGAAACAAAATTACAAGATGCAAGAAAACAGATTTCTGCATTAGATAAAGAAGTACAAACATTACAGGATGAATTAATGCAGAACTTCAATGATGTATCTGCATTAGAGTCTCGTAAGACAGAACTTGATGAAAAAAGAAAATACATCGTCGAAACTGGAAGTAATGAACAAAAAGCAAAAGAATTAAAAGAGTTAGTCGATGCAGCAAAAATTGAATTTGAAGATCGTAAAACTAGACTGGATGCTTTAAATACTGAAATTCGTCTGTATTCAGAAAAACTGAATCAGGCTGCTACAAATATTGTTGATAAATCCAGCAATTATGATCAGGCATCCAATCGTTTGAGATCTTTAGAAAACAGAAAGAACGTTCTGGATTCATTATTACGTAATCCTTTCAATAACCAGCAGGGTATCAAATCCATTATGGATCATGCAAATGCATTGCATGGTATCTTAGGTGTCATTGGTCAGGTATTGAATGTGAAAGATGGCTATGAAGAAGCAATTTCTACATCTCTTGGCGGTGCAATGAATAACATTGTGACGCAGGATGAACAATCCGCAAGAGACGCCATCCGTTTCTTGACAAGAAATATGAGTGGTAGGGCTACGTTCTTGCCTTTAAATGTCTGCAAGCCTCGCTATGTGCGAAAAGAAGATCTGATTGTCTGTGAAAATACAGAAGGGTATTTAGGAACAGCTTCTTCCTTTGTTGAAAATGATCCTAAATTCAATCCTGTTGTAGAAAATCTTTTAAGCAATGTTCTGATCGTAGATTCCATGGAACATGGTAACCGCCTGTCAGCTTTAACGAATCGTTTATACAAAATCGTTACGCTGGATGGAGATGTGATCCATCGTGGTGGTTCTATGACGGGTGGCAAGACAAAGCACAACACAAATCTCGTCACAATGAAAAAAGAAAGTGATGAGATTGCTGAAAAGCTTGACGCTGAAAGAGCACGTGTAGCGCTTGCTAGAAAAGAATATGATCAGGCGAATCGTGAACGTGAAGAAGCCGCAAGATATCTTCAGGAAAAAAGATATTCTGCAGCTGCTTTGGAACCTGTAGTTGATGCAAAGCATGCAAAATATGAAAAGCTAAGCAATGATCTCTCTTTATTATCTCCTAATCAGGTAGATGATAGTGATGCTACGCAGGCACATGCTGATGATCTGGTTGTTAGATTGAATGAAGCCTATTCAAGAAGAGATGCAATCACAAATGAAATCAAAGTGAAACGTGAAAGAAGAATCTCTTTGAATACTGATATTGAGCGTAAAGAAGCACAACTTTCTCAAATGCGTAAAGATTTGAAAAATGCAGAAGATTCGATTGCCAATATCAAAATAGACCGTTCTAGATTTGAGTCCCGAATGGAAGCAAATTTACAGCGTCTTGCGAGTGAATATCAGCTGACATTTGAATTTGCAAAAACAAAAGTGAATGGTGAAATCATTGAAAATGCAAAAGAAGAAGTTACGAAGCTGAGAAGCGAAATTGAACATCTTGGCAACATCAATATGAATGCTCCAGAAGAATATTCTGAAGTGAATGAAAGATATGAAACGTTAAAGAAGAATATCGAAGAACTTACAATGAGCAGAGATAAGATCTTATCCGCAATTGATGAAATGGATACGATCATGAAGAAGCAATTCAAAGAAACATTTGATGCAATCAACAGTGCATTTGATGATATCTTCAGAAGCTTATATGGTGGGGGAAAGGCAAAATTATTTTTGCTGGATCCGTCTGATATCTTAAATACAGGCATTGACATTGATGCACAGCCTCCAGGAAAAGCAGTACAGAATAACATGTTATTCTCAGGTGGTGAAAAGAGTTTAATAGCCTTGTGTGTATTATTTGCAATATTAAAGGTTAAACCTGTACCACTTGTTATTCTAGATGAAGTTGAAGCTGCCTTAGATCCAGGCAACGTAGAACGTTTTGCTTCTTTCCTGCATAACTACACAGATCGTACACAATTCTTAGTTGTAACGCACCGTGTTGGTACAATGGAAAAAGCAGATGTTCTGTATGGTGTAACAATGCAGAAACAAGGTGTTTCTCAAATGCTCAAAGTTGAATTAAAGGAAGCTGTGAATCTCGCAGATACAGGAGAAAGTGCATGAGTTTTTTAAGCAAACTAAAAGAAGCTTTTTCTAAAAAAGAAGATAAAGCACAATATTTAGCTGGATTTCAGAAAACAAACGAAACATTCGGTGATGCTTTAAGCAAGATGGAATATGAATTCCATGGATGTGATGATGATTTTCTGGAACAGTTAACAATTATTTTACTGGAAAGTGATGTTGGTATTGAAACTGCAGATTTGATCTGTGACAAACTCAAAGAAAAATGCAAAGACTTTCCATCACTTACATTCCATTGGACAATGAACTTCTTAATGGAAATCATGAAGGAAATCTATGATGAATATGAAGATGTTCCTGTACAGTGGAATGAAAATGGAACAACAGTATTCTTTCTGGAAGGTGTTAATGGTTCTGGCAAAACGACAACTGCTGCAAAGCTTGCGTATATGTGGGTGAATCAAGGCAAAAAAGTTGCGTTTGTTGCGGCAGATACATTTAGAGCTGGTGCAATTGATCAGCTTGCTGAGTGGGGGGAAAGACTCAACTGTCCAGTCATCAAAGGCAGAGAAAATGGTGACCCTTCTGCAGCAATCGTAGATGGATGTCGTTTCGCGAAAGAAAAGGGTGCAGATATATTGATTTGTGATACTGCAGGCAGATTGCAGAACAAAGTCAATCTCATGAAAGAGCTTGAAAAAATGAATCGTGTCAGTGCACGTGAAATTGAAGGTGCACCGCATAATACATGGCTTGTATTAGATGCTACAACTGGACAGAATGGTTTATCCCAGGCTGAAGTATTTGCACAAAGTACAAAGCTGACAGGCATCATTCTGACAAAGATGGATGGTACTGCAAAGGGTGGGATTGTCCTAGCAATCAAACATAAATTACATGTACCTGTATTGTATCTAGGTCTTGGTGAACATCCAGATGATCTCAGACCATTTGATTTAGATTCATATCTATACAGTATCTCTGAAGGACTGAACCATAATGGATAAGTTCGAAATGAATGAATTATTAGATTTCTATGGTGGCTTATTAACAGAAAACCAGCAGAAGATTTCAAATGATTATTTCAGAGAAGATTATTCATATCAGGAAATTGCTGAAAATATGAATATTTCTAGAACAGCAGTCTATGATACGATCAAACGTGTAAAACAAGAACTGGAAAATTATGAGTCCATTCTTGGCTGCAGCAAAGCGTATAAAAACAGATGCAGTATTTATAAAAAAATCGAAGAAAGTACAACAGACGAAAATGTACTTTCTTATATCAAGGAATTAGAAAGTAATGAAAATGGAGGGTATTATGAGTAAAGTTATCGCGGTAAATTCTGGTTCTTCTTCTTTAAAGTTTCAGGTATTTGATATGCCTAGTGAAACTGTATTAACAAGTGGTCAGGCAGAAAGAATTGGCCAGGAAATGGGTGCATTTACAATTAAAGTAAATGGAGAAAAGAAAACACAGGAATTACCAATTGCAGATCATCAGGTAGCTGTTGATTTAATGTTAAAGGAATTGGTTGAAAACAATATTGTTGCTTCTTTAGATGAAATCAAGGGTGCTGGACATAGAATCGTTCAGGGTGGTTCTTATTTCTCTGGCAGCGTTGAAGTAAATGAAGATGTTGTCAATAAGGTTGAAGAATTAAGTGATCTTGCTCCATTACACAATCCAGCACACTTAGTATGCTATAGAGCTTTATGCAAGGCATTGCCAAATATCAAGCATGTATTTGTATTTGATACAGCTTTCCATCAGACAATGACAGAAGAATCCTACTTATTCCCAGTACCATATGAATGGTATGAAAATTATAAAGTAAGAAGCTATGGTGCACATGGTACATCTCACTGGTATGTTAACCGTAGAACTGCTGAAATCTTAAACAAGAACGTTGAAGAAATGAACATGATTACATGTCATTTAGGAAACGGTGCTTCTATTACAGCAATCCGTAACGGTAAAGTCATCAATACATCTATGGGTCTAACACCTCTTGGAGGAATTATGATGGGTACACGTTGTGGTGATATCGATCCAACAGTTGTATTCTACATGGAAGAAAAATTACATGCTACTCCAGAAGACATGGATAACTACCTCAATAAGAAGTCTGGTATGCTAGGTGTTTCTGGAATTTCCAGTGACTGCAGAGATATTGAAGCTGCATATAACAAGGGGGATGAAAGAGCAATTCGTACAATGAATCTTTACATCAACCGTATTGTCAATGTTGTTGGTGGCTACTTTGCACAGTTAGGTCATGTTGATGCAATTGCATTCACAGCTGGTATTGGTGAAAATGACTCTTTAGTTCGTGAAAAGGTATGTCAGGGTCTTGAAGAATGTATGGGACTTTCTGTTGACTATGAAGCTAACAGAAATTGTCATGGAGAAGAGCTTGTGATTTCCAAGGAAGATTCTAAAGTTGACGTTGTTGTATGTCCAACAAATGAAGAACTTGTTATCGCAAGAGATACAGTTCGTATTTTAGGCCTTTAATATGAACTTCTCTGTATTATTAGAAGAAATTAAACAGGCAGATACGATTACAATATTTCGTCACGTATCGCCAGATTGTGATGCGGTTGGCTCACAATTTGCATTGAAAAACTGGATTGAAGATAATTTTGAAGGAAAACATGTGTATGCCTGCGGGAAAGAAGTTACACATCAGGCAGAATGGCCTGACAATGATGAAGTCAACGATGATATTATTGCTTCTTCCATTGCTATCGTACTCGATACCGCAAATAAACAACGCGTAGATGATGAACGTTTCGCTCAAGCTTTAAAAGTAATTAAAGTGGATCATCATCCTGATCGTGAACCATTTGGTGATATTTGTCTCATCAATGATTCAGCAGCCGCAACATGTGAAATACTTACATTTTTCTTTGATACATATAAAGAATATGTTTTTTCTCAAAAAACAGCAGAATATTTATATCGCGGATTATTAACCGATTCTTTGAATTACACGACAAACAATACAACACAGGAAACATTAAAAGCAGGAGGAATTCTTGCTTCTACTGGCTTAGATTTATCTAAGATTTCTCATGATGTATTTGATAACAGTATTCGTGGATTCAAGTTTACAGGATATATTATTTCTCATACAGAAGTACTCGATAATGCATTTGCCTATGTCATTATTGATGAAGAAACATATACATCATATGGTCTAAATGCTTCTGATGCTCGTAGTTTTGTTGGTAAATTATCAAATGTCAGAGACTTTTCTGTCTATGCTGTATTTACAACAAAAAAAGATGCATCTGGCAAAACATTATATGATGGATCACTCAGATCTAAAAAGAATAGAATTAATGATATTGCTGAAAAGTTTGGTGGAGGAGGACATGCCTGCGCTGCTGGCGTGAAAAATCTGACACAGGAAAACATGACAAATATACTGAATTTATTAAGAAAAAGAATTTAAAAAAGTTTATTTGTCAAGTATTGTATAAACTCAATAGCATGATAGAATAGTTTAGCCATAAAGGAGGATATATTATGGAAGTTGTTAACAAGAAAGTACTCGCTGACAAAGTCGCAGAAGAAAATGGAATCACTAAGAAGCTTGCTTCTGAAGTAATCGATACATTATTTGCTACAATGACTGAAGCATTAAAGGATGGCAAGAAAGTAGATATCACAGGATTTGGAAAGTTTGAAGTTAAGCAGAGAGCTGCAAGAACTGGAATCAATCCTCAGACAAAAGAACAGATCCAGATTGCTGCTACAAACGTTCCTGGTTTCAAAGCTAGTAAATCTTTAAAAGATATCGTTCGTTAATAAACATATCAGAAGAGGGAAACCTCTTCTTTTTTTATGCATGAAAAAAGCTCATTTCACATGAATGAGCTTTTACATAGACTGATTCTGTTTTAATCGTTTTAATACATCTTCCAGAATTGGAGAAGGAACGAAGTCACGAATATCACCATCGTTCATTGCAATCTCCTTCACAGTAGAAGAAGAAAGGAATGTGTATTCTGGTCGAGCAATCAAGAAGAATGTTTCGATAGAAGGGTTGATCTTCATATTTGCGGTTGCAGTAGCCAATTCATATTCATAGTCAGAAACTGCTCGAATACCACGGATCATCGTTTTTGCACCAATGCCTTCAGCAATATTGACCGTTAATCCTTTTCCACTCATGACAGAGATCTTAGATGCATTTTTTAGTGTATTTATGCTCTTTTGAATCATTTCGATTCTTTCTTCAACTGTAAAAAGGTTTTGTTTTCTTGGATTCTGATTAATTAATACGACAACTTCATCAAAGATATTTGCTGCTCGTTCAATAATATCTAAATGTCCATTTGTTAATGGATCAAATGTTCCAGGATAAACTGCTTTCATAATTTCACCTCGCATGTCTACTGTAAAGTTAGAAAACTATTTTGTAAAGAATTTTTGAATGTAAGCGCTTAGAGTTGTGTACTTTGTAAAAGGCTTTCACAAAGTGTTAAAACTTTCACAAATTACTCAGAAATCTTATTGAATTTCAATTGTGAATAGTTTAACATGGTAGAGATAAAAGGAGATTTTACAAAAACTATGAGTAAAGATTTCAGTGATTTAATTGCTAAAGCTAAATCTGGTGAAAAGAAAATTTTATCAGTAGCAAATGCGCAAGATCATGCGGTACTCGAAGCTGTGGATGAAGCACACAAAGATGGTATCGTAGATGCAATTCTGGTCGGAGATGAAGCTAAGATCAAAGAAATTGCAAGTGAAATTGGAATGAATCTCGATGAATACAAAATCGTCAACGTTCCTGATGTTACGGAGGCTACACTTGTCGCTGTCAAATATGTACACGATGGTGAAGCAGATATGTACATGAAAGGAATTGTACCAACGGCTACATTCTTAAAGAGCGTTCTCAATAAGGAAGTTGGTTTAAGAACTGGCAAGACATTGTCTCATGTAGCTGTATTCAAGGTCCCTACAATTGATCGTTTATTATTCTTAACAGACGTTGCTTTCTTGCCTTATCCTGATGTTGAAGCTAAGAAGCAGATCATTAACTATACAGTAGACGTTGCTAGAGCTTGTGGTGTAGAAACACCAAAGGTTGCTCCACTTGCTGCAGTAGAAGTTGTCAATCCTAAGATGCAGAACACAGTCGATGCAGATGAACTTCGCAAGCTCAACGAAGCTGGTGAAATCAAGAACTGTATCGTTGATGGTCCATTATCATTCGATATTGCAATTGATATTGAAGCAGCAAAAGAAAAAGGTGCTGAAAATAGACCATGTGCTGGACGTGCTGATATCTTATTATTCCCTGATATTCATGCAGGAAATATTACATATAAGGCTATCGACCATTTAGTTCCAGGTGTTCAGATTGGATGTATCTTAACTGGTACAACTGCTCCAGTTATCTTGACATCTAGAAGTGATACAAAACAGGTTAAGATCAATTCTATTGCACTTGCTGCAGTATTAAGTGATCATATGAAGAAAGTGAACGGTTAATCTATGGGTAAAAAAATTCTAGCAATCAATCCAGGTTCTACTTCAACAAAGATTGCCATCTTTGACGATGAAACTTTGGTTAACGAAACTGGTTTAAATCATCCAGTATCTGAAATGAACAAGTTTCCTACAACATTCTCTCAGCTGGATTTCAGATATGAAGTTATTATGGACTATTTAAAATCCATCAACTTTGATATCAATTCATTAGATGCATGTGTAGGTAGAGGTGGTTATCTCCATCCAATTACAGCGGGTACATATACAGTCAATGATGCAATCAAGCATGACTTGGAAATTGCATTGAATGGTGACCACGCTGCAAACCTTGGCGGTTTACTTGCTCGCAAGATTGGTGAACAGGTTGGATGTCCAAGCTATATCGTTGACCCAACAGCCGTCGATGAATTACAGGATGTAGCTCGTTTATCTGGTATGCCAGAAATCAAGCGTGTATCTAAGATTCATGCATTAAATATGAGAGCTGTTGCTCGTGAATATGCTAAGAGCATTGGCAAGAAGATGGAAGATCTTAACCTTGTTGTTGCTCACATGGGTGGTGGATGTACAACTGGTGCATTGTCACATGGAAAAATGATTGACATGTTCAACGGTCTTGATGGTGATGGTGCTTTTGCACCAACACGTTCTGGTGCAGTTCCTGTTGGTGATCTGATCAGATTATGCTATTCAGGAAAATATGCAACCGTTGATGACATGATGAAGCGTGCTGTTGGTGATGCTGGTATTGCAGCATACCTTGGAACTGCTGATATGCGTGAAGTTAACAAGATGATTGAAAATGGTGATGAAAATGCAAAGCTTGTTAAAGAAGCATTTATTTATCAGCATGCAAAGGACATTGGTTCCTTATCTGTTGTTATGAAAGGTAAAGTTGATGCAATCTTATTAACAGGCGGCATTGCTTACGGTAAAGATATTACAGATGCAATTGCATCCTATACAGAATGGATTGCTCCTGTTGTAGTTATTCCTGGTGAAAGAGAAATGATTGCTCTTGCACAAGGAGCATTAAGAGTATTGAATGGCGAAGAAGAAGCCAAAGAATACGAAGCTTGGTAAATAACCATTTAAGGAGGATAAAGAAAAATGGCTAATAAAAAAGTAGTAATTGCTAGTGCATGTAGAACAGCTATCGGTAAGATGGGCGGTGTGCTAAGTACAGTTCCTGCAGTTGATCTTGGTGCAACTGTTATTAAGGAAGCTGTAAAAAGAGCTGGTTTAAAACCAGAAGATGTTGATCACGTTTACATGGGTAATGTTATCCAGGCTGGTCTTGGACAGAACCCAGCTAGACAGGCTTCTTTAAAGGCAGGTCTGCCTGTTACTACACCTGCTGTCAGCGTTAACGTTGTATGTGGTTCTGGTTTGAACTGCGTAAACATGGCTGCTGATATGATCATTGCTGGTGATGCAGATATCGTTGTTGCCGGTGGTATGGAAAATATGTCATTAGCACCATATGTATTACCACATGCTAGATTTGGTTACAGAATGAATACACCTAAGGATGGTCTTGTAGATGCAATGGTACATGATGCTCTTTGGGATGCATTCAACGACTACCACATGATGGTTACAGCAGAAAACGTAGCTAAACAGTGGAATTTAACAAGAGAAGAATTGGATGAATTCGCAGCTAACTCTCAGAACAAGGCTTGTGATGCTAGAGACAACGGACGTTTCAAGGATGAAATCGTTCCTGTAGAAGTAAACATGGGCAAGAAGAAGGGTATCGTTGTTGTTGATACTGATGAAGGTCCACGTGAAGGACAGACTCCTGAAGTATTAGCTAAGCTAAGATGCTGCTCTGGTGTTGAAGGTGGTGTTGTTACTGCTGGTAATGCTTCTGGTATCAATGATGGTGCTGCTGCTCTTGTTATCATGAGCGAAGAAAAGGCCAAGGAATTAGGTGTTAAGCCATTAGCTACATGGGTAGCTGGTGCATTAGGCGGTGTTGATCCATCTATCATGGGTGTTGGTCCTGTAGCTGCCACAAATAAGGTTATGGCTAAGACAGGTCTCAAGATTGAAGATTTCGACCTCTATGAAGCTAACGAAGCTTTCGCTGCTCAGTCTGTAGCTGTTGGTAAGGATTTGCATTTTGATCTTTCTAAATTAAATGTTAACGGTGGTGCAATTGCATTAGGTCACCCAGTTGGCGCTTCAGGTGCAAGAATCCTTGTTACATTACTATATGCTATGCAGCAAAGAGATGCTAAGAGAGGCTTAGCTACACTATGTATCGGCGGTGGCATGGGATGTGCTACTGTTGTAGAAAGAGACTAATTGAATGGGATTCGTTGATTATGAAGTAAACGGTCAGGTTGGTGTCATTACAATCAATCGACCAAAAGCATTAAATGCTTTGAATAGTGAAGTTTTAGATGATTTAAACGCTGTATTTGATGACGTTGATCAGAATGAAGTACGTTGCTTAGTATTAACTGGTGCTGGCGACAAGAGCTTTGTTGCTGGTGCTGATATCGGTGAAATGAGCACACTTACAAAGGAAGAAGGAGAAGCATTTGGCAAGAAGGGTAATGATCTTTTCAGAAAGATCGAAACATTCCCATTACCAGTTATCGCTGCAGTCAATGGATTTGCTCTTGGTGGAGGAAATGAAATTGCAATGAGTTGTGATTTCAGAATCTGCAGTGACAATGCAGTATTTGGACAGCCAGAAACTGGTTTAGGTATTACTCCTGGTTTTGGTGGAACACAAAGACTTGCTCGTCTTGTTTCCCCTGGATATGCAAAGCAGCTAATCTACACAGCTAGAAATATCAAGGCTGATGAAGCATTCCGTATTGGACTTGTAAATCAGGTTACAACACAGGAAGAGTTACTTCCTACATGTTTGAAACTTGCTAATGTCATTGCTGGCAATGCACCAATTGCAGTTAGAAACTGCAAGAAGGCTGTTAACGATGGCTTACAGGTAAATATGGATGAAGCAATCGTTGTTGAAGAAAAACTATTCGGTGATTGCTTTGAATCTTACGATCAAAAAGAAGGTATGGCTAACTTCTTACGTAAGAAGGATGATCCAGCTAAAGTAAAGCACGTTGCTTTTCAGAATAAATAAAGGAGATTTTAAAATGAAAGTAGCAATTATTGGCGCAGGCACAATGGGCCGCGGTATCGCTCAGACATTTGCACAATGTGCAGATGTTGAAAAGGTTTACCTCTGTGACATCAAGCAGGAATTTGCTGATGGTGGTAAAGCTAACATCAAGAAGGCTCTTGATAAAAGAGTTGCTAAAGGAAAAATGGATCAGGCTGCTGAAGATGCATTGCTTGACAAGATCGTTACAGGTCTAAATTCTCAGGCTGTTGATCCAGATCTTGTTGTTGAAGCTGCTCTTGAAGTAATGGACATCAAGAAGGCAACATTCAAAGATCTTCAGGAAAACATTGTTAAGAATGAAAACTGCATTTATGCAACAAACACTTCATCTCTTTCTGTAACAGAAATTGGTGCTGGTCTTAAGAAGCCTGTAATTGGTATGCATTTCTTCAACCCAGCTCCAGTTATGAAGCTGATTGAAGTTATCAAGGGTGCAAATACTCCTGATGAAGATGTAGCTGCAGTTAAAGATATCGCTGTTAAGCTTGGTAAGACTCCAGTCGAAGTTAACGAAGCTCCTGGATTTGTTGTTAACAGAATCTTAATTCCATTAATCAATGAAGGTATCTTCGTATATCAGGAAGGTATTTCCGATATCGAAGGCATCGATACAGCTATGAAGCTTGGTGCTAACCACCCAATGGGACCTCTAGAATTAGGTGACTATGTTGGTCTAGATATCGTTCTTGCTATTATGGATGTTATCTACAACGAAACAAAGGATCCTAAGTACAGAGCTTGCACAACTCTTAGAAAGATGGTTCGTGCTGGTCACTTAGGATGCAAGACAGGTAGAGGTTTCTACATCTATAACGCTGATCGTACAAAGACACCAATTGATAAGAAATAAGATTGTTTGTTACTAGCTATGGCTAGGCCATAGCTAGTTTCAATATAAGGAAATTTGGAGGATAAAATAATGGATTTCCAGCTTGATAAGAAGCATACTATGGCGCAATCCTTATTTAAGGATTTTGCCGAAAAAGAAGTAAAGCCTCTTGCAATTGACACAGATGAAACAGAAGAATTCCCACGTGTTACAGTAGACAAGATGGCAAAGAATGGTTTCCTTGGAATTGCTATTCCTGAACAGTATGGAGGCCAGGGTTGTGACCCATTAACATACGTTATGTGTGTTGAAGAACTCGCTAAGGTTTGCGGTACAACATCAGTTATCGTTTCCGCACATAGTTCGCTATGTTGTGATCCTATCTTACATTATGGTACAGAAGAACAGAAACAGAAGTATCTTGTTCCATTAGCTAAGGGTGAAAAACTTGGTGCATTTGGCTTGACAGAACCAGGTGCTGGTACAGATGCTCAGGGTGTTCAAACAAAGGCTGTATTAAGTGAAGATGGAAAAGAATGGATCTTAAATGGTTCTAAATGCTTTATCACTAATGGTAAAGAAGCTGATGTTTATATCATCATTGCTTATACAGACGTTGTAGAAACAAAGAGAGGAAAGCAGAAGAAATTCACAGCTTTCATCGTTGAAAAGGGTACTGAAGGTTTCACATTTGGTACAAAGGAACATAAGATGGGTATCAGAGGTTCTGCTACTTATGAACTTATTTTCCAGGACTGCCATATCCCAGCTGAAAACCAGTTAGGTCCTCGTGGCAAGGGTTTCCCTATTGCTATGGGTACACTTGATGGTGGACGTATTGGTATTGCAGCACAGGCTTTAGGTCTTGCTGAAGGTGCATTAGATAGAACTATTGCTTACGTTAAGGAAAGAAAACAGTTCGGTCGTTCCATTTCAGCTTTCCAGAACACACAGTTCCAGTTAGCTAACCTTGCTACTGAAGTTGAAGCTGCTAAGCTGCTCGTTTATAGAGCTGCTGAAGCTAAGAGAACTAAGGATCGTTTCTCTGTAGAAGCTGCACAGGCTAAGCTATTTGCTGCTGAAACAGCTATGGACGTAACAACAAAGTGCGTACAGTTACTTGGTGGTTATGGTTACATCAGAGAATATGAAGTTGAAAGAATGATGAGAGATGCTAAGATCACTGAAATCTATGAAGGTACTTCTGAAGTTCAGAGAATGGTTATCTCTGGAGATCTTCTCAAGTAATAGAAAGGGATATCAAACATGTTTAAAATCGTAGTTTGTGTAAAACAGGTTCCTGATACAGCTGGTGGAGTTAAGTTCAAGGCTGATGGAACACTGGATAGAGGTGCAATGCTCGCTATCATGAACCCTGATGACAAGGCTGGTCTAGAAGCAGCTCTTCGTATCAAGGAAAAGGATCCAGAAAATGTTAAGGTTACACTATTAACAATGGGTCTGCCAAAGGCTGAAGATGTATTGATCGAAGGTATCGCAATGGGTGCAGATGATGCATTACTTGTTACTGATCGTGTACTTGGTGGTGCTGATACTTGGGCAACATCTTCTACAATTGCTGGTGCATTAAAGAATATGGAATATGACCTTATTATTACAGGTCGTCAGGCTATCGATGGTGATACTGCTCAGGTAGGACCACAGATTGCTGAACACTTAGCTATTCCAACAATTTCTTATGCTAAGGAAATCAATTGTGATACAGAAAACAAGACAGTTGAAGTTAAGAGACTCTTCGATGATGGATATATGATGGTTAAAGCTCAGTTGCCAGCTTTAGTTACATGCTTAGCTGAATTGAATGAACCAAGATATATGACACCTGGTAGAATCTTCTATGCTTTAGATCATAAAGATGAACTAATCACTGTTTGGGGCAGAGCAAATCTTGATGTTGATGATTCTAACATCGGTTTGAAAGGTTCTCCTACAAAGATTGCTAAGGCAAGTGATAAGGTTGCTAAGGGCAAGGGAACAACAGTTACTCCTGAAAGCCCAGCAGATGCTGCTGATTACATTTTGAATGTACTTACAGATAAGCACGTTATCTAAGAAGAAGAGAGGATAAAACAATGATTGAAAAGAATCTTGAAGAATACAAGGGCATTGCAATTTATGCTCAGCAGGTAGACGGAAAGCTTTCTAACATTGCCTTAGAACTTCTTGGTAAGGCAAGAGAGCTTGCAAATGATTTAGATGACAAGACAGTTACAGCTGTATTAATTGGTGAAAACGTTGGTGGTTTAACTGATGAACTCGCTAAGTATGGTGCTGATCGTGTTGTTGTTATCGATGATCCTGAATTAAAAGACTATAGAACAGAACCATATACACAGGCATTAGCTGGCTATATTAACGAATTCAAGCCTGAAATCGTTCTTGTTGGCGCTACAGCTATTGGTCGTGACCTTGGTCCTAGAACAAGTGCTAGAGTTGAAACTGGTTTAACAGCTGACTGTACAGTACTTGAAATTGGTGATTTCCCACTCGTAGCTGCTCCTGGTACAGAACAGAAGCATAAGCAGTTATTAATGACACGTCCTGCATTTGGTGGAAACACAATCGCTACTATTGCATGTCCTGATCACCGTCCTCAGATGGCTACAGTTAGACCAGGCGTAATGCAGAAGATTGCTCCTATTGCTGATGCAAAGGCTGAAGTTATTAACTGGAAGCCAGCATTAGAAAAGAACAACTGCTACGTTGAAATCGAAAAAGTAGTTAAGGAAGTATCTAATGTAGCTGATATCGCTGAAGCTAAGATCCTTGTATCTGGTGGACGTGGTGTTGGTTCTGCTGAAAACTTCAAGCTATTAGATGATCTAGCAGAAGTATTACATGGTACAGTATCATGCTCACGTGCTGTTGTAGATAATGGATGGAAACCAAAGGAATTACAGGTTGGTCAGACAGGTAAGACTGTACGTCCACATGTATATTTCGCAATTGGTATTTCTGGTGCTATCCAGCATGTAGCTGGTATGGAAGAATCTGACATTATCATCGCTATCAACAAGGATGAAACAGCTCCTATCTTTGATGTAGCTGACTATGGTATCGTTGGTGATTTGAACAAGATTGTTCCATTACTCACAGATAAGATCAAAACTGCTTTAGCAAGCAAAAACGCTTAATTATTGTTACGTAAAGCTGTCTCCATATGAGATAGCTTTTTTTATTTTTTATGTAATAATAGAAGTGTAAAAAGAGGAATAAATTATGAGTGAATATGCAGAAATTATTAGAAAAACCTTTTCAATGGGAGATATGGAAAGAGATAAAAACAATCAAATTCCAGAAGATGTCGTTCGGTATTCAGATATAAGATATGCAAATCATGATGAAAAATGGAATCTTTTAGATGTGTATCGTCCAAAGAATATTAAAGGAAAACTTCCTGTCATTATGAGTGTTCATGGTGGCGGATGGGTATATGGTGATAAAAATGTATATCAATGGTACTGCATGAATCTAGCACAGCGTGGATTTGCGGTAGTCAACTATTCTTATCGCTTAGCTCCAGAATACCAATATCCTGCATCTTTTGAAGATACATCTACTGTAGCACAATGGATTATTGATCATTGTGATGAATATGGATTTGATACAGATTATATCTATGCTGTTGGAGACAGTGCAGGTGGACATATGCTTTCTTTATTTGCATGTGCATTAACAAATCCTGATTTTCATGTGCCTTATACATTGCCAGAAGGGTTTTCTTTCAAGGCAATTGCATTAAACTGTGGTGTCTATGAAATGAAGAAAGAAACGCTTGGAGATACAGAAAAGCTAATGTACGATTATCTTCCTGAACATGGAACAGAAAATGAATATTTTAATATCAGCAGTGTAAACTTTATTACACCTGCTTTCCCACCAAGCTATATCATGACCTGTCCTGGAGACTTCTTGAAAGATGCACCTGATGTTTTAATACCAGTTTTAAAGAAGAATAGTGTTCCATTCATGTATCGTGTATTTGGTAATCAATCCAATCCATTGGCACATGTATTTCACTGCAATATTAACTTGCCTGAAGCAAAAATTTGCAATGATGAAGAATGTAATTTCTTCAAAGAATTTTTAAAATAGAAAAAGAGAGAATTTATTTATTATGAATCAGATGAAATTTCCAGTCATTACAATTGCTAGAGAATATGGAGCTGGCGGAAGAAGTGTTGCTTCTTTATTAGCTGAAAAATTAAATGTTCCCTGGTATGATAAGGATTTTATCATTACAACTGCAGAGAATTCTGGATTATCAATTGAACAGATTTCAAAAGACTCTGAAGAAATAGGGGATCGAGAAAAATTTATTGATACGCTCATAGGTGGCGGAAGCATGCATGATAAAGTCTTCTATGCACAAAGAGAAGTCATCATTGATCTTGCACATAAACCTTGCATTATTATTGGTCGTGCTGCAGAAGCAATCTTAAAAGAAGCTGGTCTACCATCCATTGATATATTCTTATATAGTGATATGAAGAGAAAAATTCAGCATGCCAAAGAATTAAAAGAATATGGCACAATGGATGTTGAAAAATACGTGCTTCTAAAAGATAAAAAAAGAGCAAATTTCTATAAACAATATACTGGAAAAGAATTCACAGATAAACATAATTATGATATCTGCTTAAATACATCTATTGGATTTGAACAATGTGCTACAATTCTTGAAACACTTGTACATCAACTTGTAGATCAGAAATATTTTGATTAATCAATAAACAGGTAAACTATGTCTAAAATAGAGAAAGAATTGAATTGTAACTTTGATGAACTGCTTCAGCATATTGAAAATGGTATTTTAAATGGAAGTCTATCTGCTACGTTAGAAGATAGCAGTGACTTTATTCAAGAAAATGGAAGATGTAGCGTTCGCGTATTTGAAAGATACAGTGCATTTGGAAATAATCGTGTAAGTTTAAATGTTACGTTGTTTCATCAGTCAACAATCCAATTCAGCTTTCAGCAATTACATCCGGTGGAAGCCAGGCTGTATTCTTTAAAATCAATACATTAGGAGAAGATGCGTTTTTAGATTGTCTCATCAGTGTATTAAATCAGAAGTAGTTTTTACTTCTGATTTTTGATTATAATCTGTACAATACTGATGATAAATAGTCTGCATGAAGAAATTAGTACTTATATTAAGGTAAATAGTATAGTCGATATAGCTAACTGTTAATTGTCCGTTGACAACTTAGAAGGTGAACAGAATTCAGAAAAATTCTGTCTTTTTTTTCAACTTTTTAAAAATCATGACAACTCAAAAGGTAAACAGATTGAATTTGACACAATACATCGAAAAATATATTGACAACTTAGAAGGTAAATAAACACTTTTATATCATAATCCATAAAGACAGAAAAACAAAAATCGGTCATTGACGCTTTGCAATATAGTAGCGGTCATTTATCTGTACTGCAACGGCTTCGGTCTTTTCTGTACCATGAATTTCATAAATATCTTTGTAAATCCATTGTTCCCGATGTTGTCCGGCGTTTTTCCCAGACCAGTCAATTTTTCTTAGTTCCTCCTTTGACAAAGGAATTTTTGTTTCTGCATTAAATATGACATTTTCTGCAAGAATACCAATGTAACTTCCCAATTCATTATTTGATACAGTATCAGAAGTTACTTGATAAACCGTCCCATCACAAAGAAGCTGCGTTGCATTTTGAGGATTGATTTCAAACTTTCCACTCATAGATTGCTCTATATCCTTAAAGTCAAAAACTGTATCTGTGCCTTTGATATTTTCATCTATAACAGCTTTGTGATACTCTCCATTTATATCTACAATCAGATAGTCGTCAGCGTTAGGAGCTGCATACACATTTAAGAATGGAATAATATAGGCGTCATTAGGGGTTTTATCCACTAAATCCGCTAAATCTGCCAACGTCTGAAAGGTAGCAGTTTTGAGATTTTCTTGAAGTAATATTTTTCCTGATTCGTCTACAGCCGCAAGTTGTCGGATATACCCAATCCATTCCCCGAGTCCACTATTAGAGACAGTATCCGCTAAAATCGTGTAGTCATTTCCCTTATAGGAAAATTGCGTCACATTTTCCTTATTCAGATAGCATTGCTCTCTGGAATAGTCCCTGATTATGTCCTGTAAAGAACAGACTGCAAGAGATAAACATATAGTAACAGCAAACAGCAATATCATCATTTTTTTACTCATTTTCTTTTACTCCTTCCCATCTCTGAAACCACACTAAGCTTATGATAAACAGCACTACTGTAAAAACCAGCATGAGTATAAAACCTTGTTGAAATTCTGGTAAGTTAGAATGAAACTGCCCTCATTAACATATCTTAAAACACAATAATCCATAAATCGTACACCTCAGCCCCACGGCAGGAATTTCCAGATAAAATCTCTAAGTCCTGTAACTAGCAATGCAGATAATAAACTTCCTACAATACCTACATAAGTGTTCATACCCTTTCCTTATTTTTTAGTTAAAGTATAAAAAGCAAAATTAAAGATTTTATGAAGATTTCAAAATATTATATTTTAATCTAGCTGTAGCGTGTAACTTGCAATAAATGCAAAATAAAGCTACGGCATTTTTTGATTTATCCTACAATCAGGCAGCACAGGAAAAAGAAAAAATAGTGACTGGATATCATGAAGCATTTTATTCTGACATAGATGCAGAAATTCAGGAACAGGCAAAGAGGGCGGATGAAGAAGAGTATCTCAATAAGAACAATGCTCCAAACAATACCGATTATTTAGAAGCATACATAAATTATGTGCTCAAAATCATAAAGCTGCTTCCAGATTACAGTACGTATAATGAAGCAACGATAAGACACAATATTGATCTCGTTCTTAAAAAAGCTCAAAACAAAGACATTGAACTGAATCAGGATTATCTTCTGACAGCGACCTGTGAGGAACTCAAAAAGAAACATACTGATAAAAAGCCTAGACGCAAAAAAGATTCAGTTCCAGCAGTTCCACAGATACAGAATCACATGGTTTAGAAAAACAAAAGAGTCATCACAAATACGTCAGAGACATATTAATCCGAACGTCTGTGATGATTTTAATTTTATACATTTTGGTTTGTTTGCCTTGTAAGTTGTAAAATAACATTAATTGTTGTTTTCCATCTTGAAAAGAAAACAAGTTGCTGCAAAATTCACTTATTTGAGGTGAATTTTTTTTCGAATTTCCAACTCGAACAGAAAACATTTTGCATTTCTTATTTTAGCCCTCTCGTAAATTTTCCATTTCGAAACGAAAACAAAGCAAAATATTTTGGATAGGGGTTCCCAATTCGAAGAGAAAACATACTTGAAAAGGCATGTATGTCTTTCATTTTCATATCATTAAGAAGAAATTTTTCAATCACTGGCTGTATAATATTTCTATGCGATATACACATCATCAGATAATACTTGCACTGTCTCTCCTGCCCTGAATTGGTCGGAGAACACTGAGCAGATTTCTTATTCCATACAGGAAGATTTTGACAAATGGATACATTCAGACTGAAAGTTTATCGCACTATTTTATAAAATATGATCCGTTAACTTTTTAATCCTGGAAGAAAGCTGACGGATTTTTTGTGGTTTTTGACGTGCAATGGTGGTGTACCATGTTAAATAACATCATGTGTACTACTTCGTTATTTAACAGGGTAGAAGTCAATTGCGCATTGAATATAAGAATTGACTGGCAGGAAGTTTCGATCCGCTGATTATTCATATATACTTTCTTCAGAAAGATAAATCGGGATATGCCTTTTGCATAAAAAAGTGTTATTTTAGTTCCGCAACCGTTCGCAACCAAAGAAATATCATGATAATTGGTGGTAGCAACCATGAAATTTCGCTATCATGAAGTCACGAAATGAGGTGATTAAGTGAAATATGATTTTTTAGGAGTTATTGTTTTTGGCATTGTACTGCTAATCGGGGTGGCGGTGATAGCGGCATTTATCACTGTGGGAATTTTCCTCATAAGAGCATTGAATAGATATGTCAAATCGGGCAATGTCAGAAAAGAAAAGTCCATCATCAAGAAATCTCTCGGTGAGGTTTTGAAGCAGCATCGTGAAGAGTGTAAGATGACGCAGGAGTTTGTTGCAGAATCTATCGGCGTAAGCAGGCAGGCTGTCTCTAAATGGGAGACCGGAGCAGCTGACCCAAGCACTTCCAATCTGCTTACACTTGCAAAATTGTTCAACACTACGGCAGAAGAACTATTACGTGAAGTACAATAAGCGTGGAAAACGGATGTAAGACAATTGATTCATTATAAAGGGCTACTAGATATGAAGAATAAAAAGACAAGAAGATTTAAGATAAGATATATCGTTTTTGGATTATTAGGTGTTATGGCTTTAGCGGCACTTGTATTTATGCGTTTTGGAGGTTTTGGCACAGGAGAAAAAGTGAATCCAGAAGAGTTTTTAGCTTATGCTGAACCCGTGGAAAATATAACTGTGCCTGAAAGTGCAAAAATAATTGCATTGGGAGAAGCTACTCACGGAAATGCAGAATTTCAGCAGTTGAAGCTGGAAGTGTTCCAGCAGATGGTAAAAAATAATGGTGTTAGGGCGTTTGCCCTTGAAGGTGACTACGGTGGCTGCGAGCAGGTAAACCGATATATACACGGCGGTGAGGGGACAGCACAGGAAGCAGCTGCAGCGATTGGATTTTCCATTTATAGAACGGAAGAGATGGCAGAACTTATCTCCTATATGCGCCAGTACAATGAAAGTGCATTGGAAGGCGAAGACCTTCGCTTTTACGGTTTTGATATGCAGAGGATTTCTTACAGCATGAGGTTTTTGGAAGAAGTCTGCAAAGAACTGGAAGTGGACACAACAAACTTGCAGAAACTTGTGGAAGGTGAAAACTGGAGCAGTGAATGCGATTTATCTACTCGAATTGAAACACTTACACAAGTGAAGGAAGAATTGGAAAGCAAGAACGGTCCGGAAAATGCAATTCACTTTGTAGATAGTTTAATGCAGCATTCCGAGCTTCAAACTCTGACAAATGATGATGGTGCTACATTAAGAGATCAATTTATGGCAGAAAATGTACAGTGGATTTTACAGCAGGAGCAGCGAAACGGGCATGAAAAAATCTTTGTGACAGGTCACAACAGCCATGTCGCAAAATGGGGCAGTTTTGACTCAATGGGTAAACTTCTTTCCAAGGACGCAGTAAACGGTTACTATGTCATTGGTACCGATTTTTATAAAACCCATTGCAATATGCCGACCCGTTCGCCTAAAAAGCGTACAATTCAGGTGTTTTATTCCCATGATCCTTTAGCAAAGGCGGCAAAACTGGCGGGATTTGATATTTGTTGGTTGGATTTTACTAAAGTCCCGGAAAATTCTGAACTAGGTAGGCAGGCTTCTGAATACACCTATATGGGAACACTTGGAGAAAGCTACTCAATCATTATGCGACTTCTTCCTCCAAGTTATCGAATGTTTCAACCTCCTGCGGTGCTTTATGATAGTATGATATTTGTAACGGATGCAAACCCTACAAAAATATTAGAAGAATAACGTATGCAAAATGTAATCCGTTAACTTTCTTATCCATGAAGAAAGCTGACGGATTTTTTTTGACTTCTTGACGAGCAAATAGGGTGTGTGCCCTGGCTACTCAAAAGATGAAGACCTGAATTTACTGATAAGCATGTGAAATGGAAAAATTGGATACGCAAGATGCAGCACAGCTGATCAGAACCCTGTCAGTTGTTTTTCTGAATCTAGTACCAGCGGATGCAGAAAGCTTATCTATAACCACAGAATTTTTTTATTTGTTCAGATAATATATGTTTGTTTTCGGTTCAACTTGGAAATTTTCGGTTCGAATTGGAAAATGTCAGTTAAGTAAAGGATAGAATGCAACTCATCACTTCGAAATATTGCACTTAAGTAAATGATAGTGTGCTAAGTTAAGGATAGGTTTGCAAATTAACAAACATGTCCTTTGACAATTCATTAGGTAACACATAATCCCAAAAAACATTAACATTTCGCAAGAATATTTTCTTTTTTTGACATCTCAGAAGGTAACAAAACACTTTTGCCATAAAAAATGAAAAATCTTTTTGACAATTTAAAGGGTAACAGATAAACATTATGCATCCCTACATATGTAAAGTATTACAATTCAAGGAGACTTCTTTTGTCTCCTTTTTCTTTTGCTGTTCTCGGACAGTAGTATAATAATTAGTGTTATGAGATACACACATCCTCAGATAATACTTACACTGTCTTTGTTGCCCGGAGTGGCACGAAGCTTTGTCAGATTGCTTCCAAAACATGAACATTCTGTAAAAGAATCAATACTTGTAGAGCAGTCAAAGCTCTTTTGAAGGAAAGGAATATTCGTATGACACAAAACAAAGAAATACATGCACACTGGATTCATAAGAAGATTGAGGATCCAACAGCCGTTTCAGGTTTCTTCTATGCAAGAGAATGTACCTGCTCGAATTGTGGCAAAGAAGTAAACATGGAAAAGCCACACTGCCCGTTCTGTGGTGCAGTGATGGATGAGGAGAACAAAGATGACAAATAAAGAATGGTTAAAAACACTGTCAGATGAAGAACTTTCAAACTGGCTGACAGACCTTTCAAACGGCAAATTTTATCCAGAAGACCTATGTATGGATTTTTGCCCGAATGCCAGAAAGAATGGAACATGTACAAACTGTGACGCTAATGGAGACATTAAATGTGAACTGCCTGTACAGGACATTATTGTTCAATGGCTGAATGCTGAAAGAAAATAACTTTTTCGAACAAATTAAAAGCACCCGTAGGATGCTTTTTTGATTTGCTGTGTATGTGTTATAGCAATATACCGAACAGTATCAGACCGACTATCAATATAAGTACATTTGCGAATCTTGGATACTTTGAATGATGTATTCTGATATATTCTTCAGTTCGTGGATTTATCAGCACACCAACGATTCCAATTTCAAGTGCAGGAATAACATCACCTGAAAAGATTCCTCCAAGCATACCGAGGATGAAGACAACAGACAATGCTGTGTACGTATAATAATAAACATTGCTTATTATTTTCTGCGTATGTTTGCTATTCATTATATGTACCTCATTTGTTTTCTGTATATTCAACCCATTCGCCATCCTTGTCGGCGATGAATTCCAGTTCTCCAATGTTGTACCAAGTGTAGCCACCAGTATAGACATTTGGGTATGATATACTGTAGACCTTGTAGGTTTCACCTTTTCTTGCAGTACCGACAATATCACTGTCTGTACTGTTATAATCACGAATGTTGATCTCGTCTGCTTCAACTGTCACAGTGCCAAAGCAGTCATTAACTTCCAAGCTTTCCAGTAATTCTGCAAGAGCAGGATCATCTTCTGAAGCTCCTTCTGGATTTGTATAATTAACAAACATGTTGCCATGTTCAGGATTGTCAAACAATTCGTCCGTTAATGAAAGCTTTGTGTCATTCTCGTAAATTCCGCCAGACAATGTATAGTTTCCGATAGATTTGTCATTGATGAACCTTTCATAATATGGATCCCCACCAATTCCTGCAGGACATCTCATAAGTAATGTGATTTCAATCTGTTTGTCTCCATTTCTCACACCGAGATAATCAGTTGTCATTTCCAACTCGGCAGTTTCAACACCTGTAGCAATGATCTCCCATCCTTCGGGGACAGTGTATCTCATTGCTCCAAACAGGCTTTTTTCCTTCTGACCTTCATCAGCAGGCTGTAGTGTGGCTGCTGGAAGTGAAACTGCTGATGGTGTTGGTGTTGCGGGAACTGGTGTATTAAGAGTACTTGATGCTTTTTCAGAAGATACAGGCTTACTGTTACATCCTGCAAGTAAAGCAATCAAAGACATCAGTATGATATGTTTTCTTGGCATGAGAAATACCTTCCTTGTAGTTATATTATATCAAAAATTACGGGGAGACATCGGGTTCATCAACAGGCTTCAATTATTTTTCAACCAAAGATTGCGACCAAACACTTCATTCAATTCCTGATGAATTACAAAATCAACCTGAAACTTCACTTGCAAAAAAGCTGGCACGGTGGCGACTCCCAATAAGGGAAACGTACCGTTCCAACGTAAGCGTCAAATAAATACCGTCTACAAAAATATCTCCAGTCTAGGATAATCATATCCAGAAGGGAGATATTTTATATCTGTACTTGTTGGCATTGCGTTAACACTTCCAATTTCTTCTGCCGCAATCTGTGCTGCACTTGGCTTAACAGGTTTAGCTGGTGGAGCTGCGGTTGCTGGATGCTGTGCACAAATGATTGGCTTTGCATGCATGAGCTACAAAGAAAATGGTATTGGTGGTCTAGTATCACAGGGTATTGGTACAAGTATGCTTCAGATGCCAAATATCATTAAGAATCCTAAAACATGGATTCCACCAATTCTTGCTTCCGCAATTACAGGACCTATCGCAACTTGTATTTTCCATTTAGAAATGAATGGACCAGCAGTCAGCTCTGGTATGGGTACGTGTGGTCTTGTTGGGCAGATTGGTGTATATACAGGATGGCTTGCAAGTGGAAAAGCAATTACTGCGTTTGACTGGATTGGATTAGCAATGATCTGCTTTATCTTGCCTGCAGTATTGAGTGTTATCTTCTGTAATATTCTACGCAAGAAACAATGGATCAAAGAAAACGATCTCAAATTAAACTAATTAAAAAAGGAACAATTCATTTTTGAAGTGAATGTTCCTTTTTTAGTGTTAGCGTCAGGTTAATTTGTAAGCGTCAAATAAATACCGTCTAGATAAGGAAAAACAGGATATGTACTATAAA
>OLPU01000122.1_pt1 | contig 70714 bp, 70 predicted proteins | sample 1673111 | NCBI WGS metagenome assembly OLPU01 (sample SAMEA3136755, study PRJEB25190) | human gut metagenome | reverse complement strand
TTTCAACTGTAAAAAAAAATTAATTTGAAAAAAGCCTATAAAATTTTACAGACTCATGAAAATCAAATAATAAATTTCAAGGATTGTGGATCGAACAGCAGTCGTACCCGTTCAGTTACAATTGGCGTTAGAAGAGATTTAATTGATAAAGTACATCCTTTAGATTTATTTCCAGATAAAGAAGAACCCAAAACTCTTATTGAAGTCATTGGTAATTTATTTAGTCTGAATGAAATGGGAGAAATTGATCCTTCTGACATATATCATCATTTTAAGCCCTATAGAGAAGATATGAGAGCATGGATTCATGATATTTCCGAAGGTGAATCTGCATTTGATAATGAAGACATTAATAAAAGACCCCATAAAATTGTTGATGGAGAAATTGTTGTTCATAATAACAAACATGGTGATAAATATACAAGACAATGTTGGGATAAAGTTGGTCCTTGTGTGCATACTTATATGGCTAATCTAGCGAGTCAAAATACAGTCCATCCAGTTGATGATAGAGCATTTTCAATACGTGAATTATTATTAATGAATATTCCTAATAATTTTAAATGGTCTGAAATAAGTGAAGAAGAATTAAATAATTTACCATTAGAAGAAAAACAACAATTTTTAAAGGAAAATGAAGCAAATATAAGAGAATGTATTGGGGAAGCTGTTCCAACTATAATAATGCAAAAAATTGCAAAGAATATTAAAGAAGTATTGATAACTGGAAAAAAATCTCAAAAAAAAGGACAAACACGTTTAATCTAATGGACTAAATTTTCATTCAAAATATTAATTTTATTTCCAGTTCATTTAATTATTCTTCCAATAGGAAACTGTATTTCCACATATCTTTCTAAATAAAATAAATAGCTTCCTTTAGCAGTATCCGGAATTTTATTCTGCAGTTCTGATGCAGATGAAGTTAATTTATATTTAGTATAATCACTGTTTGCAACATACCCTATTTTTTTATCTTCAACATATACTGCAATTGCATCCTTATCAAATTCATTATCAGGTTCCTTGACAAGTTTCAAAGGTAAACCTGGATTAAATTGCACATCATTTTTATAATAGTTTATTCCAGTTATTGTAAATAGTTCTGATTTATCATATTTTTTTAATGTTTCAATGTTTCTTTTGAATTTTCTTTCATAGCCAATATAGAAATTTATTGAGTCCCATAATCGTAGATATTGATTAATATCTTCTTCACTATTTTCTCCGGGAAGTGCTTTCATTGCTTTAATGCATTTTTGTTTTGCTTCTTCAAGTTTATTGGATCCGTCGGGAATATCTTTTGACTCTTCAAGTAATTTATGTGCCCATCTAAATAACATTCTTGCCTTGTTGTCATAAACCATATTTCTTTTGGATAATTCCAGTGATTTATTGTAGCAATTTTCTGATGTTGCATACATTTTCAAGCCTTCAAGAATAATAGCTTTCTTATTCCAGTTTTCAACATGTCTATCATCAAAATCTAATGCCTGATTGATTTTGTAAATTGCATCATCATAGTTTTCATCAAGATATAAATCCCATGCTTGTTTACCTAATCTGTCTGCCCTGCTTTCAACAGGAGGATTATATGTTTCATCTTCATCTTCTGAAGTAATGTAACTACCACTGGCACCACAGCCATGACATATGTCTCCTTCATCAACCCAACTTCCACAATTCGGACAAATCCCCATATTTAATCACATCCATAGATATTTCATCAAACTTTGGTTATCCCAAACAGTTTATAATATATTCATCATCATAATTATACATTGTTATTAAATAGGTTATATACACAAAATATAAAAATACCTATAAGAAACTTTAATAAGGGAATAAATAAGATAGTGAGTATGGTGATAAAATATGAGTTTACCTGCCGTGGATGAAAACTGGTACTGTGAAGACTGTGATTTAAATTTTGAATATTGTGATAAACCCGATTTTCTTTTCTGTCCGAACTGTGGCAAAGTTTTAAAAAATGATATGTATCAATATAAGTTAGATGGACTTATAGATTCTTTTCAAGATAAGGAATTTGTTAAGGACAATTTATTACCTTCTGGGGAAGATAGAACTTATGAAGTAAAATATTATGCAACTGTTGAAGAGGTCATTGAAAAACCCTCAACAAGAATCGGTGCATTCAATAAATTTCATATCTGGACTCGTAACCATGTCAAAAATTATCTTGGAAGAAAAGAAGCTAAAATTTGGATCTTAAGAGTTTATAAACTTGATGAACCTCAACTGCTTAAACGTTCAAATGGAATGTTATATGCAAATGTAGATAAACCTGTTAAACTTGAAGGTAAACCAGTTCTATCTGATGATGAGTTTGATAAGTTAAAAGAAGAAATTTTGAATACAAGATAATATGTGTATTGATTTATTAACCAATCCTGCAGTAATTGGTGGACTTGTGGGTGCTATTGCTTCAGCAGTATTTGCATTAGTTACTTCATGGTATAAATTTAACAAAAGAAAAAAAGGAGCACTATCACTCATACAATCTGAAATTTTTTATACAATTGAAGTACTTAAGAATTTCAAAGACAAATATCTAAAAGAAGAAATAATTCTTGAAGATGAAAACAAAATGAATAATGAACTATTCAATTTTTATAATAAAATGGCAAATTTTCCAATATTAACCAATAGAAATTGGTTGAATTTAATTAGTTTTATTCCAGATATTTTTAGCGAAATTGAAATAAATAAAATCAATAAATTTTATATTAAATGTGATGAAGTTTCTGATGCTGCAGATGCACTTTCTAAAACTAGTAATGTTACATCCTGGGAAGTTCAGGGTGAAGAACCCACCTATGTGCCTGTACCTCAAGAGGATATTAATAGTCATAGAAACATGTTTAGAAAAGATTTAAATGAGTTAATAAAGCTGGGTGAAGAAGTTAAAGAAATTTTTGAATAGATTATTCTAAATTTTTAACTACCTGTTCACATTTATCTGTATGTCTGTACAATCTACCTTTTCTAACTTCAGAATTAATGTATTCAACTAGCGCATGTGCTTTTAATTCAGCCAGAACTTTTGAAATGTGATTTGTTCTTATCCCTGAGTTTTTAGCTATTTGGGAAGGTATCAATACTTCTCCATCTAAAGACTTCATTGTTTTTGTCCTGTATTTTGAAATTTGCACATAACTAATTTCTTTCAACATTTCATCTGACAATTCCATATTATCACTTATGAACTTCTTACAAAATAAATTGTATCCTCATCATAACTACTTAACGCATCATATGCTGCCTGTGTCATGAAGTGGAATTTACCGAAGACCCCGTAATCAACACCCATATATACTGGCCCAGTTGATTTGGCCAAATACATCTGTATGCTTCCTGAATGTTTTAATGGTATCACTGAATATGGATCAAGTGATTCTGTATCCCAAGAAGTTCCGTTATACTCCTTAATGACCATAACAGAACTGGTAACAATAGCTACACGATATCCTGCACTGACACCGGTAGGTAAAGTGGTTGTTGTTAATATCTGGTCAACCGGCAGTTTCCATCCTGCTTCCTCATCACTACCCTGACCAGTGGCTCCGGTTGCACCGGTATCTCCTTGTTGTCCAGTTGATCCAGTCTCGCCTTTAACACCTTTATCACCTGTGTCACCTTTTTCACCTTTGATTGAACCTGCATTTGCCCAGCCTGTACCATCCTATTAGTAATAGCTACTATCCACAATGTAGGCATCACCGACTTAGCCTGTTGGATGAACATTAATAAACTCCTCATAGGTAGTGTAGTGTCCCTTTATTACTGTTCCAATTCCAATGTCTCCAGTATCTCCTTTAGGTCCGGTATCACCAACTACATGACCAATCTTTATCCATCCCTTTTCAGCCATGATTATTCACCATCTCATTCTTCAACAGTAATGTTGTTGAAAATCATTTGTCCGCCATAATCATATATTGTCGGGAAAGGAAATGCTGTTTCAAATGTTATTGTTGTTCATTCATATGAATAAACGGTTGTATTTCCATTTTTGATGGATGCCTTAACATTACCGTTCTGATAATACAGGCCGAAAGTGTACTCATACATTATTCAATGTCAGTTGCCCTGAAGTAACATTCAAATCCCTTATGGCATGATTACTTGTGGAATATATTAAACCTTTTTTACCTGGATAAGCTCCCAGTTCCAAAATATTTCAGGGGTCTGAATTTTTGTCAGTGCTTAATATGGTTAATTTGTTTTGTTTTTATTATTTGTAATGGTAATTTTTGGTGTTTTGTAAAAATGCATCTGTATAATTTTTAGTTTATTAAAAAAGGGTCTTAATATCTATAAATTTAAGTATAATGTGTTACATATATTTATTTGGAGATAAAAATGAAACACAGATTAAATTTAGATATTAAAGACCCAAATTATACTTTGTTGAAAGAAATATTTAAAATTATGAATTCTAGAAAAACCTTTGAAATTTTAACATCATTTGGTTTTAAAAACTTAAATAAATAAATATTTGTTTTTAAAATCATATTTATAAGTATGTTCTTTGATTTAGATATCCTGTTCATCTTAAATGAACTTAAATCTAAAAAATAGCTTCGTAAATACTTTAATATTTCTGAAGTTTTAAGTGCCACTCAAGTTTATAAAATTTTTTCACTTCAAAATCCTTAAAATCCTATTAAATCTTAAATTGCATCTTAATTTCAATAAATAATGTTTAAAAGAAGAGGAAAAAAGACATTTATTGTAGATGCAACTCCTGTAGATTTGGATTTTAATAAAAAGACAAAAGAACATCTTTAATCATTGAATTTAAAATGGAGTTATTCATCCTCTAAATGTTTTTATATTGGATTTAAGCAACAGTTGTCCTTGATTTTGATAGTATGAATCCTGTTTGTATTTTAATCCACTCGGGAGTTCCAAATGATGCAAAACTTTTTGATGAAATTATGGAAACACTTCAAAAAAGATGAATAATCCAAAAAGGAGATGCCATGCTTTGATAAGGGATATTGCAGTTATAAAAACTACCAATTAGGAATTGGTAAATATAAATCCGTTCCTTTTATTTTTCCAAAAAATAATTTCAACAAAACAAAGCTTAACGATTAATTATCTTACTCATTACAAGTATTTAACCAAACAAAAAGAATTATGAAAGAAAAACACTTCTACAACAACTTAAAACATGAATTATTCAAAAAATCAGGCCAAAAAATTCAAACCAATATGGGGAAAAATAGAAGACTTTTTCAAATTACTCAAACAAGGACTCAACATGAATCCAATACACAAATATACACCAAAATCAGTCAAAAAAACAGTATATTTAAATGTATTTTTAGGATCATTAATCATATCACGAGGATTCTACTCAAAAACAGCCATACAATAATTATCCGAAAACTAAAAAATTCAAACCCTCTAAATAAGTCTTCTATCTGGATTACATGATTATTGACCATATTTATGCCTCATTTTATCATTTTTTTACAGGCCTAATTGTTCTGCCATGCATAATCTACAAAATGCATTTGGATTTTCCAATTTTCCTTCTTTTGCAGGACAGTAGTATGATTCTTCTTTTTTTAGGACTTTTTGTGATCCTGGAAATTCAGCCCCTTCTGGGTGTACAGGTTCTTCAAGAATATAATTTGCATATAATATTGAAAGAAATACAATTATGCAGAATTCTGCTGATGATTTGTGAGGGTCAAGTGTTTCATTTAAATTGAATATATATTTTTTAAGATCATTATTATCATGTTTCCAACATATGTGCTAAAATCGGTGTCGAGTGCTTTCATTCTGAAAATAAGGGTTTCTACTTGCATTTTATTTCCAAGTTTTGTCCACTTTTCGAAACCCATTCAGATGTATTGTCCGATGCTGTGATTAGATTCATCAAGTCAAAGACTGAAATCCTACTTGAATATTTTTTCAATAATTTTAGGAGTTCATTTTTTGTTATTTGCTCTTTTGTAAGATTTAACAAATCTTTGTAAAATGTTTCATAGTTCATGTTATCACAACATTTTTATAAAATTTCCTTTCAATTTATTTATGATTAAATTATATGGAAAGTAAAATATGGTATGTTGGTGAAAAGATGGGAGATACATAGGTTAACTTTGTATTAATAGTTTAAAGTATGAAAATTTTGCATTGTATACTGGTAATAGCTTTATAAAAATATTTTTAAGTTTTCTTAACTATTCTGAACCAATCATTTTCATGTTTTTTCATATTGCCGCACTTTGGAAAATTTATTAAATTATAAAATTTATAAATATTATTAGTACTATTTAATTACAAAAGAATAGGGAGGAATTATTTTGTCTGAAGGAAATGAATTGGATTCAACTTGCGGTATTTCTGATGAAGAGCTAACTGAAAGATTTAAAGAATCTATCAGGATTGATCAAGAGATTTGTAAAGTTAAAGGGCTTCCTATTGCGGGTTATGATGATGAAAATAAATGTGCATATCTAGAATATCCTGATGGAAGGAGAGTTTATGTCGAAGAAGAATAGGCTTCCTGAAATCATCATTTTTGCAGGTCCAAACGGCAGCGGGAAACTACTATAACTCGTATGGTCAGAACTATTGGTGTTTACATTAATGCCGACGATATTAAAAGGTCAAGTTTATGCAGTGATTTGGAAGCTGCTGTGAAGGCTGAAGAGCTTAGGGAAGAAATGATTGAAAAGGGTGAAGATTTCACATTTGAAACAGTGCTCTCTACTGATAGGAATCTTAAATTGCTTAAAAAAGCTAAAGAAAAGGGATATTTTTTAAGATGCATATATGTTTTAACATCAGATTATAAAATTAATATTGCTCGGGTAAGTATGAGGGAATCTATGGGTGGTCATGGCGTTCCCGAAGAAAAAATCAAATCAAGATATTATAAGGCATTGGATTTGATTTCTGAATTAGTTGAAATTTGTGATATTGTCCATATCTATGACAATACTAATGTTCCATTTAGAATTTTCAAAAAAAGAAAGGACATATATTTCCATTGGGAAAACAAATACTGGAGTTATTCCGATATTGAAAAACTCACTGGAATTAGTGAATATAGTAATTAAAAGCAGTAAATATTTTGTATAGTATATAGGACAACCGCTTTTATATAATCTTATTTTATTAATTAAATTTTTTTAAGACTTTTTAACTTTTTTTTACTATCAGTTTTGCGTTTTTTCACAGGGTCACAGTTTCAAAGGTTTTAGTTTTGATAAAATCATTTTAATTTATATATATTCTTTATTGGTTATGAGTTAGTTAATAAAATATTTTGTTAAGTATTTATATATGTTTTAACAAATATTTTTTTAATTAATGTATTCTAAAGGAGGCATATAATATGGATGATAAAACACAATTGATACTTAATTTCATAAATGAAAGTAGCTCTAATATGCCATATGTATTAAAAGATAAATTAATTAGGGATGGTAAAAAATTAAAGTATAGATTTGAATTTGAAGAAATCAAGAATAGTATTGATGAGTTTATAGAAGGAAATGAGTTAAATAGATTTATTGTGTTGCCTGGAATTAGGGGTGTTGGAAAGACAACGCTGCTTTATCAAGCATATTATTATTTATTAAATGAAAAACACATATTGCCCGATCAAATAATTTATTTGTCCTGTGATGATTTAAACAATATAGTTGATTGCAATATAAGAGAAATAGTTGATATTTACCTTAATAATCAGTTCAATACTCAATTAAGATTATTGGATAAAGAAATTTTTCTATTAATTGATGAATCACAATATGATAAAAACTGGTCAATGTCTGGTAAAATAATTTATGATCGTTCAGAAAAAATTTTCATGGTATTTACAGGTTCATCAGCTCTAAATTTAGAATATAATGCAGATGCTGCAAGAAGAATGTTTAAAAGAGTCGTAACACCTCTAAATTATAATGAACATCTGAAATTGAAATATGATTACTCAAATATTAATCTTGGAAATTCTTTGGTTAGCTTGATTTTAAATGGTGAAGAGCAAAATGCCATAAAATATGAAAATGAAATGAACAGGGACTTAATTAATAATATTGAGTATAATTTTAATGATTGGGATGAATATTTGAAATATGGAGGATTTCCAATTTTGGCTCGTAAAATCAATTTTAGAAGACTTTCTACTAATATTGTGGACATAATTGAAAAAGTGGTAAATACTGATATGGTTGCTATTAAAAATTTCACTTTTGAAAATCAGACAAATTCAAATAGGATACTAAGATATCTGGCACTACAAAATGCAGGGAATCTTTCACAAAACAATTTGGCAAAATATTTAAAGACTTCTCAAACGAATGTAAAAAATATTTTAGACATTTTAGAAAAAACACATTTAATATTTTCTATTGGAGCTTATGGAACATCATCGAAACGTATGAAAAAAACCAAAAAATATTATTTTGCAACAAGTAGCATTAGAAATGCATTATCCGAAAACTCTGGAAATGCAATTAATGATATAAAGCAATATGAGGGAATACTTCTAGAAAATCATGTTGCATCAATCTTATTTAATTTCACACAAAGAGGAAATGATTGTTTTACATTGTATTATGATGCAAACAAGAAGCGAAATGTTGATTTTATATTGCAGCGAGATTTTAAAAATCCGATACCTATTGAAGTGGGTCGTGGTAGAAAAGATAAAAAACAAATCACTCATGCAATCAACAGTTATGGTGCAGATTATGGAATTATCATCTCAGATACTACAACTAATATTGAAAAACACAATAATATTATCTATGTTCCTCCAAAAACATTTTCATTTTTATAATTGGCTATGCAGTAAAATACATAGGTTTCTGATGAAGCTTTTACTGAAAGATTTAAGCTTTCTATTAAAATAAATTAGGAAATATGTGATGTTAAAGGGTTTTTTAGTGTAAGTTATTTTTCTTTTAACATAAATTGAATTACTAAATAGATTCCTAAAGCTGCACTGAATACAAATCCTATTAATCCCAATATTGAAACATCGAATATTTTAGGTCCTTTGTCTGACATAATTGCTAATGAGGATCCTATGATTAGTGCGGATAATATAAGTGAAATTGATAGCTGGTTCATAATTTCACTAATTGATTCATGTTTAAGTTTCACACTTAAATTGCCTTCTTCAAGCTTTAAAAGCATGTTGTTAAGTGTTGTTGGCAAATCTTTAGCTAAGTGTTCTATTTGCAGCATATAATTGGAACTTACTCTTGCTAATCTTGCAGGACTGTATTTTTGAAGTATTATTTTTTTAGATAATTTTTTCAGTTCAGTTACTGCATTAAAGTCAGGGTCTAATTTCATTCCAGTATCTTCAATTAAAGTCATTCCACGTCCAATCATTACAAATTCTCTTGGCAACTGAATGTTGTGTTTAATCATTACTTTTAAGAGCTGCTGTATTCCTCCATGCATGTCTTTCAGGTCTGCACTGTAATATTTATTCATTATATCATTTACATCAGCTTTTAACTCAGGAGTATTTTGTCTTGAAGTTAATATGTCCATATATATTAGCTGGTTGATGATATTGTCTACATTTTTACTTAATAGCAATAATATTAGCTCTGCAAGTTCCTCTCTGAAATCATCATCTAAGATTCCCATCATTCCTTCGTCAATGTAGCATAATACATTGTTTTCCATTATCATCATATTTCCAGGATGTGGGTCGGCATGGAAAAATCCGTCAATCATTATCTGTTTAAAATAAGATTTCACTCCTCTTTTAGCAATTAATTTTTTATTATATTCCGGATAATCGTGAACCATTACTTCAGAAACTTCTTTTCCTTTTATTAATTCCATTGTAATGATCTTTTTACTGCAATACTCAGGATAAGCTTTCGGTATATGAATGTAATGCACTGCTCTGAAATTATGCGCCAAATTTTTCATATTGATTAGTTCTTCCTGATAATCAATTTCTTTGAATATTGAGCGTTCAAATTCTGTTAAAATAGCAGGAATATTATAAACTTTGGTCTGGTTTATGTATTTTCCGATTTTATCAGATAAAAATTTCATAATCTTTAAATCTGATTCAATAGTTTCACGAACATGAGGTTTTTGAACTTTAATAGCTACTTCTTTGCTGTTTTCAAGAAGTATTCCTTTATGAACCTGTCCGATTGAAGCTGAACCTAAAGGCTCTTCGTCAATTTCTTTGTAGATTTCATTTACCGGTTTTCCAAGTTCTTCTTCAATAACTTCTTTTATTTCATTAAATGGTGTGGTGGGAGTGTTATCTCTTAAAGATTCCAGTTCGTTTGCTATTTCCACTCCAATCAAATCAGGTCTGGTACTTAACATCTGACCTAATTTAATATAAGTTGGTCCTAATTCTTCTAACACGTCTTTTATTCTTTTTGGAATTGATTCGTCAGGTAATTCTTTATATTTGTCTCTTTTTGTATCTTTTAAAAAAGGAAAATTCTTAAAAAATGTATTTTCTTCGATAAGGTAACCGAAATCATTTTTTTTAAGAACATTATATATTTCTTCCACCCTTTTTATAGAATCATTTTTTGTGTTAGAAATTATTTTCATATTTGTGTAATTAGTTAAAACTTCTATTTATATTAATATCTTAAAATTTCTCTAAGATTCTTGCATATACCTGTTTCAGACTGTCATCTGATTTTTCATAAATCCTTTTTAAGATAAGTTCAGGGGTACTTTTTGCAAGGAAGTTCATTTTTGGAGTTCTGTCTACTATCAGATTATAGTTTTCATCTAATCCTTTTGCTTCAATACCGTCTACACGAATGTCTGTGTAATTCATCAGTTCCCGGGCCATGTGTGTTACGATTATTCCATATGAATTGGATTCTTTAATCATATCTATAAATGTTGAAATAATTTTAACTGCAGCTTCCAGTTCTGTTATTCCCTCAAGTTCGTCAAGCAACACTAATTTTTCACTGTCTGTTGTTACAATCGGAATAAATACATTTAAAAATGATTCAAAAGCTCCTGCATCTAATGACCTTTTCTTTGAAAAATGATATATTTCATCAAATAATTTGATTTTAGCTTCACTTGCACTTACTGGAAGTCCCATTTGAGCCATTATGGAAATTTGAGTTAGTGTTTCAAGAAGGGTTGTTTTACCTCCACTGTTTGCTCCGGTAAGCAGTGCTATGTTTTCATCATTTGTAAGCTTGTAATCAATTGTCTGTGTGTTTTCATCATCTTTTCTAAGGGCCAATTCCAGATGCAGTGCTTCTTTTAAATTTATTTCATCGCCAAATTCAGGAGCGTTTAAGTCATATTCATATGCAAAGCTTCCTAAACTGAATTCATAGTCAAATTTAATTACATCTTCAACTTCTTTGATTGCCTGTTCTTTTATGGAGTTTAATTCAACAGCAGCACTTTTTTTAATGTCAAAAATATCATTTTCCTTTTTGGATGACTGTTCCAGTTGAATTCTTTGGATTTCACTGTCGTCAATTTCAATAGGATATTTCCTGAGATACGGATCAAAATCAAATCCTGTTTTTTCCCTGATAATTTTCTTCCTTTCATTTATAATTTCATCAAATATTTTATTAATCTTTGGTGGAAGATTCTTGTTTAATAAGTTAAGAATTTCATCTCCTTCAAGATCCACATTTTGTATAGCATTTTCTAATTCTTCATCCATATCCTTTTTTAAGGAATTGACCAGTTCTTCAATGTCTACTTCTCTTTTGTCAATGACATTAAGTTCATCAATAATTGGTATAATTTCTCCTAAAATTGTTTCCCTGCCTCTGATTTTTTGTATTTCATAAACTCTGTTAAAAAGATCCTGGTTATGTGTAAAGAAGTTTATTATTTTTTCAGGAACTATTTCATAATCATTTTCTTCAATATTGATCATTACAAGGTTTGGCATTCCTTCAAAGTCAAGTATTCCCTGAGAATATACATAAAAAATAAGGTCATAATTCATCAATTCCTCCTGCAGTAACGGGGAATCACTGGCAGTAATTATTGGATAATACTGATTCAGACCTAAGTCAGTAAGGTATGAATTGTCTTCTTCTGTTTCTACTAGAATAACCTTGCTTGCATCATATTCTGCTTTTGGTTTTTCAACTTCCTTTAAATTTTTCATCAATCCTCTCAGCTTAATTATTGGAAGCTGTGAAACCTGCTTTTTTGCATCCATTACAAATTTGATCTGTTTTTGTATTCTTTCCATATCTTTTGAAGGGGAAAGCAGCAGAATCCTATTTTTTGAATAGGAAGTGTTTGAATATGCTAATATTTTGTTTATGATGTCTTCATAAATCTCCATTGCCCTTTCGCTTTTAATAAACTCATATGTAGGATTATTTAATAGCTGGTTCATTATTTCAATAGCTTTCCTTTGGCTGATTCCGTCAATATTTGCTATTTTTTCAACGTCTACATTTTCAACTATTTTTTGAAGATTTTCTTCTCCTCCAACACTGTTCAATATTTTTTCAGAGATTTTATCTCCAATACCTTTTATGTTTTGCAATGTTACTTTCTCTCCTTGCATTTTAACCAAACCCTTTTTTCTATACATTTTTATTTAAATATATATTCAAAATTCCCTAGAGCATTTGGGAAGTATTTTTTCTTATCTGTTAATAGCTGCATTATATTCCCTTATTTTATTTAAATAGTTTTCATTTCTCCATCGCCCATCAATAGCAAAATTAACAAGCCCTATTGATTTTAAATATTCAATATCCTTTAAAAGAGAAATATCTTCACTATTTGAAATTATAAGTTCTTCATTAGATAAGCTTTTATGAATAGGATATCTGCTGTTTTTCTTATCAATCAGGAAAATGTCACCTGTGCTGTTCTTTAAATTTTTAGATTCTTTTTTGGTAAATAATCTGTTTCTGCTTTTCATTAGCTCAACAGATCCCTGAACAATAATTTCCAATTTGGAATTGTCATTACATCTGTCTAAAATATTTTTTAAATCTTCTTTTTTCAGTTCCGGTGACAATGTAAGTATTTTGTAGTTTTCAAGACTGTTTATTGTTTGTGTATTTGTTATATTCATGGAATATGGTCCGTAACTGCCTGTAAAATCAGGATTCATTATTTCAATATGGTAATGCAGTTTGTTTAATATTCCCCTTACCTTTCCTAAAACTTTTATTAGGTTATCGTGAGCAATGTCAGGCCATTTCCAGATTAATTCATAGTCTCGGTTTCTGGAAATGTCAACGGCCTTTTGCAGATAGCTGACCATATAGTTTATATTGTATTCTTCCCTGCTTTGATTTATTAGTGATGGGTCTTCAGGGGGTATTTCCAAATAAACTCTTTTTACATTATCTATTTTATTCAGGTCATTTAGGTTATTTGTATAATAGGATAAACTGTATTCATCAGTTTTTAAAGTATTGCTTTCATTTTCAAGGTTTATTTTTACCTTTTCATTAGCATATAATGAATATACTTCTTTTTCTAGTTTTTTGAAAAGTTCCCTTCGGATTTTATTGATTTCACTTATTGGGATGAATAATGTTCCGTCGTAGTTAATATTAATTCCAACAATGTCAAATGGGTATTTGTCAACTTTCAACAGCTGTTTTTTTATTGTTTTTGTATCTACGCTTCTTTTAAGAGGTTTTTCAAATGGAACTTTTCCTTTAACTTCACATTCGATTTCTTTTTTATTTGCAAGAGTTAACCTGCCTTTTAAGTAAGGATATTTGTTTTTAATTGAAAATGTAAGTATTAATTTGGATTTGATAAAACTGCTGCCCTTATTTTCAATCTCTTTAACTTTTGAAGTTAATCTGTTTCTTTTTGTAAGATATGCTGTTGAATCGTTTAAATTGAAATGGTGTTTTTTATTCTGCTTTACTTTTTTAATGATTAAAACTCTGTCTTTTCTGTTAATGTCTTTAATTTCTTTATTTCTGCCTTTTTTATAATGATTGAATGTTGTTAAAAGAGGGTTTTGCGAAATTTCAAATCCGTAGTCATCTTTTGCTTTTATTAATAATAATCCGTCACCTTTTTGAGGAATAGTTTTTAAATCATCGTCTAATCTGATGACTATCTGGTTGTTTTCACTATTGCAGACTTTACCTAATTTTAAACCGATATGTCCTGAACGGATGCTTCTGGAAGATGCATAATTGAATTGTCCTTCGCTAAATCCTCTATTAAATGCAAGGCTTATTTCTTCACTTTCGCTGCTTTTATTGCTTTTCAATTTGTTTAAAGCTTTTCTGTAATTGCTCACTGCAATAGCCAAATATTCCTTGCTTCTCATTCTTCCTTCTATTTTGATGCAGCTGATGTTTAGCTCTGCAATTTCTTTTAAATGATTGTATAATGACAAATCTTTAGGTGAGAGATAATAATCTTCATTGTTTAAACAGGATAATCTGTATTTTTGACGGCAAGGCTGTGCACAACTTCCTCTGTTCCCGCTTCTGCCTCCCTTAAAACTGCTCATCAGACATTGTCCTGAATATGAATAGCACAGTGCTCCATGAACAAATATTTCAAGTTCCATATTTGTTTTTAAATTTTTAATTTCATCTTTTCTCATTTCACGGGGGAGAACTATTCTTTTAATTCCTTTGCTTTCAAGATAATCTAATTTCAGCTGGTTTTCTGCAGTCATCTGTGTTGAACCATGAACTTTCAGTTTTGGAAGGTGTTTGTTTATCAGTTCAACCAGACCTAAATCCTGAACTAAAACTGCATCTACTCCTATTGAATATAGGTCGGACAAATAATTCATTACATCCGGAAGTTCATCTTCTTTAATTAATGTATTTACAGTTACATAAACCTTAACATTGTGCAGGTGTGCGGTGTTAACTGCTTCGGCTATTTCATTTAAAGTAAAGTTTTCAGCAAACCTGCGGGCACCATATTCTTTTCCGGATAGATATACTGAACTGGCTCCGGCATTAATAGCTACTTTAAGATGATCCATAGAACCTACAGGTGCAAGCAATTCAGGAATTCTCATGTTTGTCCTCGTGTAATCTGCCTTCAATATAATTTCCCTTGTTGATATATGACTGTGAGAAATCCATTATCTGATATTTGTATTTGGAAAGCTCTTCATCATCTCTGTCTTTCAGGGAATCATTATAAATGGACAATATGTTTGTTGTGTATTTTTCATTTGAATATCTGCAGTCCAGGATTATGGAATCAATACCTAAGTGTTTAATTTCGTTCATTTCTTCAATTAAACATAAGCAGTCTTTGTTTATAATGTGACTTTGTTTATTGTAGTCAAATAATACTTTATACTTGAATTTTTTCCTTTTTTTATCTTCTAAAATAGCATAATCTGCATTGTTGTGTATTATGAAATCTTTACCGTCATTTAGGTTACTGAAATCATCCTTACTTACAATAACTTCCAAATTCCCGTTTACAATCATTTCCAAATCAATATCTGAGGTATTATTTTTAGAAACTAACTCCTTAATTTCATTACCTGAAAGTTCTGAAGACAAAATCAGACCATCAAATCCTGCTTCTTTAAGATTTTTAACTGTAAATGAATTCCAGACATTCAGATTATGATTTCCGTAAATTGGACAGTCAAAAATCTCACCCATTCCAGGGAAATCTCCCATAACTGAAATAATTATTCCTTTTGATTCAAGCTCTTTAACTATTTCATTGCATTTAACAGCTTCTTTTTCATTAATAAATGATGATAATACCCAAACAAGTTCTGCATCAGGAGTCATAAGACTTGCTTCTTCTAAAAGTTTTGGAATATTTTCATAATAATCTTCAGGGTTATTGTATAAACAGTTTCCATCAAAGTAAACTCTTTTAAGGTCAAATCCGGAAATTGATTTTAACTGGTCTAAATTATCAATAAATAAGGATATTTTAGGGTTTTTCTTTTTGCCGTTGTTATTGAAAGATTCATAATCTTCATAAAATTTATTCAGTTTTTTCCTTGTAGCTTTAACGGACTTTTTGGTTGGGGTGTAGTGATTTAACAGTAAATCCTGTGCCTGAGCAAGAACATCTCTTCTGATCTGGTTAAGCTCACTGATTGGAATAAATAAACTGTCCGGCATATTGTGGAATTTAATTTCATCTATATAAAATGGTGTTCCTCCGGTTTTTGATAACTGTTTTTCAATTTTTTCTTTTGTAACAGGTTTGTTTTTAGCTTTTTCAAATTTGCCTATGACTTTATGTCTGAAATTGATTAATTCATCATCTAAATAATATTCAACATTAACAAATCCTGTTAAGTCTTCATTCCAGCTTAGGGTTAATGAAAGTGGGATATGGTTTTTAATAACTTCTTTTTGGAATTTTTTAAGGTTTTCATGAATTGAATTGGAAAAACTGATAAATACTTCAGTACCTTCCTTAACCAAACGTGTTGTATTAATTACAATTTCATTTTCGTCCTGTTTAACAATGTCTTCTAAATAAATTCCTTTGATTTTGCCGTTGTATTTGAAAGCTATTCCGTCACCTTTTTCCAGTGTGATGTAATTGTCTTTATTTTTGATTTCAATTGTAACTTCAGTTCCATCTATTTTTACAATGTTTCCGATGTATAAACCTTCATGGCCTGAACTGCCTCTTCCCATTACTTCACCGGGTTTATCTCCCATTATGTAGCCGTTTGTAAATTTCCTGTTGAATACAAGATGTAAATTTTTGGCATAATCTCCGGTATTTCCGTCCAGTATATTGCGGTAGCTGTTTACAATGGTTCCTATGTAGTCTCCGGATTTCATACGGCCTTCTAATTTTAGAGAGGTTACTCCAGCATCTGAAATTGCGTCCAGATTATTGTATGTAGCCAGATCATGGGTTGATAAAAGATATCCATTTCCAATATTGTATCCTCTGTATTTCAAACGGTATTCCCGTCTGCATGGCTGTGCACAGGCACCTCTGTTTCCGCTGCGGCCGCTGTTGTATGAAGACATGTAACAGTTTCCGGAAACACTATAACATAATGCACCATGTCCGAATACTTCAATTTCCATATCAATATTGTCTTTTTTCAGCTGTTCATGTGTTTTGGCTATCTGTTTTACATTAATTTCACGTGGAAGAACAACCCGTTTAATATTGTTTTTAGCAGCCCATTTAATGGAGCTGTAATTACTTAATGCCATCTGTGTTGATCCATGGACTTCCAAATCAGGAATCAGAGTTTTTAAAAGCCAGCATATTCCAAAATCCTGAACAATAACTGCATCTATTCCTATTTGATATAACTTAAACAGGTAGTTCATTACATCAGCTATTTCAAAATTGTTTATTAATGTATTTACAGTAACATGGACTTTAACTCCATTTAAATGAGCATATTCGACAGCTTTTTCTATCTCTTCCATTGTGAAGTTTTTAGCAAATGCTCTTGCTCCATATTGTTGTCCAGCTATATAAACAGCATCAGCACCTGCATTAACTGCAATTACAAGCACATCATAAGATCCAGCTGGAGCTAATAATTCTGATAAAACCATTTTATTATTACACCCTAAGATTTAATCATTTAAAAATATGTTTTTTGTAATATAAATAAATTAAAAAATAGTTAAAGTTTAATATAGTTTAATTCAAATTAAAAATCATGTACATTGTTTTTGAGGGAATTGATGGTGCAGGTAAATCTACTCAGATTAACTTGTTAAAATATTGGCTGGAAGAAAACGGTTTTGATGTTGAAACAGTTGTGGAACCGACAGATTCAAAAGTTGGTAAGTTAATTAGAGAGATATTACAAAGACCGGATGCAACAACTGACAGAATTCAAAAAACATTGGGTTTGCTGTTTGCAGCAGACAGGATGCTTATTATGGATAAACTTAATGATGATTCTAAAGTTATTTTAAGTGACCGCTCTTTTATTTCTAGTTTAGCTTATCAGGAACCTGCAGACTGGATTAAACAGATTAATAAATATGCAAAAGAACCTGATCTGGTTTTACTTTTGGATGTAGATGTTAAAACTTCTGTAAATCGATGCTCTAAAAAAGACGAATTTGAAAATGAGGAATTTTTAAGTAAAGTCAAAGCTAATTATTTGGATTTAATTAGTAATTTCAATCATGAAATAATTGATGCAAGTACTGGGGTAAATAAGGTCTCAACAGATGTTAAAAAAGCTGTAGCCCCGTATATGGGTATTTGTCCTGATTGTATTAGGTGATATTATGAGTGAAGTCTTAAACAATGTAGTAAATGTAATAAGTGGTTTGGATGGTGTTTTGGAAGTAAGGCAACTTTCCAATGATGATATTTTAAAGATAATTGATATGGAAGCACAGCGTTCAAAGGATTTGGTTCCGGTATTTAATGAAGGAGTTCAGGAATGTTTCAAAAGGGATGTCTGTTTTGTAATTTTTAAAAAAGGATATTTCAGAGTTCCCCCAACTCCTACTGTTTTACTGACATTTGACGGAGAAATATTGGGTCATGATGTTTTTGCTCCTGAAGATAAGGAAAAATTCAGGGCTGATGAAGATATTATGTTTTTAAGTGATGATTTTGTAATTTTTAAAGATGTATTAAATAATTACAATTTGGAAAAAGGCAATGAATATTTTGTTTTACCTCCTGTTCCATTTCCGGAATTGGATCCTTTTAAATTAGATGGTGTTGTTTCATCAAGTCCGTCAACTAAATCTGACGAATATTTAAAAAATAAGTATAGTTATGGTGATGATTCTTCAATAGCTACAATTATTGTTTCATTTAATATTTAAATATTAAAATATTCATTTCTAGCTTCAACTAGTGCTTTAACATTAGCTAGTGGTGTTTTTGGAGCTAATCCACAACTTGGAGCTATAATATCAATATCTTCACTTAATACTTTTTTTACATCTTCTTTTACATCTTCAGGTGTTCCGCTCAATAATGTTTTGGATGTTGAAATGTTTCCTACAATAACACAATCATTCTCAATGCTCTCTTTAGCTTTTGGAATGTCAACAGCTTCTTCTATACTTATTCCGTCAAAGCCGACAGAGGACATGTCACTTATAATAGGTTGTGTTGACCCGCAGATATGCAATACTTTTTGCACATCAATAAAATCAGCCAAATCTTCAAGATTAGGTTTAATCATTGATTTAAATTGAAGAGGATCAATCAATTCCGGTGATGCTGTAGGTTCGTTTACACAAATAACATCTGCATTATGTTCCTGAATTGCTTCAATATAATCCATACTTGCATCAAGACAGTTTTCCATAGCTATTTCTATTTCATCAGGATCAGTTTTCATATATCTTACGACATTTTCAATTCCAAGCAAATGTCCTGTTAGTGTAAATGGTCCGGTAATTCCAACGATTATCGGCAAATCTTCATATTTTTCTTTTAAAATATCAATAGCTTCAAGAACTACTGGAATACGCCCATTTTCTAAAAAATCATCTGGTGCTTCAATATCATCTGCAGATTCAAAAGGAGTTCCAGTTACTTCCGGAGTTCGCTCATTGTTTCCGAGATTCACTTCAGCTCCCATAGATTGTGCTTCAACTGTAAGTCCAAAAGGTATTCTTGCACATTCAAGGCCTGCAAGTTCATGTAGGGAACTTCCTAAAATTGCCATTTGCTCAGGATTGGTATGTGCTTCCGGCCAGGAAGCATTAGTCTGTTCCATTGCTTCGATAATTCCTGCTTGTGTTACACTTATAACAGGTTTAACTTCCACATCTTCACCTGAAAGTGCATTTTCAAGATTTTCTTTTAGATTCATATTAATCACTATATATCTTTGTAAAATTCTTCATATTTAAAGGCATGTTCTTTGCAATTTCCAGCACACCTTAAACAGCCAAGTCCTGAACATAAGTCTGTTCTTAATTTAAATTCATCTTTCTCAAAAGACAGAGCATTTTCAGGACAGGAATCAACACATTCCATGCAGTAAATACACCTGTCAAATTTTGCAGATAATGTATTTTCAATATCAACTGTGTTTAAATCATTTTCTCCTAAATCTGCAATATCTCTCTGGTATAATTTAGTTATTTCAGGTTCTGTTTCAATATTTGGGATTTCCTGAATGCCGTATTTTTGCAGCCACTGATTATACATCCAAAAGGGCATCCCCTGTTCATAAATAGCCAGTTCAAGGGAATATATTTTTTCAAATATTTCAGAAGTAGCAAGCATTATATGATTGCTTTCAATTTTATCAGCCAATTTCTGCAGTTCATCTAATAATTCAGGGTTTAATGCAATATCTTTAGCCATAGCTAATGATGTATTTCCAATTTGATAAACCTGTTGGGGGCCTGGTGGAATTTGTCCTATGTTTAATGATTTTTTAGCATCAACATAAAATCCTGAAGCTCCGGCCATATATACACTTTCAATTTCATCTAAAAGGATATCTGCACTTTCAGCCAGTGTTAACTGTCCGGCTCTAAAAGCACCTAATGCCTTTCCAATATTTGAAATATCTTTTTCTTTGAGATAAACACCATCCTGCAGGTAAATTGTATTTCTAATTTTGCCGTCTTTTATGATTTTATCATCACTACCTAAACTAAATGCAGCTATTACTCCGGTTCCTGTAATTCCCTTTGCTTGTATGTCTGATTTTTTAATGACATTTCCATTAACAGGATCAATTAAATCTCCGTCTTCAACTATTAAATTGTCATTAAGAATTTTCATTCTCCAGAACATTTCCTCTTCATTAATATCGCAGATTACTCCTGGAGAAGCCAGCCGGCCTTTTTCAATATTCTGCCCTTCAATAGCAGGTCCTGCTGCAGCTGATGCAGTATAAATTTCTCCGTCAGCAATCAGTGCCATTTCAGCATTTGTTCCAAAGTCTATAATAAGTGAATATTCATCTTTTTCTAAAGCTTCGGATTTATAAAGCATAGCTAAGGCATCTGCTCCAATTTCATGTTTAATAGCTGGAGGAATGTAAATTTTGGCATTGGGATTAATATCTAAACCGATTGCTTGAGGATTTAATATTTTTCCCCGTCTGGATGGGGGAATTATATTTTTTTCTTTTAGAGCATTTTCTCCCCAAAAAGCCAAATCCCTTATTTCAATATTGTTAAATAAGGATAACTGTATTGGATTTCCGCAAACTGCCAGTCTTTCCACTTTATTTAAATCAATATCTAAATTAGCTATAACTCTGTTTATTGTAGTTATAAGAATGTTATGGGCAGTTTCACGACCTATATTTAATGCAAAGTGAAGATGATCTACTACATTGGCTCCAGGCAATGGATGTCTTAGAGTTATAGCTGTAGATATTGTTTTACCTGTGGTTAAATTGTAGCTTTGAGCCCTGATACCGCTAGTTCCAATATCTATAGCTATTGCATAATGTTCTGCCATGGTTATCTAGTTTGAATATTCCGGTACGAATTCCCCTACAATGTCGCTGTATTCTTTTCTTAAATCTTCCCATGTTTTATGGTTCTTCAAGATTGCATCAGCTAATTTTGGTGTGTGGTAAGCTTCTACTCCGTATACTGTCATAGGCATACTTTCAACATAGTCTTTTCTTACAGCTCCCCCACCACATCCTATTGCAGGTACTTCAAGACCTTCTTTTTCAAGTGCATCTACAACTTTTGGAAATGCAGTCATTGTAGTTGTCATAAGTGCAGTACCTGTCATAAATAATGGATGGTACTTTTTAACAGCTTCAACAACTTTCTCGGTAGGAACATCCCTTCCTAAATCGATAGCTTCATATCCTCCTGCTCTTAAAAACATCAAGATTAAGTTTTTACCGATATCATGCGGATCTCCTTCAGCAACAAAACAAACAACAGTTCCTTTTGTTTCACTTTTGTGTCCAAGAACTTTTTCACATTCTTTTACACTTTCCATCATTGCATCTCCGGCAAGCATTAAATCAGGTAAGAAATAAACTCCTTTTGTATAAAGTAAGCTCACTGCATCAATACCTTTCATAAGTCCTTTGTTTATGATGTCCAGTGGTGAAATCTCATTTTTAAGAGATTCCTTAACATCGCTTAATACTTTTGCTTTATCTTCATAGAGCACTCCTAAAGCTATTGATTTGAATGGTTCTTCTGTTGGCAATCCTTCTTTTACTTCAGGATAATCCTCAGGTTTTATAGCTGCACCTTCTACAACTATGTTGTATCTAATAGCTATCTTATTTTGATTTATTTTATCCTCTAAATCTTTATAAGTCATTTCAATCCCTTCTTTTTTATTATAATTCATAATTCTTAGGATCAAAGTCCTCTACTTTACGCCCGTATCGTTTGGATGATTGTTTGATGAATTTGCCGGAATCTTCAGGTAATTTCTCATAGATTTTCATAGCTCCATTGAGGCTGTCCTGTTCAAATCGGGTTAACTGCATTTTTTTGTCTTCAACAGCTTCTTTTATGATAGCACCAGCTTCAAGAGCTCCAGCTATACTTCTTTGATATGGATCATCACCATGTTCTGCAATAACACTACCAATTCTATGTGCGTTGTCATATGCAAGAATTAATGCTTGCGGGTCTCTGTATTTGTCTGCTAATGTGTACAGGTCTCTTAATATTTTATTGTTTTCGGTTTCAATAGCTGTATTCATTAATGCAGCTTCATATCCTGTTGCCTGTAACCAGACTTCAGGTGTTGTTCCACCCATTTCTTCTCTATGATAAACTGATTCATTACTCCAGCAGTCAGTTATTCCAGCTATTAAATTTCCCATTAAGTCAGAGTGTGCACAAACAGCATTTTTACCTTCTGTTGCAATAGGAACTCCACTTATTGATTTTACAATAGGGTTTTCATAACCGCAGTCTTTAAGAGGTCCTTTTGCACCACATTCCACAGCAACTAAACTGTTGCATGCTCCAATAGCTCTGGCTATAGCTGCCAATGTATGAGAACAGTCTTTATCCAATAAGCCTCCTGCTAAAAACATTGCAGTATTTGACTGGGAACAGTTAGTATCTCCTCCTGGAACTACCTTGTGTTTGCTGCAGATTTTTACAATTTCCGTCCACATGAATTCCATATCTATACTGCCTAAAACTCCAATTCCAAATAATATTGCTCTCGGGTCTCCTCGAGAGATTCCGTAATCTGAAACAGATTTTCCTCCGGTTGTTTCAATACAGATTATTGATGCTCCATTTTCACAGCATTGCTCGATACTTTCCATTACCTGCTGATATTGTGAAGAAGTTCTGTAATTTTCTCCTTTTGCTTCATCTCTAATATCTGCAGGTGTAGCTTTAAGTGCAGTTTTAATTCCATATTCGTCCTGGAATTTTTCAAGAACTTCAACCTGTGCCTGAGTACATTCTCCTGCCCAATCAGGATTTGCAGTTTGCTGTGCAATATGTTCCTGTTCTAAAATAAATGAGGGCAATCCGATATTCACAGCCCTTTGACAGGCACTTATTGCAATATTTCTACATTCTGATACCATGGTGTCTTTTGAATTTTCAGTTCCTTCTTTTGGAGCAACTTTGATTATCGGATTAACATAGCCTGCTCCGATTTCCAATCCATTTTTTGTTTTAACTGGGTGTTTTGAAAATCCGAAAGTCATTTCATCAGGATTTTCGTACTCCATTTTTGTATACCTTTTCATAGTATCACCTCAGATGGTTAATAATAATCATTAAAAGTATATAAATTAATTGTCTTGATTTTTTAATTTAATTTAAGTTATGGATTTTGTTTTTGAATTAAAATAATATGCTTATTTTAAAATGATGGTGTTTTAGTTATAGTATGTTTTTATTAAAAATAGTTAAAATTGGTAGTTTATTCTTCTTTTATTTGAAAAATAAAGCTTTTGCCAAATAGGTGATTTTATTTGACTCTTATAAAATAAAATTTTATTTATATTTTTTTAATTAAAATTTAATTAAAAGGTAAAATTTATTCTTTACCTTCTAATTGATTTAATCTGGCTTCAATAGCTTCGTATAAGAAAACTTTAGCTTTTTCAAGTTCTTCATAAGTTCCTATGAGTTTAGGTCCAAATTCACTATGTTCTAATTTTACATCGAACTTTTCAATAGCATGAGCAAGCATCTGTTCTCCTACACCATTGGGCAAGCCCATTTCAAATTCCTGTTTTTCATCCATTGTTTATTCCTCCATATATTCTCTTACCGGAGCAAAATGTTCAATTAAGAAATCTTTAATTCCATTTTTTAAATCCATTGGATGTAAGTCTCCATTTGAGAAATCATTAATTAACTGTTCATGAGTAAGTTCAATGTCTCCTCCGAATTTTTCAGGTCTTTTGATAAGTAAAGTTTCCTGGTTTGGATATACAAATGTTTCAGCTATTTCAATCATTGGATTTCCTTCAACTTCTCCTTGAGGGCAGTAGCTTTTTTTGATTTTCTTGGTAATTTCTTCAACTGAATCATCAACAGCAATGAAATTTCCTTTACTTGAAGACATTTTAGCATCTCCGTCAAGACCATGTAACAATGGTGTGTGAATACAAACGGGGACTTTTTCATCAATTTTCTCCAAGTTTTCACGTGCGAGCATTTGAATTTTCCTTTGTTCCATTCCACCAAGAGCGATGTCTACATCTAGAGCAACCATATCTACAGTTTGCATAATCGGATAAATTACACTAGCTACTTTAGGGTTATCGTCATGGCGACTTACCTGATCCATACTTCTTCTGGCTCTTTTTAAAGTAGTCATGGTAGCTAATTTATAAACTTTAGATGCATAATCTTCGGTTAATTGGAAACTTGAACCTAGTATGAATTCAGTAGTTTCATCTAAACCTAATGCTTTAAAACATTTCATATTATACTGTGCAGTTTCAGCAATTTCTTCAACACTTCCTTTTCCATTTAAAAAAGCATGGTAGTCTGCAAGAAGTATTTTGATTTTAAAACCTAACTTCTGAAGGGTTTTAAGTTTTTGCACTGTTACTGCATGACCTAAATGAATTTTACCTGAAGGTTCATATCCGGTATAAGCTATAGGCTGTTCTTTTTTAAGAACTTCTTTTAATTCTTCAGTATCTATAACTTCTAAGGTTCCTTTCTCAATTAATTGAATCTTTTCTTCAATGCTCATCTTAATCACTTAATTAAATAAATGTAATTGTTAATTTTAATAATTTTGACTTCATCACCAATATTGGAATCTTTAAATTCATCTATCATATCTAAATCAACAGCAGAGTAATCTGCAGGGTCTAGAATTTGAATGTTGTTTGGAGATTTGGAGATGATTGTTGTTGTTTCAATTTCATCAGACTTTTTAAGAAGTATTATGTCTTCACTTTCTTTTAAAGGTATTGTATGTCTTTTATGATTGCTTATATCTATTCCAACAACTCTGTTTTTATCAATATCTTTTACCTGCAGTATTTTATTGTCATATTTGATAAAATCATCTATTTCAAATTCGGGAATTCTGATTGAAATCCAAATTCTATAAAGGCCTTTTCCTGTAGATTTGTCTTCGCTGATAAGTCTTGGAGACTCTTTAGTAATTCCTCCAAATTCTTCTTTTAAGCTTTCAGCTACTTTTCTACCGGTTTTCAATGATCCGATATAATAATCATATCCTTCTTTTAATTTGGCTATTTGAGGACAGTAAGCTAATTTGTCGCTTTTGCTTTGCTTATCTAAAGTTCTTTTAACAACTTCATCAGCTTTATCATATTCTTCAGGTTTTATATCTCTGTTGTCTGCTCTAAACTGAACAACTGATTCATAATAACCTGCCTGAAGTTTACTGCATGTTGGACAAACTGTTTTCATTATTCTTACAGAAGTATCATGGGTTTCATCAAGCTGAACTCCGTAAACTTCTCCAATAACTTCCACATAACAATTAGCTATTGTTCCTTTTATTTGGTCAATTTCAAGATTGATAATTTCATTTTCAACAAGGTCGTTGATTTTAATGTTTCGCTCTAATGCACGGTAAATTATTTCATCTTCCGGTAAAAATGAATCTGTCCATTTTCCTTCTTCGATTCTACTGTTGCAATGGCTGCAGATTTCTACTTTAATATTTTCTGGAATTTCAATCATTTGAAAATCTTTTAAAAAGCAGTCAATGCAGATGTCTCCAACCATTTTTTTATCAGTGCTTCCGCATTCTACACAAAACATAAAAATCATTAAAAATAAGTTAAAATAGGATTATAATGGTTTTAATGGAGCTTTAGCACCACATGCAGCACATTTTAATATGAATATCCTATCTTCCCTGATAATTTTAGTATCTGGTCTGTTACATTCGTGGCAAATAACATATTTTTCCACATAATCTTCTAATCTTTCATTGATTAAGTAATGTGTAAATTTACCTTGTAAAATTGCTCTTGAACCTTCTAAATTACCTGCAGTACCTAATTCTCTTAATAAAAATTTTAATACATGTTGTGGGTCTCTGTTTAAGTCTTCAGCAACATCTTTAAAGTTTTTTATAAAAGTTCTGTTACCTTGTATATCTGAATAAGCTTTAGGAATTTTAAATCTTTTGTGTTCAAATACTTCAGGAGGTAATTGGTCTATTGCTCTATTTAATAAATTTTCGTATTCTTCCATATTATCACTCCGTAAAATTAGTATAAATATAATATATTAATTTTGATTTTAATCATTTATTAAGTTATCCTATTTGATTAAAAATATAAAATAAAAAAAGAAGGTTATGCTCTTTTGAGATAACCGTTTGTTGGTTCGTAGATTACTCCTTTGTGTTTTAGGTTTCTAACCATTTCATCTACTTTTTCTTCACTTATATCGTATTTATCACTCATGTTAGATATTAAAACATTCATTGGTGCTTGTCCGGCATATTCTTCTTCAAGTAATTCAATTTCAGAAATAATTCTTTGTAATTTATCTCTGTCTGATTTAGGTGTTCTTCCTTCTACTTTATCAATATCTATTTCCCCAGTTTCAGGATCAACACCAACTTCTTTAAGACAAGCTAATTGTAATCTCACAGCTTTTTCTGCATCTTCTTTATCTACTGTGTCTTTTAATCTTATTTTGGCACTAGCTTCGGCTAAACGGATTATAGCTTCTAATTGCCTTGCAGTAATTGGAACTGGAGATTCTTCATCACCAGAACTGTTCCTTGTACTTACATAAAACTCTTTTAAAACCATGTTTGCTTCATCGGTAAGTTTCGGATTTATATTTTTACGGGCATATGCAATATACTTTCTAAGTAATTCAGGTTCAATTTCATAATTTACAGTATTTTGCTGGTGTATTTGAAGAATGTGCTGTGCGAGTTCTGAATCTCCTTTTACACTTGGTTTATCTTCAACAACAAATATTAAATCGAAACGAGATAAGATTGGAGAAGGTAAATCAATTTGCTCTGCAAGTATTTTAAATCTGTCAAATCTTCCAAATTTAGGGTTAGCTGCTGCAAGAACTGAACATCTTGAATTTAAGGTAGCCATAATTCCTGCTTTAGCAATACTTACAGTTTGTTGTTCCAGTGCTTCGTGAAGTGCTGAACGGTCTTCGGACCTCATTTTATCCAGTTCGTCAACACATACATTACCCTGGTCCCCAAGTACTAATGCACCTGCTTCAAGAGACCATCCACCTAATTCGTCTCTAACTGCTGCTGCGGTTAATCCTGCTCCAGTTGTACCTTTACCACTTGTATATATACTTCTTGGAGCTAATTTTGAAACATATTTAAGCATTTGAGATTTACCAATACCCGGATCCCCAACGATTAAAATATGAATATCTCCTCTTAATCTGGTTTCATCTTCAAGCTCTTTTGCAGCACCACCAAATAATTGAAGAGCAATAGCTTCTTTTACATCCCTATAACCTCTGATTGATGGAGCAGTAGATTTGATGATTTTTTCATAAATATTAGGGTCTTTGGAAAGTTCGATGATTTTTTCTTCATCTTCTTCTGTAAGCTGCAATTCTTCAAACTCTTGTTCTAAAGGTTCAATATGATTCACATAAATGTAGTTTTTAAATTTACCGCTGCGCTCTTCTCTAAATGTTTTTAAAGTTCCGGTAATTCTTACTTTGTCTCCGGGATTTAACTGGTCTACTAAATCATCTTCTAAAACCATCAGCATTTGTTTAGGTTCAGTTCCTCCGGATAAATTCTCCAATGGTTCCTGCATTCTTGCTGTTTGGGTATCAACATATTTTGATTCCTCTTGCAGCAATCTAAATGATCTTCCACCACATTCGCTACATAAAGAAGGTTCTATAATCCTGCTGTCGGAACGTTGTTCTACTTCATGTAATCTCATACAGCCTCTACATTCAAAGACTCCAGTTTCAATTCTAGGTCTTATTTCATCTGTTTTTCTTACAATCCCATCTGCAGCGACAAATGTCCCAATGTACTTACTTAATAGTGTTTTTAAGGGAATTATATTAGAAAGATTTTCAAAACGAATATTGATATCAGCATCTTTCACTAATGGGTCAATATTTTTTATTGCACTTTTAGATGCTTCAATAACTTCTTCAGGTTTTTCAATTAATAAATCTGCCAAATCAGGGTCAAACATTTCTAAATCATTGTAATCTACAGTAAGTGACCTTTCATCAGGGTATTTTTCAAGGATTTCAAATACATCATCTTTGTATGTTGTAGAGAAAAATTCCTCGAATTTTGCAACAGATGTTCGTGATTTTGTACTAGCATTCATTAAAATATTATTAATTTTTCATACTTTAAAAAATATTGTATTGAGCATTTGATAAGTAAAATATTATATAGTAATAACAAGTAAAAATATTATTAAATTATTAGATAGTTTTTTTATTTAATAAAATGAGGATAATATGAGAAAATCTAGATTAAATTTATTTAAATCCACATCCATGCTTATTTCTGTTGTTGGAATCATAATGATTATTTCAACAATTGTTGTTGTGGCATATGTTGGATTTAGTATGGTTTCATCAGGAATTACTAATGAAATTTCTTCTGGTAATCAATATGATGAACTTGCTGAATTGAAATCTTCATATAGTGATTTGGAATCACAATTTGATAGTGTAAAATCTTTGTATTATAATAATGGTGATACATCTCAAGTTCAAAAATATAATGATGCAAGATTGGAATTAACAAAAGCGGATTCTGCTATTCAAAATGTTCAAAGTGCATTGGATTCTGGTAAATCATCAAATGAAGTTGATAGTAGAATAGATTTTGCTAAAGAAAAATTACAGAATGCTACAGTCGCATACAATAATCTTTAATCTTTACTTTTTTTATTTTTTTTAGGTTTAAAATCCAATCCTACAACATACATTTCTGAGCTTTTTTTACGGGAGGATGGTGGTTTTGTTGTTTTTACCTGTCTGTATTTCTTTTTAAGTCTGGTTAGCATGTCTTTATATTCCGGACCCTGAAATACTTTCATAACTAAGTTTCCTTTAGGTTCTAAAATATTATCAGCTATTCCAATAACTGTGTTTGTCAAATCAATGGATCTTAACTGGTCAATATTTTTAATTCCGCATAATGATGGTGATGCATCAGAAATTACGACCTTAGCTTTTCCACCAATTAAATTCATAACTTTTTCCTGAACTTCTGATGTTGTAAAATCTCCTCTAATTCCATGGAAGTTTTCTTCAGGAAATGGTTTTATTCTATTTAAATCCACTCCGATTACAAGACCTTCTTCTCCGACTTTTTCTAAAGCTACCTGAGACCATCCTCCGGGAGCTGCTCCAAGGTCTACAACAGTATCTCCTTCTTTAATAAGTTTGAATTTTTTATCTAATTGTTTGATTTTATATGATGCTCTTGAGCGATAATCTTCTTTTTTAGCTTTTTTGTAATATGGATCATGTTTTTTTTCCATTTGCCAGCGACTGCCCATTTTTTATTCTCCTTTAAATTTATCTAAATCCAGTGCACTACACACAGGATTTCCAATTTTAACAACTTCAACATCAACATCTTTATTATTAATTTCAAGTAACATTACAGTTCTATCTGCAAGTCTGGGAACAATAGGACTTCCCGGATTTAATAATAAAACGCCATCAATCTGTTCTATTTTAGGCTGGTGGGAATGTCCTGTAACTAAAATATCCGCATCTAATTGTTTTGCTAAATAAAGTAACTGTTGTGTGTCTGCCCGCGGGTATACTTCACCATGAGCAATTCCAATTTTTATACCTTCAGCTTCGATAACTTTTGCATTGGGTAATATTATTCCAGCAGCTCTATCCATATTTCCTTGAATAGCTATTGTTGGAGCTATTTTTTCTAATTCATCAATTACTTCCATGGAAGTTAAATCTCCTGCATGTAATATCAAATCAACATTTTGAAATGCAGATATTACATTTTTAGGAAGTTCTCTAGCTCTGTCTGGAATGTGTGTGTCTGATATTAATCCAATTAGCATAAAGTTCATCTCATGATTTAAAAATTTCTAATTTATTATTTTATCAGTTATCCTTTTTAATATTTGTTTTTAACATTTAATTGAATTTTTGTTAATTATTTTTTTAAATATAAGCTATTCTGTTCAATCTTTTTTTTAAAAACAAAAAGGGTTATAATATCTTAAATTATATACTATTATATATCAATTCTTTGAGGAGATATTAAAATGGGCGAAGTTAAACTTGAAGATATTTTAGAGATATTGAATAATTACGACAAAGATAATATAACCATAGCTACTCTTGGAAGTCACACTTCTTTGCATATTTTACAAGGTGCAAAAGAAGAAGGTTTCAGAACAGCTATTGTTTGTGAAAAAGGAAGGGAAGTACCTTACCAACGTTTTGATGTTGCAGATGAATATATAATTGTTGATAAATTTAAGGACATTGTTAATGAGGATGTTCAACAAAAGCTTAGAGATATGAATGCTATTGTTATACCTCATGGTTCATTTGTAGCATATGCAGGTCTTGAAAATGTTGAAGATAAATTTAATGTTCCTATGTTTGGTAATAGGGATATTTTAAGGTGGGAAGCTGAAAGAGACAAGGAAAGAGCACTTCTTGTTGAAGGTGAAGTAAGAATACCTTACAAATATGATAGTCCTTCAGAAATTGACCGTCCGGTTATGGTTAAATTCCCTGGTGCAAGGGGAGGGAGGGGTTATTTTGTAGCATCATCTCCTGAAGAATTCAATAAGAAAATAGGAGCTATGAAATCTCGTGGATGGTTAGAAGATGCAGATGTAGCTAATGCACATATTGAAGAATATGTTTCTGGCTGTAATTATTGTATACATTATTTCTACTCCGCATTGGAAGATAAGGTTGAATTATTAGGTATGGATACAAGATATGAATCCAGTATTGATGGTTTTGTAAGAATGCCTGCAAAAGATCAATTGGATATTGATTTAAGCCCTTCTTATGTAGTTACTGGTAATCATCCGGCAGTTATTAGGGAATCATTACTTCCTCAAGTATTTGATATGGCTGATAAATTGGTGGAAAGTGCTAAAAAACTTGTTGCTCCTGGATTGAATGGTCCGTTCTGTATGCAAACTTTAGTGAATGATAATTTAGAAGTAATCTGTTTTGAAATAAGTGCCAGAACTGATGGCGGAACCAATACTTTTATGGGAGGTTCACCTTACAGTTATCTGACTTATGGAAAACCTATGAGTATGGGTAGAAGAATAGCCCTTGAAATTAAAAATGCGATTAAAAAAGAAGAATTGGAAAAAATAATAACTTAAGATTATTTTTTTCCTTTTTTATTTTTACCTATTTTTGCTTGTTTTTCTTTTGCAGCAATTGCTCTTTGTCTGTTTCTGTAAGTGTATGCTCCAACAAAACCAACTAATGCTCCAACTATAAGCACTACAATAAGTGTAATCAACATAGTTACCTGTGGATCAACAGAACTGTCTGAAAGAGGTCCAAAAACACCATATGCTGCAAGTACAAATAATGGTGTTGCTGCTATTGCACCTAAAATAGCACCCCATTTCATATTTTTAGCTTTATAACCTACATAAAGCAGACCAATAGCTGCAAATGCATATAACCAGTCTAATTGATATTGTGCTGCAACAACACAGATAAATGAAGCAAATGCAGCACCCATTATAAATGATTTCCAATCAATAAAATTTTTAAAATCCATATATTTTTCCCCTTATTTTTTAGAAGAAAGTAATCCTCCAACACCACCAGCAATACCCATGACTATTGCATAGTATATTAAATATCCTAAAACTATGAAGACGGTTGTAATTCCGGATACTGTAAATCCAACCAAACCTCCAAAGATTCCAAATAGTGCTCCTCCAAAGGTTGCAATTATAACAAATAATATTGCAGCTACTATGGTTCCAAATGCTCCTGCAACTGCAGCATTCCACATTCCGCTTATTGCTCCATCATGACATATGTATCCTACTATAAATCCAACAAGAAGCAATCCTATAAATTCATAATGTGCAAAGAATGATTTTACAATTACTGCAAGGATAAAACCAAGAAATACTGGTCCCCATTTAGTCATTTTTATCACCTGTTATTAATTTTGTTTTCAAAGTTATTTATTTTTTCTTCAGGATTTTCCATTTCATCTTTTGTTAAATACATTGTAGCTATTGGAGTTTTGCCAGTTGTTTTAGCTATTTTATTTAATGTTTTTTCATATCCGCTGCTGCCGCATGTACAAAAACTAGCTAAATTCTTGATTTGATTGCCGTATTCTTTTAAATAGCTGTATATTGGTGTTGCCATTGTTGCTGCCCAAACAGGGGTTCCAATTATAACCAAATCATAATTTTCAGGGTTTTTAGTTACTTTATTGATTTCACAAACTCTGTTTGCACCTGCATCAAATCCTCCTTTTATGTATCCTATGATTCCGTCATATTTTTTTTCAGCTGTAATTTCTTCAATGTCACAATTCAGGTCTTTCTGGATAGCTTTAGCTATTTTTTCAGTTTGCTGTGTTCTTGAATAATATACAATTAATGTTTTCATATTATCACTTTTTTATAATTCACTTTCTTTTAATTTTTCTTTTATTTGTTCTAAAACAGCTTTATGCATTCTTTTTGTAAATTCTGCTTTATCATTTTGGTTTAATACATCCAAATACCCTTGTGAAACTAAATTAAATGCAAAAGGTGTTGGAATAACAGTGTTTATTGTTTTGATTTCCATTTGTCCTGAAGATATCCATTCGATAACTTTAAGTGCATTATTGACATCCATATAATCTTCTAAAGCTTCTCTTCTAGCTTCTTTTAGGATTGAAAAATTATTATCCATTTCCTGAACAAATTTAAGCAGTATTTTTCCTCTTACTTGTTGGCGTCCAACAGATTTCGCCTCACCTTTATAATGTCTAAGGGTCATTAGTGACCTGCCTGCACAATGTCTGAATCTGCTGGCTAATGTTTCTGTTTTATTTAATGATTGTGTTAGGATATTTTTAAAGTTTTCTGGAGTTAGCTGTCTGAATGCCTCTAACCCTCCAAGTGTTCCTTCTGCACTTAAGTAAAATCCGTTGTCTGAGATGGATATTGTAACATTTGTATTGTATTGTCGTGCAACAATGTAAGCTACTGCTCTTGAAAGTGCATCATTTACTTTTCTTCCAAATAAACTGTGGAATATTACAAAGCGTCTGTCACCAAATCCTTTATAGTATTCAATCAATAACCTCTGATTGCTCGGTATTTTGGCATATGTGTACTGTTCTACAAAATATTCGTAAATTGAATTGACTGCAAAATCATCTACATACAGGTAATCATATATAAACTCCATAATTTCCTGTTTGCTTTTTCCGTATCTGAATCTGGTGTCCATATGGGCTCTAAACCTCTGAATATCCATAGCCAAATCAAAAGATAATGGTAACTGCTGTGAAAACCAGGAAGGAATTGTTGGAGGTCCGTTTGCCGGTGAAACATTTATTGTCATTCCTTTTCCATAATTGAAACGGTATGTTCGTCCGCCTAAAACAAAAGTATCTCCTTTTTTCAGTCTTTCCATAAAGTCTTCTTCTATTTTTCCAACAGTTTCACCATCACATTTAACTAAAACTCCTGAACTGTCTGGGATTGTTCCGATGTTTGTTGAATATAACATTCTGGCTAGTTTTCCCCGTTTACCAAAGGTGTTTTCCTTATAATTTATCCAGATTTTAGCATAGACATATCTCTCTTCAAGTTCTTCATATTCTCCAGCCATATAGCTTAAAACATCTTCATAATCATCTCTGGTTAAATTTTTGTAGCAATAGCTTTTTCTGATTACATCATATGCATAATCAATGTCCCATGGATTTTCAATACTCATTCCGTAAATGTGCTGGGCTAAAACATCTAAACAGTTTTGAGGAATGTTTATTTTATCAATTTTGCCTTCTTTTGCATCTTTTAATAAAACAGAACATTCAACCAGATCATCACGGTTTGTTACAATAATTCTTCCGGTGGATTTTTCATTTAGTTTGTGCCCGCTTCTTCCGATTCTTTGAAGAGCTCTTGAAACGGATTTGGGAGAGTTGATAAGAACAACCAAATCAATATATCCGATGTCTATTCCCAGTTCCAGAGATGTTGATGAAACTACAACTTTAAGTTTTCCTTCTTTTAATTTGCTTTCAGTTGCCAGACGAACTTCTTTTGAAAGTGAGGAATGATGAGCCATTATATTTTCATCATTGTAGTTTTTTGGAAACATTTTTTTAAGATTATAAACAAAATGTTCAGTTCCGCTTCTTGTATTTGTAAAGACAAGTGTGGTTTTATTTTCCTGAATCAAATCATCCAACAGGTTATATGTTCCAAGACGGGTATCTTCACTGTCAGCCAGCATAATGTCACTGACTGGACAAAGAACTTTCATATCAAGGTCTTTAAGATAGTTTATATTGATGATTTTACAGTCCCGCTCAACTCCATATTCATAACCTACAAGGAATTTGGCTACTTCTTCAAGAGGACTGACTGTAGCTGAAAGTCCGATTCTGGTATACTGTCCGATTAAATGCTGTAAACGTTCAAGTGATAAACTTAAATGCACTCCACGTTTGTTTTCAGCAAGTGAATGTATTTCATCAATTATAACATATTTTACATTACTTAATTTTTCTCTAAACTTTGGAGCTACAAGTAAAATAGATAAAGTTTCAGGAGTGGTAATTAGGATATGTGGAGGCTTTTTAAGCATTTTCTGTCTTTGATATTGGGTTGTATCACCTGTTCTGACGGCCTTTCTAATTCCCAAATCCTTGCCTGCAATTTTCTCAATACCTTTAAGAGGTTCTTCCAGGTTTTTTTCAATATCATTATCTAAAGCTTTCAGTGGTGAAATATAGATACAATAAACTTTATCTTCAAGTTTTCCCTTCTGAGAAAGGGTTGTTAGTTCACTAAGTATGGATAAAAAAGCAGTTAATGTTTTTCCTGATCCTGTAGGTGATGAAACTAAAATATTGTTCCCTTTGTGAATATCTACAATTGATTTTTTCTGAGCAGGAGTAAAATCTTCGAAAGTTTCATCAAACCATTGTCTAACCCATGGATGTAGGGTTTTATATATCTGTTTTTTTGAATAGCTTTTTGTTTGCTCAGTTATCATTTTTATCTCAACTTTTATCTTAAAGATTATATATTTACTAAAACTAATTTATTATTAATATAAGTTTTAAACTTTTAGGAGATATAAAATGTCTGATTTAATTTTAAAGGAAGCTATTGACAATCTCTCAAATGATGATGTAAGTGTAAGAAAGGAAGCGATTAATGATTTAATTGGTGTAACTGATATTGAAGCTATTGATCCGTTAATTGAAGCAACTACTGATGATAATGCTCAAATAAGATTTAAAGCAGCTGAAATTTTAGGTAATATGGGGGAAGTTGCCAGGGATAAATTAATTGAAAAATTTGAGGCATCAGAAGGCAAAAATAAACGTTTTTTAACATTTGCTCTTAAAGAAACTAAAGATGAAAAAGTTATTCCTTATTTTGCAAGTGCTGTGGAAGATGATGATTTTGGTGTAAGAAAAACAGCTATCAGAGCTTTGGGGGAGCTTCAGGCACATGATGAATTATATACAATAGCTAAAGGACTTGAAGATGAAGACTGGGGTGTCAGATTAGCTACTATTTATGCATTGGGAGATTTAGCTTCTGATGAATCTATTGATTTAATTAAAGATGCAAGGCGTAATGAAAAGGATAAAGACTTTAAAAAATCATGTAATAAAGCACTTAAAAAAGCTGAAAAAGCTAAAAAAGCAAAAGCATCAGGTGAAACTTTATCAAAAGTAAAACCAATAAGCACAATTAAGGAAATGGAAAAAACCAATGTTCAAAAAGCTATTAAAGAATATGAACAGTATGTGACTGAAGAACAGCCAAAAGATGCTCCTTATAAAAGATTATGTATTCTTTATAGGAAAAATAATGATTTGGAAAATGAAATTAGGATTTTAAATAAAGCAATTGAAGTTTTATCTAAGAAAAAACCCGGAAAAGAAGATTGGTTTGAAAAAAGATTAGCTAAATTAAATTAATCTTATACAAATCATTTCTTTTATTTTTTAAAAGGGGAAGTTCCTCTCTTACTTTTTTTATTTCATCTAAATCTATTTCAACGATTTTTAAGTTTTCTTTCTCATCTAGCTGAGTAATTACTTCTCCCCATGGATTTGTAATAATTGAATGGCCGTAACTGTGATAGCTGGCATCTCTGTTTAGTGCAGGTGCAACGCCAACACAATAAACCTGATTATCCAGAGCTCTGGCTCTAAATGTAAGCTCCCAGTGAGCAGGTCCTGTTGTCATGTTAAATGCTCCTGGATAAAATAAGATTTCAGCTCCGGCATTAACCATTAGTCTGGCCAGTTCCGGAAAACGTATATCATAACAGATTCCAATACCTACATTTCCAAATTCTGTTTTAGCTATTGTGAATTTATTGCCTGAACTTAATGTATCAGATTCTTTAAAATAGATTTTTCCTTTAACATCAATATCAAATAAATGCATTTTTCTATGTTTTGCTATTATTTCACCATTTTTATCAAATAAATAGCTTGTATTAAAGATTTTTGAGTCTTCTTTTTCAGGAATGGATCCTGCTAAAATATAAGTATTATTTTCATCAGCTAATTTGGCTATTTTGGATAATGTAAGACTGTTTGTTTCTTCTTCACAATATTCTATGAATTTTTCATTGGAATAAGGGCAGTTAAACATTTCAGGAAGAACAATAAAATCAGCATTTTGTTTAACAGCTTTTAAAATCATAGATGTAGCATTTTCAATGTTTTTTTCTTTATTGTCAACTACATTAATTTGACATAGTGCAATTTTAATTTTCATTTTAAACACTTTAAAAAATAGAAAAAAGTATGAAATGATTCATACTTATGCAATATCTGCGGTTTGAAGTACAGCATTAATATCACTAGAATTAATGGCATTTAATGAATCGCCACTTATTTTAAATACATATAATTCTCCATTACTGAATAATGATACGTATCGGGTGTAATTTCCACTGGATTGTTCTAAAATTACATCTGAAGCGTTTCTACCATCTAATGTTATTGTTTGAACTGTATCTATATAATCACCATTTTCTTGAGCATAACTAATTCTATCTTGAGTTATATCTTTTAATGATGTGGAATCATTAGACACGTTATAATATTGAATAGTAGTGCCATTTTCATTTTTAAAGAAGACGGAACCTTCATGGTCACTGTCAGTTCCATTTACTTCATTCCAACTGCTTGGATAGCTGAAAGAAAATCCTGCTTCAGAAAATTTAACCATATCTCCACTTTGTGCAGTTTGGTTATTATTATTTGGTCCTGTAATGACAATTCCACAGATGACGATTATTGTAATAAGTATAATTGCTCCAATAAGGATTCTGTTTTCTTTAATGATTTCAATTGTACTTTCTTCGTCACTAAATTGTTTTTTCTTTTTTTCAGGAGCTTTGTCAAATATTTCCTTTTTAGGAGCTGAGGGTTTCATTTTTGGAAATTTATATCCACAGTTCCCACATGCAGGTGCACCATCGTAACTAGGATTTCCACATTCGGGACATTTTTTCACAGCCTAACCTCCATTAAATTTAACTTTTATTATTTATAATATTTAAAACTAAATGTTTTTTAATTAGTGAAATATAAATAATATGTAAGTGTGATAGTATGGAAAAACCTGAAATTATAAACTTTGATAATATAAATTATGCAATTTATAAAGTGGGTAGCTGGAAAAATCATTATGAAATAAATCAAATTGGATTATCTAAGGAAGTTCCTGTTACTAAGGCTACATTACATCATGTTAAATTAAGCATGGATGAAATTAGAAAATCCGAGTTTGACATTGATAATAAAACTGTTAACGGATTTGTAGCTATTGCTTTACAATTAAATCCTAAAATTCAAAAAATGGATTTGGATGATGTTATTGCTTTGGAGCAAAAAGAATATGAAAATATTCTTGAAGAATTGGATAATTTGGAATTATTAAGTGATGATGGTTCTATTTCTTTAGATACTGAAGATTATCTCATTTTCAAATTAGAAAAAGAGTGTCATGTAACCAATTCAATTCCGGCTAATTTGCATACTAAAAAATATTATGTTGATGAATTAAAAAGAATTGAGAAATCTTTAAGCTAAAAAGCATCTAATGTTACTTTTTTATCTCTTTTTAACTCTTTTGGAGGTTCTACTGCAACAAATTCAATTCCTTCTTTTTCAAGTAATTCTTCAGCATCGTTTCCAAGTGACGGAGCTACAAGCAATCCTCGAATTTTCTTTTTTTGAACGCGACATTCTTTTAAATAGTCATTGTCATCATCTTCAAAGTCAGTAAGGTATCTTTTCAGTTGTTTTACAGCACTTACTCCTGCTTTACGTGCTTTCAACTCTAAAATCATTAAGTTATTGTCACGGTCTTTTCCTAAAATATCTATAAATCCATGTTCAACACTGTATTCTCTTGCTGTTGGTTTAAAGCCTTCTTCAATCATATGGGGCTTTTCCATAATCATATCCCCCATATCTTTTTCATAACCTGCCTGTTCAAGTTCTTCGAAGTCTTCAATATTGGCATAAGTTATGTATTGGACTTTCCTGATTTCAACGATTAATAGTTCTTTAGGTGTTCTTCTATGACTTTCTAAAATCAGATTGTCATCTTGAATATAACCTCTTGTTTTGGATTTTGGAGGTTGCCAGTTTACAGGTTCTACTTTTTTTTCCTGGTGTATTAAAAATGAACCGTCTGGTTTTATTAGGATTATACGTTCTCCCCAATTCAATTCACTTAATGCTCTTCCTTCATAAGTAACTTTGCAACAGGCATATATGGTTATTGTAGCTTTTTTTCTTAATGCTTCTTCTACTAAACCATAAGCATCTTCACAATTTGGGTTTTCTAGTATTTTATATTTCATTAAAATAAGATTACTGCAGTTTAGTTTAAATATTTTATTATGAAATTTATTATTATGGATTTAGACGATTATTTTATTTCAAAACGTGAAGAATATATTATGGATTCTTTCAGATTCCAAAATGGGGAAGTGTTAAACAATGCTGTTGTAGAATATATGACCTTCGGAACTCCAAAATACGATGATAACGGATGTATTAATAATGCTGTTGTATACTGTCACGGTTCTTTGGGAAATTATGCTTCAGTTAGCAAATTATGTCCTTTATCTTATGCTGGAGGTCCTTTTGATAAAAATGAATTCTTTTTTATTTCACTTTCTGAACTAGGTGCTCCGGGTTCCTGCAGTCCCTCAACAACTGGGTTGAATAATTCATTTCCAAAATATAGTGTTGAAGATATGGTTAATTTTCAAAATAAGTTCTTAAAAGATAAATTCGGAATAACTCATGTTAGGGGAATTATTGGAAACTCTATGGGTGGTTTTGTAGCTTTAACCTGTGCAGTTCTATATCCTGACTATGCGGATTTCATTATTTCCGGAGCAAGCGGTTATAAAGTAGCTGGACGTAATTATATTCTCTCAAAATTAGTTGATGAGATTATTTCAACTGATGAAGATTATGACTCTGGAAACAATACTTCTTCATTAGAAAGAACATTAAGATTAGCTACTCAGGCGGTTTACAGTTTCGGCATTTCAAAAGAAGCTCTTCACAAAATTCCCAATAATCAGTTAGATGTGGAATTTGATGAATTTGGAGATGAAGGATTGCTTGACAGTATTTTTGATGTTAAATATTGTAATGATGCTACTTTGGATTATGATATTGAAAAGGATTTGAATAAAATAAAATCTAAAGTTTTAATAATTGGAATAAATCAGGATCAGTACTTTCCTCCAAATTTAGATGCTATTCCAATGTATAATTTAATTGAAGATTCTGAATTAATTATTTATGACTCTGATTTGGGTCATATTGGATTTAGGGAACTTGAAACAATTGAAAAAGAATTATCTGAATTTATGAAAAATTTCAGGTGATGATAATGGATGTTAAGATTGCAGATTATGGTATAATTGGTGATAAATGTTTTATTTTGTATAATATAAGTGGTTTGACCAATAATCAGTTGGAATTTTTAAATAATAATCTTGATGATGAAACGCAAATAGTAGAAGATAATCTGCTATTAAAAACAAAATTTAAAAAAGAGTTTTTCCCATTTAAAAGTAATGAATCCAAAATTAAAGAAGATGATTTTATTTCAAGAGAAGAAATTGAAATGAATTTGTTTTTATCCAGTTTTTTAGAAGATATGGATTAAAAAAAGATTTTAAGTAGCTAGAATTATTCTAGCTATTTTGATACTTCCAGCATATGTTTTGTAGCTTTTAAGGATTTTTCAGCTATTTCTTTTGGAACAGTTACTTGCGGTTCTTCGTTTTTAAGTGCATCTCTTACTTTTTCTAAAGTATGTAATTTCATAGTGCTGCAAATAGCTCCTTCAAGTAAAGGATATAATTTTTTACCTGAAATTTCACTTTCAAGTCGTGTAATCATGTCAACTTCAGTACCAATTACAAATTCATCTTTATCACTTTGAGCAATATATTTTAACATGCCTCCAGTTGAGAGGACTTTGTCACATGCTTCCTGAACATCAATATTACATTCTGGATGACAAATTATTTCTGCATTTGGATGTTGTTTTCTTTTTAATTCAACGTCTTCAACATGGAATAATTTGTGAACATAGCAGTGTCCGCCTTTTGGAACAGGTATAATTTCTTTAGAAGTTTGTTTAGCTACATTACTGCCTAAATTATTATCTGGTCCGAAGAGTATTTCATCTTGAGGTAAACTTTCAGTAACTTTTAGTGCATTAGCTGAAGTACATAAAGTATCTGCATGTTGTTTAGCTTCAGCAATACTGTTCACATAAAGAATTACTCCTGCATCAGGGTGTTCTTCTTTTGCTTTCAATAATTCGTCTTCAGGTAACATATGTGCCATAGGACATTCTGCTTCTAAATCCGGAATTACAATTTTTTTATCTGGATTTAAGATATAAGCAGTTTCAGCCATAAAATCCACTCCACAGAAAATAACCAAATCTTTATCTTCTATTTCAGCAGCTTTCATACATAATTCTAATGAATCTCCAAGGAAATCAGCTATTTCTTGAATTTCTTTAGGCTGATAATTATGTGCAAGGATTATTGCATTTTTTTCATCTTTTAATTGTTTAATTTCATCTTGTAAAGACCCACTCATTATTTTCACCTATTGTTAACATACTTTCTAATTTCGTTAGTAATAATTGATTTATATTTTTCTTTTTTATTAAAGTCTTTTATCCAAAATGATATTTTCAATGTGCTTTCTTCAAAATTTATGCCTTTTGAAAAAACTTGAGCTTTTGGATTTTTTAGAATACCTTTTTGTCTGTTTATAAAATCTAAAATATATGTTTTAAATTCTTCAATGTCTATATTCAAACCTATTCCAATAGTTAAATCTACTCTGTGCCTTTCTTTTTTATTGTATTGTAAATATGTATTGTTGGTTAATATGGAATTTGGGATATTGCTTAACACACCATTGTCATCCCTAATAGTTGTTGATCTGAGGCTTATTGTTTCTACAGTTCCTTTCATTTCTTTGATTTCAAGAGTATCTCCAACTTTAACGCTTCTGCCCATTATCAGCAAAATTCCTGAAAAGAAATTGGATATAAGATCTTTAGCTGCAAAACTTACTGCAATACCTACAATTCCTAAACTTAACAATGTTCCTGCCAGATTTATATCAAATATTTGCAATATGGACATCAGTGCTATAAAATAGATTATATAATTTATAATGTCTCTAATAAGATAAATCAGAGTAATGTCTTTTTTAAATCTTTTTATTTTATTCATTAAATAAGCTACAAGCCTTACAATAATACTTGTAGCAACTATAATCGTTAAAATGAAGATTAATTTTGAAATAGGATCTTCTAACATATCTATAATATTCATATTATGCACTTAAAATTTCTATTGTCATTAAATCGTCTGCAACTTCAACATTTTCAAAAACTTGCTTAGCTTCTTTTAATAAATCCTCAGTATCAGTATATCGTGTACTGATGTGAGTTAATATTAATTGTTTACTGTTGGAGCATTTAGCTATTGTAGCTGCATCCTGTGATGTTGAATGGAAATTTTCTCTAGCTTTGTCTTCATCTTCAAGTGTGTATGTTGACTCATGGATTAGCAAAGTGCTGTTTTTTGCAAATTCAATCATTTCATCACATGGTCGGGTATCTCCTGAATATGTGATTTTTATTCCTTTTCTGGCAGCTCCAAGAACTTGTTCGGGTTTTATGATTTTCCCGTTTACTTCAATTTCTTCACCATTATGCAGTTTTCCAAAAAGAGGACCTACTGGAACGCCAAGTTCAATGGCTTTTTCTCTTAAAAACCTTGGTTTTTTCTTTTCTTCTATTGAATATGCAAGATTAATTACATTATGCTTAACTTCTTGGGATTTAATTATATATTCAGCAGTTTCAACGATTGTTCCACTATTAATTTCTATAAATTCAACTTGAAAATCAAATTTACAGTAACCTAAAGAATAAATTGCATTTTCAACTTGTTTAATGCCTTTTGGCCCATATATTTTTAATGGCTTTTCTCTTCCTCTAAAATTCAAAGATTGTAATAACCCTGGAAGTCCCAATATATGATCTCCATGATAATGACTAATAAAAATCTTAGATATTTTCATTGGACTTATTTTTGCATATATTAACTGTCTTTGGGTAGATTCTCCACAATCAAACAACATAACTTCACCAAATGCTTTTAAAATTATCCCAGGATGATTTCTAGTATATGAATGAACTGCTGAAGAGGTTCCTAAAAATGTAATTTCCATTTAATCACTTATTATATATTATAATAGAAATATATATCAACATATAATTTAAAATTTTGGTGATTTTTTGGATAAAATAATTGAGTACATGCTTGAAGAGGATGAAGGTTTTGGAGATATTACCTCTGAAGCAGTAGTTAATGAAGATAAAATTGTAAATGCTCATATTATTTCTAAAGATGAAGGTATTTTAGCAGGCATTAACATCATCAAAGAAATGTTTGAGTCTAGAAATGTCCAAGTAATTTTTAATTTAAAAGATGGAAATAAAATAGCTGAAAATGATTTGCTGATGAGCTTGAAAGGTGATGCAAGGACAATATTGTTGCTTGAGCGCTCTGCACTAAATCTGCTTATGAGAATGAGCGGTGTAGCTAGTGCTGCTGATTATCATGTTAATCTGGTAAAAGATTATGATGTAATAATTGCAGGAACCCGTAAAACATTGCCGGCTATTGGAAAATTTGATAAACAGGCATTGAAAATCGGTGGTGCCGATACACATAGATTTTCCCTTGATGATATGGTTTTAATTAAGGACAATCATATAGCCAGTGTTGGAACTCCTTTGGAAACACTTTTAAAAGCTAAAGAAAATGTCAGTTTTTCTAAAAAAATTGAAATAGAAGTTGAATCTCTAAATGATGCTATTGACTGTGTTGAAAATAAAGCAGACATTGTAATGTTGGATAATATGTCTCCTGAAAAAGTTGAAGAGGTTTTAAACGAGTTAATTAAATTAAATATTCGTGATAATTCTTTAATTGAAGTTTCTGGAGGCATCACTGCTGAAAATATTGTGGATTATGCTAAATTAGGTATTGATATAATTTCTCTTGGAGCTTTAACTCATTCAAGCAGAAGCTTAAACTTTTCTTTAAGAATACTTGGTGATTAAAAACATGTCTGTTGTAAATAAATTTAACCAAAAAGCTAAAGAATATGATAGTGAAAGGAGAGCTTTAATACCATGTTTCGATGATTTCTATGGAGTAGCTATTGATTGTATTGATTTTGAAAAAGATAATCCGAAAGTTTTAGATTTAGGTGCAGGAACAGGTATTTTGTCCCAATTTTTGCTTGAAAAATATCCCAATGCAGAAATTGTTCTTATTGATTTGGCTGAGGAAATGCTGAAAGAAGCTGAAAAAAGATTTGAGGGCAATGACAATATTTCATTTATATGTGATAATTATCTGACTCATGAATTTGACACGAAATTTGATATAGTTATATCTTCTCTTTCTATTCATCATTTAACTGGAGAAGAAAAGAAATTTTTAATTGAAAAGTATGCCGATTTATTAAATGATGGCGGAAACTTTGTCAATGCCGATCAGGTTTTAAATCCTAATAATGGTGTTGAAGATTATTTTAAATTAAAACTTGATGAACATACTGGTGAAATTAGTGAGAAAGCTTATGGCGAGGCTAAAATTAGAAGAACTTATGATAAACCAAGTTCTGTGGATTTTCAAGTGGAATGTTTGAAAAATGCAGGATTTAATTATATTGGAATTCCGTATAAATATTATGTTTTTGCAGTATTTTGGGCTAAAAAATGATAAATTTAATAATATATAAAAATCATAATTATTAAAGATAGATGATTATTATTTTTTTACAATGGTGATTTAATGGTAAAAATGGCTAAATTAGCTTTGGAAGATGGTACAGTTTTAAAAGGTGATGGTTTCGGTTATGAAACTACTAAGGTAGGGGAACTTGTTTTTTCAACCGGTATGGTTGGTTATACTGAATCTTTAACTGATCCTTCTTTTAAAGGAGAAATATTAATGTCTACTTATCCTTTAGAGGGAAATTATGGGGTAAGTGAAGAATGGTATCAGTCAGATAAAATTCAAGCTGAAGGTTTTGTTGTAAGGGAAGTTTGCAGAGAAGTTTCTAATTTTTCACCACAGAAAACTTTAGATGATTTTTTAAATGAATTTGAAACTCCTGGAATTAGCGGAATCGACACACGTGATTTAACTCTTAAAATTCGTGAGGAAGGTTCAATGAAAGCAGCTATTTCAACTGAAGACATTCCTGACAATGAATTAATAGAACTTGCACGTGCTCAGCCAAGTATTATTGATATAGATGTGGTGCCGCAGGTATCCACTAAAGAAATTAAAGTTTTTGATGAGGATGCCAACAAAAAAGTAGCTTTAATTGACTGCGGTGTTAAGAAGAATATTATAAACAACTTTTTGGAACGTGGAATCGGAGTTGTTTTGTTCCCATATGATACTGATTATAAAACTATTTTGGATTACTCTCCTGACGGTCTGATGATTACTTCTGGACCTGGAAATCCGGATAGGGTATATGAAACTATCAGCACAGTTCAAAAATTATCTGAAAGATTGCCTATTTTTGGAATTTGTATGGGTCAGCAGTTAGTAGCTAAATCTTTTGGAGCTAAGTCTTACAAAATGAAATTTGGACACAGGGGGGCAAATCAGCCAGTAAAAGATTTGCAAACCGGCAAAGTGTATATCACTTCTCAAAATCACGGATTTACTATTGATAAAGAGTCTATTAATGAGACTGACTTAGTTTTAACTCAAGTAAATCTAAATGATGGAACTCCTGAAGGTTTTTCACATAAGGAATTGCCTGTTCACTGTATTCAGTACCATCCTGAAGCAGGGCCCGGTCCAAATGATACAAGATATGTTTTTGATAAATTTAGTCAGATGATGGATGAATATTAAGATTACCATTTTATAATAAAAATTAATGAGGATTACAAAATGCCTATTGATAAGGATATTAAAAAAGTATTAATAATCGGTTCTGGGCCTATTCAAATTGGTCAAGCAGCAGAATTTGATTATTCTGGTTCACAAGCATGTAAATCACTAAGAGAAGAGGGAATTGAAACTGTCCTTGTTAACAGTAATCCTGCTACTATTCAAACTGATATGGATATGGCAGATACTGTTTATACCGAACCATTAACTCCTGAAATTGTCTCAGAAATTATTAAAAAAGAAAAAGTCGATGCAATTTTACCAACTATGGGTGGACAAACAGGATTAAATATTGCTACAGGACTTGGAGATTTAGGTTTACTTGAAGGAATTAAAGTTTTAGGTTCTGATATTCAGACAATCAAGGATGTAGAAGATCGTGATTTGTTTGGTCATTTTATGGATAAACTCAATGAACCTATTCCAAAATGCCATGCTGTAGAAAGTGTTGAAGAAGCTATAGAAGCAGTAAAAGACATTGGTTATCCAGTAATTGTAAGGCCTGCATTTACACTTGGAGGAACCGGTGGTGGAGTAGCTTACAATGAAGAAGAATTAATTGAAATAGCTACTCACGGACTGGATATGAGTTTCATCAATCAGGTTCTTATTGACGAATCTGTTTTAGGCTGGAAAGAATTTGAATATGAAGTAATGAGAGATAAAGAGGATACTTGTATTATTGTATGTAATATGGAAAACATAGATCCTATGGGAATTCATACCGGTGAAAGTGTTGTTGTAGCTCCTGCTCAAAATTTAAATGATAGGGATTCACAGGCATTAAGGGATGCTTCCATTAAAATTATCAGAGCTTTAGGTATTCAGGGCGGATGTAATATTCAATTTGCAGTTAATCCGGAAACCGGAGAATACAAGGTAATTGAAGTAAATCCGAGGGTAAGTAGAAGTAGTGCACTTGCATCTAAAGCAACAGGTTATCCAATAGCTAAAATTTCTTCTAAAATAGCTTTGGGAATGACTTTAGATGAAATCAAAAATGATATTACTAAAGAAACCCCTGCTTCCTTTGAACCGGCTATTGATTATGTAGTTGTAAAAATCCCAAGATGGCCATTTGATAAATTCAGAGGAATCAACCGTGAAATTGGTGTTCAAATGAAAGCTACCGGTGAAGTAATGGCAATCGGTAGAACATTTGAAGAAGCAATCCAAAAAGCTATCCGATCACTTGATATGGGTCATGACGGGTTTGAATATGTTGAATACACTGAAGATAATCTGGCTAATCCTACTGATGAGCGATTATTCCAGTTATATTCAGCTATTAAAGATGGAATGGATTTGGATAAGATTCAAAAATTAACCAACATCGACAAATTCTTCTTATACAAAATCAGAAACATTGTTAATTTTGAAAATGAAGTTACTGAAGAAAAATTAAATGATGCTGACTTCCTGAGAAAAGCTAAACAGATGGGATGTTCAAACAAAAGATTAGCTACTCTATCTAATCAGACTGAAGAATATATTAGAAACCTGCTTAACAGATTCAATATAAAACAGTCCTATAAAATGGTTGATACATGTGCTGCTGAATTTGAAGCTAAAACTCCATATTATTACAGTACATATGATTCAGGTAACGAACTCAAATCATCCAATAAAAAGAAAATCGTTATTTTAGGTGCAGGACCTATTAGGATAGGTCAGGGTATTGAATTTGATTACTGTTGTGTTCATTCTTCACTTGCTCTAAAAGATGAAGGAATTGAAACTATTTTAATTAACAACAACCCTGAAACTGTAAGTACTGATTATGATATTTCTGATAAACTCTTCTTTGAACCAATTACTTTTGAAGATGTAATGGGAATTATAGATCAGGAAAAACCTGACGGAGTTATTGTTCAGTTTGGTGGTCAGACTTCTATTAATTTAGCAGTGCCATTAGCTAATGCAGGTGTTAAAATATTGGGAACACCATATGAAAGTATTGATGGTGTTGAAGACAGAGAATTGTTTGCACAGCTTTTAAATAAATTACATATTCATCAGGCACCATATGGAACAGCCAATTCTTTCGAAGAAGCAAAAGAAATTGCAGAAAGGATTACATTCCCTGTTTTAGTACGTCCGTCATATGTTATTGGTGGAAGGGCTATGGAAATTGTTTATGACAATAATGAGCTTGAAGAATATATGAAGGAAGCTGTAAAAGTTTCACCGGAACATCCGATTTTAGTAGACAAGTTCCTTGAAGATGCTATTGAATTGGATGTGGATGTATTATGTGACGGTGAAGAAGTATTCATAGCTGGAATTATGGAACATATTGAAGAGGCCGGTGTTCACTCTGGAGATTCTGCTTGTGTAATTCCACCTCAAACTATTCCTGAACACATTCTTAACACTATTCGTGAATACAGTACTAAGTTAGCTTTAGAATTGGATGTTAAAGGTTTAATGAATATTCAGTATGCAGTTAAACTTGATGAAGAAATGGTTTATATTATTGAAGCTAATCCTCGTGCAAGTAGAACAGTTCCATTTGTAAGTAAAGCTATTGGAGTGCCATTGGCTAAAGTAGCTACTTGGATTATGACTGGAGCTAAATTAAAAGACTTTAATTTAACTAAAGAAATAAAAATTGACCATGTTGCTGTAAAAGAATCTGTTTTCCCATTCTTAAAACTTCCGGAATCCGATACTGTACTTGGACCTGAAATGAAATCTACTGGTGAAAGTATTGGTATAGATGAAAACTTTGGAATGGCATTTTACAAATCCCAGCTTGCTGCAGGTATGGATTTACCGAAAGAAGGTAAAATTTTCATTAGTGTAAAAGAACAGGACAAAAAGAAAATAAGCCCAATTGCTGAAAAAGCAGCTAATTTAGGTTTTGAACTTGTAGCAACTAATGGAACTGCTGATGCTGCAAAAGGTGTTGATATTGAAAAAATTAAAAAAGTATCTCAGGGATCTCCAAACATCAGGGATGCAATTTTAAACAAAGAAATTAATTTAATTATTAATACTTCAGAAGGTAAACAGTCAGCTAAAGACGGATATATAATTAGGCGTTTAGCTATTGAACTTGGTATACCTTATGTTACAACATTGTCAGGAGCTAGGGCTGCTTTAAATGCTATTGAAGCTGTTCAAAATAATGAAATTAATGTAAAATCTTTAAATGAACATATTGATGGGGAATAAGATTAATTATTATATAAATAATCTTTAATGTCTATTCCACAATATGGACATTCTTTTTCTTTATTTTTTAATTTACGCCTACATTTGGGACAGTAATTTAATTTAACAGGATATTCTTTATTCAAATCTAATTTTTTATTAATATCTATTCTTAATGTGATCTTTGTTTTTAAAGCATTCATATCCCAGTTATTATCCATCAGCTTTTTTTTATAGTAGTAAGCTTCAGTCATACTTTTATAGTATCCAAAAACAGTTTTCCCTTTCTGTACAAAAAATTCCCGTTTTTTATGGTCAAAATGAATTTTACCTTCTCTTTCCTCTTTATTTATTTTGCTTCCTTTTATCCTGCCTTTTGGTCTTTTTTCAGGAAATGGAGGTAATTTCATATTTTCGTATTTATTTTCCAAATCTGATTCAACAAGCAAATCATAATCAAAATTACAGTAAAAAAGAGCATCTCTTTCATATAAAGCATCAGATAACTTTTTAAACTCACCATAGTCTTTGTTATTATATTTTATTCTATATACATTTCCAGATTTTATAATATTTCTGTAAAAATATCTTATTTCTTGTGAGTTAATAGTAATCATTCCTATTATGCTTAAAGAAAGGCATAAAGGCCATATTTTGGGAGGTATAAAAAGTGTTCTAATTTCTTTTTTGAAGTTAATTGAGGTTGTATTTATATTAATTAAAATATAGCCCTTTGCCAAAGTAATATATCTTATTGTATTTTTATAAAAGTTTCCATTCAATAAGTAATGTATATATAAAACAAATTAGAAAACTTTTTTTTAATGTTGACAATTAAAGATGGAATTGTATTAAAAGGACAAGATTTGACTCCAGTTCGTGAAAATATTGTTATTGATGATGGTAAAATCATAGAAATTGCTAAAGATGTCTGTGAAGGTAAAATTATAGATGCTGCAGATTCAATTGTTTGTCCGACTTTCTTAAATGGCCATACTCATATTGGAGATTCCATAATTAAAGATGAAGGTTATGGATTGTCATTGGGAGAAATGGTTAAACCTCCAGAGGGTGTTAAACATAAGGCATTAGCTAATGCTGAAGATGGGGAAATAATTGAAGCTATGAAAAAGTCAATGAGGGATATGTTTGAATCAGGAACGACTCATTTCATTGATTACAGAGAAGGGGGAATTAAAGGTGTTGAGCTTTTAAGAAAGGCTTCTGAAGATTTGCCTGTAACTCCAATTATCCTTGGACGTGATGATAGTTTCTATGGTGATGATCCTGATTTGAGAAAGGTTAAAATAGCTATTCGTAAACTTTTAAAATTAGCTGATGGAATTGCATTAAGTGGATTTGGCGAAATTAGTGATGAAGTAGCTAGTTTGATAGTATCCAGATGCAGAAAAGCAGGTAAAATATCTTCAATCCATGTAGCTGAATCCATGCATCTTCAGGATGATTCTTTAAGAGATTTCAATAAAACCGAAATCCAACGGGGAGTAGATGCAGGTTTTAATCAGTTGGTTCATTGTACAAATCCGAGAAATAATGATTTGGAATTAATTAAGAATTCAAATGTTGTAGTTTGTCCAAGAGCTAATGCCACTTTAAATGTTGGTGTGGTTCCTTTAAATGAAATATTTTCTAAAGGAATTAAACCTCTGTTAGGTAGTGACAATCTGATGTTGAATTCACCAAATTTGCTTAGGGAACTGGAATTTAGCTTGAAAATAATGTCTGTTTATTACAGGAATTACTTGAATCCTAAGGATTTATTGAAAACGGCAACAACTAACATCTGCAATTTTGAGATTAATCGATATATTGAAAAGCCGATTATTGATGTTAATCAAGATGCAAATTTATTTATTTCTAAAAAATATTCAAAAAATCCTTATTTGAATATTATAAATCGTTGTGAAACGAAAAATATATTATATATTATGAACAGAGATATTCATATTAAAAATGTTTGATATAAAACATAAAGTCAAATTACTTTGGGAGATGGAAACATGTACAAAAAAATATTAGTCCCAACTGATGGGTCAGAATTTGCTCAAAAAGCTGAAAAACATGCATTATTTTTAGCTAAAACTACTGGTGCTGATATTTATGCACTTAGTGTCACTGAAAATAATTTTGTTAATGGGCTTCCATTAGATGATGAGGTATATCAATTAAACCAATTACTTAGGCAACGTTCTGAAGATAATATAAAAGAATTTGAAGAAATGGATGAAACTTCTGGTGTAACATTCCATGGAATTATTAAGGAAGGTTCACCAGCTAAAACTATCTTGGAAGTAGCTAAAGAAGAGGACATTGATTTAATTGTTATTGGTAGTTCTGGTAAATCCGGATTTGACAGATTTATAATGGGTAGTGTTGCTGAAAAAGTAGTTAATGCTGCTAAATGTGCAGTATTGGTTATCCACTAATTTTTCAACATTTCCTTTTTTATATTTTTAATAAACTATTTTAAGGTGTTTAATCATGTTAGTAAAAAGAGCCATGTCTAAAAATGTTGTTAGTGTTTCAGTTCCTGGAAACCGTGAGAAAGTTTTAGACTTAATGAGGAAAGAAGATAAAGCGGTTCTTCCTGTTGTTAAAGGTGACACTAAACAATTAGTAGGCTTAATAACTCGTTCAGACTTAATTGTTAATCCTGATGAAGAACAAATAGCTATTTTAATGAGTACTGATTTAGTTACTGCAAGTCCTGATGATGATGTTGCGGATGTAGCTAAAAAAATGATTGATAATAATGTTAGAAGAGTTCCTGTTGTTGATGATAATGGTGATTTGGTAGGTATTATCACTTCATTTGATTTAGTATCCAATGCATTAATTAAACTTGAAAGTGACGATCCTGTTGAGAATTTTATGATTACTACAGTTCCAACAACCTGGTATAAAACTCCATTAAATGTTGCATTTGAAACCATGAAACAATTTGGTCTTAAATCTGTTTTAGCTTTAAATGATTCTGCTAAATTGGTAGGTATTTTAACTGAAACTGATTTTATTGAAGAATCAGAAATTATTTCAGAACGTAGTGAACACAGCTCTACAGTGGGAACTGAAGGAGATAAATGGTCTTGGGACAGTACTTCTGTTTTATATATTGAAAAAAATTGTTTAAAATTCACTGACAAACTTGTTGAAGATGTTGGTACACATAAAGTGGAAGTAGTTAATTCCAAAACTAAAGCATCTGATTGTGCTAAAAAAATGAAAACATTAAATATTGAACAAATTCCAGTTATTGGTGTAGAAGGAGATTTAATTGGTCTTGTAAGAGCTAGTGATTTAATTAAAGCTTTAGTGGATTAAGTGTGGTGTATATGGCTCTTAATCCAGTTTTAGTAATAAAAATTGTAGACGGGAATTCTGTTGGTGTTAGAGCAAGACTTAAAGATGATTATATTGAACATGAAATTGTCTTAAATTCAGTACTTGCTTATTATTGGGCTAATGATTTCCCGCCTGTTGTAAAATTTTTAGAACTTTTTGAATCTGTTATAAAAAGAACTATTAATGAGCTAATGCCTCATAAAAACTTAAATTTAAAATATGAAGTTAAAGCAGATGCAAAACTTGAAGATGCATCTGAAATAGAGATTAATTTAATTGAAGTTGAAGCTGATGGTGTTGGCTTTAAAATTGACGGAAAACAATTAGTTCTTCAGGGCTTTAGAAACACTGATAATCCTGAAGAAAAAAATTACACATTCGCTGAAAGTTTTGATAAAAATATAGAAACGCCTGATATTGTTTTAAAAAAATATGAAGAAATGAAAAACAAATAAGTTTTATACATTTCTTCTTATATCTGGCAATAATTCCATAAACTTATTTAAACATTCTTCTTCTGACTGGAAGTTATTACCTTTAATTAATCCGTTTTCATAGATTATCTGATTTTTGACAGCTATTTTTTTAGAATCGCTTGAAATTACTTTATCTTTTAGCTGATTTTTTGTATTTTCAATATTTATTGTATATGGAAGCTGGTATTCGAAACTGCCTTCCGAATAGTCAACAGCAATGCTTTCATCATCATCAATTTTTGATAAATTTAAAGCTACTTTTTTAAAACCTATTGATTTTAATTTAGCGTTTATTTCTTTTAATGTATTTTCATTTGATATTTTATTTAAATTGTCAACTTCACATAGGGCAAGCCCATTATTATTTCGAACTTTGACGATTTCACACTCTGTTTTTTTATAGATGTAATCTTCACTGTCACTGATCTGTTTAATATTTTCTCTGGTCATTCTGGTGTTGGTAGGCAGTCGGGTTCCAAGACAGGTAGTTGATCTTGAAAATGGAATACTGTGTCTGTTTAAGTATTCATGAATCTCTTTGGAAGTTAACCTGGCATAAATAAAAGGACTTTCAATATTGTTTTTATATGTAATTAGTATTCCTGGCCTGTCCAAAACCAGATCACTTATATTATTTCCGTCTAAAACAGATTCATAACCGTTTTTTTCAGCATACTTTTTAATATTCCCATACATTAAATCTCTGCATACAAAACATCTGTCTGATTTATTGGCCAGTAAATTTTCATGTTCGTAGAAATTCAAATCAATAATCTGATGTCTGATTCCAAATTCTTTAGCTGTTTTTTTACAGTGTTTGATAAAACCTGTAGGAAATATGTGATTATCAATAGTTATAGCTATTGGGTCATCACTAACTTCAGATGCAAGATATGCAAGTAATGTACTGTCTGCACCTCCGGAAAAAGCTATTGCAACTTTACGATTTTTAAGTGTGTTTTTTACTTTTTCAACTTTTTCATCCAGATTCATTCTATCACATGTATTATATACCTTATTAAAGATTTTGCATCCTCTTTTTTAATATCCTCGCAAAAACGGATAAAGGTAACTAATTGATTCTTTGTATCATCATCTAATTTTGAACTGTTTAATGTTTGTGCATAATTTCTTTTTGGATAGAATGTGGATTTGGCAATGGAAAGCAATTCATTCTTTTCATCTTCAGTAATGATATTTTCTTTTACGGCTTTTGTAAATGTATACTCCATATTGATTAAAGGCTCGGATAACTGCTCTAAAGTTTCACTGTCAAGCATAACTGCAACATCATCATCAGAAGTTACTTTTCCAGTTGCATACTGTTCATAAACATAACCGATTCCTTTCATACCTAAAGTATCCAGTTCTGAAGCTCTTAGGGCACCCATACTGGAGGATCCAACAACAGTTATTCCTTCATCAATTGCTTTTAGGATTTCTCTATGGGCAACTGCAGAATTCTGATGAAAAACACCGTCAATTATTCCAATAATGTCAGGATGTTCTTTAATGGCCAGTCCGATATCTCCACGTTTGATGGGTTTTTTATAAATAACTTCAACATCTCCGTGATTATCCAATATTTCTTTTGCTTCATCAAAGGAAAGTGATAATCCGGTATAAATTATTATTTTAACCATATGAATCTAAAATTTTAAGCAGCGGTCTCCGGCACGGGTATTGTCTAGGGAATAGAGTTCCATTGTAGGAATCACAACACGAACTACGCTTACTCCAAGTTCAGGGCGTGTTAAATCAGCATATAATATTTTATCTAATCCGTTTTTTGCTAATTCATCTTTAACAATTTCAATGTCCTGATTTATGGAATTGGTGCTTTTATCTTCAATATCACTAAAAGATATTTTATTTTCTTCGTCTTCAAAATATTGGCTATTGATTCTTTTCATACGCTCATAACCAGCTTTACGTGCAAAATCAGCTCTTACAGTATCTTCACGAGCACCCTGAATTTGTGTTGCTCTGCTTTGAGCTACTTCAGTAAGGGCACGTAAAACAGCTATTTCGGGATTGAGATGAGTTCCAATACCTAAAGACAATAATCCAGCATCTTTTAAAACAGTATCGTCTGCAGATGAAGCTATTGTAGGAACGCCCACATCTGCAGTTAAATCCATTAGCTTAATGTTAATTCCATTTTCTTTGTATTTATTAAGAATTTGATTAATGCTGTCACTGTCAATACTTTCAAGGTCAATCTGTTTTGAATTTTTATGGGTAAGTTCAAAAATACTCCATGCATCTCTTTCAATAACTTCGAAAATCCCGTGTAAAATAGCTTCTTCTAAAATATTTCCTGAAGCTAATCCGTTGGTATTTCCTTTAAATAAACCCTGAACATTATTTTCAGGAACATAAGGGTGGTATATAGCATTAGATGGAATATAGTAATCTTCTCCAGAAATCAGATCTCTTGACATGCTCCATTCCAAATTCATTGTGTCAAGTAAATCTTTGCTGAAATCTTTCGGTAAATTTAGAGAAATAGGATCAATATAATTTCCGTCTATTTCATTTAAAGTTGCAATAAAAGTTTCATCACTTTCCTGCTTTTCAGCAGAGTATCTCTCAAAACCTTCCATCATAGCTGAAGCTTTAGCATGGTCTGGGGTAATTCCTTTACCTCCATATATGCTTATTCCACCATCCTGAGCAGTAGGTCTGATAGCTGAAAAAACAGGAATTCCAATTCTGTCCAAATGGGTTATTTCAGTTATACGAGTTATTCCGGCTATTTTTGTTTTGCTTTCATTGTTTTTGATTGTTTTTGAAGGAGGTATTACCCTATGTGTCCCTTTAAAAAATGTTATTTCTTGATTTTCCATTGTCCATTATCCTATTAAAATCTTTATTATGCCTTCAACACCTACTGTCATAGAAAGATAAGTCATAATTCCTGAAATAGCAATTGTAACAATCCAGATTAATCCATTCCATCTGAGTACTTTACTGCCGTCTAAATTCCAAATAGGAATCAAGTTAAATGTAGCTAAATAGCTGTTAATAGTAAATCCAAGTGAACAGACAAGGAATATGATTTGCATTGTTTGACTGAAAAATGCCATTGGATAAACTGCAGCAGCTATTAATAGGAATATAATAGCAAGTACTATATTAACTACAGGTCCAGCTATAGATATTATACCATTGGTTCTGTCATCTAAGAAATTTGCATAAGTATAAACTGCTCCTGGAGCTGCAAATACAATTCCGCAAAAGGAACTGGCTAAAGCAATAATCAAACCAACTGGCCAGAGCTGATATTCAGACCAGTAACCAAAATGCATTGCACTGAATTTATGTCCAAGTTCATGGAGAATAAATCCTAAACCTACACCTACCATTACAATAGGTAATATAAAGTACATTGCAGAGAAATCTCTACCTGTATACAATATTGAAAAAGAAAGTGAGATAACGAAAAATGAAATTATTAAGTCCCTCACTTCATTGCTTGTAAATTTAAACATGGTTTTTACATATCTAATTTTATATATAAAAATTTTTTCAGTAAATTGCTTTTTATAGCATATAATATAACACAATACCAAGTATGATAAAGAAGAAATTTAAGCAGTACAGTGAAAGAGCACCTCTTAAGTATTTATCTTCATCAGATTTTGCGTATAAATAATATGTTATGATACAGCCGGCTATTAAAACTGGAATAGTTATATAAAGACTGATATATTTTTTAATAATGAAAATAGCTATTGGAATAATAATAGCTATTGTTTGTTTTGCATTCATTTTTTAATTCTCCTTTTTTAATTAGTAATTCCTGTAAGTTCTGTAAATGGGATTGTAGTAAATTGGTAAAGTAATATGAAGAATATGATTAATGCTATTGCTAAATATATTGCTTCTCCTTTTTTTGTCCTGTTTTCAAATGGCAGGTATTTGTTGATTTTGTTTGGGTATATTAGCCATATGAAGCATGCTGTTGTGGATATTAGTAGTCCTATTATGTTTATTGGGGATGTTTCGTAGAGGCATTGTGTGTATCCTAAATAGCAGCAGATAGTCAGTACTGGCCAATAGTAGTTAGGTTCGTAGCCTGCATCATAAACAATTTCTCCATTTTCTTCTAAACTGGAATCGTTAAATGTTTTAAATTTAAGCCCTATTCCTAAAAAAGGCAGTGCAAATATTATTGCTAATAAAATTGATTTTATAATATTTACTCCAGCACACAAACACATCATAAGCACAGATAAAGAGGTGGTTGATGCTCCTAGAAGCATGAATGAGAAAATTTGGAGAGAAAATCCTCTGAAATTAGTGAAGTTGTACAATCCATATTTTTCATCTAATTCATCACCATAATACTCCACAATCCATACTCCACATGTTCCAAATACAAAAAAAAGAAAACAGAAAAATCCTAACCATGTGATGCTAGATGTAGCTATTGCTAAAAATAGGATTATTCCATAACTTTTGATTGCTCTTTTTTTAATATCTTCTTTTTTTGGAAAATACTTTCTATTGGGATCTAATTTGAATAAATTAAATATGTTTGCCATTATTTATTCCTCTATCGTTATTTTAAGTCATTAAATACCTGATTAGTAATCTGAGGATTATAAAAACAAAATTTAGCATATATAATCTCATAGCATATTTTAAGTATTTGTTTTCTTTTGATTGCTTGTAATAAGCATAAGTTATTATTAATCCAATTATTGAAAAAATAATCCATAGATAAGTGTTTAAAAAGCTATGCACTACAAAAATTACAAATGGCACTCCTATTGTAATGTAATTTTTAAAATTTTTGTTCATATTAATTCACCATGTGTTTAAATAAATTTTTAAGTAAAATCCTGAATTTGTAAAATGGAACACAATGAAAAATACAATAAATATTAGTATAATATATAATAAGAATCCTTTTTCGGTTTTATTATTAAATCTTAATAAATTACTTCCTTTATCTGGGAAAATTAAAGCTAAAAATCCCAAACAGGTTATTGCACATAATATTGTTTGATTAATAACATTGTGTTCGAAAATTACTTGTGGAAAACCAATATAACATAGTAACATACTTAATCCAAGATAGATAAATGGCCTATAACCTAATGAGTTGTTATTTCTGCTTTTGTCATTGAAACAATTTGGTCTTAAGCCGATTCCCAGCATAGGTAAAACAAAGATAATTGCTAAAACAAATGCATTTATTTTATTGAAACAACATAAATATGCAATTAAAAACACTCCTAATGTTGATGGAGTAAAACATAAAGTCATAAAGCGTTCTATTGGATAGAATGTTATATACTGTTTCCAATCATGTTTTTTGTAAATTTCTCTTTGATAATAGAAAAATAACACTGGACCAATGGTTAATGAAATATATATTATCATGAAGTATGCGGTTAACCAATGCCATTTAAAAATTAAGAGCATTGCCATAAAAAATAATGCATACATCCAAAATGCTGCTTTTTTAAGAAATGATTTTCTAAAAAACATATTGTCATCTAACATTTTATTAAATTTATTCATATTAACCCCCTTCTTAATAAACTGGAACTTCTACAATTTCAAATAAATAATTGGCCGTAGTTTTTTTCACTGCTTTATTAAAATTACCCCATGTTGGATGTCGGAGAGTATCTGTTGATAGACAGTTTAAACCAAGACCCATTAGACCAAAACTCACTGCGATAACTGTTGGAACAGTTTAACTCATTTTTCATTCATTATGCAGGTCTGTATTGTGTTAAATCCTGCTTGTGCATCAATTAATATTCCAGTATTTATTTTCCCAGTTTTTTCAAATAATGTACTATATATAATAATTTTAAATAAAAATATATAATTTTTATCTAAATTTTCAACGAGTTATAATAAATAGTTGTTATTTGATTGTTATTATTTTGAACATTTTCATATTTTTAACATGATTTGTTGATTACTAGTTATTTTTTTTAATTAGTAATTCCTGTAATTTCTGTAAATGGGATTGTAGTAAATTGGTGGAGTAATATGAAGAATATGATTAATGCTATTGCTAAATATATTGCTTCTCCTTTTTTTGTCCTGTTTTCAAATGGCAGGTATTTGTTGATTTTGTTTGGGTATATTAGCCATATGAAGCATGCTGTTGTGGATATTAGTAGTCCTATTATGTTTATTGGGGATGTTTCGTAGAGGCATTGTGTGTATCCTAAATAGCAGCAGATAGTCAGTACTGGCCAATAGTAGTTAGGTTCGTAGCCTGCATCATAAACAAGTTCTCCATTTTCTTCTAGGCTGGAATCGTTAAATGTTTTAAATTTAAGGCCGATTCCTAAAAAGGGCAGTGCAAATATTATTGCTATTAAAATGGATTTTATAATATTTACTTCAGCACACAAACACATCATAAGCACAGATAAAGATGTGGTTGAAAATCCTAAAATAGTAAACGCAAATATTTGATAAGAATATCCTCTAAAATTGTTAAAATTGTATAAGTGATATTTTTCATCTAATTCATCACTATAATATTCTATTAAGAATATGCCTCCTAATGCAAATAATAATAACAAGAAAAATAAAAATCCAATCCATGTAAATGGTGATATTAGAATTGCTATTAATAAAAATCCTCCGAATAATTTTATAAATCTTTTTTTCACGGTTTTTTTATCTGCAAAATATTTCTCATCAATATTAAATAAATTAAATAATTTTAACATAGAATCACCTAGGGTAAAGGAACTCCTGTAAAACTGGACCTGTCATTTGTTATTATTAGTTATTGCCTGCTCAAGTCAAATATTGGTGCAGTTTTGCTAATCTTATTAACTGAAGCATTTGAAATAAAAACAGTCTTCTTTTTCATTAAGTATTTTTATCCTGTGTTTAGATTAAATGCTATTTAATAAGTTTAAAATAAAAATTATATATAACTGTTGTTTAATATTTTGAAAGATATTAAAACTAGAAAAATATAATGATTATCTAATAGAAGGTGTAAAAAAATGGAAATGAATGAATTTCATATTAACAATATTTTAAAGGACATGGAAAAAAAGGATTATCATGGTTATTTACTTGCACAGTTTACTAATGTTCAATATATTTCAAATTACAAACCTACTAGTTTCGCTTTTTGTGTTATAAAAGAAGATCCAATTATTTATGCATCAAAAATGGATGTGGAAATAGCTAATAAAACATCAGCAATTGAGGTTAAACAATTTACTTCATTTTCAGATATGGTTGATGAACTTAAAAAGGAAGGAATTTCCAATCTGGCTATTGAACCAAGTTTGGTTTACAGTACATATGAAAAATTCAAAGATTCTTTCAATATAAAATCTGAAACATTCATTGATACTCAAAGACAAATTAAAACATCTGATGAAATATCCAAAATTCAAAAAGCGACACAAATTGCTCAAAAGGCATTTGTTGATTTGGATATTTTAAATAATACAAATCCTGAAAATATTGTTGCTTTGGATTTGGATAATTTAATGAGAAAATACGGTGCTGAAGGCAATTCTTTTGATACAATTGTAACAAGCGGTTCAAATTCAAGTCTTCCTCATGCAACACCTCAGGATAAACAGTTAGAACAGCCAATATTGATTGATTGGGGAGCAAAATATCATGGTTACTGTTCAGACAACACCAGAACTATGGTTTACACAGAAAAGCAAAATGAAATTTGTGATATTGTAGCTGAAGCTCATGACAAAGCTATAAAAGCAATTAAACCAGGTCTTAAATGCTGTGAAATTGATAAAGTAGCTCGTGATATTATAAGTGAATATGGTTATGGTGACAATTACATTCACTCAACAGGCCATAGTGTAGGTTTGGATATTCATGAAATACCGACATTTTCAGCTAAAGACAAAACAGTAATTGAAAAAGGAATGGTTATCACAGTTGAACCTGGTATTTATCTGGAGGATAATTTTGGCGTCAGGCTTGAAGATACAGTAGCTGTTGAAAAAAATAAAGGAAAAATAATTGGTGATTTACCTTTAATTATTGAATAAACTTTCAAAAATTGATTTAAGTTACAACTAATATTTTATATACTTCAAAGTTGTAGTTTAATTTATGAAATCTAAAATTATTCATTTATTATCTTTATTTTTAGAAAATAACCTTTCTGAAAAGCAATTGTCCAAAGTTCAGGAATTTTTATTAAGTGGGGACATTGAGATAGTTGCATCTAAATTTTTAGCTGTTTTAATATTTTTTATTTTATTTGCAGATGTTGTAATTGGAATATTCATTGTATTTCTTAAAATATCTGATTTGTATTTGTTTTTACCGTTTTTAACTGTTCCTCTTTTTGCTACTTATGTTTTTATAAAACAGGAAAAACGGGCAGCAGAAATTGAAAAATCAGCTCCGGACTTTTTAAGACAGCTTTCAGCTATGTTGAAAGTTGGTTTAAGTTTTGAAAATGCAATGGATGATCTCTCTAAATATGGTGAAGGGCCTTTGTATGATGAAACAAGACGTGCAATTGCAGAAATAAAAGTTGGAAGAAACTTTGATGATGCATGGATGGCTATGGCTCAAAGATTAAAGTCAAAAGAACTTGAGAGAATTTTTGCAATAATATTGGGAAGCCGTAAAAGCGGGTCAAGTATTGCTAATGTTATTTTTGATGTTTCAAATAATTTGAGGGATATGCTGGCTTTAAAACGTGAAAGGAAATCTTCGGTTATGATGGCAGTTATGTTTTTAATAATTTCGGCAGTAATAGCCAGTCCTTTTGCATTGGGGATGGTTAGTGTTTATTCCCAGTTTATGCAAAGCTTTGGAAAACAAACACAGCTGATTTCAGTAGCTCCTTTTGCAGGGCAAATCTATTTAGTAATTCATTCAGTTTTGGTTGGTTTGATAGTAAGTATAATCATGTATGGCAATGTTAAAAAAGGAATTAAGTTTTCCATACCTTTAGCTCTGCTTTCTTATGGGATATTTTATCTGATTTCTAATTTTGCAGGAGCTATGTTTTTAGGTTAGGTGATAATATGGTTGATAATAAAGGTCAGACTTCAGCAGAATTTATTTTATTGGTTGGCGGAATTATTGTAATTGTTTTACTGACTTTAATGTTTTACAGGAATTATATCACAGGTTTGTCTGGTGAAATTAAAGGTGAAGAAGTTTCTAACTTTAATGGTAAGTTAGACTCCCTATCAGAATATTTTACTTAATTATATGTGGTATAGACCAGATAATAATTATTGCAACTAAACAGGAAGCAATTATTGCCGGAGGATAGAAGAAATAACCAATTACATATCCAATTATGATTGTAGCTATTGTTGCTGTAAATTCATAGTTCTTATCTAGAGCTACCTGCAGAGCAATATTTCCTTTATCTGCATTTTTTAAACTTTCTGAAGTATAAATATAAATTAAATTAACCAGTATGAAATCCAGCCCATATATTGACTGAGCAAAGAATGAATGGAAGTTATTAGCTACAAAACTTGTTAAATATGGTAGCAAAGACAATATAAATATTGAAATTCCGCTTGACCAGATAACTTTATGATCAATGTGGTTTACAATGCTGAATAGATTGTTATGATAATTCCAGTAGTTAAAACAGACTATAAAACTGATTAAATAAACAATAAATTCTAAATGCAGTTTTCCTAAAGCCTGCCAGCTACCGTCTGCAGGTATTGGAATTTCCAGAACAATGATTGTTATTATTATTGCAAGAATTGCATCAATTAATGCTTCAAATCTTCCACTTTCCATTTTCAACACCTTTTCTATGTATTCTGGCTATGACTATCCACATTATAACTGCAATTAAACAGCTGATGTAGATTCCAGGAATAAAAACACTGTAACTTAACCCGAAACCAATTAAAATCACAGCTAATGGAATTAATGCATATAAGTTGTCATAATCTGCTTTTATTAGTTTATCATTGTAGGGATCACTTTTATGAACAGCTTTAACTGCCATATTATATGTGATATTTATTGCAATGAATAGTAATCCGAAGGTGGTTTCACTAGCTATTGAATATGCGTCCTGTGTTAACCATAATGTAAAATATGGAATTAGAGTTATTTCAAAAATTAGGATTCCATTTAGTATTACTGCAGTATTGTCAATATTTTCTACAATTTGGAATAAATTGTGGTTGCTGTACCATATATTGAACAACGTTAAAAAACTGATGAAATAAGCGATATAATATGTTTTCAAGGTCCAAAAAGCTCCAATTGTTGCACTTTCTGGTTGAGGCAGTTTTAGAACAAGTACAGTCATAGCTATTGCAATTACTGCATCAGCGAATGTTTCAAATCTTGCAGTTTCCATAATATCAATATTGTTTAATTAATTACTTTAAATATATGTTTTTTTAATATAATTAAGTAAGGTGATAAAATGGATATGTTAATAAATGGTAAACATGTTTCAGCTGATGATTTGGCAGAAGTTAAAAATCCATATACTGGGGAAGTTATAGATACAGTTCCTGTTTCTCATTTAAACAATGTGGATTTAGCTATTGATGCTGCAGTTAATGCTAAAGATTCTATTGAAGAAATGTCTGCATTTAAAGTTTCAAATAAATTATATGCAGTTTATGAAAAATTAAAAGATAATAAGGATGAATTAGCTGAATTGCTTACAAAAGAAGTAGGTAAACCTATTAATGAGTCTGTTGTTGAAGTTAACCGTTCAATTGAAACATTAAGACTTTCAGCAGAAGAAGCTAAAAGAATTTATGGTGAAACAGTTCCATTGGATGGCGGAATAAACGGCAAAGGTTTTTTTGCATTTACTCAGAAGGTTCCATTAGGTGTTGTAGCAGCAATAACTCCATTTAATTATCCGCTAAATTTATCAATTCATAAAATAGCTCCTGCTATTGCATGTAAAAATACTGTAATCATCAAACCTCCATTAAATGCACCATTAACAGTTATGAAATTTGCCGAACTTGTAAATGAAGAGTTTCCAGACGGTGTTATTAATACTGTAACCGGATATGGTTCTGAAGTAGGTGATGCATTAGTAACTTCTCCTAAAGTAGATAAAATTTCATTTACTGGAAGTGTAGCTACCGGGCTGCTTATAGCTTCAAGAGCAGGAATGAAAAAAGTTACTTTGGAACTGGGAGGTAATGATCCTCTCCTTGTTCTAAAAGATGCAGACATTGATAAGGCAGTTAAAGGAGTAATGAACGGTGCTTATTTAAATGCAGGACAGGTGTGTATGGGTGTTAAAAGGATTATTGTTGATGAATCAATAGCTGATGAATTTACACAAAAGTTAGTTAGTGAAACTAAAAAAATCAAAATGGGCAATCCTATGGATAAAAACACAGTATTGGGAACACTTATTGATGAAGATGCTGCCCGTATGGTTGAAGAAACAGTCAATAATGCAGTTAAAGCAGGTGCCAAAATACTGACTGGCGGAAAAAGAGATGGTGCATTTTATGAAGCTACTGTATTGGATAATGTCACTCCGGATATGGATGTTGTTGTAAATGAAACCTTCGGCCCTGTTGCGCCAATAATTAAAGTAAAATCAGTTGATGAAGCTATTAAAGTAGCTAATGATACAGAATATGGTCTTCAGGCAGGAGTATTTACTGAAAACTTTAGGGATGGTTTAAGGTGTGCAAATGAAATTGAGGCAGGTACAGTTTTTGTAAATAAACAGTCTACATTCAGAACTGATAACATGCCTTTCGGAGGATTTAAAAATAGTGGAACAGGAAAAGAAGGAGTAAAATATGCAGTAGAAGAAATGACTAAGGAAAAATTAATAGGATTAAATTTAAGGTAGCCTATTTTAGAAAGGCTTCTACCAGATTACGTGTTTCATTAAGGGAATCCATAGGAATTCCTTTTGGCATTTCTCCGAGATTTCCTTCAACTTCTTTTAAGATATTTCCGTCCATTCCAAGAAACATTCCTTCACTGGTTGTTTCCATAAATGACTGTGGCGGAAGTAATGACACGCCAACACTGTTTCCTTCTTTTACATTTAAATCATTTGTAACTACAGTTATGGCCCTTTTTCCTAGATTAACATTACATATCATTAAGGAATCTGCATTTGGATGTTTTGTAACACTCATTATTTCTCCAACTTTTATATCGATTCCAATAATCGGATCATTGATGGGACCTAGGGCTAAACGGTCTTTAAGGCCTAAAACAGAGTCTATAAAGAATCTTACTTTAGCTACATTTTCAATTGTTTTTTCCTTATCCTCTTTAGGAGCATTGCTTATAAAAGATTTGTTCCATCCGTCTCCACCTAAACATTCAACAATTTTTTCTCCTTTTTCAATTATTGCTGCAACATCTGGAGAGTTAACCAAATCATCTCCTTCAAGATAAGAGTAACTTAATGATTGGAAATCACTGTTCATGTTTTTTGCTGTTTCAATAGCTAATTTTTTATTCCAGTTTCCTCTAAATGATGCAGTTTGGATAATATTCAAATATTGTTCTCTTGCATGGTTTGCTACTAAAATTCTATAATCTTTACTTGTGTCCCACAATTTATAGTCTCCTTTGTATTCTCTTTAAAATATTTATTTTAATATATTCTTATATTTTTCCTTGTTTTAGGCCTTATTTTGCTTAAAAATTTGTTACATCATAAACTATTTATATTAACAAGTAAATAAATTTAAAATAAGTTAAAGTTATTAATTTACTTTAAGTATAACACGAATTAGATTACATATTGTGGTGTATCAAATGGTGGAAGTTTCAAGTTTAAAAGAATTAGATATTTATACAGTAACAGGACACTATGTCGGAAGAGTGGCTGATGTAATTCTTAATATTAGATTAGGTACAATTTCTAAATTGCAAGTAAGGGCTATTGAACCTGAAAAAAAACAAGTAGGTTTCAGAGACCTTATGAAAAGAAGTTTTCAGGTTGCTCCAGAAGAAGAACATGATGTAAGATCTTTTAAAAATGATTTATTAACTATTGATTTTGATAAAGTTCAAGCTATTGGCGATATAATGTTGATTAATCCAAGAGATATGAAAAAAGTAAGACATGAACCACCAGTGTCTGAGGCTATTTCTCCTAATCAACAATCTCAAATTCCAAAACAAAGTGAGCCTAAAGCACAAACAGAATTTGAAAAATTCTAAGGTTAATTTTTCATCTTTTTTTATTTATTTTTTTTATTTATTCTTGTATTTTTAATTAAATTATTTTTTTTGTTGTGATTTTATGAAAGTGGGAATTATAGGCTGTGGTGCTATTGCTAATATTATAGCTAGTACTATTGTTCCGGAAGATAATAATATAGATATTGAATATTTTTATGATAATGATGTTGAAAGAGCAGAAAACTTGGCATCTTTTGCTAATGGTGTAGCTGTTTTAGATTTAAATGACATGTTGGACAAAGTGGATTTGGTTTTGGAATGTGCTTCTCCGGATTCTGTTAAAGAACATGCTCCAAATGTATTGTCTCATGGTATAGATATGATTATTATGAGTATTGGTGCATTTATGGATAAGGAATTCTACAGTAAAGTAAATGATATTTGTAAAAAGAAAGGTACAAGAATACACCTTCCTTCAGGAGCAGTTGTAGGACTGGACGGTATTAAAGCTGTGGCTGATTTTAATTTGGAAGAAGTTAACCTGGTTACCCGTAAATCTCCTAAATCTTTAGGTAAAGATATTGATGAAGAGGAAGTTTTATTTGAAGGTAAGGCATCAGAAGCAGTAAAAGAGTTTCCACTTAATATTAACGTAGCTGCAACTATAAGTTTGGCCTGTAATCAGGACATTAATGTAAAAATTATTGTAGATCCGAATGTAGACAGAAATGTCCATGAAATTACTGCAAAAGGAGATTTTGGAGAGTTTAAAACAACTACTAAAAATTTCCCATGCAGTGCAAATCCGAAAACCAGTATGCTAGCTGCACTTTCCGCAATTAAATTGCTTAAAAGTTTCAATGAATCCATTACTGTAGGATTGTAGGCAATGAAGGAATATGAAGTTTACGGGGATTTGAAAGTTCCTGTAAACTCAAGAATTATCTTAAGACTGGACGGTAGAAGTTTTCACTCATTAGCTAAAAATTTAAACCTTAAAAAACCATATGATGAAGATTTTGCAGAATTGATGGTTAAAGTTTCTAAAGATTTATTTAATGAGTTTGCTCCAGCATTTATTTACACATTTTCAGATGAAATAAGTGTTCTTTTAGATAATATTCCATTTAATGGCAGAATTGAAAAAATAAATTCAGTAGTAGCCAGTTTTGCAGCCAGTTCATTTACATACAATTTAAATAAGGAAATTGCCAAGCCGATTGCATTTGACAGCAGAATTATTCCGATAAATGATAATGATATTCCTAAATATTTTAAATGGAGACAGGACGAGGCCTGGAGAAACTGCATAAATGCTTATGGAATTCATATTTTAAAATCAAAATATAGTGATAAAACAGCTAATGAAAAAATAAAAGGATTGAAGTCTTCAGATATTCATGAACTCTTATTTAATGAAGGAATTAATCTGAATGATGTTGATAATTGGAAAAAAAGAGGAATAGCTATTTATAAACAAAATAAAGAAATCGTAGGTTACAATAAAAAGGAAAATAAAAATCAGGTATCTTACCGTAGCTTTTTATTTGAGGATTTTGAAATTCCAATTTTCAGCGAAAACTTTTTTAAGGATATAAATATAATTTAATTGTGATATTATGGGTTTTATTTCAAAATTATTTAATACAGATAGTGATGAATTCAAGGAAGTTAGAGTTGATAGGGAAGTCCTTGAATCTGTAATTTATTATGCTAAAAAAGCGTATCCTAATGAATTTTTAGCTTTTTTTGACGGTAAAATCAAAGATAAAGTGCTCTATATTACTAGTCTGATTTTTTTACCTGGTGAAACCTGTGATGTTGGAGCTGTTGTACATACTGAGATGCTGCCGCCTACTTTAAAGTACTGGGGTTCAGTTCATTCACATCCCGGACCAAGTGCACAGCCTTCCAGTGCAGATTTAAAAACATTTTCTAAAAATGGTTTATTTCACATGATTGTCTGTTTGCCTTATAGCTTAGAAACATTTATGGCATATGACAAGTATGGAGAACCTATGGATTATACTGTAGGGGAATATGCTGATGAAATTGACGGGGACATTAGCGAATTTTTTGATGAAGACGATGTTTTAAAAGATGGTGAAGAGTTAAAACCGGGATTTTTTGATGATGAAGATGATTTTGACTTGGAAGACGAAGATATAGATCAGGATTACAGGGAATACGAGATGAAAACTCAAAACAGTAATCCTACAATAATTTCCAATATAGAATTGCCACCTCTTTGTGATGGGGATAATATTCAAATTGAATTAGATGAAAACGGAAATATTAAACGCATTTATAAGCTTCCAAAAGATGAATAATTTTCTAATTTTTTATTTATTTTTAAAATCTTAATTCTGTAGTTAATGTTGAATTTTAAGTGTATTTTTCATTAAAAAACAAATAATGGTAGTTTATAATCTTTTTTCCTTTAACTATTATTATGGGGGGCTTGAATTTTCATTATCTGGAATTATTTTCATTTCATCGCATGGATGCTGGAGATATTTAGAAATAATCTTTAATTTTTATTTTATATAGCTCTTGATTTTTGTGAAAAATTTGAGAGTTACTTATTTTTTCTTTTAGGGTGCTGATTTTTGTATTTTCTATTAAAAAAAGTTAAGAGAATTAGGAATTCTCTTTAAGGGTTGATTTTTATTGTGTTACCTGTTTGGAAGTTATTCCAATAAGAAGTTATAATGTATTCTCCACTCATTAGTCTGATTCCTAAGCTTGCTATACCATCTTTATTGGTAACTTTGTGATAGAATACACCATTTACATTAAATGATATATTTTGGTTAGCCAATGGTTTTCCTTGACCGTCTAAAGTTAAAGCGGTGAAGTTGCTACCGTCTAAGTGTTTCATGTTTAAATCTTTAGTTACTAAAGTTGGTATGACCTTGACTTTGTTTCCAATGTCTAATCCATCATACATTGTTGTAATAGTATAGTTTTCGGGTCTCAAAGCAATTCCTAAGCTTGCAACACCATTTGAATCAGTTGTTTTAGTATAGAATACACCGTTGATATTGAATGTTATATTTTTACCCACTGCTAAAGATCCATCTTTGTTGTAGATAGTTGCTTGGAATTTGGAAGCATTTGAGTAGTATTTGGTTAAATCGTTTTGCACAATTAATGACCTTATAGTTATGTTAAATCCTTTTTCTTCACCAGTTACTGGGTTGTAAGCAGTTAAAATGTAAGTTCCAGGTCTTAACATAATACCCATATCAGCTACACCATCTTTATCAGTTTTTTTGGTGTAGAAAACACCATGAATGTTAAATTTAACTTCGGTGTTAGTTAGTGCTTTTCCAGTACTGTCAATGAATTTAGCATAGAATCTTGTATCGTTTTGATACATTTTAACAATGTTTTGACCAGTAATTGATGATTTAATAGTTACAGTGCTGTTTACACTAGATGGTTTATACATTTTGTTTCCAGCATAAGAAATAACTGCATTGTATATTCCATGTTCTAAGTTAAGAGCTATTGAAGCAATACCTTTTAAGTCTGTAGTTTTATTGTATGTTGCACCATTAATTGTAAATGAAAGTGCAGTATTAATTAGGGGGTTGCCTTTAGCATCCAGTAAAGTTGCATATAAGCGTGACCCATCCTTGTAAATCATTACAACATTATTAACTATTATATTCACACTAGTAACATTTCTAGAATCTAAAATACCACTATAAACATATGCATTACTGGCATTATTGTAAGATGCACTAATGATTTCAGAAATATTTCTGAAAGGTACCTTGTAAGTATAATTATAAGTTCCATTATCATTGCTTGTTGCTACAGTTGATATAGTGCTTCTACCTATAATGAAGTTTAATGCTCCGCCAGCAACACTAGCTCCATCAAAACTAGTAGTAATAGTGGCAAATAATGTTATTTCATTGTTATATCTGCAATTGACAGTTTTGTTTTCTAAAACAGTAATTGTTACGGGTGTGAGAATAGTGCCTATATTGTAAATATATGTTTTACCGTTATTAATTCCAGAATACGTATTGTTATTTAAGTTAATAGTACCTATACTAATTTGAGAATAAACATCATTATAAATAGCAACACCTTTACTTGCATTATTATCTTTAAATTTAGAATTACTTACAGTAATAGAACCAAAATTATGAATTGCACCTCCATTGTTTGCAGTGTTGTTAATAAAATTACAGTTCACTATTGTAGAATTAGAACAAGAACTATGAATTGCACCTCCATTGTTTGCAATATTGTTAATAAAATTACAGTTCATCATTGTAGAATCAGAACCCGCATTATAAATTGCACCAGCATGATTTGCAGTGTTGTTAATAAAATTGCAGCTACTTATAGTGGAATTAGAACAAGAACTATGAATTGCACCAGCTCCATTGTTTGCAATGTTGTTAATAAAATTGCAGTTCACTATTGTAGAATTAGAACAAGAACTATGAATTGCACCTCCATTGTTTG
>OLPU01000121.1_pt1 | contig 70778 bp, 71 predicted proteins | sample 1673111 | NCBI WGS metagenome assembly OLPU01 (sample SAMEA3136755, study PRJEB25190) | human gut metagenome | reverse complement strand
TCCTTTGACAATAAGTATTTAAAAATAATAACTACCGAAAATAAATCTCCTTTACCATATATATATTCATCATTTATCTTTGGAATATTCAAATTATCATGATAAATATTATCTGGTATAACTTTTTGAGTTCGATGTTCAAAAAGAATATCTTCATGAGCACATAAATTACGATAATTGGATAATATCGGTAAAAACTGCATTAGATTTTCTGGTTCAACATCATAATATTTAGCTACTTCCCTTTGATCATTTGGCTTTAATATTGTATATAATTCACTGGTAATTCCAAATGATAGAACTTTAACAACTACCCATAAAGGAATATAACCATAATTGTTGATATAATGTTTTGTAGCTTCATGTTGCCCACCATTTACTCTAATTTGTCTTTTCATCTTTTTTAGTAAATCATTTACCTGCCTTATTTTATCAGGCGATTGATTATAATTTATATTTCTTAAATAATCGCTTTCTCTATATCCATATTTTTGAGATAAAACATATGAAAATATACTTTTAGTATTATTTTCAATAATCAAGATATTTTTAAACATTATATTTCTTAATTGCCTATCAAAATAGAATAAAGAATAATATTTCACTTGGAAGCGATGTTACAACTTGCTATGGAGTGAAGAAAGAAGATTGCACACGTATAACACAAAGTGATATTGATGCGTGCAATGCATATAATACTAGGGGAACTTGTACTAAGGGGATCCCAATTGGACCAATTTGTAGTCCATCAATTGTTTCAATTGACGCAGCTATAAATCCAAGTACCAATGATTATTTCTATTTTGTTGCCGATGCAAAAGGCAAAGTATATTATAATAAGACAGTTTCGGAACATGAAAGAACTGTTGCTGATCTTAAAAGCAAAGGCCTTTGGTCTTAAAGAGGAGAAGTAAAAATGAATGATTTAGAAATAGGACAAAATATAGCAAATGTAAATAATTTAGAAAAAGAGCAAAATAAATTTTTAGAAACAACACTTGGAAAAACAATTAACACGGCAGTAAATATAGGATTAAGATGGGTACTACCAGATTTAATTGAAGATGAAATAATTAATATAAAAGATAGTTTGGTTAAGGGAGGTTTAAAACAAGGAATTAATACAGCAATTAATTCTGCAATAAATTTAGGAAAAAGTGCAATGGGAATATTTACTGGAAACTTTGAAAATTTATCACAAGCGCAGGAGGCAATAAAAAGCGGAGGAATAATTGATAGTTTATCAAATGTTTTAGATTCAGTACTAAGCAAAGTAACAAAAAAAGGTTGGATAAAATATGGAACATCAACGCTTATAAGGCAAGGAAAAAATGTTATATTAGACAATATTTCTAAAAGTATTGAAAATAGCTTTACAAATCAAATAAATAATTTAGACAAATTAGTAAAATATGAAAACAACTGGAAAGCGTATTATAAAGACAAAAACCTAAATGGAATGGAAAAAGAATATAGAAAAATAAACGAGAAGTTAAAAGAATTAATGCCATTTGAAACAGCTTTAAAACAGGCAAGGCAAATAGAAAATCTTCATAAAATAATAAAAAACAATGGAGGAGATTTTAATTTAACTCAAGAACAAATAGAATTAAGTAAAATGCTAGTTTAGTTACTAGAAATAACAGTTTTTTCTGCGTTTTTCCTTGCATAATTTTTTTCAGTTTAGTATAATTATAAAAGACAAAAGGCAGAAAGGAATGGTAAAAAAATGGAATCACGTGACGGAAAGATTATAGAAAGAGATATAGAAACAGAGATGAAAACATCCTATATAGATTATGCAATGAGTGTTATTGTATCTCGTGCTTTACCAGATGTAAGAGATGGATTAAAACCTGTTCACAGAAGAATTTTATATGCAATGTATGAAGATGGAATTACTTCAGATAAACCATATAGAAAGTGCGCTAATACTGTAGGGTCAGTTTTAGGAAGATATCACCCACATGGAGATGCTTCTGTTTATGATGCAATGGTAAGAATGGCACAGGATTTTTCATTGAGATATAGATTAATTGATGGACACGGAAACTTTGGTTCAATAGATGGCGATGGTGCAGCTGCAATGAGGTATACAGAAGCAAGAATGGCTAAAATTGCAGAAACAATGCTTACAGACATAGAAAAAAATACAGTAGATTTTATGCCAAACTATGACGATAGATTGCAGGAGCCAACTGTTCTTCCATCTAAAATACCTACACTATTAATTAATGGATCTTCGGGTATAGCAGTTGGAATGGCAACAAACATACCTCCTCACAATTTAACAGAAGTAATAAATGGAATTATTAAAATAATTGATGAAGATAATGTTACAGATGAAGAGTTATTATCAATAATTAAGGGGCCAGATTTTCCTACGGAAGGCATAATAATAGGAAGAGAAGGAATAAAAGAGGCATATTTAACAGGTAGAGGAAAAATTACAGTACGAGCAGAGGCAGAAATAGAAGAAACAAGCAATAATAGACAAAGAATAATTGTTAATTCTTTGCCATATCAAGTAAATAAAGCAAAGTTAGTTGAAAATATTGCTTCATTGGTTAGAGAAAAAAGACTAGAGGGAATTTCAGATTTACGTGATGAATCAGATAGAATAGATAGAGTTAGAATAGTTATAGAATTAAAAAGAGATGCAAATGCCCAAGTAGTATTAAATCAACTATATAAAAACACACAAATGCAAGATACATTTGGAATAATAATGTTAGCATTGGTAAATGGAGAACCAAAGATACTAACTTTAAGACAGTGTTTGGATTATTATATAGACCACAGAAAAACAGTTATATTGCGTAGAACACAGTTCGATTTAGACAAAGCATTAGCAAGAGCACACATATTAGAAGGATTAAAAATAGCTTTAGATAATATAGACGAAGTAATTAATATTATAAGAAACTCATATGATGATGCAAAAGAGAGATTAATGAAAAGATTTGGATTATCTGATATACAAGCTCAAGCTATATTGGATATGAGATTAAAGACGCTATCAGGTTTGCAAAGAGAAAAAATAGACGAAGAATACAATGAGCTAATGAAATTAATAGAATATTATAGAGAAGTATTAAGTAGTGAGCGACTAGTATTTGATATAATAAAAAAAGAATTAACAGAAATTAAAGAAAAATATGGAGATGAAAGAAAGACAAAAATAGCAGCAGCCGAAGGCGAAATTGATGTAGAAGATTTAATTAAAGAAGAACAAAGCGTAATAACATTAACTCACTTTGGATACATAAAAAGAATGCCTGTAGATACATATAAAAGCCAAAAAAGAGGAGGAAAAGGAATAACAGGCATAGCAACAAGGGAAGAAGATTTTGTAAAACAAATATTTACAGCATCCACACATGATATTATATTATTCTTTAGTAACAAAGGAAAATTATATAGATTGAAAGGATATGAAGTACCAGAAGCAGGAAGAACTGCTAAAGGTACAGCAATTGTTAATTTATTAAGCCTAGATCCAGGCGAAAAAATATCCGCAGTTATACCAATCAATAACTTCTCAGAAGGAAAATATTTATTGATGGGAACTAAAAATGGACTAATAAAAAAGACTGCACTTACAGAGTATAATTCAGCAAGAAAAACGGGATTATTAGCAATCACATTAAAAGATGATGATGAATTAATAGATGTAAGACTAACAGATGGCGAAGACAATGTTGTAATGGTAACAAAAAAAGGTATGAGCATTACATTTGACGAAAAAGATGTTAGACCAGTTGGAAGAACTGCACAAGGAGTAATTGGAATTAGACTTGATGAAGATGATAGTGTAATAGGTATGGAGTCTATTATTTCTAACATTAAAGGTACCCTTCTTGCCATAACAGAAAATGGATTTGGAAAGAGAACAGAATTAGAAGAATATAGAGTACAAAATAGAGGGGGAAGAGGTGTAATAACTTATAAAGTAACACCTAAAACTGGAGATATAGTTGGAATAAGAATAGCGACAGATGAAGAAGATGTTATGCTTATAACTGACAATGGCACTATAATTAGATTAAATGTTAAAGACATAAGTATATTGGGTAGAGCAACGCAGGGAGTAACTTTAATGAGGACAAATGAAGGTAAGGTAGTAAGCATAGAAAAAATATCTTTGGAAGAAAGTGAATAATATGATGAATTTTAAAAAAGATTCAGTAAACCCAATAATGCTTCTTATTGAAAACCTTGGCGAAATAAGTATTTTGGCTGACGAGGTAGTAGATAATCCAGACGTAATATCAGATAATCAGGAGAGAGAAATATTAACAGATATATATGGAAAATTTATGAAAGAAAATATGGAGTTAATAATTGAAATAACTAAAAGCTCTGAGCAGGAAGAAGGATACAAAAATGTGGAAGAAATTTCAAAGTTTTTTTATAAAAGATTGAATAAGCTTAAAACAGATGCTGTAGTAAAAAGACAAGAAAAAAGTATAGTAGCAATACTGAGTCAAAGACTACCAAATGGACTAAAGCAACAAAAACTTATGGAATTAGCAGAAGAAATAATGCAAAAAAACGGAGATAAAAAAGGTGCAAGAATCAACGATGTAGGATATCTAAGGAAACGTATTTTATTCACTGCAATGGATAAAGGATTTGTTCCTCCTCACGGTACAGAAGAAGTTGGTGATACAGGAGATGAAGAAAGATAACAATATAAAAAATCTGTGATTAATTGATTAATCACAGATTTTTTTAAATCTTATATCTTCTCCGAAAAAATAGCAAATATTGTAATCCCCAATTATTCTAGAAACTATTCTTTCATCATAAGTATTATATAAGTTTTGTAAACTTAAATTTGTAGAAATTATTGTTTTAGTTATATTTTTTTGATTTAACAACCTTGTATTAATTATATTAAATAATTCAGTGAATTTCATGTTATTAACACATTCTGTGCCTAAATCATCAATTATTAATAAATCTACATTTAATATACTTTCTAAAATATTAGAATTATTAGATTTGCCAAACCTGTAGTCAATTATTGTATCTAACATTACAGGAGCTGTTTGATATAAAACGGTTTTTCTTTGCTTAATTAATTCATTTGCTATACAACTAGAAAGGAAAGTTTTGCCTAAGCCTGTATTGCCAGTAAATAACAAGTTTTTTTCCTCTGCTTTTTCAAAGTTATTGATAAAACTAAAACATATATCTTTTATTAATTTTATATTTTCTCTAGGAGAAACGTCTGAGTGATATTTTGACTCATCTATTTTATCAGAATAAAATAGTTCATTAAAATTCTGAAAATTTTGATTCTTTATGTTATAAATATTTGATTTATTATATTCCAAATCAAATATTTTTTGTTTTAGACAATTGCACATTATAGAATTAGAGCCTTCTACAATATATCCGGTATCTTTACATATATTACACTCAAATTTAGGTAAAAAGTAAGATTCATTTATTCCGAGAGAATTTAAAACCTGTTTTTTCTTATTTTTTAAAACATTAATTTTTTCTTGAAATTTTTCTAAAAGAGTGGGATCATTTTTATTTATAAGAGATTTTGCAGTTGAAATAGCTAGAAAATTTAATTCGTCATCTATCTTTTGCAAATCTGGGTATTGCAAATATAATTCTTTTTTTCTTATATCAGCCATTTGAATTGCATTAATTCTTTTATTTTCATATTCTGTTAAAAGTTTTTTTAGAGTAGAATTATTCATTTTTTCACATCCTTATGCTTCTTGTTTTTTTTTAACATTTGCGTATAAATTGTTTAAATTATCATAAGTTCTTTGTTCATATTTGTTATATCCAGAAGATTTTTCTAAATTCTGTACATTCTTATTTTTCTGTTTCATTTCCAATAAAAATTTTTGGATTTCGTCAGAATTGGTAAATCCTCTGTCATGCCAATCACTTAATAATTTATCTAAATAGTCAAAATTTGGATTGGCTTTAGATGTAGTACGTTTTAATGCAATTTCAATTATATCTAGGTTATATTTAAAGTCAATTACCCACTTTTCGATGTAAGCGTACTCGTACTGAGATAAATTTCTTTTTAAACCTAATTTCTTTAAAATATTATTAGCAATTATATTTAATTTTTCTTGTTTTTCATAATAAATATCTAAATCTGTAAAAGTTTTGATATTATTTTTAGCCCATGCAGCAGCAACTGTTTGGATATAATTTCTGTGTAATGCAGATTTATCAAAGCAGTAACCAAATAATGCAATCATAACTTCTTCATCAAAATTGTATTTTTTGAACCATAATTCAATATCTGGATACCATGAAGTAGGCATTAACCCAGAAAAATACTTATTATTAATATATTCTATAGCTTGAGCTCTTTTTTGACCTTCTGCAGATTTTTTTAGTTCTTCAGCAGATAAAGATGTTTTAGGTTTATATATTTTATATAACTCAATTTCTTGTAAATTATTAATAATATATCCTGTATTTTTTTTAGTAATTACGCCAATATCTTCCCAATACTTTAAGGCATCCTGTATAACCTTTAGAGGAAGTACTAATTTTTTTGATAAATCATTTAGTTTTACGTCTTTATCATATTTAGACAAAAATAATAAATACAAATATACTTTTATAAAATCACCATTTGCTTGTGATAAGTATTCTGAGAAAAAAATATCTGGTATTTCTGTTTTTGAAAACAAAGGTAATATTTCTGTATTTTCTAATTTCATAGCATAATGCCTCCCCAAAGTTTATTTGTCAAATTATATCATTTTCTGAATATTTTTACAATAAATCTTTTGGGAAAACACAGTTTATATGAAAAAAATTATAATAAATGTTATTTATACAAATAAAGTTTGTTTTTTAGTAAATATTTAAGAAAATATTTGAGAAAATACACAATATTTTCATTATTTACACCAATAAAAGTGAACAAGAGCAATGGGAAACATAATATGATAATTGCACTTATTTTTATATATAGACTGTTAAAAAAACAATTTGATATAAAAAATATTATACAGGCCCATATTAAATTTAGTATTAGAGAGCTGTAAGATATAAAACCAAATAATTTATTGTCAAAATTGTAATTTTGAGGAAAAATAAAATTCATTAAGACCTCCTATTAAATAAATTTGGTGATATGCCAAAATTATTTGACACATCTGTAGAAATTCCGCCGATTAATTGCCTTATATATGAATTAATATGTACTAAAGCGTATATACATCCTAGGTAAGTTAATTTTGACATAGTATTAGAATTGAAACTAATTGAAAAAACTAGTAATAGTATTAGAGCAATAAATGATTGCATTATTAATAGTGAAAAAATACATCTAATCCATGATTTGAAAAACCAACTTGTTGAATTGTTTAATAATGTCAATAGTGCAAATGGAGTTAGTAGGCAAAAGAGTTTTATCATAATATACCTTAGAGAGTAAGAAAAAATTAAATTAAAAAGGCTGATAGTTATAAATGTTTTGGAAATTCCATCAAAGGAAAAAATATTAAAGTCAGAAGTTATAGAATATATATCAACATTTAATTTTTCAATAAGTTTTGAAAAAGAAATAGAAAAACCAAATATGGACTGTCCAAGCTCTTGTATAGAAGAAGAAAGCAAATGATTAATATTTAGAATCTGCTCACAAATAAAAAATGAAGAATTGATACTAATACCCAAAATAAGCAGTCTAAAAACAAAGTGATGAGGTGATTCTACAGGCTGATTAGTATAATTTGAATAAGCAAGTTTGACTGCATAATATATAACAAAAGCAATTAATAGAGAGTTTGCAATTAATAACAAACCATTAGTTGAAGAAGTACCAAATATTTTTTCAAAAAATGATATTTTTAATATATTTGTATTTATAAAAGCCAATTCATCTAATATTTCATAAAGGGTTGTATCAATGGAAGACAATAGATTGTTTAACAAATTGTTTATAGTTTCAAAAATTATATAAGAAATATTTTGTTGCTCCATAAATATCACCTATACTATAAGTGTTTTTATGGCGGATAATATTAAGTCAATTGCTAAAATAAATCCATAAGAAAAAAGTGAGCTTCTAATTAGCTTTTTGGCTATCCTTATTCTTTCTTCATCACCAAAACTAAATTTTTTCATAAATACACCTGTTCCAACGGCAACAGCGGCAGCCGGTGTAGCAAGCTTTAAAAGCCATTCTTCTATTTTAGTAAAAGCATCATTTAATTTAGTAACTATCTTTGGTGTAGAATCAAAAAAACAATAAGAAATGTTAAAAATATTAAATAATAAAATAAAAAATAGTAAAATAATAATAATTTTTTTAGTAAAATTTTTCATGAAAATCCTCCTTATATAAAAAATATGGTATTAATTTTAATTTTTGGGGTGGTATAATTTTGGAACCATCTGATAAAAAGCCTAGGGCAGTAAAGTTTTCCAATTCTTGAGTAAAAAATTTTGTGTCATAGATAAAATCTGTTTGAATAGATGTACTAATTGTTTCCGAAATGTTAGAATTTTTAGAATTCAACGAATTAGTTAAATAACTAAATACTGTTTTTTGTGCATTTTCAGAAATTGAATGAGAAGATTTTTCTTTATCCTCTTTTCCAATTTGCTTTTGTATATCTTCTATTGTAAAAATGTCGTCAGATCTAAACCATAATTTATTTATTAAATTTTGAATAATCATTTTTACAGTAGCTTGATTATTAATGGTATTAAGAAGAGATGTATAGCTTTGTGTTGCCAGAATGTTAATGCATTTTGCTTCCCTACTTTGAGAAAAAAAGTTACTGTCAGTTTCCGTACAGTATTCATGATATTCGTCAGAAATAAATGCAACACTTCTATTAGAAATTTGAAAATTATTTGCTAGCCTCATCATGACTTCTGATTGGAAATCTAATTTTAAATATGCTGATATTATTTTAGACAAAATTGCATATTCACTGATATTCATATTTAAAACAACTATTTTTCCATTTTCCAAAACATCTTGAAAACCTAAAAAATTAAGTTCCTCTAATGGTGGAGAAAAGGTTTTTAAAATATCATACTCTCCAATAAAACTATTAGTAATGCGTGTTATTTCTGATTTTATAATAGATAAAGTACGAGGGTCTAAATTTAGAAATTCTTTTTCGAAAAAGGTTATGGAAGAAAGTAAATCATAGGTTTCGGTATGATTATAATAATTATTATTAAATTTTTCTCTTAAAATTTTTAACTTATCCAGATAATAATCATTAACCATAATTATTTTATGTAGTTCATCAAAAGTTACATAACCATCATTATAAAGCCTGCATAATTTTATTGCTTCTGCTAAAACCTGCTCAGCTTTGTCTAACCAAAAAGATTCTGTATTATTTTTAGAAAACAGCAAAAGAATCGTTTTTAATCTATTTGCTAAGACAGAAGGCTTTAAGTTTGGCTTGTGTAAAGGGTTATATTTGTAATTTCCATTTAGTTCAATTATAATTAAATCCTCTTCTCTATTATATATTTTGCAAAATTTTTTAACCTGTTTGTAGTAATTACCTTTAACGTCTAAAATAAGCATTCCAATCTTTTTTTCGAAATTATTGGACTTATATTTAATTAGTTGTTGTGTAAAAGGATACATTGCACTACTTGTTTTTCCAGTACCTATCGTTCCAGTTACTAAAATGTTTTGGTAAAGACTTTTTTCAGGTAAAAATATTTTCTCATCTGTAAAAATATTTTTTCCTATAAAAAGAGAGAGTTCGTTGGAATTAACAGAGGATATATGTTTGGGATGCTTAATCTTTTTAGAAAAAGTTTTTATAAATGGACGGATAAATAATGAAAAAAATGAACTAGAAAGAATAATGGATGAAAAAATATATGAGATTACAAATAAAATTTTTATGTATTTCCAAATCAAAGGTTGTTCTATACAAATGTCGAATGGATGTAACCCGTATTCAATAATAATTGTAGATGATGTAAAAATAGGATAGAAGATTTTTAGACCAAACAAACAGGAAATAGAAGATAAAAATAAAACGAAAATAAAGTGTGCAATAAAAATCACCTCCATTATTTGATTTTAATATTTAATTTAGAACCTTGCAAATTGTGGGAAATATTAATGTCGAAGAAATTGTAAATTGAGTAAAAAACAATAAAAAGATTAAAAATAAAGATAATAAAAAAATAGTCTATTAATTTTAAAATATAATATCACCTCCCAGTTTTTACCATAATACAACATTTTTGAAAATTTGTCTATACTTTTTGTAAAAAATTGTATTGATATTTGTTTTTCTTTTTGCTATACTTAATAAATAGAATCAGAACAAAAAGAAAGAGTGATAAATTTGAAGGAAAAAAACACAAAAGAAATAAACGAAATAAAATTTAAAAAGAAAAAAAAGGGAATTGGTAAGAAGATTTTACTTATTATAATATTTATATTACTAGCGATTGGAGTGATTTTTGGTTATAAGGTTTATAAAAATGGAGGAGGAACAAAAGGACTATTGATGACTGCTATAGGGCATGATAAAGATACGGTTTTATCATTAGACAAAATGTATTGCCTAATTTTAGGGAAAAGTCAAAATTTGACAGATACTTTAATATTAGCTTCATATGACCCGAAAGATCAATCAGCTGCTATGTTGTCAATACCAAGAGATACATTTATAGGGGATTATAAGTCAAGTGCAACTGCCTGGGATAAAATAAATTCTGTATATCAAACAGAAAATGGACCACAAAAGGTAATGAAATATGTGAGTAATCTTACGGGAATAGATGTTAAATATTATCTAATGGTTGATACAGAAGCATTAAAGGTTTTAGTAGATGAAATAGACGGCGTAACCTTTAATGTCCCAATTGATATGAATTATGATGATTCAAGCCAGGACTTACATATACATTTAGAGGCAGGTGAACAACTATTAGATGGCGATAAAGCAGAACAGGTTGTTAGATTTAGACATAATAATAATGGTAGTACATACCCAAGTGAGTATGGACAAGAAGATATAGGAAGAATGAAGACACAAAGAGCGTTTTTAACAGCTTTAGCAAAAAAAATGTTAAGTTGGAAAAGTGTAACAAAAATAAATGGTATATTAGACATTGCACAAAAATATGTAGAAACAAACTTGGATTTTAATGCAATAAAAGATTATATACCATATGCAGTGGAATTTGATATAAACAATTTGAAAACAGCAGCTTTACCAGGAGTACCAGAGTATGCAAATGTTGTATGGATATATAGTAGTGATAAAGAGGAGACAAAGAAAGTAGTAAATAAGCTATTTTTCAATATAGATGAGGAAAATTCTCAGATTAGCAGTGAAGAAAGAAGTAATATAAAAATAGAAGTATTAAATGGAACAGGCGATAAAGATGAATTTGAAAAAATTATAGATAGAATAGAAACTGCAGGATACAAAGTAAAAAATACAGGAGAGACCTCTAAAACAACTAGGACAACAATAATAAATAGAAATTCAATATCTGAAACTGCAATATCAGAAATAAAAAATGCTATTAAAATAGGAAATATATCAACAGGAAATTATTCAGAAAATATAGATATAACTATCATTTTAGGTAAAGATAGTATAGAGAAGTTAGAAGATTAAGCTTCTAACTTCTCCTAAAAATTGCAAAAAATATAAATATTACAAGTAAGATTAAACCAAGTCTAAAAATAATTAAAACAAAGTTAACAATATCAACATTAGTTTCAGCAATTAATTCAGATGTATAAATTATTCCATCAATATCATAGGTAATTTTTCCAATTGCGCTTCCTCCTTTTATTGGAGCAACAAGTGGAGTATCTAATTCTAATTTAGGTTCTAAATTGTTAATATCAAAATTATTTTCCAAAAATACATTAATATCGTTTTTAACTAAGATATTTAAATTTTTAGTATCTTCGGTAGCACCTAATACACTAACTTTTGTAACAACTGAATTAGCTTTTTTTATATTCTTATACGAATAATTACTAAAACCATATTCAAAAAGTTTTTTACAATCTAAAAATTTAGGCACTAAACTTCCGTTGGTATCTTCTGCACCAAGAATAACAGCTATTAATTCTAAATCATCTTTTTTTGCAGTGGCTATTATGCAATCCTTTGCCGGATTAGTATAACCAGTTTTTAATCCAGTTGCATATGGATAATAATAATCATCTGGTGAATGGTGGGATAATAGTAGATTTGTGTTATAAAAAAATCTATTATCACTATTATATTTATCTGTTTTAGGTAGGTTATATACAGTTTTTTGAACAATATCTTTTATCGTTTGAAATTGCATAGCATGCTTAGCAATAAGCGAAAGATCATAAGCAGTCGAATAATGATTTTCATCATGAATACCACTAGGATTTTTGAAATTTGTATTTTCACAACCTATTTCTTTAGCTTTAGAATTCATCATATTGGCAAAATTTGCTATAGAGCCACCAACATGTTCTGCAAGCACATTTGCAGCATCATTAGCAGATGGAATTAATAATACATGCAATAATTGCTCTATTGTTAATTTCTCACCTTCTTGCAAATATGCAGTGGAATAACCGGCCGGTACAGAATCAACGGCACTGTTACTTACGGTGGCAACATCAGTTAGTTGGCATTTTTCTAATACCAAAATTGCGGTCATAAGCTTGGTGGTACTTGCAGGATACATCATTTTATTTAAATTCTTTTCAAATAATATTTTACCGGTTGAATATTCCATAAGAACGCATACTGGAGCTGATATATTGATTTCTGCAGCGTTACAAAATTTATTAATTGATAAAATATTAAAAATAATTATTAAAAAGCAAATAATTTTTTTTATACGTCTCATATAAACTCCTCTAATATAACTATATATTAAGTGTCTGAAAAATTCAATACTAAAATTAAACAAAAAAGGAATGATTTAATTGAAAAAAATAAATAATAATATCAAAATAATTATTATAATTGGAATAGTAACTTTAACTATATTTGTTGTAATACTACTAAAGAAAATTGAAGAAAACAACTATAATAATTACAATTATGAGGAATATTTTGGAGAGCAAGAAAATAAAATAGTAGAAGAGAAAAAAACAATTGTTGTTCATATTACAGGTGAAGTAAATAAACCAGGAGTTATAGAGCTGGAAGAAGGAAAAAGGATTATAGATGCAATAAAAACAGCGGGAGGAGCAACTTCAAAAGCAAATTTAACTCAAATTAATTTAGCTTATGTCTTAAAAGATGGTATGAAGATATATATTCCAAATATTGAAGATAAAAATATAGAATATATTACAACAAACATCGGTGATAGTGATGATAAAGAAAAAATTAATATAAATCTCGCAAACGAAAAAGATTTACAAAAGTTGCCAGGAATAGGAACATCAACTGCAAAAAAAATAATTAAATATAGGGAGGAAAACGGAGAATTCAAAAATATAGAAGATATAAAAAATGTTAAAGGTATAGGAGAATCCAAATATGAAGAAATAAAGGAAAAAATAGAAATATAAAAAAATAATAACAAAGATAAATTTTTTCATAGGTATTGACAAAAGGGGATAATAGGGGTATACTTAGTAAGTAAGTAAAAATATCGCGGGGTGGAGCAGTTGGCAGCTCGTTGGGCTCATAACCCAAAGGTCGCGAGTTCGAGTCTTGCCCCCGCAACCAATTTTGAGGCTTTTAGCCTCTTTTTTTTATTTTAAAATATTTTATATTATTTTATAAAATGCCCTAATATCAAGCATTTTATCTAAAAATAATTTTACTTAATTTATTTTATTTTTTATTATTTTTTATGATTTGTTACCAAAGGTGCTACCAAAAAATATTTTTTATAGCTAATGGTAGCACCTACATGCTACCATTAGTGTTTTCAAGTGTTACAGCCATTATTTCTATAAAAAAATTATCTTTCATAAGAATCTTTATCTTCTTTATTCATATTTTCAATAAGATTTAATGGCTCATCTAAGCTTAATATATTTGCATTTGAATTATCAATTAAATTTTGTTCCATATAATATTCATTTACTTTTTCAAGTTCATTTCTTTTATATTTATCAAATACAGAAGTATAAGCATTTAATGTAACTGATACATCAGTATGTCCCATTAATTTTTGTAATACTACTGGACTCATTCCTGCTTCTATTGCTCTTGTTGCGTATGTATGTCTTAGACTATGTGTAGAAAAGTGTGGAATATATAATTCATTTAATATTTTATTTAAAGACCAATTTAAAGTACTTATTCTTGCATAATGCACAATAGGTGGTTTAAATAATAAATGTTCATCATTGTTTGGCATATCCTTTGAAATTTTCAACTGCTCTATAATAAAAGGTTCTAATATTTTTGGAATTGGTAATATTCTATTTCCAGCCTTAGTTTTAGGTGAATCGCTCATAACAATTGTTCCATCTGCTAGTTTTGTTAATGTTTTATTTACATTAATTAAATGATGAGCTAAATCAATATCTCCACTATTTAAAGCTAATACTTCTCCTATACGAAATCCCATAAGTAATTGCATTAAGAAAGCATTTCTATAAGGAATATCTTTTACACTATGTTCTAATAAATAATTAATAAATTTTGATTCCTCATCAACGGTCATAGCCCTTACATCTTTATCTTTTTTTACACTCTTAGGTCTTATTACTTCTATCATAGGATTTTTACTAATATAACCTTTATTAAAAGCATATTTAAAAGCTTGTCCGAATTGCTCACTAAACTTTTTGATTGAAGAATTACTATATGTTTTAGACATTTCATTTAGAAAAGCTTGTATTTCTTCCGATTTAATATCTTCAATATTTCTAAAACAAAATGGTGCTTTTTTTATTACATTAAGACTTCTTTTAACTCTATCATATTGTGCCTGAGATATTAAATTAGCATTTTTCTTATTATCTAAATTTGTAAGCATTAAATCAAATAAAGGAATACCATTATTTTTAATGTAAATTGGATTTTCTCTACGATAATTTAATTGTTTTAAAAATTCTTCAGCATCTTCTTTTGATTCAAATGTTTTTGTTTTTTTTACATTTCTATCTTTCATTACATCATATTCCCAATATCGAGCCATCCATTTTTTACGATCATTTCTAAAATATATTGAACCACTTCCGGAGTTTATATTATTAGCCACACTTTATATCCTCCTTTCCATTTTCCAAAGCAAATATGATAACCAACAAATTTGTTTTGGTTTAGTAAAAGTTATTGCTGGAAAATCTTTTCTTCTAAATAAATCATTTGCATTATTTTGGTTCATTCTTAAATCAGTTGCAACATCTTTTACTTTCATATTGGCAAATGGATTGATATTGTATTTTTCAATCAATAAAACAATTAATTTATTTTTATCAATTTCATTGCTATTTTTGTTGATGGAATCATTTAACAAATCAATATTCCTAATTAATTGCTCTTTTGAATTTTCTAAATTATCTTCTATGCTTATCATCTCCTTTATCAAATTTATAGGTTGTACCTGTTTTTTCTAAAATCTCATAAGGTATTTCTTGTTCTTTTATTGTATCTATCTTTGTATCTTGCATTTCTTTAATTCTCTTTTCCACGATAATTTTATCTTCTTGTTTTAATCTATCTAAATGTTTTTCTTCCCAATTTTTTGCATAAATTTCTATTTCTTCTTCTTTTAGTTGTTCTTCTTTAGGTTGTCGTTCATTAATTTGTTTCAATGCTTCAAAGATAGAATATTCTCTTTTGTTGTCTGCATAATGTTTATATAATCGGTCTTTAATATCCCAACCTTGAATAATATAAGTTCCGTTATCATAGTTGTCCGTATCCATTCTTTCATATCTACCAACACCTAATGAAAGTGTTCCACCTAGAGTATTTCCTATAATTTGACATAGCCTTGCCCAGCCATATTCATCATCACTATCAGGACTTCTATATTGTTTTAAATCACAGTATGCTAATACAGACTCTACAAACTCACGATAGCCATTCCAATGCAGATAAACACCTAAGTTTTTTGCATTGTTACTAATTACAGCTCTATCTCCCATAGTTAAACCTCTCTTTCTTTTTTTCTGATAAAGTATAATCTTTTTCCATATCCTCAAAATCTTTTTCAGAATATTCTGTAAATAAACTTTTTTCCATATCTTCAAAAAATTGATTTAATTCACTTATTTTTTGTTGTATATTTTTATTTATTTTTTTCATATACTTAAATCTTCACCTTCTTTATTTTCAAAATTTCTTTTACTCATTCCAATATTTAATGATTTAAAAATATTTTGGTCTATAAATTCTTTTTCTGCACCTTCAATTATTTCTGATTTATCTTTTGTAATCATATAAGCAATACAATCTGAAGCATATCCTAAATTAACAAGTTCTTTTGCCCTTTCAAAAAAAGGTTTATCTGTTGTTGCTAAAAATGCTCTTATAGAACCTGTATTTACACATCTATTTTTTATATATCCACCAATTTGTTTATAACTCATATTAATAAATGTATTAGGTACTTCTTGAAATAACCTTATATTATTTGTTGCTGATGTTAATACTAGGCAAGAATAACTATCAGAGTGTTTTACATCATACATTAATCTTGCTAGTTCATTTCTTGAATTGATAGTTTTTTGTAATAAAGGACTATCTTTAATTAATTCTTGTGTATTTAATGTGGGTAAATACTCAATTTTTATATAATTTTCTGCTTTTAATTTTCCTGTTCTATTATCTTGTTCAATCCAAGCATAAGTTCCATGATCGACTATAATATGACCTTTGAATCCCTTAACATTTTTAGATAATCTTTCTGTAATTATCATATCGTCTATACTTGCTTTTGCATTTCCAGATGGATGATTATGTTGTAAATAATATCCATTAGCTCCAAGTCGATACATTCTTCTATTTATATCTTCAAATCCTGTAGTATCTTTTAAATATGGTCTTTTAGTTTTTATTCTAAATATATTACAAGCATTAGGAAGTTTAGATGTAATAGATTCGTAGTTTATGACTGTATTATTTCTCATGTATATAATTCTAAAAGTTTCAAACCTAGGATTTCTAAATACTTGACAAGTTTTTAATAAATCATCACGAGATTCGATTTTTATATCTCTCAAATCCACATATCTTTTCATAGTCTTATCTTCATTAATGGCATTATAGATTGTCTTTATCTCTGCCATTTTTAGCCTCCTCACATAATTTTTGATAGATGTATTCAATTATTGAGTTATCTATATATTCTGTTTTTTCAATATTTGTAGCAATTTTTAAATCTTCATTAGAAAGTTTTAAATAATATTTAAGTACCAAAAATTGATATGAAACAAATATATATTTCTTTAAATATTCTAAAATCATCATTAGTTCTTTTTGATAAAATTCCATTTCTTGAATCTTATAATCTGTTGATGTTAAGAATGTTTGTTCATCTATTACGAAATCTTCTAAAAAGTCGTAATCTTCAAAATCACCAAGATTCAATTCATTACTTTCTGGTTTAATTTTTCCACTCATTATTCTTTTCTTACGATATTTTATTAATTTATCTAAGTCTTTATAGTTTTTTAAATAAGCTCTAATTTTCTCTTTTGTTACAGTTATAGTTTGTTTTTTATACTCTGCAAACCAATTAGTTTTTTTATTTACATTTGTATGATTTTCACTATCTGTATAAGCCTTTTCTTGTAAGTCATCTCTTTTGTTAATATTTAATTGATTTTTTACTAAATCTGAAATATTGCCTTTTATCATTTCAGTAATAATTTCTTTTTTATTAAAATCCTTTTCATTAGTGTTATGAACATTATCAAAAAGAATTTCATCATCTGATATTTTCTTATAGTTGAAATTTAGGTTATCTTTTTTATTATCCAATTTTGTTTTATCCTTTCTCTGATATTGCAATATCAATTAATTTTTGCTAGCTTGATTATATGGTAGCATGGTGGAGAAGCATAGAAATTCATTTATCTAATATTTTCTAATTTTTTAATATACTTTTTAATTTAAACTAAAATTTACTAAAAAATTAGTTTTTATAAATTCAGCAAAGTATTGAAATAAACACAAAAAAAGAACATGAAAAATAAATTTCACATTCAATAAATTCGATTATAAAATAGTTTATTTGATAGTATTTTAATTATTAAATATTTCTAAATATAAAGCATTTTCCTTTTTTAATGTATGATTTTCTTTTTCAGTTATTTTTAAGTTTTCAAACATTTCATCAGTAAATTCGATATCTTTTTTAGAAAAATAACATTTTCTAATTGAAGGTCTATATTGTCTATCTGTTCCTAAATATGAACCCATCATTAAATCATCTACACCATTACATACATTAATTATAATTTCTGCTACTTCTAATCTAGCATTGTTAGGTTTATAGTTTTCAAGTATTATAAAACAAGCATTGTTGTCAGATAACATATAGCCAGATGTATATATTTTATTATCTATTAAATCAATCATATTTACTTGTATGTAATTAGGAAATTCTCTTATTTCTAATTTGTATTTACCTTTACCAAATTTTCCTGTTCTATAATTATAAGCATTGAAATACATATATAAACAATTAGCTTTAAATGGATTTTTTATATCATCTTTATTTTTTATTTTATAGTCCATTTCAAATAATTCAGTAGAATACACACCTAATATTTCGCATAATTCTTTTATTATTTGAGCATTTGGTATCATTTCTCCACTTTCAAATCTACCTATTGTTGTTCTACTTATATTTAATTTATTTGCAAGATTGTCTTGACTTAAACCTTTACTTTTTCTTAATTCTCTTAATTTATTTCCAAATTCTTTACTATTAAAATCGGACATTTTTTCCTCCAATATAAACTTTAATATTAAAATATACTATTATTATAACATTTATTTCCAATATTTTCAATGTTTAGAGTGATATAATGCTTGATATACCAGCATTTCATTTGATTTATACTAATAAAAGTAGTATAATATATATATACCTATTTGTAGGTTTACATGGTCTTATCTTTTTATATAAGAATCCAAACCTAAGCTAAATGCTTAATGTTAATCAATACTTTTAGTAAATACTCCAAGCATCGTAGCCGCTTGGATTTTTGTATAGAATCCTCCACCTATATTGGATTCCTAAAAATATTGATACATTGCAAATAGAGATTGATAGAAAGGAAACCGACATTATGAAAGATTTTGAATACGGTGGACGGAAGCCCTGGTTGTTAGATAAGGCAAATGGGGGAACTTAATTGTTCCCCACCTATTTTAAAATTTTTCCTTTTGTGGTATAATATATTTGATAATTATTTTAAACTTGCTACGAAAGTTTAAATAATTATATAGTTTTAAGAGAAATCTTAAAGCAGAAAAGCATGGTAATTTGTCGGATTCCCCATGCTTTTTCTTTTTGTTTAATATATTGTAATTATGTGCAGAATTTGCACATTTTTTACTTTTTAGATAATTTTACAATAAAAACTTTATAAAATTTATTAATTTTTATTTTTCAACCTCTATAAATGTTCAATCTATGCACACTTTTGCACTTATTTTGCACATTTTATATTTTTGAATTGTTTACATAAATTAAGTATAATTGAATTAGTTTTAAAGGAAAGGTTGGAAAGAGTAATGGAGACTAGAGATCATAAAATTAGTCCAAGTGAAGTTTTACAAATTACAAATATACTTCGTTCTTTAGGTTTAAATACTTCATATATTGGAACAAAATTAATTAACAAATCCATTCAATATACTATAAAAAACGATATTGAGTTCATTACTCTTGAAAAGATTTATTTATATTTACATTGTGAATATGGTTTTAACATTCATTCTATACGAAACAATATTAATTATGCTTTATCTAATAGGAATAAGAATCTATCTGTAAAAAATTTTGAAAAAGTTTTTGGATATGAATATTATGAGAGAAATTTTGAGCCTAAACTTTTTATTGAAGAAGTTAGTAGTATAGTAAAAAATAGATGTTATTTATAAAATATAAAAAAACGTAGGAAAGATACATTTAGTCTTGTTGTTTTTTCGGAGCAAAAATTGGGAAAAATATCCAATCTAAATCTTTGAAGAACTCACACAGAGTATTTATACTAACCTGCGTTTCTGTATTCAATTGTGAATTTAGGTTGACAAAAAACACCGTATTGCTACGATGTTTTCTGTTAATAACTAAAAATTATAACAATGAAATTTGTTTCAAAATATCTATACGAGCTTGTGATTTTTCTTCCACAGAAGCCATATATTCAGTCATAAATTTCCAATCTGGTATATAACCATCATCATTATATTTTTTTTCATCTTCAATATATAATGTTCCATCTTCATTTTTTTTTGCGGGCAAGGGTATTCTCAACGTTTTCAAATTATCACTTGTAAATGCGTCCGAATAATCAAATTTAGTTGCACAAATTTTTATAATGGTACAAATAAACAAGGCATTATACTTTGTTAAATTGTCATTATATAACATTGATATCGCTGAACCTGCGCCGCCTCTCCCAAGAAAATCAGTATCTTGAAAAAAGGCAGGTGTGCCTTCTAATGGACTAACTGTTATGCAGTTACCTTTTTCAAGTTCCTCATTTTCTTTTGGTTCTAAGTAAGAAATAATTCCATTGTTTACACCACCCGAAGAAACATAAGGAACTGTTCCTTCAGTATATGTTTTTATGCTTCTTGATGCAGGAGATTTTATGGTAAATAATCTTGAAACCTCAAATTCTATCCATTCATTATAATTCATTGTTACCATCACTCCTTTTTATATTTACTTTAATATTACTATCATCCTTACTTAATTCACTATGATATACTATTTTATTGGAAATAGAATTCGTCAGTTCTTTTACATCAATTTCTTCCTTGAATAAAAGATAATCAGTCATTGTTTTTACAAAATCTTCTTCAGTAACAGAAAACGGTACTTGATCTTTTTGATAACTCAAAAATTCACTTGGTTTAATCCATTTGATACTGTCATCTCCACTTTGTTTTTTTATTATATCAACCCAAGCATTTTCGATACTATGCCACTTGTTTTTTATATCTTGTCTCCCTTGGTTTTTTACTCTTTCCAATCCGTCATCTTTTATATAACAAGTAAATATTTCTTGACTATTTTGTGGAATTCCTGCTTCAAAAATAAAAATAGAAACCGTAACTCCTTCATCAAAAGTTTTTTCTGGCAACTTTATTATCTTTATCAATCTATGTTTCTTTAGTATATCTTTTCTCCAAGTTTTGCTGAATTTTTCAAGTTTCTTATCTGGTAATAAAAATGCAGCTTTAGCACCGGTATTACAATTATCTAAAACATTTTTTATTATAATATCAGGATGATATTTTCTCTCATAAGGTGGGTTCATTAGCACCTTTGTAATTTTCTTTTCCTTAATCCAATCACACGCTTCTTGTGATGTACTGTCCATCTGCTCAAGATTAGTTTTTCCATCTTTATGAATGAGCATATTGGCACATGCTAAAGAAAAAACTCTTTTATCTATTTCAATTCCATATAGTTGTTCTGACATGATTTTTTTTGCTTTGGTAGTAGTAAATCCTCCAGCTTCGTTTATCATATTTGACATAGCCATTGTAAGAAAAGCGCCACTACCACAGGCAGCATCAAGAATATTATCATTCATATTTGCTTCTACCAGTCGATACATCAGCGATGTGATGTGTCCAGGCGTAAATACTTGTCCATTTTCAGATTTACCCTTATATCTGTTAAACTCATTAAAGAAAATCCCCATCACATCTTCGCCATTCCAGTACTTAGAATTTATTAGTTCAGATATTTTTTCTACACATTCAATGAAGTCGTCAATTGCTTGCTGATTATCAGTAATATTCATTTGTATTTTCGAATACATATCTAACAAAATCCTAAGTTTTTCATTTTGTTTAACAGCTGAATCTAAAGATTTTGAGAGAGTGTTTAATATGGAATTATGTAATGTCGTATAATCACGACCTTTGTCTAACCAAGCACCATATCTTTTAGCAACTAAAGCACAAGCAGTAAAAATCATTCTATCATAATAATCATTGACACCAAATTTAAAGTGTAAAAGATTATTAATTTTCATTGTAGTTAAATATATTTCTTGTGTATCTATTTTTTGATTAGAAAATAAATCTAAATAAAATTTCTTAGATTGAAGTTCATGTGGAATTTTCTTGTATTCCTCAGTATTCAAAAAAATTCTTTGTTCTTTTCCATTAAAAAGAATACCCACACATTTTTTATATTTTGTATTTGTTATTTCAATGTTTGTAAGTAATTCATCTACCCATTTTTGATTAGATAAATCCTGCATTTCAGACTTAGTTTCAAGTATAATTGCAACTTCATTTGTATTGTCTGGTAAATACCAACCATCAGGTTTATGATTATTCATTTTACAAGTGAAACCTAATTGCTTAAAAGTTGTAATTTGACCCGTTCCTTGTTGAACTCCTATTTCAGCAATGTCAAACCCCATTTTAATTTTCGCAAAATCCCTGACCTCATCTTCAGTCATTTGTTTAACTGCCCCCATTATTTACCCTCCTTAGAATAGTCAATCCATTCTTTTTCAATTATTTTATAATATTGATTGTTATCTTTGCAAAATAATTTTATTCTTTCATTGCTTTGACATTTGTTTTTGCCTTATTTAATTCCCAACAATTAACTGTTGACAATGCGACATCGAGCTACTTTGAGAAAACATCTTGTTTATAATAGGCTTTTTCTAATTGCTTCTCCTAACTTCATATTATTAAGCCCTCACAATCTTCCATTATTTTATTGTTTTTTAGAGATTTTGTCAAGAAATCAAAACATTGTCTTTAATATAATATTGATGATAGTTATTAGAGTTATAGTGAATAATTACAGGTTATTATTATATTTTCTTTTCTATTTGAATATCCTTAATAAAAAAGAAAATCTCCAATTTAATGAATGAAATTCATAATTTTTTTCTGCATTTATTAGTTCTATATTAACATTACTACTTTTCAAGTTATCTATATTATTTCTTATCATCATATAAGCATTTTTAAATTCTTGATTATTAAATGTTTCATTATCTAATTGATATTCGATATTAGTTAAAATGTCTTCTTTAATATATTCTTCTTTTGTTTCAATATACAATAGACATTTTTTTAAATTAGTAATATATGCTAAACAAGAATCTTTTTCTATATCATTAATATTAGTTAATATAATAACAACTAATATTTGATAAACTGTATAGCACATGATACTTCTTTCAATAAAATCATATAAACAATCAATTTTTTTAATAGATGTTGTAAGATATGCAAGTAAAACGGAAACTCCTATTACTTCAATTAAATATAATAATATTTGCCATATTGTCTTTGTAAAAATATATCTATTTTTCATTTTTTCTCACTTTCAAATAATCAATTTTTTCATATAATATCTTAAAACGCTATCTGTCTAATTACCAAATTATTTATTAATCAACGATGTTAGAAAAGGAATAAAAGGAGTCAATACTGTAATATGGTCTGCCATAGAAGCTATAAATAATTGATACTTTTCTAAAAATGTTTTTTTTCCAATATTTTTACACATTTCATCAAATAATTCTTTTTTTTCCTTATTATTTTCTTGAATACTATCCAAAATTTTCTTTATTTCATTTAATATTAATTCTTCGCTATTATTCAATTTTATATTTACTGAATTATCAATAGAATCAACATTTACTTTTTCGCAATTATAAATATTATTTATAATGGTTTTAGTTTCTTTATTTTTTATAGTACTCTTTTTTAATGTTAACTTATAAAAATCACATACATTTTCATTTCCTTTATTATATTTGCTATTTATAATTTCATATTTTTCATTTACTCCATTAGGAAGTTTTCTTATTATATATTGACCTTCCACAATTGGTATAGAAACATCTGTAATAGTTAAATATTCTTTTCCAAAAAATCCCTTAACATTTGCAATATACTTACCATATTCATCAAATATTTCTATTTCTTCTGTCGGAAAATTTTCTAAAAAATCTCTCATACAGTTACCTCCTTAATTTTTAAATATTAGTGTGTTATTCTAAAATTACAATTTATTTCGGTAATTATAGCACAAAAATCAAATAATTTCCAATTGTTCCTATTACATACTTTCAAATTATACAGTTGCTTTTATCAAATTTATCAAACATATTATTTATTTTAAATAATTTTTTTAATCCACTTTTTAAAGTTGTGCTATTTTCTAAAGAAATTCTATTATTTGCAATAGCTAAATTTGTCATCAAACAAACATGATTATATGTTTCACATTCTAATATATCACTTACAATATAATTAGCTATTTCAAATTTAAAATAATTCTCCAATTTTTCTTTAAGTTCTTCAAACTCTTTATTCCATATTTCTATTTCTTTTATTCTTTCTGTAACATTCTGTATATTATTAATTGTATAATTTTTAAAAAATTTTTCCATATTAATCGTAACTCCTTTTACATTATAATAGCACATTCTCTCAATTTATTGAACTATATTTGTGATTTTTCTCTCAATTTATTGAGCGATTTTGAATTGCTAGTTTGCTAAAATAAAAAATAGGGAAGAAAGTGGGGTTATTATGGATTTCTCTGATTTAATTGCTGTAAAAATAAAAGAATTAATGCAAGAACAAAATATTACTATATATAAATTAGAAAATCTTTCTGGTGTATATAGTTCTACAATAGCGATGTTTTTAACAAGAAAGACAAAAACAATAAGACTAGAAAATTTATTATTTATATGTGAAGGATTGGGAACAAATTTATCAGATTTTTTTGCAGATGAAAGATTTAAAGAAGCTGAAGCTAAAGAATGGACAAAAAAGAAAAGTAATTGAGAATTAATTACAAGGTATTAATTTTCAATTACTTTTTTATATGATTATTTATATAAATTTTTTATAGTATTATTTTTATCATTTATTATTTCAATTCCTAATTTATCTTTTAATATTTTTTGTATTTTTTCATTTTTATTAAGAAGTTCTTTAATTATGTCATAGCAAGCATTTAATTCAATATTATTCATTTTTAATTTCTTTTCTAATTCCTGTTTTTCATTTATAATTTGATTATTCTCTATTTGTAAACCAGAATAATATTTGTTTGCATTTTTAGCTTTGGATAATTCTATTAATAAATCATGATTTTGTTTTACTAAACTATTATTATATTTCAATATAGGATAAATTAATTTTTTATCTATATTATTTTTTGTGAAATCTTCATATTTATAAAAATTTTGAACATTTTGATAAGTTATTATATTTCTTTTTTCTTCTTTTAAATTGTCTTTTAACTTTTTCGTATTATAAAAATTAGTTAATTTTTTCATATCATCAGTAGATATATGTTCTCTATTTGTATTTTCTTTTCCTCTTTCTAAATTAAATCCTTTTTCAGTAATATATTTATAAAATTGATTTTGTAAATTCTTATAACTATCTTTACCTTTCCAAAATTCACTTGCAGATATTTTTCGTATGTTATTTCCTTTTTTATCTTTTGAGTTTACTACTGGTATATATACTAAGTGCATATGTGGAGTTTCTTCGTCTAAATGAACAACAGCAGATAATATATTTTCTTTTCCGATTCCTTTATATTCTGTCATAAATTTAAAGCATTCTTCGAAATATCTTTTAGTTTCTGTTTTGCCAATTTCATTAAAAAATGTATTATCAGATGTTAAAATTACTTCACAAACATAAATACTATTTTTATGAAGTTGTCCTTGAGTTAAATTGTTTTCTTTTATTAATCTTTGGTATTCTTTTAGATAACTATTTTCTTGTGGTTGTTTTAAATGATAATTTTGACTTGTTTTTGACAAGTCTATGTTTTTATTTGAATATTTCTTTTTGAATCTTTCATTATGAGGAGTTAGTTGAATCATTTCATCTTTTGTGTATTTTTCATTTCTTACAATTGCATAACTCACAAAAAATCAACTCCTTTAATTATATTATTTATTTAATTTACTTGCTTTAAGAGAACACGCTCGCAACCTTTTAATAAATAATAATAAATATTATTTATTAAAAATCGTTTTGCTCGCATAAGTTCTCTAACACACTAGAGAACTTTGTTCCAAAATTCTCCGTGTGCCAGGGCTTTGCCCTTGGAACCCATAAAAATAGATGAATTTTTAAGTAAAATCCATCTATTTTTATATAAATTATTTTAAAATATTTTTATTTATTTTATCTTATTTTACCATTATTGCCCCCAATAAGTGCTGAAATGTGCAATATACCAATCTTCTTGCACACTCCCCGCAACCAGATAAATTAAGAGTTCTAGAAATTAGCTAGAACTTTTTATTTGTATTTTAGAGTAATTAGCGCAAAATTTTAAAACAAGTTTTGCAGAATTTCACTTGTTTTTTTGATAAATACAATATATAATTATTTACAATAAAACATGTTTTTGCGTTGATATTTTAAATAATAAATTGAGGAAAAGAGTATGGAAGAAAATATATTTAATACAATTAGACATGAATATAAAATTGAAAACTGTATAATAGAAAAGAGAAATGATTCAACAGATGGAAATGTATATACTATTTTTGACAATCAAAATAAATTTATAGCTAAAATATATAAACAAGAAGAACATACAAAATCAATGATTAATCTTCACTTATTTTTAATAAAAAATGGATTTATTGTTCCTAATATAGTTAAAAATATAAATGGAGATTATTATTGTAACATAGAAAATAATTACATAGTTGTTTACACTTTTATAAATGGCGAACAATATGGGCAAAAAATTGAGAATATAGAAAATATAGAATACAAAAATAATATTGTAAGAAAACTTGCAATTCAATTAAGAAAATTGCACGAAATTACAAGAGATAATAATTTTAATCTTAAAGAAATAGAAATTCATAATTTAAAAAAAGAGAATGAGAGGAAGTCTGTTTTGCATTTTGACCTAACAAAGGATAATATATTTATTTGCAAAGATAAAATTGGCTTTATAGATTTTGATGATGCAAAATATGGAGATTCTTTATTTGATGTGGCAAGTGTGATATGTTTTTTGTTTATTTCTAAAAAAAGAGGAGTTGATGAAAACTCCATTAATGTTTTTTTAAACAGTTATTATAATAACGAGACAGAAGTTAAAAGAAGAGAAATTCACATGATAAAGACTTATGCACATGAATGGATAAAAGAAGTATTAAAAAATGAAAATTTAGATAAACCAATAAAAGAAAGTTTTATATTTAAGGACAAAATGATAAGAAAAATAAATATAGGAGGGAGTAAAAATGAGGCACACAATGAAATTAAAAGAGGATCCATTTGAAAGAATGAAAAATGGAACCAAAACAATTGAATTTAGATTGTATGACGAAAAAAGAAGGAAGATTAAAGTTGGGGATGAAATTGAATTTTTTAAATTACCTAAATTGCAAGAAAGAATTTTGGTTAGAGTTAAAAATTTATATAGAGGAGATTCTTTTAAAAATCTGTTTAAAATAATATTTCCAGATAAAGATAATAAAGAAATAAATAATAAAACTGAAGAAATGCTTAAATATTATACTCATGAACAAGAAAAAGAATATGGTGTAATAGGGATAGAAATTGAGATAATAGATAGCAACTTTAGATATACATATAACAAATTAGTAAGAGATAAAATTCCAGAAAATATTGATAATATGAAGGGGAGAAAAAGCAAATATAAAATATTAGATGATGCGGAATATTTGAAAGAATTAAATAGAAAAGTAATTGAAGAAGCTAATGAATTTATAGAGGAAAACAGTATAGAAGAGCTAGGCGATTTGATGGAAGTTTTAAACGCAATAATGAAACTAAAAGGTTATAAGCTTGAAGAAGTAAACAAGATTATGAAGGAAAAAAATGAAAAAAAAGGAGCTTTTGACAATAAAATATTTTTAGAGTATATTGATGAAGAAAAAAGAAATTTAGATGAAGAAGAAGAATTGCAAAAAAAATTTAGAAGATAGAAAGTGGATATATTAATAAAATTATTAAAGAAAAGAATAGTGACAGTTATTAATATTTGGAAATTTTCCCACCTTTTATATTTGCTTTAGCAGCATTAAAAAACATATTTGTTTCACCTATAAATTAAATTATATAATATTATATGCAAAACAGATATAAAGTGTGATTTAAAGTATATTATAATAAAAAATAGAGGAGTTAAATAAAATGATTGTTGAATATGACCCCAAATATGATGAGCAAATTAAAGACTTATTAGTAGAACTACAAAATTATCTAATAGACATCGACGATTGGCATACACAAATAATGTCGCCCCAATATAGGGAAAAAGCATACGAGATGGACATGAAGAAAGTTAAAGAACAAAATGGTAAAGTATTTGTGTCTGTCGAAAATGGAATCGTTAATGGCGTAATTATGGGAATTGTCAATGAAAATGATGAAATTGACAAACTGACTAACGATTGTGCAAAAACAGGAAATATTTTAGAATTAATTGTAAAAAATGAAGATAGAGGAAAAGGTACTGGCAAAAAACTCCTGAATAAAATAGAAGAATATTTTAAACAGATTAATTGTGCTAGGATAAACATAGAAGTATTTGGACCAAATAAGAGAGGATTAGAATTCTATGGAAAAAATGACTATATTGTTAGAGATATGATAGTATCAAAAAGGTTGAGAGAATAGAATTAAATCCAGAAGATGGTAACTCTGACTGAAAAAATATCTCTTCCAACTTTGTATTAAAAAACAAGGAGAAAATATTATGAAATAAAAGTTACAATAAGAGAATCACATCCACCAACATGGGGAAGATTACGAATACCAGCCAATATAACATTTAATGGAGATAACTGGGTACATGATATAATAATAGAAAAAGAAATAAATGAAGAAATAGAATATCCATTGTGTATAAAGGCAAAATCAGGAGCGTATCCAGAAGATTGTGGGGGAACATATGGATATGAAGAATATTGTCCAAGTGATAATGAAAGATTTTATAGTTATTTAAAATTCTTTAGTTTGGAAGATTTAATAAAACAAGGGAAAGCATATTTGAAAAGGTCAAACAATATACCGATTTTATAAAAGTTTGTTTAACATCATTGACACAAATACAATAACTATCTAATTTATTAGCTTGTCTAATCATAAGCACTCCAACTATAGATATTTTTCCATTATATACATTTGGTCTTCGTTTAATTCCTTTTTGCCATTAGAATATTCGTATCCTAATTTATGATAAAATTCACATCCAACAATAGATGCAGGGATTACTAATTTTTTAGCAGGAATTGTTAAAGCGAATTTTTCTATTTCGTTAATTAACATTCTACCTATGCCTTGTTTATGGTGAGCCATGTCAACAAATACAGTTAATATCCAATACTCTCCATCATCATTATACCAAGACTTATCAAGACCCGCAGTACCTATAACTTTATCATATTCTAATGCTACAAATACTTTTGTCCTTTTGGAAAAATTCTTTTTAATTTCTTCAGGAGTAAATTCTTTAACAGATTTTCTCACAAATTCTAAGCCATAATCTTTAGAATTTACTTCCAATAAATTTTGTATAATAATCTTTGACATTGCGTCAGCATATTTATTATCATATTCTTTTATTTCTATCATATATTTTACCTCCTTTTAGTATAAAATCATTCCAGAGCCTAATTCTTCATTAGGTCTTGTAATAAATCCAAATTTTTCATAAAAAGATTCTGCACATTGTTTTAGTAACTCTTTATTAGCAATATGAATAGGCTTGTTAGTACCAATATTGATTATATTTTTGTCAAATCCTTTAAAAATTTTAATCAATTGCTCTTCAGGTATTTTATCTAAATTATAATTGAATTTTGGACCACTAAGTTACATAACCTAACGATTAATTATATAGAAATTTCTTAACGTATCAATACTAAACCGTATTGATAAATCAAGTATTGACACTTATAAGAAATTTTTATTTTTATCAGTTAAGAGGTTATTCGAATTATTATGTCATCTAAAAATTTTAATTATAAGTTGGACCATTTTTCACTTACAATTAACAGTTGTTATTAAGTTTCCAGTTTTGTGATTTGGTGTTTCAATTATGTATGTTAGTTCGTCTTCATTTTTTCTGTATATACTGATTGATATGTCTTTTTCTTTGTCTAGGAAAAATTGATTTAATAATACTTTTTTCATTTAATTACCATTCATTTCTGTGTTTGTTTATATATTTAAATTAGAAAGCTGTCTTGTGATTGAAGAGGTATTAAGCTTTCCATATTTTGATTAAGTTTTTTCTTATAAAAATTGGCAAGTATTCTATCTGTGTGAATATTGCCAATGTGGTTTGTATTAAAAACTAGTAATTATTATTGTACCATAATATGATATGCTTCTCAATATTATGCATACAATTTTTGATACTTTTTATTTAATTATTAGTGTTTTTGGCAAAACTGTTAAATTTTTTATTGAATGTGTTTGTGTGTGAAGGCATATGAGGTTATATATATGAACGATTTTATATATATAATCAAAGGGACGTATGGAAAATATCTATAGGTTAATACAAAAGTAAAAAATGCAATGTCTTTTGCTGTAACGTTGTCGAGTTTCACGAAATTTGCGATTGCATAGTCACATGCATTCAAAAAGTCAATTGCACGAGAGCGTTCAGCCTCAGTACTAGCAGCATTTGCTTCATCCAGATAGTTGTATCTCTGATGATCCTTGCGTTTCACATCATTAACTAAGTTCACCTGATATCTTACGATGTCAATTGAATATTGATAAAAATTGTGATATAAGTATTTTATTATTTTTAGAGTATTTTCTGAAAGGGAATTTAGTGTATGAAGTATAAAGATGTAATTGAAAAAATGTCTTTGGAAGAGAAGGCAAGTTTGTGTGTTGGTAATGATTATTGGCATAGCCTTGAACTTGAAAAGTATGGGATTCCTAAGATTACTATGTCAGATGGACCTCATGGGTTGAGGGTTCAAAAAACTAAGGCTGATAATCTTGGTATAAATGAAAGTGAGATTTCTACGTGTTTTCCTGCTTCTGCTAGTTTAGGTAATACTTGGAATAGAGAGTTGATTTATTTATTAGGAAAAACTTTGGGAAAAGAGGCTAGAAAAGAAGAGGTTAATATTGTTTTAGGTCCTGCTATTAATATAAAGAGAAGTCCTTTGTGTGGTAGAAACTTTGAGTATTTTTCTGAGGATTCTTATTTAACAGGAATTCTTGGCATGGAATATGTGAAGGGACTTCAAAGTGAAAATGTTGGAGCTTGTGTAAAACATTTTGCTGTTAATAATCAAGAGAATAGAAGAAGAACTATTGATGTGGTTATTGATGAAAGAGCTTTGAGAGAAGTGTATTTAAAGGCTTTTGAAATGATTATAAAAAATGCTAAACCTTGGTCTATTATGAGTGCTTATAATAAGGCTAATGGCGAATATTGTAGTGAGAATCAACATTTATTGAATAATATTTTAAGAAAAGAATGGAATTTTGATGGGATTGTTATTTCTGATTGGGGTGCTGAAAATGATAGAGTTAAAGGATTGAAAGCTACTCATGAGTTGGAAATGCCTGGTGGAAGAGGTAATGGTGCCAAAGAAATTATTGAGGCTGTTAAGAATGGAGAAATTTCTGAAACAGAGTTAAATGAAGCTGTTGATAGAATTATTAATATTGCTAGAAAGGGAAGTAATCAGTTTGCATATGATGAAAAGTTAGGAGCATATTTAGAAATGAATAAAGCCGGTAAAGAAACTTCTTTTGAATATGATCAGAAGGTTCATCATGAGATTGCTGAGAAAATTGCTAAAGAGACAATTGTATTATTAAAAAACGATAATAATATTCTTCCTATAAAAAATAAGAAAATTGCTGTTATAGGTGATATGGCCAAAACTCCAAGATATCAAGGTGCGGGAAGTTCGACTATTAATCCATATAAGATTGAAAATGCTTATGATAACTTGGTTCAAAATGGAATTGATGTTGAATATGCTCAAGGATATGAAAGAATTGAGTCTGAAAATGATGAAAGGTTGAGAAGTGAAGCTGTTAAAGTTGCTAAGAATAATGACGTTGTACTTGTGTTTGCAGGCCTTACAGAGAATTATGAATCTGAAGGTGTTGATAGAGAAACTTTAGATATGCCTGAAAATCAAAATAAATTAATTGATGAAATTTGTAATGTTAATGAAAATGTTATTGTTGTTTTGTCAAATGGTTCTCCTATATTGATGCCTTGGAAAGATAAAGTTAAAGGAATTTTAGCAGGATACATTGGTGGAGAAGCTGGCGGAAAAGCTGTTGTCGATTGCATTCTTGGTAATGTGAATCCAAATGGTAAATTGGCTGAAACTTATCCTAATAAATTAGAAGATACTTCTTGTTTTAATAATTATCCTGGAAATGAAATAACTGTTGAATATAAAGAGTCTGTTTATGTGGGATACAAATATTATGACAAGGTTGGAAAAGATGTGTTATTTCCATTTGGATTTGGTTTGAGCTATACAGAGTTTGAATATTTTGATTTGAAAGTTAATATTGAGAATGAAAAGGTAGACATTAGATTTAAAATAAAAAATGTTGGAGATGTTGCAGGAAAAGAGATTGCTCAAATATATGTTAAGAAAGCTGATTCTGTAGTATTTAGACCGGATAAAGAATTGAGAGATTTTGCTAAGGTTGATTTAAATCCAGGTGAAGAAAAAGATGTTCATATAGTTCTTGATAGAGATTGTTTTGAATATTATGATATTGAAAATGATAGATGGCAAGTTGAGGCTGGAGAATATGAGATTTTAGTTGGAAAATCAAGTAGAAATATTGTTTTGAATGACAAAGTAGTAATTAATTCAGATGATGTTTGTGTAAAGAAAGAATTTTGCGAAAAATATTATACTGGTGATGTTCAAAACGTTACTGATGAAGAATTTGAAAAATTGATTGGAAGGAAGTTGCCAGATAAGGTTTTGAAGATTGAAGATATTACGGCTGAAAACACTTTGGAACAGATAAAAAATACTGCGATTGGTAAAGTGATTTATGATAATCAGATTGAGAAAATGAATAGATTATTGAGAGAGCAAAATGTTAATAAGGCAACTAAGGTTATGATGGATTTACAAAAACCATTAAAGAAATTTTATGAGAAAAAGAGTAGTAAAATTACAAAAGAAATGGTTGATGAATTGATTGCAATGGCTAAGAAAGGTGAGTTTTCAGAGAATAATGCATTTGTTAAGGAATATTTAAAGTAGTAAAAAGTTGGAATGAAGGGAATTGAAGATGATAAAGGCAGTTTTTATTGATATAGATGAAACACTAACAAATAGTCAAAGAGAGGTTACTGAAAAGATAAAATTAGAAATAAAAAAATGTGTAGAAAATGGTGTAAAAATAATTTTGACTTCTGGAAGATCTCGTAGAGAGGCTATGGATTTTCAAGAACAGATTGGCACAAGTCCATATATAGTTTCTTCAAATGGCGCTTCTGCCTATGATGCAGAAAATGGAGTTGAAATTTATAATGAGAGAATTGATCCTCAAATGGTGCTTCAATTAATAAAACATTCAAGAGAGAATGGATATAGAATAAAATTGAACTATAAGGATCTTTTAGTTATGAATGAAGCTGCTTATCCAGATGAAAAGGACAAGGAAGTTTCTTATGAAGAATTAGAAAGGGTTGCAGTAGAGGAGCAAGTTGTTCAGTGTGTTATTACAAGTACTGATTTTGAGAAAATGAGGTTTTTTAGAGATTATATAAAAAATGAATGTGTAGGAATAGCTGTTGCAAATGAGTCTAAACGTTTTAAAAATCCTGATTTGAAGCCAAGTAGAAATTATTATTGCGATGTTGCTTCTGTTAAGGTTTCTAAAGGAAATGCTGTTAAAGCTGTTTGTGAATATTTTGAAATTAAACCTGAAGAAATAGTTACAATAGGTGATGGAGAAAATGATTTGTCAATGTTTGAATTAACTCCAAATTCTGTTGCTATGGGAAATTCATTGCCTGAAATAAAAGAAAAAGCTAATTATGTTACGGCTTCAAATGATGAAGATGGGGTAGCTAAAGTGCTAGGGTTTATCATTAAAGTTAATGAAAAAGAGATGCCAATTTGAAATTGACATCTCTTTTTGTTGGTTAAAAGACTACGAACCAACTGTTTACACTCATAAAAACAAAGATTTCATTGCTCCATAACATCCAGCATAGGAAGAATTGCTTCCAAAAACATCCTAAAATTGCGTAAATGTTCAGCAAACTAAATCTTCTATAAATGGCTAAATACCAACAAAAGCTTAAACTTTCATAAATCTTCAAAAGTGCCTTTGCCGGCGCCTCATAACTCTAAGGTGAGTTTGAAATAATTTTGATTTATAATTTTGATTTAATCGTTACAGCTTGAGTGGTTGTAGCGGTTTTTTATAGCCTTTAAATTGGTTGCTATAATGCTTTAAAATAGTACTATTATGTCAAATTGGGGAGAAATTGGGGATCAACTTCCCAATTGACATAGAACCTCTAAGAAAAGCTCATTTCATAAAAATTCTTAAAGCTATTTTTGCAACAAAGTAAATCAAAAAATATAAATATGAGAGTTACAAAAAAGATTTTTAGATAATATTGAATTTCTAATTTGCATTGCTTGAAATCAACAAATTCTCTAATACATTTCCAGCAGTCCTATCATGAGATTTTAGTGGGTGAACATAGAAATTGTATGTAGTAGTAATTTGTGCATGACCAAGCCTAGCAGATACTGTTGCAACATCAACTTGTTGAGAAATAAGAAGAGTTGCATTTGTATGTCTTAAACCATGAAAATTAATTACAGGCAATCCAATCTTTTTAACAAACTGTTCAAACCATTTGCTAATTGTAGATGGATGAATAGGTTTACCATCATCTTGAACAAACAGCCTATTAGATTCGTGCCAGAAATCGCCTACAATTGTTTTTTGTTCATCATACCATAACTTATATTCCTCAAGTAAAGAAACGATAAAATCAGGTATTGCAACATCTCTTATTGAACTTTCTGTTTTAGGTGCCTTAGTAAAAACTCCTTTTTCAGAAAGATATTGACTAGACTTATTAATATTGATAATACCATTTTTTAAATCAATATCACTCCATTCAAGCCCAACAAGTTCACCAAGCCTTGCTCCAGTAAAAATATCAAGTAAAATTGCAGTACGATATTTAATTTGATTGCCTTTTAACTTTTGCAAATTATCAACAAGAATTTTAGTTTGATCTTCATCATAATGACGTCTTAATGGCTTAGATGTTTTTGGCGGTTGAACACGTTCAGCAGGATTACTTACAATAAGTTGCCAATATACTGCTCTATGAAGCATTGCCGATAGCAAACGATGATGTTCTAATATTGTCTTTTGAGATAATGGCTTTCTTGTTTTCTTTCCATTGTTGTTTTTTCTTCTAATAATTTGAGTATCTTCTTCAAGTAAATCATAAAATCTCATAATGTCTGTTGGTTTGATTTTATTTAGCTTATAATGTCCAAAATATGGAGTGATTCTTGTTTCTAACATACGTTTGTATCTATAATAAGTTGATGGTGCTAGTTCTTTTAATGCATAATCCTTTGTCCATATTTCCACATATTGTGCAAATGTTGGGATGTTTCCATCTACTATTAGTCCACTTTCTACTTCTGTTAGAAATTTTGCAAGTTCTATCTGTGCTTCTGATTTTTTCTTGCAATGTATTGTTTTTTGATGCCTTATTGGTTTGCCGTCTAAGTCGTATCCTTTAAATATTACTAGCCTGTAACTGTTTTTTCCTCGTTTTTCAATACTACCTGTCACTTTTTTGCCTCCTTTCTGTTGTTTTTAGTAATTGTTTGTATTACTATGTTTTTATTGTAACATTTTTTGATGTGAAAACAAAACCCGACAGGGGTGATGTGTGGAAAAAATTGAATTTATGGCAAAATTATGATATAATTCGTCAAGAGGAGGGGGAGCATGGGAAAAAATAATAATAGAGATGATTTTTCAAAAAAAGTAAAAGAAGTATTAGCAAAAAGAGTTAATTATTTATGTTCGAACCCAGAATGTAGCAGAGGAACAATAGGCCCATCTTCGGTGAATGAAGAATTTATTAATACAGGAGTAGCTTCTCATATATGTGCAGCAGCACCAGGAGGAAAAAGATACGATATAAATATGACACCAGAACAACGTTCAAGTATAGAAAATGGAATCTGGCTTTGTCAAACATGTTCAAAGATTATAGATAGTGATGAAAAAAAATATACAGTAGAAATACTAAAGGACTGGAAAAGTAAAGCTGAGTCAAGAGCAGAAATAGGATTAATAAAGCAAATAAATGAGACAACAAATGTAAAAAAAGAGATAATAGTTGAAGAAAGTAAAAAAGACATAATAGAGGTATTAAATATAAATAAAAATTCTCAATGGAATAGTGTACAATATGGAAAATATTTGAAGAGATTTGAAGATTTGAATGATTATATTTATTGTAATGATTTTAGTAATTTTTTTAAGAAGGATTTTATATTTGATGATACTATTTTAAATTTTGGTAAAGAACTATTAGAATGGCTAATGGGAAGAAAAAAATTTCCGTTAGAAAATTTAGAGGAATTTTATAAAGAATTAAAAAAGATATATAATATAAACAATAATGACATTTTATCAAGAAGATGGGAAGCATTACATAAATATTTTGAAGGAGATATAAATGAAGCACATAAAATATATTTAGAACTCTTGAATATGAAAAGTGACAATATAGAAAATTGGTTAAGAGATGATATATTGGTTGATGGTAGAAATATTACAATTCAATTGGAAAGAATGGAAAGAAAGTATTCTATAAATAATGTTTTTCAAATGGAAATAGAGAAAAATAGTCGTAAGATAGTTTATCCTAACATAGATAGAGTACGTAGTAATTTGTATGAAAATGTACTTAAGAATATATTCAATTATCAAAATAAATCCAAATATACACAGATATATGGAGTTGGATTGGAATATATATTAAATTCTATTCAAGAACTTGCTTATATAAGTATTCTATTTGGTTCAATTACACATTTTAAACTTGTCAGAAACTTGTTAGCAGAGGTTTTAAGTATATATGCAAATTGTTATGAAGACACAATTTTTTATAGGAATTCTTTAAAACAAATGATATTATCAGGAAAATTTAAAGATTTTAAGAAGATGTATAATCGAATAAAATTAAAAGAAAAATTCGTTAATAGTAATGAATTTATTAATATAATTTTGTCATTAGAAGAATCTATTTTACCAACAGATATTAATGATTATTATATTTTTGTATTTGATGTTTATGGTAGATATCTTGATGATAAGACATATTTAAAATTTGAAAAATACATTTTAAAGATTATAAATATAGGAAAGACGTGTGATTTTGACGAAGTGCATAGAGCATGGGAGTCGATATCAAATAATACAGAACGATTTATAAAAAAGGAAAATTTATTTAATATTATATTAAAATACTTAAACAAAAATTATTCTGGCTTTTTTAGAAATTTTAGTAGTATCTTAAATAAGATAAAGATTTTGGAATTAAATGATAATGAAAAACAACTTTTTATTAATATAGTAAACAAAACAAAAGATATTAATGATATAGAAAATTTTCAAGCAATGATTGAAGTAAAGAAATATACGAAAACAACTAATTTTAACAATATTTTATTAAAGGAAAGTTCTTTTGGAAATTTTTGTTATAATATTGAAAAAAAGAATAATATAAAGACTTTAAAATATATTGTTGATCAAATAAAAAGTGAAGCTGAACAAAGAGAAAAAAATCCTGGTATTCATTTTTTGAATGTTAGAAACTACAAAATAGGATGGGATAATTTTACAAAAAGAAGGTACAATAAAGATATGAGAGCAATTGTTTTAAATGATATATTACCATTGGCTAGAATGATATTAATGTCTCAGAATCAATATGTAGGTGAAAAAATAAATATGATTAAATGTCTTTCTTATATAGTATTAGTTGAAGAAGATAATAACATATTAGAAAAAATAAAGGATATTATAAAAAATATTGAAATAAAATCAGCAAAAAAAGATTTTTATGAAAGTAAATCAAAAGAGGATCTGAATATTAATATAGAAATGGTGAGATATACTTTAAAAGAAAAAAGTCTAAATAACATATTAAATTATTTTATGATACAAGGTATCTGTAATCAAAATACTTTGTATGAAATTATAAATTGTATAAGTTTGATTTTTAGAAATAAAAAAAATATTGGCAATAATAATTTAAATATAATATACAGTATTTATTGTTTAGCCATACAGTCAGAAGATGCAGAATTGGTTGATGAAGCAATAAAATTATCTCATTTATTTATTGATACAGAATACTTTGAAGATGTTAATCAGATATTAAATAAATTTTTAGATGATAACAATTTTGAAAAGGAGTATGCTATCGTTAATTTAATTTATTGTTTAAATAAATTAAGTAGAAAAAAATTCAAAAATATAATTGAAAAATTAAGAAAATCAAATAATTATAACATAAGATATGTTGTAAATAAGTATTTAAAATAAGGAAGTTTTCTACTTCCTTATTTTCATCCCATCAATCCATTTTTCAAAATCACTACCACTAATTTCATCATGTTTATATTTATCAAGCATCACAGTACCATCAACTTTATATCTTTCATAAAGAGCTAATACCTCAGGATTATTACTAATAGAAGCTTGTTTACTCAAATTTTTATATCTATTCCTATACTTTTTACAAATAGGATCATTAGCATATGTTCTACTAGAAGAAACCTTATCAGCAAATTCCTTACAAGTTAGACCATCTTTAAAAATATTATCACAATACAATGTCTTATGCGCAGTTTTAGGAATGAAATAGTGATTACAATTTTTACATTTTATAATCCTAAAACTATTTTTATAATTCATAAATTCTTTCATACAAATAAACAAAAGACAAGTAAAGTCATTAGAAGAATAGTAATACCCAATATTATTTTTTGACTTATTAGTATTATAACCTAAAAAGAAAGAATCTAAGTCAAAGTTCATTTTTATATCTTTAAAATTTTCAGATATATTATCCAAAATTGATTCATATGTTTCATTATCTTTCAAAATTTTTAGGCTTTCATAATCTGAATCTTCTTCAGTAGATGATTCAAATAATGTCTTGAAATATATTTTTTCTGCGATATTCCTAAAAACAAATTGAGCAGAGTCAATAAAACTAAAATAAAGTAATTTCGTCCCTTCAGCATAATCAATAAATTCATCTTCTGTTAATATTATTTTTGGATTCTCCATAATTTCAGATGTTAAATCAATACTTTTATAATATTCAAAATTTAGATAATTCTTTTTACTAGCAATGAAATTAACAAGAAAATAATGCACTAAAAAATAGTTCAAATGTAAAGCATTTGAAAAATCTAAATTTAGAAATTCAAGCAGAAATGTTCCGATATTTTTTGCTTTAGGTTTAACTTTTTCAAAAACATATAATTTTTTATTCTTTAGTTTTTCTGGTATTTTCTCTGAGTCTGTTAGTTCTATTGGTTCGTATCTTACAAAATACTCTTTTGAATTTTTGAAGTCAAATGCTATTTCTAATTCATAATTCATAATTTTCCTCCTTGAACTTGTATTAAATTTATAACCTTTCTATATATAAAGGCGAAATGAAAGTATTAAAATTCCCAAAACTTTTTAAAAATTAATTTTTTATGCTTTCATACATAATAGGCGAAATAAAATTAAAAAATCTCACAAAATTTATAAAGAATTTTAAAATTTTAATATTCCTATATACAAATAGGCGAAGAAAGACTCAAAAATCTTAGTAAAAATACAAAAAATTTTTAAGATTTAATCCCTCTATATGCAAATAGGCGAAATAATATTGGAAAATATACCAAAAATTATAAAAATTTTTAAAAAATTTTGATCCTTCTATATAAATAGGCGAAATAAAAATAGAAAATGTGACAAAAATCATAAATTTTTTATAAATTAAAAAAAAATAAAGAAATAGCCATACAATAGAAATAAATTTTAGAATTATTATCTGTACGGTTTCTTAGAACAAATAAAACATCTAAAATAATAAATAATAATTAGTTAACTAAATTATACAAATGTAAATGCAAGAATATATAAAATTTAATATTTATACATGTTTTTGCATAAAGAATTTAAGAAAAAGAGAGGTGATTATATGCCAGAATTACCAAAGGTAGAACGAAAAACACTAACAATGAAAGAAACAGCAGAGTATTTAGGAATATCATATTGGTTAGTAAACCAATTAGTAAGAAGAAAACAAATACCATGTGCAAGAGTTGGTGGAAGAGTATTATTTAGAGTACAAGCACTAGATGAATACTTGAATAATAAAGAACAAGAATCATTAAAAAAGTAAAGGAGGGAAAACATGCAATGGATTAAAGTGTTTACAGATATATTTGCAAATCCAAAAATCAAAATATTACTCAAAGAACGTGATGGGGACACATTTTTTAGAGTATGGATTCAATTATTAACAATAGCGGGACAATGTATGCAAGAAGGAAAGTTAATGATTTCAGAAAATAATCCGATGACAGTGCATGAACTTGCAACAATCATTCACAAAACGGATGCAAAAATGGAAAATATATTGAACAAATTAATCCATTTAGAAATGCTAATATATCAGGAAAATACATATATAATTAAAAACTGGTATAAGTATCAAAGTATTGATAAATATGAGAAAATTTTAGAGCAAAATAGAGCAAGACAAAAAAGATTTAGAGATAAGAAAAAAGAAGAAAGTAACGTTACGCAAACGTCAAGTAACGTGGAAGAAGAGAATATAACAGAAAAGAATAAAATAGAAAATAATAGATTAGAAGATGATATAAAGGCGGGTGAAAATGGTAGTGGATTCAAAACAATTGATTTCTGACATAGTTTTAGATACTGATAATAAAATGCACAAGCAGTGCAAATTCTGTGGAAAGTTATTACATATAAATGATTATACTGCACTATATGTCAATATTGTTTATAAAGATATAGCAACAGCATACGAAAGATGTACTTGTAATGAAGCTAGTAAAATTTGGCAACAATATGATGAATATATTGAAAAAGACAAAATAAGAAAAATCAATTTAAGTAAAATAAAAAAATTATTTAAAAATAATAATTTAGGAAAACGTCAATTAAATAGCACATTTGAAAATTATAAAATAACAAATAAGAATAAAAAAGCTTATGAAAATGTAAAAAAATATGTAGAAAAATTGATAACAGGAACAACAAATAAAGGACTTTTTATAACAGGTGCTTATGGTGTAGGTAAAACTTATTTAGCATCATGCATTGCAAATGAAATTATTAATAACGGAAAATCAGTAATATTTGGAACTTTAATACAATTGTTAGATTTTATTAGAGATTCATATAGCGATTCAGAAGTTTCTGATAAAGACTATTTAAATTTATATTCTAGTGTGGATCTTTTGGTAATTGATGATTTAGGAAAAGAAAAGCCAACAGAATGGGTATTAGAAAAATTATTTTTGATAGTGAATAATAGATATAATAATTATTTGCCGATTGTTATAACCACAAATTATAACAGAAATCAATTAAGAGAAAGATTATGTATAAATAAAAATTATAGTATTGTAGATTCAATAATTTCAAGATTATATGAAATGTGTGGTGGTATTGAAATTAAGGATGATGACCATAGAATGAGCGATTTCCTAATTAGGGAATCACTCTAAAATGGTTGATATAACTGGAGTACAAGCTCAATTATTTTAGATGTGAAATGATTAGTGACAGATAAAAATGTCACTTTTCTTTTTACATTGTTTTGGAGTAAAAAGAACTAAAATAAGAGAAATGTTTTTAGCAAGATTCCCCTTTGTGTATACAAAGGGTTCTTGATAGTTGGGAATGTCCCAAACCCTTTTATGAAATGGAGATGATAAATTGAAGAAGGATAAAATTATAACAATTAGAGTTAGTGAAAAGGAGAAGAAAAAGTTGATTGAGAAAAGCGAAATTGCTAAACTTAGTTTATCAGAATATTTGATTGAACAAGGTTTGGATAAAGGTATAGTGATAGTTGATGGATTAAATGAAGTCGTAGCAGAACTTATAAGGATAGGAAATAATATAAATCAATTAACGTATTTGGTGAATTGTGGAAGGATTTATACTGTTGATTTAAGTGATGTGAAACAAGAAATAGGAAAGGTATGGAATGTAATTAATGAGTTACAAAATAAGTGGTGAAAAAATATTAGAAATTATAAAAAAATTTTTCGACAAAATAGCTTAAAATATGGGGATTTTATTGTTAAATATTGCTTTTTGTGATATAAAATAAATAGGATAATTAGATTTAACGGAGGAAACTTATGGAAAACAGGAATATAAGAGAAAGAGAAGAATTGCACAAAGCAATATGGTCAATAGCAGATGATTTAAGAGGATCAGTTGATGGTTGGGATTTTAAACAATACATATTAGGAATAATGTTCTATAGATACATATCTGAAAATATGACTAATTACATAAATGAAGGCGAAAGAAAAGCAGGAGATAATAACTTTGACTATGCAAAATTATCAGATGAAGAGGCAGAAACGATTAGAAAAGAGATGGTAAACGAAAAAGGTTTCTTTATATTACCATCAGAATTATTTGATAATGTATGTAAAAAAGCTAAAGATGATGAAAATTTAAATGAAACATTAGAAAAAATCTTTAATAATATTGAAAACTCAGCAAAGGGAGCAGAAAGTGAAGAAGACTTTGCAGGATTATTTGATGATATTGATGTTAATAGTAATAAATTAGGAGCAACTGTTGCAAAAAGAAATGATAAATTAGTAAAAATATTAGATGGAATTGCAAATATTCCGCTTGGAAATTATAAAGATAACTCAATAGATGCATTTGGAGATGCTTATGAATTTTTGATGTCAATGTATGCATCTAACGCTGGAAAATCAGGAGGAGAATTCTATACACCTCAAGAAGTAAGCGAATTATTAACAAGATTAGCTATTGTTGGAAAAACATCAGTTAATAAAGTATATGACCCAGCATGTGGTTCTGGTTCTTTGTTATTAAAATCAGCAAAAATATTAGGAAAAGATAATGTAAGAAATGGATTTTATGGACAAGAAATAAATTTAACTACATACAACCTTTGCAGAATAAATATGTTTTTACACGATATAGATTATGATAAATTTGATATAGCATGTGAAGACACATTAGTTTCTCCTCAACATTGGGATGATGAACCATTTGAGGTTATAGTTTCAAATCCACCATATTCTATAAAATGGGCTGGAGATGATAACGCAGTACTTATAAATGACCCACGTTATTCACCAGCAGGTGTACTAGCACCAAAATCAAAAGCAGATTTTGCATTTATAATGCATTCGCTTTCGTGGCTTGCAACAAATGGAACAGCATCAATAGTTTGCTTCCCAGGTATTTTATATAGAGGTGGAGCAGAACAAAAAATAAGAAAATATTTAATTGATAATAACTTTGTTGATTGCATTATACAATTACCAGACAATCTATTCTTTGGAACATCAATAGCAACATGTATAATGATTTTAAAGAAAAGTAAAAAAGATAATAGTACATTATTTATAGATGCAACAAAAGAATGTGTAAAAGTTACAAATAATAATAAATTAACAGATGAAAATATTGAAAATATAGTGAAAATATTTACAGATAGAAAAGATATTGATTATGTATCAAAATTAGTTTCGAATAAAGAAATAGGAGAAAATGATTATAACTTATCTGTTTCTACTTATGTTGAAAAAGAAGATACTAGAGAAAAAATTGATATTGATATTTTAAATAAAGAAATTGATAAAATAGTTGCAAGAGAAAATGTACTTCGTGAGGAAATAAAGAAGATTATTGGAGAGATAGAAAAAAATGATGAATAAATGGGAAGTTGCAAGATATTTAATAGATGCAAAAAAAAACATAGATTCCATAATGTACATAAATAAAAATATATATGAACTCAATAATATAGATGTAAATTTAAAGATTAGGGATGTTATGCGATCTTTTTACCTAAATCTTAGTTATGTTCTTGATGAAAAATACGACACAAGGGATAAGAAACAATGTATTTGTAGAAACAATAAGATTATTGAGAGTATATATTATGAAAGAGATAAAGATAAGGCACACAAGGATAGTAATTATCAAAGAACAAAATATGACTCAATAGAGGAAATAATTGAAACAATGAAAAAACAAATATTTGAAGTTAGAAAAAAATGTGAAGACATAATTGCTAAAGAAATAACATTAGATTTTGTTCCTCATGACAAAGAATTGTTTAGAATTGTAAATGGAATAAATAGAGAAAAAGAAGATAAGATTTGCAGAAAAAAATATTTTATATCAGATAATCTAAACGAAAATAATATTACAAGAAAGATTTTTTATGATACTGAAGAATTAAAAGAAAATAGAGAAAAAGATAAGTATGCAGTAATAATGAAGGATGGAATAAATATATATGAAGGAATACAAGAAAGACAAGATGCTTGTATAAAAGTAAATGTATTAAATAATACCAACATTTGGGTACAGTTTAATAGTAAAAGTAAAAAAAAGATAGAAAAGCTAATTAAGACTGGATTAGTTAACAAATATGGTATACCATTAAGTTTTGAAGAAATGTCACAAGAGCAGTGGAAAGTATTTACTAAAATCATAAAGAATGAAGAAGGTGAAAAAATTGAATAAGTTAAAAGAACTAATAAGTAAATTATGTCCTAATGGAGTTGAACATAAAAAATTAGGAGAATTAATAATAATAGAAAAAGGAAAACAGCTAAATAAAACATTATTATCAAGTAATGGAAAATATCCAGTAATAAATGGAGGAATAATGCCATCCGGTTACTGGAATGAATATAATTATACTGAAAATCTAATTACAATAAGTCAGGGTGGAGCGTCAGCAGGGTATGTGAATTTTATAGATACAAAATTTTGGGCAGGAGCTCATTGCTATGTTATAGTAAAAGTTGATAGTAAAATTAATTATAGATATGTATATCATTTTCTGAAATCAAAGGAAAATGAATTAAAAAATTCACAAGTTGGTGCTGGAATTCCAAGTGTTAGTTTAAAAGATATAAATAATTTATGTATTGCTGTACCTTCGTTGGAGGTACAATGCGAAATTGTCCATATTTTGGACGATTTCACATTACTTTCAGCAGAGCTTTCAGCAGAACTGAAAGCTAGACAAAAGCAATATGAATTTTATAGAGATAAGTTACTATATTTTGATGAGAAAATCCCTAGAAGAAAATTAATAGATGTTTCTAGTATTTCAAGAGGAAAAAGAGTAACAAAAAAAGATTTAAATGAAAACAATGAATTTCCTGTTTATCAAAATAGTCTTGCTCCAATGGGATATTATAAAGATTACAACTATGAAAAAAATAAAACGTATATTATAAGTGCAGGAGCTGCAGGGGAAATTGGATTCTGTAAAGAAAATTTTTGGGCAGCTGATGATTGTTTGGTTGTATATAATTTAAAAGAAGTATTGGATAAATATGTTTATTATTATTTGTTAGTAAAACAAGATTATATAAAAGCAAATGTCAGAAAAGCAAGTATACCTCGTTTATCAAGAGAGATAATTAAAAACATTGAAATTCCTATTCCATCTCTTGAGAGACAAGAGGAAATTGTAAATATATTAGATAAATTTGATAAATTATGCAATGACATCTCAGAAGGATTACCTGCAGAAATAGAAGCAAGACAAAAACAATATGAATATTATAGAGACAAGCTATTAACATTTAAGGAGTTAAAAGTAAATGAATAAATATAATGTAGTAATGGAAATGAACGATTCCACAGTAGTAACAGAATACGAACCAGTAAAAAGGAAATCAGACAGTTATCAAAGTGAGCAAGCATTAGAAAATGAGTTTATAAAAATGCTTACAGAACAAGGATATGAGTATCTAAAAATTCAAAATTCAGAATCATTAATAAATAATCTTCGTACACAACTTGAAATAGTAAATGATTATAAATTTACGGATAGCGAATGGGACAGATTTTTCAATGATTCTATTGCAAATAATAATGATGGGATAGTTGAAAAGACTAGAAAAATACAAGAAGATAATATTCAAGTTCTAAAAAGAGATGATGGAACAAGTAAAAATATAACTCTAATAGATAAAAAATGTATTCATAATAATAGACTACAAGTTATTAATCAGTATGTGGAAAATAGTGGAAACTATGACAATAGATATGATGTTACAATATTGGTAAATGGACTACCATTGGTACATATTGAATTAAAAAGAAGAGGAGTAGCACTAAAAGAAGCATTTAATCAAATAAATAGATATCAAAGAGATAGTTTCTGGGCTGGAAGTGGATTATATGAGTATATTCAAATATTTGTAATTTCAAATGGTACAAGTACAAAATATTATTCGAATACAACAAGAGAAAGCCATATAAAAGAACAAACATCAACAAGAAATAAAAGTAAAAAAACAAGCAATAGTTTTGAATTTACATCATATTGGGCTGATAGCAATAATAAAGTAATATCTGATTTAGTTGATTTTACAAGAACATTTTTCGCAAAACATACAATTTTAAATATATTAACAAAATATTGTGTATTCACATCAGAAGAATTATTACTTGTAATGAGACCATATCAAATTGTTGCAACAGAGAGAATATTAAATAAAATTCAAGTAGCAACAAATTATAAGAAGATGGGAACAATTGAAGCAGGAGGATATATATGGCATACAACTGGATCTGGAAAAACATTAACATCATTTAAAACTGCACAATTAGCAAGTAAATTAGAATATATTGATAAAGTATTATTTGTTGTAGATAGAAAAGATTTGGACTATCAAACAATGAAAGAATATGATAGATTCCAAAAAGGAGCAGCAAACGGAAACAGAAGTACAAAAGTACTTCAAAAGCAATTAGAAGATACAACATCAAAAATAATAGTAACAACAATTCAAAAATTAAGTGAATTTGTAAAAAGAAACAAAAATCATCCAGTATATCAAAAACATATGGTATTGATATTTGATGAATGCCATCGTTCTCAATTTGGAGATATGCATAAAATGATAGTACAAAACTTCAAAAATTATCATTTATTTGGATTTACTGGAACACCAATATTTGCAAAAAATGCAGGAAGAACAACAAATCCGGATTTTTGTACAACAGAGCAAGCATTTGGAGAAAAATTACATACATATACAATAGTAGATGCTATAAATGATGGAAATGTATTACCATTTAGAATTGATTATATAAATACAATAAAAGCCAAAGAAGGAATGACAGATAAAGAAGTAGAAGCAATAAATACAGAAGAAGCACTATCATCACCAGAGAGAGTATCAAATGTAGTTTCATACATAATAGAACACTTTGATCAGAAAACAAAAAGAAATTCATTTTATGATTTAAAAGGACAAAGAGTAAATGGATTCAACTCGATGTTTGCAGTAGCTTCAATACCAATGGCAAAAAAATATTATTTAGAATTTAAGAAGCAATTAGAAGAAAAACAAAAGGACTTAACAATTGCTACAATTTATTCTTATGCACAAAATGAAGAAGATACTTCAGATGGAATATTAGATGACGAAGGATTTGAAACGAATTTATTAGATAAAAGTTCAAGAGAATTTTTAGACTTTGCAATAAACGAATACAATAAAAAATTCAAGACAAACTTCTCATCAGAAGGAAACGGATTCCAAGACTACTATAAAGATTTATCAGATAAAGTTAAACATAGAGAAATAGATTTATTAATAGTAGTAAATATGTTCTTAACAGGTTTTGATGCTACTACGTTAAACACATTATGGGTAGATAAAAATTTAAAACAACATGGACTAATACAAGCTTATTCAAGAACAAATCGTATATTAAATTCTGTAAAAACTTATGGAAACATTGTATGCTTTAGAAACTTACAAGAGGCAACAAATGATGCAATAGCATTATTCGGAGATAAAAATGCAACAGGAATTGTATTACTAAAATCTTATGAAGATTACTATTATGGATATGAAGACGATAATGGTAAAAAACAAATAGGATATGAAGAAAGAATAGCAATGCTATTACAAAAATATCCACTAGGAGTACAAATTGTCGGAGAAAAAGCAGAAAAAGATTTTATAGTATCAATAGGAAATATATTAAGATTAAGAAATATATTATCATCATTTGATAAATTTGCTGGAAACGAAATATTATCTGAAAGAGATTTTCAAGACTACACAGGAATGTATGTTGATTTATATCAAAAATATAAACAAAAAGATGACGGAGAAAAAGAAAGTATAAAAGATGATATAGTATTTGAAATGGAACTTGTAAAACAAGTAGAAGTAAACATAGACTACATTTTAATGCTAGTTGCAAAATATCATCAATCTAATTGTGAAGATAAAGAAATACTTGGAACTATTGATAAAGCTATAAAATCAAGTTTAGCACTTCGCTCAAAGAAAGAATTAATAGATGGATTTATTTCAAAAATAAATGCAGATACAAATGTTATGGATGATTGGGGTAAATTCGTAAAAGAACAAAAAGAAATAGACTTAAAGAAAATAATTAATGATGAAAATTTGAATGAAAAAGAAACTAGAAAGTTTTTAGATAATGCTTTTAGAGATGGACAAGTAAAAACAAATGGAACAGATATAGAAAAAATATTACCACCTATGAGAAGATTTGGCGGAGGTAATAGGGCAGAGAAAAAAGAAAATATTATAGTTAAAGTTAAGAAGTTTTTTGAAAAATATTTCGGACTTGGAACTGCTGATAAAAATGATGATGGATTTGAGTATAAGGTTACTGATGAGGAAGAAAGTTATGATTTAAATATGGTTGCAGAAGAGGGAGAAGAATATAAAAAATAGAAAGGAGCGTATAGTACTTACTGTACTAAGATTTTTATGAATAGAATTAAATTTACAAAATTGTTTGGAAGATTTTATTATGACATACAACTAAAAGAAGATGGAATTACAATATTAACAGGGCCTAATGGATTCGGAAAGTCAACTATATTAAGATGTATAGATGCTTTTCAAAATGGTTTAGAGGGGATGCTGTATCTAATAAATCTGGATTTTGAAAAAATAGAATTTATATTTGAAGACTCAGTATTTAATGTAAAAAAAGATGATGGAAGATTATATATTGATAGATCATCTATAGATATTGAAGATGTATGTAAAAAGATATTTAGAATGTTTTATAGACCATCATACTTTAGACATATATCTGATGAAATTTTTTATGATAGAATTGCCGGAAAAAAAATAACTACTGAGGAAATTTTGTCGAATCCTAAAATACTAAATGAAATAATAGACAATTCAGTTCCATTAACAGGATTTTTTTCTCAGACTTTTATAAATAAAATAGAGACACTAAAGAAAAAAATTGGTAATATATTTTTTATTAGAGAACAAAGATTATTAGCAAATAAAAAAGAACTTCAAAGACAAGAGGACAAAGTAGTTAATATTATAGAAGAATTACCAGAAAGACTAAAAAAACAAATTAGTGAGATATCAGAGAAGTACTCAAAAGTAGCAAATGAATATGATAGTTCATATCCATATAGGCTATTTAATGAAAAGAGTAAAATTGATAAAACAGAATATGACAAAAATATGAAAGAAATGAAAAGAAAATTTAAAAAACTTAAAGAATATGATATTTCAGAAATTAATATAAATAGAAAAATAGACTTTAAAGAAGAATATGCGACAGCCTTAAAAATTTATTTTGAGGACTTTACAAACAAATATAAAGTTTATGAAGAATTTATAAATAAGTTAGACTTATATATAGGAATAATAAATAGTAGGCTAACTTTTAAAAAATTAAGAATATCAAGAGAATATGGAATACAGATTATAGATGAAAAGAAAAAAGTCTTGAAATTATCCGATCTATCATCAGGAGAACAGCAAGAAATTGTATTATTTTATGAACTTATTTTTGAAACTCCAAATAATAGTTTATTATTAATAGATGAACCAGAAATATCTTTACATATTATATGGCAAAAAATTTTTATGGATGACTTACAAAAAGTAGTAAAAATAAAAAATCTTAAAGTAATTGTTGCAACCCATTCACCTCAAATAATAAATAATTATTGGGATAATCAAGTGGATTTAGGTGAATTATATGGCAACTAATTCTATAATAGACAATTTAAATAGTAAATATATGATTTCAACCATAAAATTAGAAATGGGAGCAGATATAAATAAAGAAAAGGTTTTTCTAGTAGTTGAGGGAAAGGATGATAAAAGTTTTTTTAAATATTTCTGTAATGAAAATGTATCTGTCTGTGAGTCATACTCTGGCAAAAAAGGAATTGAGGAGATTCTACAAAATTTTACTAGTCAAAATAATATATTAGGTGTAAGAGACAAAGACTATGAGCAAAGAATACTTGACAAGAGAATTCTATTTTATGATTTTTGCAATATAGAGATGATGTTTATTAAAGATGATGAAACTTTTGAAAGACTTGTATGTGAGCATTATAAAGGTGATAAGAAATATACTCAACTGAGAGATGAAATATTACATCAATTAATAATAATAAGTGAGTTAAGAAAAATAAATGAAAAAGAAAAGAAAATGTGGAATTTTAGAGGAATTAATTATGAAGAAATAATAGATGAAAGCGATAAGATAAATATAAAATTATTACAAGAGAATCTAATTAGAATCAATGAGAGTAAACAGGATATTCAAGAATACATATCTGATAAGGAAAGAGAATATTCATACGAAGATCTATTAAATATTACTAATGGCCATGATTTCCTAAGGATGGTTAGTGTATATTGTAATAAGGAAAGTAAGGATAAAATTAACGAAAAAAATGTAATGGATACATTACGAAAAAGCTTTGGGAAAAGTAATTTTAAAGAGACAAAGCTATACTCTGATTTAGAAGAATATCAGAGAGAAAATAGAATAAAAATAGTATAAGATGTTTAGTTGGATAAATGTTTTAGGTAGTATGAGCATTGGTGGAACTATAAGTAAAGTAGATGAATTAGCAAATACTTTACAAGTATGTTTTGACTCTGGAGCAAAAAAGATATTATTACCAATGTCATCAGCAAGTGATATTTTACAACTACCAAGTGAACTATTTTCAAAATTTAATATTGCATTTTACAATACACCAGAAGATGCAGTATATAAAGCACTTGGAATAGAATAATAAATAACAAAAGAAAAGCAAAATATGAATGTATAATAATGCAGGATTATTTTGCTTTTCTTAAAATGAGGTGAAGGCTATGATAAATGATATAACTGATAAAGATATAGCAGAATTGAATGATGAAGATTTAAGAGAGCTAATAGGTAAGCTATGTGAAGCAACTCTTAATAAAAACAATATTGATCCTATTTGTGTAACTTATGGTGGAAATCAAGACGAACCAGATGGTGGAGTTGATGTTAGAATAAAAGCAACAGACATATTTAATGATAATTGGGCAATTCCAAGGAATAATACGATTTTTCAAGTAAAAAAGCCAACTATGCCAAAATCTTCAATACAAAAAGAGATGATGAACAAAGATGGAAGAGTTAAAGACAGTATTAAAGAATTAGTGAAATTGAATGGTGCATATATAATTGCTTGTAGTGGAGATTCTTTATCAGATAAAAGAAAAAATGAAAGAATAACATGTATGAGAGATCTGTTACATTCAATAGATAAAAAACAAAATATAAAAGTGGACTTTTATGATAGCAAAAGAATTGCTACGTGGGTAAAACAATTTCCTTCAATAATTATATGGGTAAATGAAAAGATAGGAAAAAGAACAATAGGCTGGAACAGTTACTACAACTGGTCTAATCCAAATGAGGAAGAAAAAGAATTTATAATAGATGAAGGAGTTTTTTTACATAAAGATAATTTCTACAAAGAAAATGAAAGAACAATAGTTGAAGGTATTAATGAAATAAGAGAATTATTATCAAAAGAACGAAAAGTTGTCAGATTAGCTGGATTATCTGGTGTTGGAAAAACTAGATTTGCACAGGCATTATTTGATAAAAATATTGGAGAAAAGGCATTATTTAAAGAGAAAGTAATATATTGCGACATTGGAAATGAACCTAATCCTGTGCCAATAACTTTTATACAAGAACTTATTGCTTTACAGCAAAGAGTAATAGTGGTTATTGATAACTGTGATAAGGAATTACATAACAAATTAGCTGAGTTTGTTGGTAATGTAAGTAGTAAGTTAAGTATGCTTACAATCGAATATGATGTGAAAGAAGATCTGAGTATTGAATCATATAATTATTATCTAGATACCTCATTGGATAATACTATTAGAAAGCTAATAAAAAGGGATTTTGATTATATAGATGATTCTAATATCGAAACTATTGTCAAATGCTCTGACGGTAATTTTAGAATTGCAAGATATCTTGCTAAGACTATAGACAAGGATGAAAGCATAGGAACATTAAGGTCTGAAGAAATGTTTAAAAGATTATTTTTTCAAAACAATAAAGAAAATCAGGACTTACTTGATGTGGGGAGAATATGCTCAATATTTATATCCTTTAATATAGAACTTAATAAAGATGACTATAATAATGAATTAAATATACTTGGAAGAATTATAGGAAAAAGTCCTGTTGAGTTAATTAGATATGCAAATGAACTAAATAAAAGACAAATAGTACAAAAGAGGGGAAATATGAGAGCGGTTTTACCACATGCTATTTCAAACAGACTTGCAGATGAATTATTAAGTACTTTTCCTGAAGAAGTGGTAATTAATGAAATAAAAAATTCAAAGAGATTAGAGCTATCTTTTTTTAGAAGATTAAGATTTTTACATAATAAAGAATATGCTATAAATATAGCAAGCTTATATCTTGACAATATTGATTTTGAAAATATAGATAAACATGAAATGGAAATATTAAATTGTATAAAGGTAATTAGTCCTGAAAAAATACTTTATAAAATAGAACAAGTAAAAAAAGATAACTTCTTTACTAGAAAAAATGACCAATATTATGACTGGGCAAGAATATTAGCATATATAGCTTATGATCCAGAATTTTTTTACAGGGCTACTAGGTTATTAATTGAATTTGCAAAAACAGAAAAGAAGAATGAAAACTATAATTCTATAAGAGATATTTTATATAAATTATTTCATGTAATGTTATCTGGAACACATGCTCTAATTGATGAACGAATAAAAGTGGTAGATTCACTTATAAATGACCAATGCAAAATAAAAAATGATATAGCAATAAAATTGATAGATGAATTATTAAAAACAGGGGGATTTTTAGGACAAATTATAGATGAAAGCACATCAAGAAAAAGAGACTATGGATATTGGCCTAGAACAAATAAAGAGTACAAAGAATGGTATGCATCTGTTTTTAAATATTGTGAAGAATTAATGAAAAAAAATATTTTTATGGAAGAAATAAAAGAAGTTTTATCAAATAATTTCAGAGACTTGGCATCACAAGGGTTTTACAACGAACTAGAAAAAATAGTGGAAAATGTATTACTGAATGAGACATGGCCACAAATATGGATATCTATTGGTGTAATTAAGCATTTTGACAGAAAAAAGGTACCACAAGAAATGCTAGAAAGAATGAATAAATTACAAGAAAAATGCTCTCCAAAAACAATAGATGATAAAATAAAAGTATTTTTAAATAATGGAAGACGTATTTATTGGGAATTAGAGGATATAACTGAAAACGAAGAAAAAATTTATAACACTGTAAAAGAATTAGGAAATGATATAGGTGCAGATAAAGAACATTTTAAAGAAAATTTATTAAAGTTAAATAATGATTGTAGTTTGCATAGAATGGGTGATTTGGCTAAAGGATTATTTGAAAATATTGATAATGATTGCGAGTTAATATATTTTCTTTTAGATAATATGAAGGATAATAACAGAGAAACATATTTGGAAATAATATCAAATTATTTGGCATTAATGAATGAAAAAAATAGCAATTCAGATAAAATTTTAGATGAAATATTGCAAAATAAAAAATATAATAAATATTATCCTAAAATACAATTTGGATATCAATTAAAACAATCAGATGTTGAAAGAGTAAAGAAATCATTAGCAATGAAAGTTGCTCAAATTGAGGATTATTCAAGGATAGAATTTACATTAGCCAATACTGGAATTTCAGACATAATAGAAATTCTAGAATTATTTCCTAAATGTAATAGCTCTGAGAATATAATTATTTGTATTCTACATAATTTATATTGGAATCAAAGAAAAGATAAAATATTAGATGAATATTCAAGAAGTTTTATTGTTAGTCTAGATTACACTAATAGAGATGATTTAAATGATCATTGTAATTATGAATTAGGACAAGTAGTAGAATATTGTTTTGATAGTAAAGATAGTAAAAATAAAGCAATACAAATTTTTGATAAATTTATGCAACTTATTGATAAAAAAGGCATTTCTTACTATGGATATAGTTATATATTAAAACCATTAATAAAATTATATCCTACAGAATTTTTAGATAAACTATTTTCTATTGAAAATATAGATCAAAATAAAATAAGCTATTTTGTTGAAGGTTTTTGCTATTATGAAAATATTATCAACATAATTGATGAAGATTTATTAATACAGTGGGTAGAAAATAATAAAAAGGCTAAAGAAATATCAGCTATTATAGATCCTATAGAGAAAATAAATGATATATACAAATGGAAGAAGATAAGTAGATATTTTTTTGAAAATTATATAGAAAATGAGGAGATATTAAATAATCTGATGCGAGGAATATATCCAACATCTTGGAGTGATAAGTACTCAAGCGTTTTAGAAACAAGAATTAGTTTAGCAAGGGAGTTAGAAGAGTATAAAGATGATAAAATAAAGAAAATAGGGAGTTTATTAGAAAAGAGTCTAAGAGAAGAAATATATAGAAGACAAAAAGATGAGGAAAAAGAACAAGAGAGATATAACACATTTGAGTAAAAGAAGATATAGAAAAGGTGATAATATGGAATTAACTCAGGAAAATATAGACAAAACTATAAAAGAAAAATTTATAAAATTATTAAACAAGAATTGCAAAAAAAGCTTGAAAAGACTAGAAAAAGCTAATATAAAACATAGAGAAACTTTAGGATTGTTAATTCAAGCTAATAATACAATAAAAAATGCAGATATGAATTTAAAAAAGTACAATTTTGTAGACGCTAATTCTTTATTAAGAGCAGCTTTGGAATATATGATAATGGCTATTATGATTGAATTTGAGGATGAAGTATTTAATGAATTTATAGTATTATCAAATAATGATATTCAATTAACAAGAAAATATACAATAATAAATACTCTATTGAATAAGTTTGCAAAACATTTAAAGGAAATATCCCCAACGTTGTTTTTGAATACTACAAATAAAGAAAGAGAAAGAATGATTACGGATTTATATGATTTGTTGTGTAAATATACACATGCTAGTTTAGTAGTAAGCATATTTAAAGAAATAAAAAGTGATAAAGAAAAAGAAGTATTAAGATTGTTTATGTGCTATGATTTATATCTCATAAAGTTAATACTATTAGATTGCATGAGATATTTAAACAAAGATAACAAAAATTATATTGATGAAGAGACAATAGGATTTTGTGCAGTCCTAAATATAGTAAAAATCTTAAATATAATACAGAATAATAAAATGAATTTTCAAAAGTTTATAAAATTGTTATATTATGATTCTGTCAATAATGAATTCTATAAGAACATTTTGGAGGACATTGAAAAAATAAAAGAAGAAAATAATGAAGATATTATAGAAATAACAGAGAATATTGATATTATAGGTAAAAGATTGAATGATTTTTTAATAATATAAGGATATTCTTAAAAACAAAACAATTTGCTTTATATTAGTTTTTTAAATAAAAAATATTTGAAAAGACTCTATGAAAACCAACACTTTTTTCATAATTTTGAAAAAACTTGACTATAATAATAAAAGATAGTATAATTATTATAGTTAGGAGGAAATTTATGGAAAGAATAAGTAGAGAAAATTATTTATCTATATTAAAAAATTTCAAAGATCAACAAATAATAAAAGTTATCACAGGAATAAGAAGATGTGGTAAATCAACATTACTTGAAATTTTTCAAGATTACTTAAAAGAAAATGGAGTAGAAGCCAAGCAAATAATATCAATAAATTTTGAAAACGCAGATTATGAGGAATTACAAGACAGAAAGAAATTATACGAATATATAAAAGAAAGACTAGTAAAAGGAAAAAAGACATATGTTTTTTTAGATGAAATTCAAAATGTAAACGAATTTGAAAAAACAGTAGATAGTTTATTTATAAATAAAGACGTAGACTTATATATAACAGGTTCAAATGCATATCTATTATCTTCAGAATTAGCCACATTGCTTACAGGAAGATATATAGAAATAAAAATGTTACCATTATCTTTTAAAGAATATTTATCAAGCTTTGAAGATAAAACAGACTTGTCAAGAAAGTTTAGAGATTATCTAAGATATAGTTCATTTCCTCAAGCAGCCCAATTATATAAAATAAATCCAGAAAATATAAGTTTATTTTTGGATGGAATCTATAATACTATTTTATTTAAAGATGTAATGCAAAGAAAAGGAATAACAGATAAAAATGTCTTAGAAAGAGTTACAAAATATTTGTATGACAACATAGGAAATAGAACAAGTATGAAAAGCATAAGTGATAATATTGAAGGAATAGAAAAAAATTCATCATATAATACAATTTCAAACTATGTAGATGCATTAATAGATAGTTATTTAATATTTAAAGCCAACAGATATGATATTAAAGGAAAAGAGTTTTTAAAAACTCAAGAAAAATATTATGCAATAGATATAGGATTAAGATATTATATGTTAGGACAAGGCTCTGGTCGAGACATGGGACATATATTAGAAAATGTTGTATATCTTGAATTGTTGAGACGAGGATATGAAGTATATATAGGAAAATATGATGATTTAGAAGTTGACTTTGTAGCAAGAAAGCCAGAAAATACTATATATTATCAAGTAGCATTAACGACTAGAGGGGAAAATGAAGAAGATAATAAAATCTTAGATAGAGAATTAACTCCATTGAGGAAAATAAATGATAATTATCCTAAATACATTTTGACATTAGATGATGATTTAGATGCAGACTTTGATGGAATAAAGAAGATAAATGTGTTGGATTGGTTACTGGAGGAAAAATAATATGAATGAATATAATGAATTTTTACAGGACTACAAAGATTGTTTGGATAGAATTGATAATTTTGAAAATTATAATTATATTGAAACTGAACTTTGGGTAGTTAAGAAATATGCAGATTGGATAAAAAAAGACAAAAGATACGAATTATCATTAACATGCGGTACAAATAAACCATTAGATGATAGAGAAAAAGCATGGAATGCAATTAATAATTTTAAAATTACATTAGATAAAATTGCTGTAATCAATATTTGGAAAATATAATTAATCAGAAAAAAGAAAAATATAACCAATTTAAAATTTACAGAGAAAGAATTTAAAAAAGCCCAATAGGGCTTTTTTCTACACCAACTTAACTTCCTCTCTCACAAACTCATCAACCATTTCCTGAATCATATTAATATACGCAACTTGCTCAACAAAACTCTCATTCTCAGAAGGAGTAGGAAACCTTTCCCTAAGTTCAAACTCAATCAAATTAGCATAACCCTTCAAATGATATTCAAACTCCAACAAATAATCCATAACAGAACCATCCATAACCAAACGAGAAAACTTAAAAGGCTTATACTCTTCCAAATACTTCTTAGCCCAAACACCATATTTACCTAGTTTCAAATTTACCACCACCCAAACTCATAATAACTAAATTCAAGCAATCACCAAAACCAGCCCTATAATATTTATCATTCCAATAACCAATATAATCAAGATAATTTTCATCAAGCTTGTCCAATTGCTTTTGAACATACTTCTTATTACAACTTGCAACATTTTTCAAAATGTTATCACAATACTTATCAAACTCAATCAAATGTCCTTTATCTTCTTCAGTAAGTCTGCTCAAACACTCATCTCTAAAAATAACCCATTCTTTCATCAAATCATTAACTTTATTATCTAAATCCATAAAAATCATTCCTTTCAAAATTTAATCAAAAATCTAAAATAGTAATAAAAATTCATTAAAAAACTAATCAAAATCGTAAAAAATAAATTTAATTACTATTAGAAATCAAATACAATTAGTAAAAATCTCATAAAACTTTCCAATAAAAATCAAACGAAATTAATCCAAATCTCCTAAAATATTTCAATAAAAATTGGGGAGAAATTGGGGATCAAATTTTCAAAATCACCCCAATTTTAACAAAATTGTACACTAAATAAAAAACCAGCAAAGTACTAATATCACTAGCATACAATACAATTCAACACATCTAATAAAATATGTTATGTAACCCTCATAACCCGAAGGTCGTAAGTTCGAGTCTCTTTTTTACAGTTGGGTACAATAAAGGTTTCGTAGAAAAGTGCTTTTTTTGCATATACTACCAAATATAAAAAAGGTTTTCTAAAAAAATATGTTCAATATAGGTTTAAAATAGATATGTCACAAATACATTGAAAATAAAATATTGAAAAATATTTAAAATTGATATAAATTTGTATAAACTTTTAGTAGGGTAATTAAAAAAATGAATAAAAGATACCGATTTGATAGAATATTTTTATAGAAAAAATAAAAGAGGAAGGAGAAAGGTTGAGGAATGTCTCCATTCCAAGTATCACTGTGTACAGGTTGGCATAGAGCAATATAGAAAGATTTTGAAATTATTAATAAATAATGGAGCAGATAAAAATAGTACTTCTAGATTTTCCAAAACTAATATAAAAGAAACTTATCAGAATGAACTGATTTGGCAGTGTATATGGGATATGTGGGAGTGAGGTATGCAGAGCGAAATATAATAAAATCAAGCTATACAAATATTGAAAAAAATCATATATTATGATATTAAATATATGGGTGAAATGTATGAATAAAAATACAAAAAAATTAAAGCGTATTGCAATAATATTGTTATATATTATAATAACTGCTGTAAGCGTAAATTTTAACATTGGAAAGGAAAATCAAACAAGCAATATTATAGAAAACGACAAAATTTCTTACGCTATATCAAACATTCCAAAATACAGTGGAGAAATATTTATTGAAATAAACAACAATGTGCCTCAATTTACTGCGCAAGACATAAGTATACAGAAAGATTATTATTCTGATTTAGAAAATGGCAGAGTGCGGAAGGGCAATGATAAAAACTAGTTGGAAAAAGGCTAATGAAGATGACGAAAAAGATGATTATTCTTCAATTACACCAACAGGATTTAAACAACAAAAATATAACACAAACACTATTCCAGGAGGATATCTATATCATAGATGTCATATAATTGCGTGGAAATTAGGTGGAATAGATGTGGATAAAAGAAACATAATGACAGGGACACAAAGCTTTAATATAAATGGAATGAAACAATTTGAAGATCAGGTTTATAATTATTTGAAGGAAAATCAAACTAACCATGTCCTATATAGAGTTACTCCATATTTTGAGGGCGAAAATAAATTAGCAAATGGTGTAAATATTGAAGCATATTCTATTGAAGATAATGGAAAATTACAATTTAATGTATATGTATATAATGTGCAAAATGGAATTATTATTAATTATGCAACGGGAGAAAGTAAATTAGAAAAATAGGAGGTGAAATATTGGACTTAAATATATTTGAAAGAAACAATAATAATAGTAATGGTTTCATAAAGGAATTTATTAGAGATTTAAAAAATGCATTAAAAAATATGATGGATGAAGGTAAAGGTATGAATGAAAATGACAAAGTATTAGAAGAATATAACTTATATGAGAGAAGAAAGATTTTTTTAGATAACAAAAGCTGGAAAGGAAATGGCTATGCTTGGGTAATGGATGAGAATTCGGTTTGTATATCAGAAAATGGTGATGGTGGACCGTGTTCTATATTTGAGATAGATTTACCTAAAAATGCAAAAGTTGGAGAAGTTTATGAAAAAATTGATGGTAAGTATATTTATAATTTTGACATGACGGCTAAATTAAAAGAAATTAACTAGCACTTGCAACTTAAAGATATTTACAAATTAACAAAAGATAAATAATATAATATATCTAGATTTTTTATAGTGATTATGATATTATTGTAATAACTTAAAAAAGTAGGAGGAAAGATATTATGGAAAAATTAATTATAAAAAAATGTTCTAAATGTGGAGCGATGGTCGAAGTTTTAAAGGACTGTAGTTGCGATAATTGTGGTATAGTTTGCTGTGGAGAAAAAATGGAAGAAATCATTCCAAATAGCATGGATGCTGTAGCCGAAAAACATATACCAACGTATGAAAAAGTCGAAGATGAAATATTTGTAAAAGTAAATCATGTAATGGATAAAGAGCATTATATAGAGTGGTTGGCAATGATTGCCGGTGAGAAAATATGCAAAATAAAACTATATCCAGAACAAAATGCAGAATGTAGATTTAAATATATACCAGGTTCAAAAATATATGCTTATTGCAACAAACATGGACTATGGTCTACAGAAATTAAATAATATGGAGTGATACAATTGTAGGATTAATGGCAGGTATAAAAGATCCAGAATCTGCAAATCCATGGGCATAGAAAAAACAGATCTCGTAATGAGGTCTGTTTTGCCAATTAGAGAATATTTAAATAAAATTTACTAAATTTTAACTTTTTCTAACCTTTAAATTTAATATTTAAGTGATATAAAGAATATAATATTAATATAGAAAAAATAAAGGTAGGGAAAAAATGAAAACAATTAAAATATTAATTCCAATATATAATGAGGAAGAATCACTTCTATTTTTAAGAAACAGACTAACATCTATAATAGAAAAGCTAACAAATTATAGAATTGAAGTAATGTTCATAAATGATGGAAGCAAAGATAATAGTTTAAAAATAATAGAAGGAATAAGAAAAAAAGATAATAGATTTGAATATATATCGTTTTCAAGAAACTTTGGAAAGGAAATAGCTATAATAGCAGGATTAGACTATTCTAGGAAAAGCGATGCAGTAATAATAATGGATGCAGATTTGCAAGATCCACCAGAACTTATACCAGAAATGATACAAGAATGGGAAAAAGGATATGACGATGTGTATGCAACAAGAAAAACAAGAGATGGAGAAACATGGCTAAAAAAATTCACATCAACTATGTACTATAAAACATTACAAAAGTTTACTAAAATACCAATACAAAAGGATACAGGAGATTTTAGATTATTAGATAAAAGATGTGTACAAGCAATGTGCAAATTAAGAGAAACAGGAAGATGCTCAAAAAGTATTTTTAGTTGGATAGGATATAACAAAAAGGCAATATATTTTGATAGGGACAAAAGAATAGCAGGAGTAACAAAATGGAATTATAAAAAATTAATAGACCTAGCAATAGATGGAATAACATCACTTTCTATTTCACCATTAAGATGGCCAATATATATATCATTTATTACATTTGCATCTTGGCTAATTAATCTAATATATGTTATTATTAAACAAACAATAGAACCATATCAAATAATTATTTCATTAATACTCTTCTTTATGGGCATACAATTTGCATTAATTGGAATATTAGGTGAATATATAGGAAGAACATTTAATCAAACAAAAAATAGACCACTATATTTAATTGATGAGATAAATGGAGAAAAATATTGGGAGAATAAAGATGAGGAAAAAGACAACAATCATTTTAATAATAATTATATTAGTTCAGATATTAATTAGAATTTATTTTGGGTATCAAAAACAATACTTTCATATGGATGAAATGTACTCATATGGCCTAATGAATTATAATAAACTAAATATTGCAGATAATGAGGATTTTTTAAATAAATGGCATAATAAAGAATATTTTGAAGATTATTTAGAAGTTAACAACAATGAAATTTATAATATAAAACCTGTATATGAAAATCAAAAAAATGATGTACATCCTCCACTGTATTATTTACTATTAAGAATATCTGCAACTTTTACCATAAACAAATTTACAAAATGGACTGGAATTTTATTAAATATAACAATATTTATAATATCAAGTATAATGGTATATCTAATATCAAAAGAATTATTTAAAAATAAAATATATGCAGTATTGACAACATTAATTAATGGACTTACACTAATTAGCTTAAATAGTACATTATATATAAGAATGTATGAACTATGTAATTTAAATATATTAATAATTACATTCCTACATATGAAAATATATAATAAAGAAAAAATAAGACCAATAAATATATTTTTGATTTCTACATTTATGATTTTGGGAGGGCTAACACATTATTACTTTTTTATTTACGCATTTGTATTATATTTAATATATACAGTAAAATGCATAAAGCAAAAGAATTACAAAAACCTGATGATATATAATATTGGAATATTTATATCATCAGTTATTTATATACTCATATTTCCATATGCAATATCACATATATTTTTCAGCTACAGAGGGGTAACTGTAGAAGTGGATGTAATAAAAAATATAGTAGGATACTGCAAAAAGATAAATCAAGAATTCTTTAATGGGTTATTGCCATTTATAATAATTTTAACAGGAATTATAGCAATAAAACCTAAAAAGAGTGATATTAAAATGAATGGAGAAATGGTTTTACTAGTAACTCCAATTTTGATTTATTTATTAACAATAGTATTAAAAGCTCCGTATATTGAAACAAGATATATAATTCCAATATATTCATCAATGATAATTGCAATAGCATATTGTTTAAGAGAATTTGTAAGAAAACGTGCAAGTTGCAAACATACATTATTTATAATATCAATAATATTTTTCACAATAATATACAGTCCATTTGTGAAAAATAAAAAAATAGAATATATATATTCACAATATAATAATATAGCAGAAAAAATAGCAGAAAAAAACTTGCCAATAATTTATGTTTTTAATACAAAGGAAAATAGAATACTAGATGACCTATATTTATTCACATTAGTGGATAAATCAATTATAATAGATGTTGAAAATTATGATAAAATAGAAAAAACAGAAAGTAACTTCATTTTAATTTGTAATAATGGGGTAAACGAAGAAAAAATAAAGTCAACAATAAACGGAAAGATTGAATATGTGCAAAGAATGAATGCATGCAATATATATGAGGTGAAAATGGATGTATAATATATTAGTAGTGGATGATGATAAGGAAATAGCGGACTCAATTAAAATTTATCTAGAAGAAGAGGGATACAATGTATTTGAATGTTATGATGGAGAAAAAGCTATTGAAATCTTAAAGAAAAAAGATATACATTTAGTATTGTTAGATATAATGATGCCAAAAATAGATGGAATTGCAGTGGCACGAGAAATAAGAAAAACAAATTCAGTTCCAATAATATTTATATCTGCAAAGTCACAAAGTATAGATAAAATAATCGGGTTAAATGCAGGAGCGGATGACTATATTACTAAGCCATTTGAACCGCTAGAATTAATAGCAAGAGTTAAGTCAAATATAAGAAGATATACTAAGCTTGGAAATCTTATAGAAAATGATAACATAATAATAGATGGACTAGAAATTAATGATAAAACAAAAGAAGTAATGGTTGATGGAGAAAAAATAAAGCTTACATCTATAGAATATAAATTATTACTTTTTTTGGCAAGCAATAAAGGACAAGTATTTTCAATAAAGCAAATATATGAAAATGTTTGGAAAGAGCCATTTGACGGATATGAAAAAAAAGTAGTAGTGCATATAAGCCATATAAGAGATAAAATAGAAATAAATCCTAAAGAACCAAAATATCTAAAAGCTGTGTGGGGACTAGGGTACAAGATAGAAAATATATAAAAATATTATTATATCTTAGGAAAGGGAAAATAAAGCATGAAAAAAAGCAGAAAAAAGTCAAAAATAAATATAGCGAGACTATTATTATTCATATCGGTAATAATATTATGGATTTTAGGAAACAATATATATTCAAATGTAAGACGATTTTCTTGGGCTGAAATTGCTAAAGCAAATTTTTTACAAACAGAATCATATAAAAGTGCTATAACGCATGAAATAGAAACTTTGGAAGATGCTATTTACTGGAGCATATGGAATGATGAGCTAGAAAGCTACCCAGGACTTGAATACATAAATAGAGAAAATTCAAATATAGAGTACATAGCAGATATTACAACAAACACGGGAAAACATATAATACTTAGCAATTTAAAAACAGTAATACAGGATAAAGAACATATAAAATCAGAATTTAAAGAAAGTTTACAATATTATATTTGTAGTTTAAATTCTGTACCAGATACAAATATAGATGTGTTGCAGAAATATGGATTTAAAGCAGACCAATCCAGATTTGAAGTATTGGATATATATGTAAAAGTAAATTTAGATAATAATGGCTATATGAAAACAATACAACAAAATTATTATAAAGCAAATCATAATGTAAAGATAAATATAATCGGAGTAGTTATATTTTCAATATTATCTATAGTACTTTTATATAAAGCAATAAAAAGCGGTATTTACACGGATTTTTTTGATGTTAAAATACTAACGATATTAGGAATGGAAGCAATATTTGAAAAAATTAGTATAGAATTAATTTGCCTTATTTTATATGCTATTTTAGCAGAAATATTTTTTAATAGTGTAAAAAATATAAAGCAAGCTAAAGCACAAAATGAAAAAGTAGTAACCAATTTTATAGAAAAAATAAAAGAAAATTATAAATTAATAATAATAGTGGTGGTAGTAACAATAATAGCTATGGGAATAATTTCAGCAACTACATTACACTATGGTATTGTAATATATGATGTTAAAATTAAAGCATTGGTGATTTTGATATATGTGGCAATAGTAATTATTTTCTTAAAAAATGTCTCAGAATATAATAAAATAGAAAAGAAAATAAGAAATATAGTGTCAGGAGAATATCAATCAGAAATAAAAACAGACAATAAATACCTAAAAAATATGGTCCAAGACATAAACAATATAAAAAAAGGCATAGAAAATGCAGTAAATGAAAAGGTTAAATCAGAAAGATTAAAAACAGACTTAATAACAAATGTATCACATGACTTAAAAACTCCACTTACTTCAATAATAAATTATGCTAATCTTCTAAAAAAAGAAAATATAGAAAATGAAAATGCGCAAAAATATATAGAGATTCTAGAAAATAAATCAAAAAAATTAAAAAATTTAACAGAAGATTTAATAGAAGCGTCTAAAATAAGCTCTGGAAATGAAACGGTAAATTTACAAAAATTGAATTTCACAGAAATGATATTACAAGCAAATGGAGAATTTGCAGAAAAGTATGAGAGTAAAGATTTAAAATTAATTAGCAAAATAGAAAAAGAGGAGATCTTTGCACAATTAGATAGCAAAAAAATGTGGAGAGTATTAGAAAATATATACAATAATGCATATAAACATTCTTTAGAAGGGACAAGAATATATGTAAATGTTGAGCAAAATGATAAAATAGTATTTACAATGAAAAACATATCAAAAGAAGAGTTAAACATAACACCAGAAGAGCTAATGGAACGATTTGTTAGAGGAGATAAATCTAGAACAAGTGGTGGCAATGGATTACGGTCTTTCAATAGCTAAAGATTTAGTGAGTTTGCAAGGAGGAAAAATGCAAATAAAAATAGAAGGTGATTTGTTTACAGTAAAAATAATAATTTAAAATTCTTTCCAACCGTTAATATTAGATCTTCTAATAGCACCCATAATATTTGCTCTAACGGTTGGAATTTCTATAACTAATTTAGAGATTAACTCTTTTATAGATTCCCTTTTAGAAACCCCATCCATAGGGCATACTTTAGGCATTACTTCTATTCCTTGCCTCCTAACAAATTTACGTACTTCTTTTTCAGGTATGTAAACCATAGGTCTAATTAAAGTTATTTTAGACCTATCCATATAGCTAATTGGAGCAAAAGTTGACAAATTTCCAGCATATAAAAGATTCAAAAAAAATGTTTCTAAAACATCATCTTCATTATGCCCCAAAGCAATTTTGTTACAATCATGAGCGATTGCAGAAGAATTTAAAATTCCTCTACGCAAGTTGGCACATAAAGAACAAGGATTTTTTTCCTTCCTTATATCAAAAACAATTTCTTTTATATAGCTTTTTTCCTCAATAAACTCTACACCGATTTTATCACAAACACTTTTCAAAAATTCTGAATTAAAAAATTCAAATCCAGGATTAACACTTATTGCAACTACTTCGAACTTCTTAGGATAGAATCTTTGCAAAGCCTTTAAACCCATAAGTAAGGTAATAGAGTCTTTTCCGCCAGAAAGACCAACAGCAATTTTATCTCCTTCATTTATCATATTATAATTTTCGATTGCTTTTCTCATATAACTTAACATTTTTTGCATAAAAATCACCTATAAAATTATAGCACAAAAACACATAAAAAGTAAATGTTATACCTTGCCAAAACACAATTAATGGTGTAAAATAAAAATATATGTGTTTGTAGCTCAGTTGGATAGAGCGCTCCCCTCCTAAGGGAGAGGTCGGGGGTTCGATTCCCTTCAAGCACACCAAAGTTGAAAAGTCTTGTAAGTGCTGAAATATTAGTACCTTACAAGACTTTACTGTTTCATTAGTAACAAAAATTCTATTTTTTTAATATATATAATTAGGTGGTTATATATGAGAATGTTAAGACGAGTAAATACAAAAGATATTGTGCCGACAAATTTAAATTATACATATGAGCTAATGCAAACAAATATTAAAGCTTTAAGAAAAAGATATTCATTTTTGAATATTGGAAATATGGGGAAAAGCGTATTGGGAAAAGATATCCCGTATGTAAAAATAGGAAATGGGAATAAAGAAGTTATGTATTCAGGTGGAATACATGCAAGTGAGTGGATTACATCATTATTAATGATGAAATTTGTAGAGAATTTTTGCAAATCAGTTGTAAATAACTTTAATATATATGGACAAAGTGCAAGACATATATTTAATCAAGTTTCAATATATGTAGTTCCAATGGTAAACCCGGATGGAGTAGATTTAGTAACAGGAGCAATAAAAAGTAACACAAAAGAATATGAAAGTGCAAAAAAAATAGCCAATAATTATTCAAAAATATCCTTTCCAAATGGTTGGAAAGCAAATATCAATGGTGTGGATTTTAAAAACTTCCAACCGTTTTGCAAAGTCTTGTAACTGTTTATATTACACGACTTTGCATTTTTGATTTTCATTAATTAATTCTTCAATTTTGATAAATTCATCTAGATTTTCATTAATAGAATTTAGTTTTGAAAAATTAAAATATATGTAAATATTTTTGTCTTTATCAATCTCAATTTTATTAATTAATCGATACAAATATATCTTATCAATTTTTTCTAATTTCAAAAAATTTTCTATTAATTCATCTAATTCTTTTTCTTCTTTTGTTTGATTTTTGTTTTCAATTTTGTCTTTTGTTCCAATTAATTTCTGTTCTAATTCTTGCTTTTGTTCATTTAATTTTGTTCTTTCTAAACTTAATTTTTGTGATACTCTAACGTAGTCTTCTTCTTGTAAAATACCTCTTAATTTATCCATATACATCTTGTCTAAATTGTTATTTATATCTAATATTGCTTTATCAATTTGTTCTATTTTTTTCCTATATCTTTCTCGAATATCTGATGTTTTATTTTGATATTTTTCATAAATTGAATAAAAAATTTCTTTGTCAGCATATATTTGACATATCTTTTTTACAACATAAATAATATTTTTTTCAAATTTCTCGTAGTTCATATTTAATGAATAACATCCACGTTCTTTTGCATCACTACAAGTTATATATGGATGTGATTTTGCATTTCTTTTAGAGTTCTTCTTTAGAACTATTTGCAACTTTCTTTTGCAATGATAACAGTAAAGTAATCCTCTTAATAAATAATCATATTTAAGTTTTGTGTTTGTTCCTCTTTTTTCTATGATACGTTGCACTTTTTCAAATGTATCTTTGTCAATAATAGCTTCATGGGTATTTTCAACTCTTATATGTTCTTCTTTATCAACAGTTCTAAATTTCTTGATTTTATATGATATTATAGACCTTTTATTTTGAACGGTATTGCCTATATAGACTTCATTTTTTAGCATATTGCATAAGGTTACTTCATTCCAATTATAGCTAGTTTTGTTTTCATGCGACTTCGCTTGCATATAGCCGTGGACACGAAATCGAAGATTTCGACCACGTATTATCTTGCACTAGTCCTGTTTTCCTATAACCTGTTGGAGATAGAAATTTATTTGAGTTTAGATAATTTACAATTTCTACACTACCATGTCCATTTGAATACATATCAAAAATCTTTTCTACAATATCCCTTACCTGCTCATCTACAATCAATTTATTTTTTATTGTAGGATGCTTTTTGTAACCATAAGCTGAAATACTACACATATATTCTCCTTGCTTTTGCTTTTCCTTCAAAACACTTCTAATTTTCTTGGAAATATCTTTAGCATACATATCATTCATTATTGCTTTAAAAGGCGTTATATCGTTATTTGTGCTATCTATATATGTATCTATTCCATCTGTTATTGCAACATATCTAATATTATTTTTAGGAAAATAGTCTTCCAAATAAAAACCAGTTTTAATGTAATCCCTACCAAGTCTTGATAAGTCTTTTGTAATTACCATATCAATTGTTTTATTTTCAATATCTTGCAATAATTCATTAAATGAAGGTCTATCAAAAGTTGTACCACTTATGCCATCATCAACATATTCTTTAACTAAACATAAATTATTCTCCTTTACATATCTTTGCAAAATTTTTCTTTGATTACCGATACTTTCGCTTTCTTGCTTGTCGCCATCTTCTCTAGATAGTCTTATATACATTCCGTACTTTAAAATTTTGACTTCTTAAATCCAGCATTTAACCTCCTATCCGTAATCATCTATGCTTATACTATAACGTGCTCTTTAAATTTTTGCAAATGTTTTGTAATAATTACTTATTCTTTACTTTTATACTTTCTAAATAATCCTTAAAGACTAATCCTATTGTTTCTGTTATATCCTGTCTATCTTCTGTAAAAATGCAATATGTATTAAACTCTAACTTATTATCTTTGGTGTTGTTTTTATCTTTCTTCATACTTATTCAAATCCTTTCTACCTAATACAAAATATTAAAGAAAATGGCATACTATGACACTTAAATTAAGTGTATTTGTCAATGTGCAATTTGATTACCTATACACATAGGCGAAAAATTATAAAATTACCCTGATATTTTTATAATTTTTTATCTTCCTAACATAAACAACGATTAAACCTAAAAAAGTTATAGACAAAATAAAAAAAGAAGCAAGAATTTTTAGTATTACTACTAATTTTCTCACTTCTTCTCTTAATAAGATTGTTAACAAATTATTTTATTATTTATGATACTCTGCATAAATTTTTTCTAATATCAAAAAATCTTCATCTGGTGTTTTTGATAAAAAAACATTGTTCCTCTAACATCTTCTAAACCCAATCTTTTCCAGCATAACTAAATGATTGACAAGGATATCCTCCAGATAATAAATCTAATTCTCCTTTTTTCAGGTTGAATTCCTTTAATAAATCTTTTTGGGAAAACCTCACAATATCCTCTTCAATTCTTTTTTATATTTTTTAAACAAAAAAGAAATTAGAAAATTTTTTCTCTAATTTCTTAACATTTAATATTATTTTACATTTTTATTTCTAATATAATCACCTTCAAACTCATATTCAAGTATGTCCATATGTAACTTATCATAATATTTTCCGTTTAAAAAAATTTCTTCTCTACTTTTTCCAGTATCCTTAAATCCACATTTTAAATAACACTTATGTGCTCTTTCATTTACAGCAAGAAGATCTAATCTTATGCTATGTAAGTTTAAATATTTAAATCCATATTCTAGCAAAAGTTTTATCGATTCTGTTCCATATCCATTACTTCTATAGTCTTCATCACCTATAAATATTCCAAGTACAGCACTTCTTCCAATCCAATTAAAGTGTTCCAATCCAATTGTTCCAACTAATTTATCATTATTCAAATCAATAATATCAAAGTTTCTATTTTCATTATTCTTTGCTGAATTTTCAAGCCAATCTTTTTCTCCAATTAATGTTGTAATT